>Ga0116141_10004613_pt1 | contig 11587 bp, 8 predicted proteins | sample AD_UKC097_MetaG_FD_89744 | JGI IMG/M metagenome (GOLD analysis project Ga0116141, IMG submission 89744) | Active sludge microbial communities of municipal wastewater-treating anaerobic digesters from USA - AD_UKC097_MetaG | ecosystem: Engineered > Bioreactor > Anaerobic > Digestate | place: USA... | reverse complement strand
GAACATGCTCAATTCTCACCATAGAATAACCGGCAAATCGGGAGAGTGTGTAAGACCTTCGCACGCAGAATCGCACGGAACCGCAATATCGGCACTTGATCCCGGGCATGGTCTTGTGAGTCAAGTTCGCGCGGCATTTGCGGCAAGAACGCCGGCGGGCGGGCATCCTGAAATGGCGGGCGGCGCGGGCTCGACGGGCAGTTTCCGGACTGATTCGGATTCCGCTGCATCGCGGCGGGAGTTTACCGCATTGAAGCCACCAGCAGGGGGAGTGCTTCGCACACCATCGAGCGGGCGATGTGGCCTCGTATCATGCTGGAGGCCCCAAAGCGCAAAACTCCCCTCGCAGGCCCTCTTTGGGGCCTGCATTGCGATTTCACCCACCTGATCAAAGTAGTCAAGCGATTGCCGGGGAAATCCGCGGCAATCCTGTGAATCCGTGTCTGAACCCTCTTCTCCGCGGCCCTGCGTATCCGCGTGAGTCCACAGCGTCCGTGTCAGACCTTCCAGGTGAAAGGTTTGCCGGTCAGGCGTTCGTAGGCTTCGATGTGCTTTGCACTCGTCTTCCCGACGATGTCGGGCGGGAGTTCGACGCCCGGGCCGGACTTGTCGAAGTGGATCTCCTCCAGCCAGTTGCGGACGAACTGCTTGTCGAAACTCTCCTGGTCGCGACCGGGGGCGTACTTGTCGGCGGGCCAGAATCGCGACGAGTCCGGCGTGAGAACCTCGTCGATCAGGATGATCTTTCCGCCGGGCGTCACGCCCCACTCGAACTTCGTATCGGCCAGGATCAGGCCCCTGCTCTCGGCGTACTTGCCCGCCTTGCGGAAGATCTCGATGCTCTTGTCGCGAACGTAGCTCGTGGGCTCGGGGCCGACGATCTTGGCGGCCTCGTCGAAGCTGATGTTCTCGTCGTGCGTTCCTCGCTCGGCCTTCGTGGCCGGCGTGAAGATGGGCTCGGGGAGCTTCTGGCACTGCTTCAAGCCGGCGGGGAGCTTCACCCCGCAGACCGTCGCAGTCTTTTGATATTCCTTCCAGCCCGACCCGGCCAGGTATCCCCGAACGACGCACTCGATCGGCAGGACCTCGACCTTCTTGACGAGCATGCTTCGCCCTTTGAACTGCGTCGGATCGTCGCAGAACGGCTTCGGGAACGCCGCCACATCGTCGGAGAGCAGATGGTGTTCGATCTGGTCGCCCAGGAACGCGAACCAGAATTTGGAGATCTGCGTCAGGACGACGCCCTTATGGGGAATCCCGTTGGCCATGACGACGTCGAATGCGCTGATTCGGTCAGTGGCGACGATCAGCAGCTTGTCGCCCAGGTCGTAGACGTCGCGCACCTTGCCCCGCATCGGCTGGCGGCCGGGAATATGGGTCTCTTGAATGATCTGCATGGCAACTCCTTTCGACAGCCCATCAGGCAAGCCGCCATGTTAATGGGCTGCCGGCCATGCGTCAAATCGAAACGGCCGGCGTGCACGCGACAAATACAAAGGGGCTGCACGGACGACCGTACAGCCCCAAAATGGCGATGACTTGAGAGGAATCCGATTACAGTGCTCGACGGCGACGCATCTAACCGACCAGGCCGCTGCTAAGGGCCCCCAACAGGATTGCGCCGGGGCCCGGGACAGCACCGCCGTACTCCGCGATGCCGGCAGTCCAGGGGTAGCCCGGTCGCGTATGATCCCAGTCGTTCCAGGCGCCCGTCGTTGTGTTCCGGTTCAGAACCGCAAAATCCTCCCCGCCGTTCGAGGACGCCGAGTTGTTGGGCTCGCCGGAATTCCAGTGCGTATAGGTTGCGGATTCCCCACTGGCCCACACCCATGTGCCTTCCCCCGCGGCATCGGTGAAACCGATCCAGTACAGGGTCGTGGAGCCGAAGGTCGTTCGGAGCCACTGCTCTTCCACCGCGTCGTTGATCGTCACCAGGTGCCCACCCAGGGCCTGTGCGTTGGCCTCGGCGTTCACCCAGGCGCCGTTGTCGCCAGAACTGACGATGTCATACCAGTGGCCCGTGGCCGGATTGAAGGTCGGCGCGCTCAGCGCAATGTTGGCTGTGCCGAGCAAACAGGCACACACGATCATGAATGCTCTTGTCTTCATACCCTGTCTCCCCAAATGTGTTGACTCACTATCGTGGACGCCGGCCTCACAAGCCGGCTGAACAATCATCGTTTGCGATGCGAATCCGAGGCACTCCGTACATAGAGATACCCCCCATCTGCGCACCCGCAGCGTACCGGCGAAACTACCGTTATGGGTATCCTCCGTGATCCATTCATCCGACGCCCATGACGGTCGAATGCACTCCCTCAGTTCTGAGCTATAAAGACCTTATTATAGTTTTTTTGAGTGTGTCTGTCAATCGGAGAGGATGCGCGTTTTCCGGATAGACTGGGCCGACGATCAGACACAGCCTGTTGCAGCAGTGTACGTCGCATGATAAACCCGCTGGACGCGTGCTCAGGCGTGCGACTCGCGCAACCAGCCGGACATCACAGAAAGACTCCGGACCCAGGTCCACCGGCAAATCCAAACGATATGGGGAATCGCCGAAGATTTTTGATTTTCCACTTCACAGATTATGAGCATATGCTCATAATATCTGTAGGTCGCATGCCAAATGCCCGACCAGGGCGGATGATGCGGCACCTTGTACGACCAACAAAGAAATGGTTCGTTTTCGCTGAAGAAAGGAGGGTCACCACGCCTCGTGGAGAGGGTACAGGTCCGGTTGGGGCCGGGCCCATGACAGGCAGAGCGGCCGGATACTGTGCAGGGTATCCGATGCCCGGCTATGCGAATCCGATTGGCGGCCGCGGATTCTGGGGTTGCGGCCGTGGCCGAGGTTGGCGAAACTGGTTGTTCCCAACCGGACTGCCGCGATGGGCCAGGACGGGCAGGGGCTTCGCGGGCGCCGCGCGCGGCGCGACCGCGCCGGACATCGTGCCCGACGAGATCGAGGCCCTGAAGCGACAGGCACAATCGCTCGAAGGCACGCTCGGGGAGATTCGGGCACGAATCGAGCAGCTCGAAACCCAACAGAAAGCATAGATTGGCGAAAGGATCGACATGAAAGTGGCCGTAACTGCGCAGGGCAGGACGCTGGATTCGCCGATAGACCAGCGGTTCGGCCGGGCGGCGGGCCTCCTGCTCGTCGATACGGAGACCCTGGCTTTCGACGTGCTGGAGAACGCCAGCGGTGCGGGCGGGGCCGGAATCAACGCGGCCAAGACCGTCATCGACGCCGGGGCGGAGGCTGTATTGACGGGCAACTGCGGGCCGAACGCCGAACGGACGCTTCGGGCCGCCGGCGTCAAGCTGTTCACAGGTATCTCCGGGACGATCTCCGAAGCTGTCGGGCAATTCAAGGCGGGCAAGCTCGCCGAAGCCCAAGGTCCGAACGTTGGCCCGCACGCGGGCATGGGTTTCTGAGAGCACCGCGCGGAATGGAGTATCAGTGAGGAAGTGTGAGGGATGGAACATGTGACCTACACGCCGATCGGTGTCGTGCGAAGCGGGCACCGAACGGCAGAAGAGACGCCGATCCAGCCGATTTACGCTCGCGGCTGCTCCGGCCGGGCGGAGATTCGGCCGGAGTACGTCGAGGGCCTGAAGGATCTGAACGGTTTCTCGCACGTGATCCTGGTCTATCATTTCCACCAGGCGGGCGAGCCCAGACTGACCGTCGTCCCGTTCACGGACGACACGCCTCGGGGCGTGTTCTCCACGCGACATCCGCAACGTCCGAACCCCATCGGGCTGTCGGTCGTTCGCCTCGTGCGGATCGAGGGTTCGGTCCTTCATCTCGAGGATGTGGACATCCTCGACGGAACACCGCTGCTGGATGTCAAGCCGTATGTTCCTCGCTTCGACAGCCTCGAGAGTTCAACCGGCGGCTGGACGCAGCGCGTCGACGACGAGACCGCACGGCGGCGCGGACGCCGTGCGTTTCGTGGACAAGGCGACAACGATATGGAAAGGCGACGGGTCCCATGAAGAAGACACGCCGGCACAATTGGCTTACGTATCGGATGGAACTGTCGGTCATCCGTATCCGAGACCTGATTCGGCCACCCGCCAAGAGACTCCTGGGCATCGGCGTGCGGGCAGGAATGACCGTTCTGGATTTCGGCTGCGGCCCAGGCGGCTTCTCCCTGGCTGCCGCGCACATCGTCGGGCCCGGGGGATTGGTCTATGCAGTGGACGTGCGGCCGCCGGCCCTGGAATTGGTGAGCCGCGCCGCCGTTCGTCGAGGACTCGGCAACATCCGGACGCTTCGCGGGGACCGCATATCCGAAGTACCCCAAGAGAGCGTGGACATCGCGCTGCTCTATGATGTCCTGCACATTCCTGTGGAGCCGGCCGCGATCCAGGCGATCCTGCGAAGCATCCATCGTGTACTCAGACAGGATGGGGTCCTCTCTGTGAGCGACCACCATCTTCAGGAGGCACCCCTGCTGGCGAAGGTATCCGGCGAAGGCCTCTTCCGACCTACCGGGCGCTGTCAATCCGCGTTCCAGCTTGAGCGAATCGCGACTCGTGAGGCGGCCCCATGCTCGGCAGGATTCCCTACGATATGACGGTCACGAAGGCCCAGATTGCCGGCGCCAACGTGGTGGAACACTCGACCGGTCCGCTGCGGCAGCAGGCAGAGTCCCTGCGGCGAGTCCCGGTGGGCCGAACAGCAAGCACAGACAGGAAGGAACAGTAGCACATGTCCCAGATCACACATAAATACCTCGTATTGAGCGGCAAAGGCGGAGTCGGGAAGAGCAACGTGGCGGCGAGCAAATGGCTGAGGATTTCAGCGTACCGTTCCCGGGATCGACTCCCATCGACCCGGCGCTCGGCGCCGCCGGCGACCGGGGCAAGCCGTTTGTCATCATCGACCCGGAGAGCCCCACCGTCCAGGCCCTGGCGCACGCGTTTTCGTCTCTGCCGGCTCCTGACACCGAGCGCAATGAGCCCACTCAAAAACAACCATCCGATCGAGAGGATCCCAACACGATGAGAATCGCGATTCCGTTGACCGGCGGCGTCCTGTCCCTCCATTTCGGCCACTGTGAGCAGTTCGCCATCCTGGACATCGACCCGCAGACCAAACAGATTCAAGAGCAGCAACGAGTCACGCCGCCCCCCCACGAGCCGGGCCTGCTGCCCAAGTGGCTCTCGGGGATGCACGTGAACCTGATTATCGCCGGCGGCATGGGCCAGCGGGCGCGGCAGCTCTTTGCCGAGAACGACATCCAAGTCCTCTGCGGCGCCCCAGCGGCCACGCCGGAGGAACTGGTCATGCAGCACGTCGAAGGCCGGCTCGAACTCGGCCAGAACGCCTGCGACCATTGACCCCGGTCAGAGCATAGCGTCGACCGAACCGACGGCCCCATGCCGGTCCGCAGCAAGTACTCCTGCTCCCAGCCCAGTATTCAGGATGACCCTGTCCGCGTACTGGGTGCTCTTCCCGTGGCCGGAAAAACCAACTGGGTCTTGACGGGGTTGGTCTGCCTGTACATAATGGAGCTACTTTGAGCCTTCGGCACAATGTGCGACCGCCACACGGCTCATGCTGCGTGTGGGTATTTCTTCCTTGCGTGCCGTTGAGGCCGTGCAGACCGATCAAGGCATCGATTCGGGATGGCCATTCACGCGGGACCACCCCCCAGAAGGAGGCAGAGAACCATGCGCACCGATCCGAACCACAGTATCAGCACCCGCTGGTATCTCGCTCTGGCCGTGGTGACTTGCCTGTTCCAGACGGCCGTCTCGCAGGCGCAGGCCAAGCCGGACCTGACCGTCGTGGACCAGTGGGAGGCAAGCGGCTGGGTTCATTTCACGCTCAAGAACAGCGGCAAGGCGCCCGCCAAGGCCGGTCACACGACAGGTCTGGCAATCGATGGCACGTTGGCCGACACCGTCGAGGTCTCCGTCGCAATCGCAGCCGGCGACACGTACAGCGGGAGCTTCCCCAAGTACTACTGGAAGTGCACCGCTGACGGATCGCATGTCGTCCGGGTCCGCACCGACCTGGACAACACGATCGCCGAGTCGGACGAGACAAACAACATGCGGGAGGAGACGTGGATCTGCGACGTGACGGCGCCCCAGATCACCGAGGGCCCGAAGGCCACCTTCCTCACGCAAACAACGGCCTCCATCCTCTGGACCACGAATGAGAACAGCGACAGCGTCGTAGAATACGGGACGGCCTCCGGCATCTACAAGTTCACCCGATCGAACCAGCTCCTGGTGACTTCCCACGTGATCCCTTTGGATGAGTTGAAATCGGACACGAAGTACTACTACAGGGTCGAATCCACGGACGCCTACGGCAATACCGTCCAGAGCAGCGAGCACACGTTCCGCACGCTGGCCGAGCAGATCGATCTGCCGGACCTGTACATCTCGGACATCTGGCTACAGAACGACCTGGTGTATTTCCGTATCGGCAATAGCGGCAGCGCATCGGCCGCTGCGGGACATACGGCTTCCCTGTACGTCGACGGCCAGCTCAAGGCCACGCATGAGGTCACGTCCGCAATTGCGCCGAACGGCAGTCTCGATCTGGCCTTCCAGTATACGTGGGTGTGCCCGGACCCGCAGCCCACCGTGCGGGTCGAGGCCGACTCGACCGACGTGATCGAGGAACAAGACGAGCAGAACAACAGCCACCAGGAAGTGTGGCCCTGCCAGGTGGAGGCGTTGGAGATCATCTCCGGCCCGACGGTGGGGGACATCACACAAACCGAGGCGACGGTCTTCTGGACAACGAACCAGTCGAGCGACAGCCTCGTCCGGTACGGCATCGCGTCGGGCGTGTACACAGGCGAGGACTCGGACGCCACAATGGCGACCGACCACAAACTGCGGCTGGAAGGCCTCACGCCGGGCACGCGGTACTTCTTCATCGTGAGATCGAAGAATCAGACCGGCGAGGTGGTCAGCAATGAGCAGACCTTCCGGACGCAGGCCGAGGATTTCCTGACGCCGGATCTGGTTGTGGACAGCATCTGGCAGGATGGCAACCAGATCCGCGCCAAGATCAAGAACATCGGCGACGGCGCCGCGGCGGTCAATCACCGCGCCGGTCTCTATACGAGCGACCGTCTCGTGGATTCGGTCATGGTGACTGTTCCGCTGGACCCGGGCGGGACAGCCGACGTGACGTTCATGAAATTCTACTTCGAGTGCCGCGACGCTGAACATGTGTTCCGCGTCACGGCGGACATTGATAACGCGGTCTTCGAGCAGGACGAGACGAACAACAGCCTCGACTGGACCGTCCAATGCGACGTCACGCCCTTGAGGATCATCGAAGGTCCCGTCGGCCGCGCGATGACGTCGACGACGGCCGAGATCCTCTGGGCGACCAACAAGCCGTCGGACAGCAACGCACTCTACGACTGCTATTCGGGGATCTTCGGCCTGAGCAAGAGCAACTCCCAGCAAACCACCCAGCACACGATCCACCTGCTGGGTCTGACGCCGGGGACCGTCTACCAGTTCAAGGTCCGGTCCGCCACCGACGACGGGGAGTCGGTCGAGAGCAAGCCGGGCTATTTCCGCACGCCCTCCAAAGGCGGCAAGAAGCCAAGGATCAACGACATCACCTTCGAACGCGAACCGACCGACTTCCCCTGCTACCGCATGACCGCCAACGTCGAGGACGAAAACGATGTGGACAAGGTGGAATTCTTCGCGGACGGCACGCTGATCCAAACGGACTACTCCCCGCCGTTCCAGGCGGTGTTCGCGCCGGGGATCGTGCAAGGCGCGTTCTACCGGCCCTGGACCACAGGAGCAACCGTCGTGGCCGGCGATGGGATCGCCAGCATGGCCATCCCGTTCGAGCCGGTGTATGAATGCAACCAGATCACGGCCGAGTTCGAGTACCCGTTCCGGAACGAGACGTTCTACATCCCCGACGAGACCGCGCCGGAGGGCACCGAGATCCCCATCCGCGTCCGAGGCCATATGTGGGGCACGATCCTCCACGACGCCAGCGGCGTCGAACTGCAGCCGGGCGTGCCGAGCTTTCAACTGGAATCTGTCGAATGGCCGCTCCAGGAAGTCCGGTTCTACGTCAACAGTTTCCCCATCGGCACGGTTCCCTACGAGTCGAGCGACCTCTACGAAATCGACTGGGACGCCGAAGGCATGCCTGTGGGAACGCACGTTCTCCGGGCCGACGCGGTCGCCAACGGCCAGTGCATTCAAACGATCACCCAGGACATTGTGCTCGAACAGGGCGAGCCCGAGATCGAAGTGACCCGCCAGGTCTGGCGGGAGGAGAACGCCTTCCGCATCCGTTTGAACATCCGCAACGTCGGGACTGTCAGCTACGTCTGCGACGTCATCCGCGACAACGTCGATGGCTTCCAGCCAATCGATGACAGTTTCGACGACTATCGAGCCCTGAATGCCCCCTCCCCGGACGGCCGGCACAACGACGTGACGCTGGACCTGGAGACCGCCACGTCGGACCAGTACGAGATCAGGGCCGGACACACCGTTCGCCTGGAATACTACGCCATTCCGATCCAATTCCCCGGCTCGATCGACTACGAGATCGGGGAGGACGCGGTGGAGGTCGTCGACAGGTGGGGCATCGACACGTGGACGATTCCCTGTCGGTGCGTCCGCACGGAGGACGACATCCCGCTCGACGACGAGATCGAGTCAGCCATCGAGGGCTCGGACTATCAGATCGTCACGAATCCCGATCTGTGCGCCAGCGAATTCGGCGGCGCCGCCGACGTGCTCTCGGAGATGGCCCGGCTGGCCTACCACCGTAACGGCATCCTCGGCTACCCCTCCGGCCTCAGTTCCGACGACCCCGTCTGGATCCGGGATTGCATCAAGATGTGGGGCGCCAGCATGAGCGGCAGTGACGGCGTGGCCGGCCACTACCTCTCGAACGGCTATCTGTTGCTCGTCGGCGAGACCGAGATCCTCCCCTCGTGGACCGTTAACACGACAGACCTCGACTGGAGCGGTGGAACTCGCTCGACCGTAGTCGAGTACAGCGATCTGCCCTACGGCTACGTCGCGTCCTCCGACAACGTCCCGGAACTGTGCGTGGGACGCATCATTGGCGACTCGGCCGCTGCCTTGATGCAAGGGATGCAATCCAGCCTGTATTCGAGTTTCGACCGTTCCTACGGCGTCGCCACCAGCGGCGACGAGGGCGCAAGCGGGAACTTCGTCGGGCGGGCCCGCGATGTCCGCAACGTCTGGGTCGAGCAGGCCGAGGATGGCGAGATCATGACCGAGAGGGCCAGGACCCATCACTGGACCGCCTACGTGCACAAAGACCAGATCACCGACGGCTTCGATTTCCCGATGGACTCCGGCGACGGCTTCGTGACGGCCAATCTCGCCGGCTATGGGATGACGGCCATCCGCGTCGAGCCGGACACCGGCGAGGGCCGCTTCGTCACCGCGGGGAACCTGGACCCGGACAGCACCCCCTTCAGCGGCACCGCACGATTCGTCCTCCCCTTCAATTCCCACGACGCGTTGACTGCCGGTGATATCGACGGCGACGGCGAGGATGAGATCGTCGTCGGCAATCTCGGTCTCAACAGACTGGTCGTCGTCTGCGACCCGCCAAGCACTACGACGGTAACGTACTTGGGATTCGACGCCGAACTCGAGGCCTGGGACGTGATCGCCTGTGGCCATCTGTACGACACCTGGGGGAAAGAAGCGATCGTTGTGGCCCGCCCCGTCGACGGCGGCACCGTCGATATCTACGAGTACGCGGACACGGGCGGCGCTTTGGCTTGGCACGATCAACTGGATATCCCCTTCACAGCTTATGATGGATTGGTGGTCGCGGACATCGATCCCAACAATTCCGGCGACGAGATCGTCATCGGCAGCGACGATGCTCAGCGGATCCGAGTCTACGACCGCACAGGCGCTCTGCTCATGGAGATCCCGTGCGATCCATACACAGCCTATGACAGCCTGGTGGCCGGGGACATGGACGGCGACGGAGCCGATGAGATGGCCGTTCTGACCGACGACGTCGCCGAGGGCAAACGCCGGCTCCACGTCTTCAACAACGCCTGCGTCACCTACGGCGCCTCCGGCTGGGAACTCATTAAGAACCGCTCATCCTTGATCTATTCGCGATTCCTCGAGTGTGAGGGCGCCAGAACGACCGGAGGAGCCGGCACGGGCGGAGTCACCTGCGACGACCTCGATGGCGACGGCAAGGAAGAAATCTGCGTAGCCCATGTGGGCAACGATCGCCTGTACGTTCTCGACGGCCACTATGCCAAGGGGTGGATGGACCGGTATCTGGCGTTGCTCCAGGGCATTCAGGACCGGATCGACGTGTTCGTGCTCAATGCGCACGGCAATCCCGGCTACTGCTCGCCCTTCGGCACGGGGGACGTCGCCACACTGTCGCTGACGACGGGACCTCTGGTCTTCGCATTGTCCTGTCTGACGGGCAATTACGAGGGCAATTGGTCCCGGATCGATTCCGGCGGGGCTCTCGAAACCCATGTGGACGGCGACGACGGCATCGCGGAAACCTTCTTCCAGCAGGGCGCCGCGGTCTACATTGGAGCCACGGAGGTGTCCCCCAGCAACGAGAATTCCGTGGCCGGTCCGGGCTTCATGCAGGCGTGGGACCCGTCGGAGACGGCGGGAAAGGCTTTCCGTAACTACCGGCGTTCCCGCGCGGCCTCGGGCGACGCTTGGTGGGAGTTCTGGGCCATGGAATACAACTACTATGGCGATCTGAAGTTTGGCGCCCCGGATGGCGGGATTTCGTCTGCGGCCGTCGCCGAGCCCAGGATATCGATCGCGGCCGCAGAGCCCGTCCCCTCCAATCCCGAGATCGAGTTGCCTGATTACGAGATCACAACCGTCGACGGTTACGACCGGGTCACCATCCCGGGCGGCGATGTGCTCCTCGAGCCGAATACACCGATGGTCCCGATCTATCGGGTCGAGTGGGAAGTCCCTCGAGGCGTGGTCGTGCAGAACGTCAAGGTACAACAGCGAGGCGATCTGCGAACAGATATCGGTCTGAACCTTCAGGTGGCCGTGATGACAATCGACGCCTTTGGAGATGAGTCTGTCGCCACAGAGGTCGAACCCAAGCCGGGCTGGTGCCCCGACAGGCAGCTCACCTGGCGGATCATTCCTGGGGTGGATGGCATCTCGACGCTGGCCGTGACCCTCTACCCCTTCGAATACAACTGGCAGACGACGCAGAGCCGTTTCTACAAGCAGTTCACGCTCGATATCGAGATGCTGGACTCGCAGGTCCGCATCGGAGCGTTGCTTACGGACAGCCGGAGCTACACGTCGGGTGACCTCGTGACGGTCAAACTCTGGCTCACCGCCGATTGGTCGGCACAGGACGCCTATGCGGACACGGTGATCCGGGAATACGGCTCGGACGAACTCGTCGCAGGGTTGTTGTTGGACAACCTTAGCGGCCTCGCTGGCGCCGCCTCGTATGCCACGGCGTGGGACACCACGGACACGGCTCCGGGGTACTACTATGCCGAGACGAAGATCGTGGACACCGCGAGCCGGGTCCTCGCCCGCGAAACGG
>Ga0116141_10004604_pt1 | contig 11597 bp, 15 predicted proteins | sample AD_UKC097_MetaG_FD_89744 | JGI IMG/M metagenome (GOLD analysis project Ga0116141, IMG submission 89744) | Active sludge microbial communities of municipal wastewater-treating anaerobic digesters from USA - AD_UKC097_MetaG | ecosystem: Engineered > Bioreactor > Anaerobic > Digestate | place: USA... | reverse complement strand
CAATAGAGCGTCTTCAAGGCCTTCTACATCGGCCGCGACCTGTATCACGCCGCCGGTCTTATCTAAGTCTGATGTTGCTTCACCCGGAACCGGCCAGACACCCAGCTGCTTGAACAGTACTTCGAAGCGGGTCCGTTCAACCTGCAACAGGAATTCCTCCTGGCCATTGGTCCACATGCCCAGCGTCGCGCCGGGAATCAATTCCAACAATTCTTTGAGTTCGCGAAGATCGGCCTCGGCCTCAGCAATGGAGCGGAGCTTATCCCGTTTCTTTTGAGTCTTACAAACGATGATCCGCTGTAGATTATCATTGGTGTGCTTAGCGCCAGGCCGAAAAACAGCAATGCCAATGCGTTTTCGTCCCTGGCCCGCAATCTGGGGATTGTAGTTCACGTCCAGATCATTCCGGTCAAATCCGTAACCCTCGATCAGTTGTCGTAGAACTTTCTGCACCAGGAGCTTTTTGGGGGAAACGCTTTCCCTGTTGCCAGTTAGGATGTCGATAAAAAAATTATCCGGGCCGATGTCCTCATCAGCCTCCTGTGGGGCGTCAATGATGTCGTCGTCATGATCGCTCATTCGTTTTGCTCCTTAAGAAATTCACGATACTTTTCAGCGATGACTGGCAGGTCGTTGTCCTCGACCTTTTCACTGCGAGTGAGGGTCCGTTCCACGACGCGCCCCCCGATGCGGATTCGTTCAGTGTGTTGCCTAGGCTTGACAATTTCTCTTCCATCTGGCGTTCGTCTATAGAGTTTGTTGCCGCGCCGATCGAAGCCTACCTTGTCGGCGACGGCCATGAAGATCGGATACTCCTCGGCGCCGCCCAGGGTCTCTGCCTGCTTTTCCTCTTCGCTCTTGCGGCGTAGGAACAGCAGGCTGGTCAGGATGTTGACATTGGCCTCGGCGACGAAGGCTTCGACCGGCAAATCAACGGAGGCAAGCACCTGCGTCTCGCGCATGATCCACCAGCGAATGTATTCCGCCGCAGGATTACCCAGAACGCCGTCGGGCAGGACAATGCCCATCCGACCGGTGCCTGGCTTGAGCCACTTGATGCAGCGCTCGATAAAGAGGATCTCAGGCGCGACGCTGCCTTTGGCGACGCCGGTGTTGCGGAAACCGCCCTCGCCGTCGGACTCCCAATTGTGCGCCAGCTCGAATTCTTTCAGGATGTTTTTGTCGGTAATGGGGATGTCTGATCCGAACGGTGGATTGGTCATCACGATGTCAAAGGTGCCGAGGGCTAACCGCTTCCGGATGCCATCTCCTTTTTTAATCTTTAACCGTTCCTCTTCCTGTTCGATTTGCTCAATGAGGTGCCCATTGGGGAATTCCAGGGAATTCAGATGATAAATGTGTCCGCGACCATCGCCGGCCATGACCATGTTCATCTGTGAGGCGCGAATCAGGAAGGGATCGAAATCCGATCCATATACCTTGTCGGTGGCGTATTCCCTCAATCGCTCATATACGTTCAGGAAGTCGCTGGTGCTCTCATTTGCCGGTTGGATATTTAGCTCATCTCTGAATTCTTTCAGCATGTGTCCGATGGTGGCCACGAGGAATCCGCCTGTTCCGCATGCGGGATCCAGAATCCTTTCATGCTCCTTGGGATCAAGCATCTCGACAACCAGCTTTACCACACCTCTCGGGGTGAAATACTGGCCTCGGTCGCCGCGCAGGTTGACGCCAACGAGCTCCTGATAGGCTACGCCCTTGGCATCGACATCGGTGCGCGTGAAGTCGTACTTGGCAAGTTCCGAAACGATAAAGGCCAAGGCACGGTCGGAAAGAGAAATCTCTTCATTGCCGCGGAAGATATTGAGGTACTGTTTTTTTACCTCCGAGAAAAGCTCCTCGATGCGCATGCGGATCGCCTTGCGTCCCTGGGGATCAAACTGTTCCTTGGGGCCGGCCCAAAACCGGCGCTTCCATGCCTGCCGTTGCTTGGCACGCAGGCTTTCATCATGCATCTTGCAGAAGATAAGATAGAGAAACTGCCAAAAAGCAGCATCCTTGGGCATCCCTTCGTTGCCATGAATAAAGTTGTGGCAGCGGCGGAAGGTGATCTTCAGCATTTCCGTGTCAGCGATGCGGGTATGCGCGTCGGATATGACCTCTTTTGTGCCGACGGATTCCTCGGCCATTGGCCAGTCGCCGATGGGATTGCATTTGATCTCGAAACGGTTCTTCTCCTTTTCGAGGAAGAAGAATTCCAGGCCATTGGTCCAAAGGCCATATTGAACGGCCTCGACCTCGCGCATGACGCCTTCCAGCTCTTCCAGATCACTGGCGGCCTGCTCGAAATCGCGGATACGCACGGCATTCTTGCCGATGTTAGGTTCGGGACGGCATAAGACTGCGCGACCAAGGTTCTCCGGCGCGTGTTCCTTGCCATGGTGGAAGATGGCAACGTCCACCTTCTTGTGCCCGCCAATGGAGAAGTCATTCTCCATGTCGTCGGGGGAAAAGCCGTATTCATGGATCAAAGCCCGAACCACCCGCTGACGGACCAGCTCCTTCTTCGTTTCCTTGATCTGCTTGCCGGAAACGTAATCGAGCGTGTGCCCCGCTGCGATCGTGTTCTCGGCCTGTTTCTTTTTGCTAGGGGTCATATAAAAAATACTCCGTTCTGGGGCATAAAACTCATTTTTGCTCTGGTCCGCTGATATCGGTGGGCATGCACTTTTGCGTTTCAATCCAGCCATCGATATCCTTGCGGGAGAATCGCCATTGCCCCCGGACCTTAAAGGCTGGCAGTTCCCTCGATTGGGCCATGGAATAAACTGTTTTTTCACTGACTTTAAGCAGGGCGGCGAGATCTTTAAGCTTTAAGACTTCTTCGAAGGGCATCGCTTAATTCTCTCTGTTGCGATCTTGTAAGGGTAAGGTGGGCCAAATAATGGCAATATTCCCACCGCTTGGCTGAAAGGCGGCGAATTATACCAAAAGAGAGCAAATATTGCCAGCGATATTTTGTGTTGCTTAACACTAAACAGTGGTCTATAATAGCCGCCATGAAACACTTTGGAGAAACCATTCGCGAGCTACGGGTCGCGCAAGACTTGGGGCTGAGAGAGACGGCAACCAAGGTCGGGATTTCGCCCGCCTATCTAAGCCGTATCGAGCGGGGCAAAGAGCGTCCTCCTCGCCCCGAGTTGATCAAGGAACTGGCCAAGGTCTTGGCAGCAGATCCCGACGTTCTCTTCCGATTGTCGTCTTCGACCGATCCAGAGGTCGTTGACTTCCTCCATAACCAACCTGAGGTGATGAACCTCTTGCGGTTTATCAAGGAAGCGGCATTCACGGATGCGGAGGTCATGCGGCTCATCCAGGCGGCGGAGGAGATCAAGAGACCTGCTCATTAATTCAATTTTGTTTCTGCTTTAGAATCGCAGCGGAAGATCGTGCATTTTTCCACCAATTGGAGGGCTATCATGATCATGTTTCCGTTTCGTGTCGGTAAGGCATTTCTGGAATCGACCAATCATCCTATTACCATTCCCCGAAAATACAATCCAGAATTACTCAGTGAAATTTATATGGGACCAGGGGAGAAAGCCCTCCCTGTCTCCATTATCCCTCCGAAGGGCAGAACATTAAATGGGGAAATATATTTCGGCGTATCGAGCTATGGCCCTTACTATCAAATCAAAATCATGGGTGCATATCCAGGCTGGTATCTGGATAATTTAAGCATAGGCGATGTGATCCTGGTTGCAATTGCGAAGGCTGGCGATAAGGTGAATGTGAACCTGGTAACGCCTGATGAAATACGGAAGATGTCGGATAAGCTCTTATCCTCAGAAGAATAACTCTCCCTCGAATATAAAGAGGTAGGCAAGGTTCGCGCCGGCCACCGGACAGAGTGGCCGTCACGCCCCTTGCATTTATCCTCTCGCCCCCTGTCATCCCCCGGAGGGGGATTTCCCGCCCGCCACCCCATCAGGCGGTAGCAGGGGCCGCGCCAGGGCATTCCTCTGCTCCAGCCCTGTCACGGTCCCTGCATCTTTCCCTTCCGCACTCGGGCAAGGGCGTCGCCGGCCCTTTCCTCTGCCCCAGGTCCGGCACCGCCCTTGCTGATCCTCGCGCGGTGCTTTCTTTTCCAGGCCGCATGTCCTCAGCTTTTCCGTTCACCGTTTGCCGCTCCTTCGTTTCACTGATCTGTTCGGTAGGCGGCAGGCGTTACAGTCGCCGGGGTCGCGCCGCGGCGTCGCTCCCTGCCGGCTTTATGCACCGCCCGCCACGCCGTTCTCCCCGGCCCTCCCTCGCGGGTGCCATCGTCCGTCGGAGCCGGGCTCCGCTCCGCCCCTCCGGCCGCTTGGCATTCGCGCCCGTCCGCCCCGGAGGGGCTCCCTCCCTGCCTCCGGGGCAGGCCTGACGACCGCTACGCGGCGACAGGCCCGCCCCTCCGGCATTTTGTACTTCTCTGTTGCCCGGTTCCGGCAGACCTCACTGCGTTCGGACTGCCGGTCCTCGGGCGTTGCGGCCGGCTCCGCGACCGCATAAAGACGCGGACGCTCCGCTCGGCCGCTTCTGTTTGGTGCTCCGGGCCGTCGGCAGACAGACGCTTCGCGCTGACTGCCTTGGCCCTCCGGCTTTTTAAGACCCTTGCCCGCTCCCGGAGCGGCCTCGCTGCGCTCGGATGCACCGGTTCGCGGGCTAATGCGCAGTCGGCTCCGCGCCCGCATGAAGACGCGGACGCTCCGCCCTCCTGCGCGATGGTGGCCCGCCTGCCGCCTGTCACCTCCTTCGTCGGAGACAGGTGGCTGCGGTCGATCATTTTCCTCTCGGTCGTCGTGACTCGCCCTCCGCTTTGCTCCGGACGAGACACGTCTCCCTGGTTCGCGCCCTCGCCCTCGAAACCGCTGCGCGGATTCCAGGGCGCCGGACGGCCCCGCCCTGCGGTCGGGTCCGTCCGGTCGGGCGCTCCGAAAACCAAGGTCAAGGATAAAACCTGAGATCGGCGAGGGCGGTTCTGATGAAGAAGGGTGGTAGCCGTTGGTCTTCCGTGACGGTGGCTTGTATCGGCGTCCCGCCTCTTTCCCCGCTCCCGGCGTTTCCACGCAGACTGGAGACGCCTTACAGCGGGGCCGGATAAGAATCTGTTCACGAGACATGAACAGCGGGGACACGATTTTCACGTGTCGTGAATAACATCACATTTCCTTTGAGTTATCCGGGCAATGGTGCTATTTATCGCGGCTATCTGTATTTGCACGGCGCGGCGCCTTTCAAGCAACCATCAACCAAAGAATGGCATTTTCAGCAGCCATCGCGATGGAGGGTCCGAAACAGCCTTATGCAGATCGAGCTTCTCTCAGTCAAGGGACCGAAATTCGGGATGACCCGCAGGGCAGGGAATCCTGTTGCCGATCATCGGGTCCTGGCCTTACCTCTCCCCAGCATAACGTTTACACGCGCCATTGCGTCTTTCGTCAACCGTTTTCCGATGTCTTACCGGGCGGCAATGAAAATCGCACCGTCGATACCGATGCCGCCAAGACGCCGAAGAGAGGGGCCGGTGCCGCAGAGACCAAGCGGTGTCAAGGTCCTCCCCCGCGCCGCCTATCCGACCGTTCCCGAACCCGATCTCCACCACCGATTCACGCTGCCCGCAGGCGGCTCTCAACAGCAGAGTAGCATTCACCACCAGGCGCGGGATACGCTGCAAGGAGACGAAGGCGCTTGATACGGCCCCGATCGTCATCGGCGGCGCCTTCCGGTCTGTTTCCCTTTGACAGTTGATCAGCCCGGCGGTCACGGCAAAGGAAGATCGCCGGAAAACGCCAGTCGTCGCACGGATCACTCCTCCCTTTCCCTTCCCGGTTACCGGCGTCGCCGGGTGGAAATGGGGCATGCGCCGATCCTTTTGAGATATTGGGACCGGACCGGCGACGACGGGCCTTTGGGCGGCTATAATCAGCTATCGAGCTTCGTCCTCGAACTCCCCCTATCCGAACTGGCCCGACTCCTGCCGCAGCAATTTGCCCTGCGCCTCTTCAACCTGGTTCGCAAGCTGTTTTCTACGCGGGAAAGACCATGTTTCCCCTGCACCCTCGCCGAGCTTCTGCGCAACGGGTCCCTCCTGGACGAGTTGCGGCACCGACTGATGTCGGTGAATCATCTTTCGGAACTGATCGCCGACCCGCCCGCCATCGTGATCGACGAGCGGCAGAAACTCTTCTTCTACCGAGGCATCCCTGTAGCGCTGCGTCCGGTTTCGTTCAGCTATATGCTCCTGCTTGCGCAGTCACCCGGGGAATTGGTGATGCGGGAGGTCATCTATCGCTGCCTGTGGCCGGGCGAAATCAACTTTGAGGGGACGAACAAACCCTATGAGCGGCAGATCACGGATCAGAAGCGAAAGCTGCTCGACGATATCCGGCGAGGGATTGCCGGCAGGATTGAGATCAGGGAGGGTGAGCTGGAATCGCTGATCGCCACCCGGCACAAGATGGGGTACATGCTGAACATCGACCGGAAGCACGTCCTGGTCCTCAGCAAGGGGAATCTGCTGGTGGTCGCGCTTCTGCTGTTTCTGGATCTGGATCGGTTTGTCTTCGATTGGCCCGATTGGATCCTCGATGTGACGGTGGTGCTGTGCCTGGGATGATCACAACTCCGATCTTGAACTGTGCAAAGCCTTCCTCGAAACCTTCCGCAAATTCCTTATCGGTCTTTTTTCGCTGTGCGATGTATTTTTTCAGGTCGCTCATCTCTTTCGTCATCCCAAGATAGAATTTCATCCAAGCACTCTGTCGTAATCGGCATGGCTCCCGATCCAGAACCAGAGCAGTCCATCCTTCGTCTCGATTGCCAGGGCTCGGTAATGCATGCCGATGCGGACCGATCTGTATTTGCCGATCTTCTTGAAGTGGAGGGATGGATGAGACTGATTTTCCTTTAACAGGGCGAAGTGTGCATCGGCGAGCTCTTGAATGCTTTGCGGCAGTTTCCGGTAACAATCCCAGAAGGCCGATGAGGCAAAGTGGTTCACATGCGTTTCGTCTTTCCCGCCTCGTGCTCTTCAATGGCGCATTGCGCTAATCTGTCCAGCTTTCCGGTCTCGCTATCCGTCTCTATCTGACGATCCCATTCGGCTGCGTCGAATTCAACAAACCAGGAGCGAAAAGCGGCCAATTCGCTGGGGCTGAGTTTTCTAACGGTTTTTTCGAGCATTTCAACTTGTGACACGGTCAATCTCCTTTTCTATCATGGTAGTTCGATTTTAGCATTTGGACGGAACAAAAGCAACCGATTGAGGGCGTTTCAGCTAAACCATTGCGGCCGTTTGCCGGGTGCGGCCACCGATGTGCCATGTGATTGCATCCTGTCAACAGAAAACGCACCGGAATTGAAAGGTAAACGAACGAAAATATCCCTGTGAAAATATTTTTCGCGGCCACAAAAAAGCCATAACTTTGCCACAACTTTTTTTCCGTTTTGTGTCATCCCTCGGCAAACCGCGACTCGCCGGCGGGCCCTGAAGGACGCCGCGCACAGTATGCCGGTCTTTTGAAGTCACGGCGGCGGGGGAGTGATGATGGCCCGATCCCGGATCCTGAAACCCGAATTCTGGAGCGACGAGAAGCTGGCCCTGGTGCCGCGTGAGGCGCGGTTGACCTTCGCAGGGCTCTGGACCTCTTCCGACGACTACGGCGTCACGAAGGGGCACCCGGCCTGGCTTAAAGCTCAGATTTTCCCCTACGACGTGGACCTCACCCTCAGCGAGTTCCAAAAATGGCTGGCCGACCTGGAGCGGATCGGCGTGATCGATCCCTTCATGGCCGATGGAGAGTCCTTCTACTACATCCGCAATTTCGCCGACCACCAGAAGGTGGATCGGCCGAGCAAGATGCGCAATCCGCCGTGCCCTCGCCACATCCTCGCGAAACCCTCGCGAGTGTCTCGCGAGCCACTCGCCACAGACTCGCGAGAGTGCAGCGATGAAACAGAAACAGAAACTGAAACCGAAACAGAAATACAAACTACTACTGTGGCGGCCGATCCGGATCGACCGCCACTGCAGGAGCGGGAGCAGGTGCAGCAGGAGCTGCAGGCAGATCCCCAGGAGCCTGCGGTTGATTCGTATCCGCCAGCTCCCGACGCTGGTCGCCGCCAGCCTAAACCTGCGGCGCGGGTAGCGAGTCCCGCACGGAAAGGCATTGTCTTCGATTACGACGCCAGCCGTTTCCGGGAGGTGCCCCCGGATCTGGTCGAACAGTGGCAGCAGGCCTACCCAGCGGTCGATGTGCTCTCAGAACTGCGCCGCATGGAGGCCTGGGCGTCTGCAAACCCGTTGAACCGCAAATCGAACTGGCAACGGTTCATCGTCAACTGGCTGACCCGGGCCCAGGACCGGGCCGGCCGTGGCGGGCCGCGGTCCGGTCCGCCGGAAGGGGATTTGGACCGATGGTTGAAAAAGTCTTCCACGATTTCGTGAGGGAGCTTTGCTTCTACTACGAGCGCCGGGATCCCCGGGAGGAAGCGCTGGATCTCTGGTTTCAGGCCGTGAAGCACATCCCCGACGAGCCGGTGGAGTGGATGAGCGAGCAGATCCGGGGCCGCCACGAGACATTCCCCAAGAATCTGCCCCTGGTAATGCGGGACCTCTGGCAGCAGTGGCTGGATGATCATCCCCAGCGCAGAACGCACAGGTCAGTAGAGGAGGAATGCCCGGACTGCGATGACACCGGCCTGATCAGCCTCTTCCGGGAGGGGAGAAGCTACCTCTTCCGCTGCGGGAAGTGCAAACGCTCGAACCTCAACGGCGTGCCCGTGGCCTATCTCGCCGATCTGGAGGCTCGGGGCTACTCGCTGACCCGGACCGCCAGGGCAGGGAGGCAGGCCCATGGCTAAGCAGCTCACTGCCAAGGGGGCGAGGCCCTCGCATGACCCTGACATCGGTCGGGACCCCTCCGGGCGCAGCACCTCGACCTGTACGCTTTTCGAGAGCTGCCTGGCGCCGCTCTGCCCTCTGGACCAGGCAAGCCTGAAGGGTGTTTGGTATGCCGACGAGGAGATCTGCCGTTCCCGGACCTACGCCAACCTAGCCTGGATCAAGGCCCAGCGGAAGATCGGCCGGGTAGGGGCCAAGGGGTATTTCACGCTGGAGATGCTGCGGAGGAACTGCATCGTCAAGAAGGGGATCGCCGGACTCGATTCCGATGCAGTGGAAGAACCGCAACTCGGGAGGTGGCTTGCCGACCACCCGGAGAGAAAGGGGATGTCGGAGGAAAAGAAGGCGAGGCTCCGGCATCAGGCGCAGGCGGCGCGCTTTTGGGAAAAGCGGTAAACGATGGGGCACCGGTCGACCGGTTTCCCGGGGGAGTCCGGCTCCGTTTTTCAAACCGCCCCATCTCCTTTGCCGGGAGGCAAAGGGAGGCCCCAGAGCCTTGGTTTGAGGACCTAAAAATTTTCGGCCGGGTGTTCCTCCATGCCGGAGGACCCGCCGACATGACAATGGCGGCATGACTGAGCAGATGACACCTCGCATTCAGGGGCAAAAAGGGCCGTTGACCACGAAGCGGTATTACCGGGTCGGTGAGGTGGCCGTCCATTTTTCCGTCTCCTCGCAGACGGTTTACCGGATGATCGACATGGGGGACCTGAAGGCGATCCGCCTTCGGGGCTGTCTGAGGGTGCCTGCCGAAGAGCTTCTGCATTTTGAAAAACAGCGGCGGGACGATTGGTAGGCGGCGTTGGACGAGCCTCTGAGGGGGAAGCAAGGCCGCCGGCCGTCCTTTGGCGCGCTGAAACAGGTCCAGTTTAGCGGTAGGATTTTCACGATGCTGGCAAAGACTCCGTCCACAAAGGCGCAGGGCCAGGCGATGCCGGTCCCGGCCATCCCGAAGCGGCTCTATTCGATTGCCGAGGCCGCCGTTTATCTGGGCCGCACGGTCTGGGCGGTCCGGGAGATGCTCTGGGCCGGGAAGATCCCCTTTGTCAAGGACGGCCGACGTCTGTTGCTCGACATCCGGGACATGGATACCTGGATCGAGAGCAGCAAAACGCAGATCTCTTCTTAAAAAAAAGACTTCCAAAACCTTATCCAGAGGAATATAAATAACCCATGACAAGCGGAGAACTCAGGGATTGGAGGCAGCGATGCGGATGGAGCCAGGGCCAATTGGCGCGGGTCCTGGGCGTCATCCCCCTATCTGTTTCCAGATGGGAACGGGACGACCGCCCGATTCCTTCATTCCTGCATTTGGCCTTGGCCTATCTGGAATCGAAGGGTGACGAGCTGAAGCCCCGGATGAGAGGGAAGAAGAGAAAGGAGGTTTGACATGTCATGGGTATGATTTTTTTACGGGGGCACACCTGGTGGGTCAAGTACTACCGGGACGGGAAACCTTTTCGGGAAAGCGCCAGGACCGAGAAGGAAACAGAGGCAAAGAAATTTTTACAGCGCCGGGAAGGCCAGGTGGTTGAGGGGAAATTTCAGGGACTGAAGGTGGAGAAGGTCACCTACGAGGATCTCAAAAAGGACCTGCTCAACGATTATGAGCTCAACGTCCGGCGATCCCTGGACCGCACGAAACTGAGCCTCAATCACCTGGACAAGGTTTTCAAGGGGATGAAAGCGATCCACATCACGACCAATCAGGTGGAACGCTACATCCTGAAACGCAAACAGGAAGGGGCCAGCAACGGCACGGTCAACCGCGAACTCTCGGCCCTGCGGCGCATGATGTCCCTGGGGGCAAGGCAGACGCCGCAGAAGGTGCTCAACCTGCCGTTCATCCCCAAGCTCAAGGAGGCAGAGCCGCGGGAGGTGTTCTTTGAGCATGACGAATACCGGCGGCTGATGGATGCCCTGCCCGATCACCTGAAGCCCGTCCTGACCATGGGGTATCTGACCGGGATGCGGAAGCGCGAGGTGCTCAATCTCCGCTGGGAGCAGGTCAACATCTTCGAACGGAAGATCACCCTGCACGCGGTCGATACGAAGAACCGGAAGCCCCGGGTTATTTATCTGGCCGGGGAACTGTACGACTGCCTCCGGAACCAATTGATCCTTAAGGAGCGGGCCTGGCCGGATTGCGAATACGTTTTCTTCCGGGAAGCCCTGTCCCCCGAGGGGAAGCTTGAGGCGCAGCCGATCAGGAATTTCATGGCTGCCTGGCGAACGGCCTGCGGGAAGGCCAAGCTATCAGGGAAGGTCTTCCACGACCTGCGGCGCTCCGGGGTGCGGAACCTGGTCCGTTCCGGCGTTTCGGAAACGGTCGCCATGAAGATCAGCGGTCACAAGACCAGAAGTATTTTTCAGCGGTACAACATCACCAATGAGGAAGATTTAAAGCAGGCTGCACAACGTCTCGATACCCACCTGAAAGAAATCGAAGAAACCCGCCCCAAGAAAACCACGGGCACAAATCCGGGCACAATCTCCGAATCCACGGGCACAATTACGGGCACAATTTCCGATTCAAGGGCGAAGGGGTAATAGGATGAAAACCATGACACTCGCTAAGTGCTTGAAATTAAATGGCGGAAGTGCATGGGAATCGAACCCACCCGGGACGGTTTTAGCGCCCCACACCGGATTTGAAGTCCGGGAGGCCCACCAGTGACCTTGGCACTTCCTT
>Ga0116141_10004602_pt1 | contig 11599 bp, 10 predicted proteins | sample AD_UKC097_MetaG_FD_89744 | JGI IMG/M metagenome (GOLD analysis project Ga0116141, IMG submission 89744) | Active sludge microbial communities of municipal wastewater-treating anaerobic digesters from USA - AD_UKC097_MetaG | ecosystem: Engineered > Bioreactor > Anaerobic > Digestate | place: USA... | reverse complement strand
TCATTGGGAAATCAACAGTTAGAGGAAGATATCTGTCGTTAACATAAACAAATAATTGATCTCCAATTTTCACTTTTTCCGCAAAACTCGAATTGTTCATGGCTACTACAATGCAATCAGGACGTATTTCCCGGATCTTTCCGACAGCGTCTGCGCTGTCTGAAGATTTAAGAATAATACTATGACCTATAAGACAAAAAAATATCAGTGCAAATTTTTTAAACAAATGTGGTTTCCTATTTTTTTTAAAAAATAATGCAATAATTAGCTCGTCAAGAATATTTTATTGAATATGATATTTTTACAAATAGCTATTTATGAGTTACGCATATTCCCTAAAGTTTAAAGACAAAAATAATCACGAGAATGTCTGTACTTTTGAGTTGTAAAATTCTTGAATATTAGATTCTATGTCAATGGGTTTGAATATTGGTATAAGAACTAGTATTAGGTGGTTTGTATTATAAAATATTTTGTTTGCCGCATATTATATAAAAATATTAAAAGAACTTTGAAGCACATTATTTTTCCCCTTCTGTTGTGTTCCTGTTCTCTCGCAGGTAAAACTGATACATCGGGTTTCGTCATTAATTCATCTGCGCAGATTCTTTCTGAAAGATTTGTTATACCTGCTTCATTCAAACGTATAGATTATCCGGCTGATAGTTTTCAGAATTTTCTGAGAAGTTTTCCGCTAAGAAGATACGGAACTCCGGTGAAACTTTTCGACGGGAGTTTGAAAAACCGGCAGGATGTTCACTGTTCGATACTTGACATAGACACTGGCAAAAAAGATCTTCAGCAGTGTGCGGACGCTGTTATGCGGTTGAGAGCCGAATATCTTTATAAAACAGGTCAATATGAAAAGATTCATTTTAACTTTTCAAACGGCTTTCGGGCGGATTATCACAAATGGAAACTGGGCTACAGAATCAGAATACGTTCAAACCAGGTGTCCTGGATTAAAACAGCAGAAGCCGATAATTCAAGAAAAACCTTCCGAGAATATCTCGATGTTGTTTTTATGTATGCCGGTTCGGCTTCTCTGGAACGTGAATTGAAAAAAGTACCGATCAGTAAAGTTTCGCCCGGGGATGTTCTCATTCAGGGCGGAAGTCCCGGTCACGCACTTATCGTAATGGATACCGCCGAAGATATTAAAACCGGCAGACGGATATTTATTCTCGCTCAGAGCTACATGCCCGCGCAGGATATTCATATTGTTATTAATCCGGAAAATGAAGAGATCTCTCCGTGGTATGAGGCAGATCCGTCCGTGAAACAGATTAATACGCCTGAGTGGAATTTTACAATTGATGACCTCATGCGCTTCAAAGACTGATAATATTTTATTGACACTATCCGGCATGATTTAACTATTTAAAAAAATTACGGATAATTCCCGCGAGGTAATAATGAGCTTAAAAGAATCTCTGATTAAAATGGAAGCGCACAATTCCATTTTTGAAAACGCGATACGTTCGCTAGAAATCCCTACATGTGCGGTTTTCGGCAAAGGTGAAAACCTGAGCCCGGTTTCTTTCACTGAAGCTTCCGACACTATTTCAACAAAAGACAGCGCGAAAGTCGCAGAATCTTTTCCTCAGACAAGTTCTGCTTCAAAGAACAAGGTTCTAAGCGCATCCGGAACTAATGCATCTCCTCTTAAAGGAAAAAGAGTTGCGGTTCTTTTTTCGGGCGGACCGGCTGCGGGCGGACACAATGTAGTTTATGGTCTCAAAAAAATTCTCGGAAAAGACAATACTCTTCTCGGAGTTAAAGCCGGTCCTAAAGGTCTTCTTGAAGGCAAGCTTTTTGAAATAACTGACGAAGCTGTTGCAAAAGTAAGAAACACCGGCGGATTCGATTTCCTCGGTTCAGACAGAACCAAGATCAAAACTGACGAGCAGTTTGCAAAAGTAAAAAAAACATGCGTAGACAATAAACTTGATGCTATCGTTGTAATCGGCGGAGATGATTCAAACACTAACGCTGCGGTTCTTGCAGAACTTCTTTTTTCAGGCGTAAAAGCCGACGGAAGCGGAGTTCAGGTAATCGGTTGCCCTAAGACTATCGACGGAGACCTTCAGATCGGTGATCTTCTTCCGATTTCTTTCGGATTTGATACTGCGACTAAAATTTACGCGGAACTTGCGGGAAATATTCTTCAGGATACTCCGTCTTCAAGAAAATACTGGCACTTCATCAAACTTATGGGACGTTCTGCTTCACACGTTGCTCTTGAAGTTGCAATGCAGGTTAAACCTCCTGTAGCTCTTATTTCTGAAGAAGTTTCTGAAAAGAAAATGCCTCTTTCAAAAATCGTTGATGACATCGCTAAAGTAGTAATAGACAGATCCAAAAACGGAATGAATTACGGAGCGGTTCTTATTCCTGAAGGGATTATCGAATTTATCCCTGAAATGAATACACTCATCGCAGAACTTAATGACAAGCTTGCAAGTGTTGAAGCAGAAATCTCTAAGATGACTGCTGAAGAAAAACGTCCTTTCGTAATCGGAAAACTTTCATCTGAGCACCAGAAGCTGATGAATTCTCTTCCTGTTTACATCGTAGACATGCTTCTTGCTGAAAGAGATTCTCACGGAAATCTTCAGGTTTCGCTTATCCCTACAGAAAAACTTTTCATCGACATGGTTGCTAAGCGCGTTAAGGAGCTTGATTCAACAGTTCCTTTCGCAACTCTTAACCACTTCTTCGGATACGAAGGAAGATGCGGAGCTCCGACTCTTTTCGACGCGGCATATTGCTACAATCTCGGACTTACTGCCGGTTCACTTATCCTTTCAGGAAAGACAGGCTATATCGCAAGTGTTTCTGATCTTGATAAAGGCGGAAAACCGATCGGTATTCCTCTGACAGGTCTTCTCAATATTGAAAGACGTCACGGTAAGGACGAGTTTGTTATTGAAAAAGCGCTCGTTAAAACTGATTCTGAAGCATTTAAATATTTTGCAGAGAGAAGAGCTGAATGGGCAAAAGCAGACGTTTTTGCTTCATCCGGTCCTCGCCAGCTCTGGGGTCCTGCGGCAAAACAGATTCCTGTTACAGTTGCACTCAACAGAAAATATTCATCACTCGGATTTAATTTCGGAGAATAATAAAAAGGCCCGCCGCAAGGCGGGCTTTTTTGTTTTATAACGGGAACACCAATGAACCTAAAACTCGTAGTTTTTGATCTCGGCAATGTACTTTTTACTTTTTCAGTTGAACGTGCTTTTGATTATTGGGCGGCAAAAACCGGAAAGAATACCGAATTGCTTAAAAGCCGCTTTATTCAGGATGAGATGTATGACCTCCATGAAAAAGGTAAAATAACAAGCTCGCAGTATTATGAACATGTAACTTCTATGCTTGAAATAAATATCTCTGAAAAAGATTTCATGGATGGATGGGATTCTATTCTGTTGGACCCGATAATTTCTTCATTTGAAGCTGTTCAAAAAATTAAGGAAAAAGGATATTTGACTGCCGTATTGAGTAACACCAATTATCCGCATACAGTTATTCTGAAAGAGAAATACGGATATCTGTTTGAGTCATTCGATGCTGTGTTTTTCTCAAATGAAATCGGTTTCAGAAAACCCGAAAGAGAATCTTTTATGCATGTTTTAGATTCTTTAAGAATTAATCCTGAAGAATCTTTGATGATTGATGACTTGAAAGAAAACATTGAAGGTGCGGCGCTTGCCGGAATGAAAATTCTTCATCTCGAAGATTATACAGTTCTCAAAAAAAGACTCAGCTCATTGCTGTAAAAAGAATACTAAGTCATTTTCCGCATTCTTTATGGCGGAAGCAGTCTGTAGTGTGTCCGTTGATCATTCCGATCGCCATAATCAGTGCGAAAATAATGGTCGAGCCAACGAAGCTCATTCCCCGATTTTTGAGTTCATTTGAAATGCGGTCAGAAAGTTCATCTTTGACAGGTATTTCTGAGAGAGTTTTATATTTCGGATTTAGAGGTTTTCCGTTAACGAAGCTCCAGATAAATTTGTCGAAACTTCCGAATTCTTTTTGTATTTCCAAAAAAACCCTGGCGTTTTGTATTGCGGAGTTAATTTTTCTTTTATTGCGGACTATTCCTTCATTATGTAAAAGTTTGTCGATATCCGAGGAAGTAAATGCGGCGACCTTCTTGGGGTTAAATTCCTTAAATGCTTTTCTGTAGTTTTCGCGTTTCTTCAATATGGTTTCCCAGGAAAGCCCGGCCTGTGCACCTTCAAGAACGATCATTTCGAAAAGCTTAGTCTCATCATGAAGAGGAACTCCCCACTGTTCATCATGATATTCGATATAAAGAGGATTTTTCAGGTTTACCCATCCGCAGCGTTTCATGTAAATGCCTTTCTTTTTAAAATCAATAACCTGAACATTTTTAGCATAATGATCAAATATTATAAAAGCATTTTTTATCATCTTAATATATTAATTTGACTTTTATTTTATAACATCATATCCTTAATTTTCATTTTAGTTTTAATTATTCCATTGCTTAGGTTATTAGTAATAAATGATTGTGAGGACGATTTCAGAATGTATTCTGAAAAAAATACAATTGAAACGAGCGAAATTGACTACAGCAGAATAGTGAAGTTTCTCTATATACTGGTTCTTTCCGTGTCGATGCCGCTTATAGTTATGACAGCACTTATTAATCCGGAAAACTTGATGCTTCCTGCCAATATTATGTTTTCTGTAACTTATACGGCCGCATTTATCTGCTTTGCTTTTTTTAGAAAAATTCCCAGGAAGGTTCATTTCTATGTAATCGTTTTAAGTGTGTTTATTGCAGGAATAATTTCCATTGCAGAATGGAAAACTACCGGATCGGGAGTTATTCTGTTTATATCCGCAATTGTTCTGTCGGCTTTCTTTCTGAAATTCTCTGCAACCTTAATCTTTATGTGTGCGTCAGTTTTATTCCAGATTATTTTTATGTTTTTACCTTCAAACAGCTTCGACATGCTGCGGATTGTTGTTTTGTGTACTTACATTCTTTTTATGCTGGTTCTGGTTAAAACTGCATATATGTTCAGAAGAGCGTACCTCGATGCGGTTTTAAACATTGCCGGAAAAAATGAACGTCTCAGTATTATACAGAAAAAACTTCTGTCTGAAAAAGAAAAATCTGCATTATTTGAAAACGAGCTTGCCAGTCAAAAACAGTTTGTTGAGAACATCCTGAACAGTCTTCCGGGAATTTTTCATTTATATGATGCAAGCGGAATTCCCAAGATTATCAGATGGAATAAAAATTTTGAAACACTAATCGGTTATTCCTCTGATGAAATAAAAGGTAGGGTAATTATTGATTGGATCGCGGATGAAAATAAAGATGAAGCCGCCGAAATGGTGCGTAATATCATTGAGAAAGGTGAAGGTTTTTTTGAAGCTGATTTGAAAAGAAAAGACGGATCAGTTGTTCCATATTTTCTTACAGGCAAAATTATTGATATAAAGGGACAAAAATATCTTGTCGGAACCGGTTATGATATAAGCAGAAAAAAACAGCTCGAGGAATACTTTTATCAGAATCAGAAAATGGAAGCTCTCGGCAGTCTTGCCGGCGGAGTCGCACACGACCTCAATAATATTCTAGGTGCCGTATTGGGATATTCGGAGCTTTTGTCTTCGCAGGAGGATTTGTCTGATGAATCAGCAGAATATGTTTCGGGTATAATTAAAGTCTGCAGCAGGGCTCAGGATTTTATCGGTCAGATAATGTCTCTCAGCAGAAAGACGGTTTCGAGGACGGAAGTTTTCAGCATAAAAAAACTTGCAGAAGACTCGGTTGATTTTGTGAAGAGCTCTGTTCCGGACAATACTCTTTTGAAAATTGAATTACCGGAAGATGATATTAATATAGAAGCAGATCCCGTTCAGATTAATCAGATTTTTATTAACCTCATCAATAATGCCCTTTATGCTATGGAAAACAAGAACGGAGTTATCGGACTCTCTCTATCAAAGATTACCGCAGGTGCTGATAATCTGATGGGACTTGACCCCGGAAGGGAATATGCAGAGATCAGAATAAAAGACACGGGATGCGGGATACCTAAGGAAATTTCATCCAGAATATTTGATCCGTTTTTTTCAACAAAACCGAAAGGTGAGGGCAGCGGAATGGGGCTCTCTGTCGCTCTCGGTATAGCAAAAAAATTCAGAGGAAATATAATATTTGAAAGCACACCAAACTCAGGCAGTAATTTTTTCGTTTATCTTCCTGTCTCATATAAAGAAATCTCATCTTGTAAGAGTGCAAAGAGAAAAGACTATAAAAAGGTTCACGTGAGAAAATAGCGCTCATTGACGATGAAAAAGATCTTCTTTTGACAGGATCTGAACTTCTAAAAAGGATGAATTATGAAGTTGATGTTTTTTCAAATGGTAAGGAAGCTCTATCTGCTATAAGAAAAAATCCGGGAGAATATGCCCTTATTATTACCGACTACATGATGCCCGGAATGACCGGATATGATCTCGCGAAAGAGATTCTGTCTTTATGTCCTTCCAAGCCGATCATCCTTGTTTCGGGATTCAGTGAAAGTCTTGATGAAAAAAGCATAAAAGAATGCGGAATAAAATATTACATGAGTAAACCTTTCTCCGCTCAGTCTTTATCTGATAAGATAAATGAACTTTTGAGTGCGTAATACAATTTCCTTGACTTAATAATAAACCCGATGGAAAAGATTTCATCGGGTTATTGTTACATGCGATTAATTCTGACATTTATTTTTATCACATGCGCGGCAGTTTATATTATTCCGGCAGAGAATTCGGATTTACAATTCCGGATTCAAAAACTGAACGGAAAGGAATATGTTTCACTTTATGAAATATGCCGTGACGGAGAATTTGATCAGAGCATTGATCCCGTTCTCGGCCGCGGAAAAATATATAAGAAAACTTATGTTGCGGTTTATCAGATTGATTTGTCTGTCATACTTGCCGGAAAGGAATTGATTAAGGCGGATTATCCCGTAAGGCGCGGAGATGACGGTGAAGTCTTTATTCCGGCGGATTCGGCTCAAAAAATACTCGAAATAATGCTGGAGAAAAATATTTCGCGGCATGGAAATTATTTAAAAGAAGATAAAGAATCAAAAACAGTTATAAAAAAGCCTGTCGACGATGATATACATTATGAAGAAATTGATTTTATTGTAATTGATGCCGGGCACGGCGGAAAAGATCCCGGGGCTGTCGGAAAGGGCGGTAAACGTGAAAAAGACATTACTCTTGCCGTCAGCAAAAGAATCCGTGATATTTTGAAGCGTGAACTCAAGGGAGTTAACATCAGTCTTACAAGAAGCACGGATGTTTTTCTGGAACTGGGGGAGCGGACTGAAATAGCAAACAAGCTATTGCGGAAAAGTAAAAACGGACTATTTATAAGCATTCATGTAAATGCTTCTATTTCACCGAAGAGCAGCGGATTTGAAACCTATTATCTTTCAAGAGATCCGACCACTGATGATGCAAGAGTGACTGCGACACTTGAGAACAATGTCGTAATTCTAGAAACAAAGAAAAAACATCATTACGATGATATAGAATTTATCGAAGCGCTTATGCTTGCGGCTCAGATTCAGAAGGAAAGCCATATTCTTGCGGAACTTATTCAGAAGAATATGACTTCCGCAATGAAACAGTCATATTCGAGGGGAGTAAAACGTGCTGACTTTTTTGTTTTGAGAGGTTCTCTTATGCCGGCAGTTCTTGTTGAAATCGGATATATTACCAATAAGAAAGAGCTTAATCTTCTCATAACCCCAAACTATCAGGCTGTTGTTTCAAAAGCTGTCGCCGGAGGAATCACTTCTTTTGTAGCAGGATATAATAAATTAGTAAAATAGTTGATTCCTTTCGATCCGGAGATATATTATTGACATCAACTGCTTAGAGTTTATTGGTGACAAAAGAGTTTAACTGGAGTTTTATATGAAAAAAGACGGATGGTCTGCCGAGGAGATTTTTTCATCCCCTAATTCACTGACTTACAACGATTTAATTATACTTCCTGGATACATTGATTTCGCGCCTGCCGATGTTGATCTTGATACTAAACTGACGCGAAACCTGACTATTAAGCGCCCATATGTTTCCAGTCCAATGGATACCGTTACAGAGGGGCGTATGGCAATTGCAATGGCTCTCAACGGCGGTATAGGTATAATTCACAGCAATAATTCTCCTGAAGAACAGGCGGAAGAAGTCCGTAAGGTAAAAAGATATGAAAACGGTTTTATTACCGATCCGATATGTCTTTCTCCCGAAAATACTATTTCAGATATTCTGAACATTAAAGAACAATATGGTTTTTCCGGAATCCCGATAACCGAGAACGGAAAATGGGTTCTAAACTTGTAGGAATCGTAACGAACCGCGATATAGATTTTGAAAAAGATCCTTCGAAAAAGCTTAAAGAAGTGATGACAAAAGAACTTCTTACGGCGCATAAGAATATTTCTCTCAGTGAAGCAAATGATGTTCTGCGTGAATCAAAAAAAGGAAAACTTCCGATTGTTGATGATAAAGGCTTTTTGGTTTCTCTGATGTCAAGAAACGATTTGCTTAAGAACAGGGAATTCCCGAATGCGTCAAAAGATAAAAATAAACAGCTTCTTGTCGGTGCTTCGATTTCTACTCACACGGAAAGTTACGAGCGCCTTGATCTGCTTGTTAAAGCAGGCGTAAACGTAATCGTAATCGACTCCGCTCAGGGAAATTCTCTCTATCAGGTTGAAATGATAAAGTACATCAGAAGTAAATATTCTGAAATAGATATTATTGCCGGAAATGTTGTTACTTCAGAACAGGCTCTTAATCTCATAAAAGCCGGAGCTGATGCTCTTCGAGTCGGGATGGGCCCCGGATCAATTTGTACAACTCAGGTTACAATGGCTTGCGGAAGATCCCAGGGAACAGCGGTTTTTCATGTATCGCGTGAGGCACGAAAGCATGGAATTCCTGTTATCGCGGACGGAGGAATATCAAGTACCGGTCATATAGCAAAAGCTCTGGCTCTCGGCGCATCATGCGGAATGATGGGCGGACTTTTCGCGGGTACTCTTGAAGCTCCGGGAGAATATTATTACGAAAACGGAATGCGTTTGAAAAAATACAGAGGAATGGCTTCTCCTGAGGCAATGCAGAGAGGCGGTGCTAAAAGATATTTCGCGGAAGACACAAAGATTAAGGTGGCTCAGGGAGTTTCAGGTGCTGTTTTGGATAAAGGTTCGATTATGGATTATCTCCCATATCTGACGCAGGGGCTTCGTCATTCATTTCAGGATATCGGAGTGAAGACTATAAAGGATCTTCATGAGAAACTTTACAGCAATGATCTTCGTTTTGAAGTCAGATCAGTTGCTGCACAGATAGAAGGAAACGTACACGACCTTTATTCATACGCAGAACCAAAGTATAAATAATTTGCAGGATTCAGATGGAAATTAACGAAACGAATGATAAAATAGAATACGGAACATTTGAAGCTACCGTTGAAAGATGTAAAAAAATCGAAGAAGATCTTCTTGTTAATCCCGGAAAATACAGGGTTCTGACAGGTGACCGTCCTACGGGAAGACTTCATATAGGTCATTTGTTCGGTTCTCTTCAGAACCGCGTCAGGATTCACAATCTCGGAGTTTCGACTTACATCGTAATTGCAGATTATCAGGTTCTGACTGACCGTGATACTTTCGAAAACATTTCTGAAAATGTAAAACAGCTTGTTATTGATTATATTGCCTCAGGTCTCGATCCGGAAAAAGGGAATCTCGTTATTTTCCCTCACAGCCATATACCGGAACTTAATCAGCTTGTTCTTCCTTTTCTTACTCTTGTAACAAATGCCGAGCTTGACAGAAATCCGACTGTTAAAGAAGAGATTCAGGCGGCCGGATTAAAAAGAATTAATGCGGGAATGTATATGTATCCCGTTCATCAGGCTGCTGATATTCTTTTTTGCAAAGGAAATCTTGTACCTGTCGGCAAAGATCAGCTTCCTCATCTTGGGTTAACCAGAACTATCGCTAGGCGATTCAATGACCGTTTTGCAAAGAAACAGTCGGTTTTCCCTGAGCCTCAGCCGCTCTTGAGCAAGGCTCCAGTAATTCTCGGACTTGACGGGTCGCAGAAGATGAGCAAAAGCCGTAATAATGCAGTTATGCTTAGTGCGACTGAAGACGAAACGGCTTCACTTATAAAGAAAGCAAAGACGGATTCAGAAAGAGTTATAACATTTGATCCTGATAAACGTCCTGAAGTATCCAATCTTCTTCTTTTGATTTCACTATCGACCGGAGAAAGTCCGGAAGTTATTGCAGAAAAAATCGGAGACGGAGGCAGCGGCAGACTGAAGTCGATGCTTTCAGAAACGCTTAACGAGTATCTGCGTCCCATCAGGGCAAAAAGAGCTGAGCTTGAAAAGAATCCCGATTACATTAAAGATGTTCTTCGAAAAGGCATTGCCGACGCCAGAAAGACGGCAGAAGAAACGCTTTCGGAAGTTAGGAAAGTGATGAACATGGAAATATAAAATTAAACCCGCAGATTAACTGCGGGTTTAATATTTTTAGTCATTGCTTTTGAAGAAAAAGACGTCAGCGCTTCCGCTTTCATCATCATCCTTGCTGTTTCCCTTGCTGTCTTTTTTGGTCGGATAATTGATTCTTTTTATTTTTTTTCTAACGGAATCTCTTGATTCCGCATCTCCTGAATCAATTTTGGTGAACGTTTCTTTGTTTTCAGGAGTTAATTCTTTTATTTCTGAATCTTTTTTGAGAGCAACTGCCTTATCCTTGTCTATATCACTTTTTTTAATTTTCTGTGTTTTGGAAACTTCGGCACTTTCATTTTCTTCAACAACAACAGGTTTTGACTTCGGAGAAGAAACTTCTACTTTGCCGTCGATGCAGCTGACAGACGATGATTTTTTTTCATGCGAAACGAAAAATGTTGTACCGCGAACAGCGGCCGTACAGGTAGGTGTGTTGATTTGAAAGTTTTCATTTTTCATCAGCTTATTTTTTACAATCCCCATTACCCGCCCTTTTTCAAGTTTGAATATAGAGTTGTCTGATTCCGCTTCTGAATCATGTGCAAGGACATCTACTGAAACGATGCTGTCTCCGAAAAGTTTAATGGCGTTTTCTGCAATGTAAACTTCGCAGATTGAATCTTTCCCGATGGTTTTTATTTTCATTCCGGAATCGAGAGGAAGGCCGGCTTTTGCGGATATTTCCGTTCCGTCTTTTCCGATTAGATAAACTTTTCCGAGAACGAAATTGATAAGACCTATTTTGAAAGGTTTAGTCTCATTTTTTGAACAGGCTGAAAGAGCAAATAAAAGGCAAATTGCCGCTACTCTTTTTTTCATTTTACCCCCATTAATATTGTGATTTTTTATTTTTTGTAAATCCGATACTATCTTTTGTCTTTTGTCAAGTCATCATTTAATAATTAAAAGGCTATCATTATGTCCCGCCTTGATGGCCGTTGCGACAATGCCCGTGCCCAACGGCTTGGTCAGGATGAGCCGGTCGCCCGCGCGGGCGCCGCGGTT
>Ga0116141_10004598_pt1 | contig 11608 bp, 9 predicted proteins | sample AD_UKC097_MetaG_FD_89744 | JGI IMG/M metagenome (GOLD analysis project Ga0116141, IMG submission 89744) | Active sludge microbial communities of municipal wastewater-treating anaerobic digesters from USA - AD_UKC097_MetaG | ecosystem: Engineered > Bioreactor > Anaerobic > Digestate | place: USA... | reverse complement strand
GAGCGGAAGAAGCGGGTCATTCCATTTCAGAAAGAGGCATTTATGAAGATTTAGAGCGTATTTTTGAACGAGCTTCTGGACGAATTATTGTTGCTACTTTTGCCTCATTGATTAGTCGTTTGCAGCAAATTATCTGGCTTTCAGAAAAATTTAATCGTCGAGTAGTCATTGACGGTTATAGTATGAAAAGTAATGTAGAAGTGGCTCGAATGATGGGGTATTTAAAAATAAACAAAAACACGCTTATTTCGCCACAAGAAGCGCAAGGACTTCTTTCCCGTCAGTTGACGATTTTGTGTACTGGATCGCAAGGAGAGGATAGGGCTGTTTTAATGCGCATCGCTAATCGTGAGCATAAATATTTTAGAGTAGAAAAAGGCGACACGGTGATTTTTTCTTCTTCCGTTGTCCCGGGCAACGAAAGAACAGTACAGAATTTAAAAGATACTTTTTATCGACAGGGAGCCAGAGTATTTCATTATAAAATGATGGACATTCATGCTGGTGGCCATGCTCAACAAGAAGAGTTAAAACTAATGCTCAATTTGATTCGGCCTAAATTTTTAGTGCCTATTCACGGACAATATTCTATGTTGCAAGCGCAAGCAGACATAGCAGAACAATTGGGAATGAAACGCGAAAATATCGTTATAGCGAATAACGGTCAAATTATTGAAGTAACGAAAAATGCAATTGCAGCTACTAATCAAGAGGTGCCAGCGAATTATGTAATGGTTGATGGTTTGGGAGTGGGCGATGTTGGCGAGGTAGTGCTAAGAGATCGTCACCAGCTTTCAAAAGATGGTATGTTGGTGATTGTTACTGTGGTTGATGGCGAAAGTGGTGAATTGCGAGGCGATCCAGAAATTTCTTCACGCGGTTTTGTTTATCTAAAAGAATCGCAAAAATTAATGAATGAAACCAAACAACTCGTCAAAGATATTATTCAAAAAACGGCTTCAAAAGATCGCACAACGAATTGGGCATATGTAAAAGATAATTTGAGGGATAAAGTAGGAGAATTTCTTTTTAAAGAAACTCAAAGACGGCCAATGATCTTGCCATTTATTGTGGAAATTTAGTTTTTCGAACAAAAAAATAGATGTTTCTTTCTTTTGAATGAATGAAGTCTTTGCGCGTGCCTGACTGAAGAATTTGAAACCCTGTCGTTTGAAACAGTTTGTTTAATTCTTTGAAAGAAAACGCGTGAAGATAACGATTGCAGTGATGAGCCCACGGAATATAGAAATCTCCTCCATTTAATGGAGTGCGTCCGAATAAATGAAGAAAGAAATACTTTATTCTTAAAAAGAGGCGCTTCCAATTACCACTGCGGAGGAGCCAGCCAATTCTCAAATCCCAAACAGTCAGCAGCATTATGCCATTTGGTTTTAAAACACGCCAAGCTTCTTGCAAAAATTGCTGGCGAAATTCTTGAGAAGGAATGTGATGAAAAACAGCGAGACAAATTATTTCATCAAAGAAATTATTATCAAAAGGAAGCGAGAGAGGCGAATGAAGAAGAAAAAACTTTGCTGAAGGATATTCTTGTTTGGCGAGATTAATAAGGTTTTCTGAAATGTCCACGCCATAATAAAGACAATCTTTGAAGAGGGAGTAAAAACGGCCATTGCCGCAACCCCAATCTAAAATTTTGATTTGAGAATCAAAAGAAAAATATGGTTGAAGAAATTGTTTGAAGTCGGGAGGAATATTTTGGCGTGTTCTTGAAAAATCTTCAGCAATTAAGTTATAATCTCTTTGAGTTTTTTCTAATAGATAATGGGCAAAATCTTTTTTCATGAAAAAATTAGATGAAATAATTGAACAATTAATTAAAAAAACTACTTTAAGTCGGCAGCAACTAGAAGCAATCAAAAGGCGGTATGCAGAAGAAAATAAAGTTGATTTGCCAACCAATATAGAACTATTAAAAGTTTATCATAACCTCGTTCAAAAGAAAAGAATTTATCCTATTGCAAAAGTAGAAAGCTTATTAAAAACGCGGCCAATGAGGTCTTTATCAGGCATTGTTAATATTACAGTTTTGACGAAGCCTTTTGGTTGTCCCGGCCGCTGTATTTTTTGTCCGAATGAAATGGGATTTCCCAAGAGTTATTTAAAAGGCGAACCAGCTGCTGATCGAGCTTATGATTTACAATTTGATCCTTATTTGCAAGTTCAAAAAAGATTAGAGATGCTTGATGATCAGGGACATTCTATTGATAAGGTGGAATTGCGTATTGTTGGTGGGAGCTGGTCTTTTTATCCAAAAAGTTATCAGAATTGGTTTGTGAAGGAGTGCTATCGCGCGGCGGATGATTTTCAAAGAAAAAGAAAATATCCGAGTCGTTTATCGCTTGAAAAATTACAAAAAATAAATGAAACAGCCCGAGTAAGAATAGTGGGTATGTCAGTAGAAACGCGGCCTGATTTAATTACGCCTAGTGAGTTAAGGAATTTAAGGCGTTTGGGGGTTACAATGGTTGAAATTGGTGTTCAAACTATTTTTGATGACGTTCATCAACTGAATAAAACTAATTTAAATGCGGCGATTATTGAGCGAGCGACAAGATTGCTTAAAAATGCTGGTTTTAAAGTTCTTTACCATTTAATGCCTAATCTTTATGGATCTGATTTGCTAAAAGACAAAGAAATGGTGCGCATTGTTTTTAATGATTCGCGTTTTAAACCAGATTGGTTAAAGATTTATCCTACTGTTGTTTTGGAAAATACACCTCTTTATCAATTATACCAAGCAGGAAAATATCGGCCTTATACCGATGAAGAACTTTTTGATCTTTTAATCGAAATTAAAACGAAATTGCCTTATTGGGTAAGAGTGGCGCGGATTATTCGAGATATCCCGGCTCAAAAAGTGGTGGGAGGTACTCACCTGTCTAATCTTCGCGAAATTATTCAAAAAAGAATGAAAGAAAAGGGACTGATATGCCATTGTATTAGATGCCGGGAGGTAAAGGAAAATTATAATCCTAAGGAGAAAATTTATTTATTTCGAGAAGATTACGAGGCGTCAGATGGTTGGGAAGTCTTTTTAAGTTTTGAAAATAAAGAACGCAGCAAACTTTTTAGTTTGCTCCGTTTACGATGCCCTTCGTTTGAAGAGAAGCCCATATTTAAGAATTTAGAGGGAGCGGTTTTGATTCGAGAAATTAAAACTTTTGGCGAACTTGTTCCTTTGTCAGAAAAAAAGATAGCCCCTCAACATAAAGGGTTGGGGAAACGATTAATGAAAGAAGCGGAACGAATTGCCGTAGAAGAATTTAACTTACACAAAATTGCAGTTATTGCTGGTGTGGGCGTGCGAGGATATTTTAGAAGATTAGGATATCGGTTGAATAAATCATATATGGTTAAGAATGTAAAATGAAGCTCTGCTGTTAATAGGCGGATAAAATCAATTAGCTCATGAATTAATTCATGAGCTAATTTAATAGCAGCGGTGGAAAATTTCTTTGAAATTTTCCACCGCTTTACTATCCTACATTTATTGTTATCCTGTTTTTCTTCGTCATCCTGAACTTTAGTGAAGGATCCCATGGATTTTAGCATTGTGCAACTATTACTGCTGTGGATGGGATTCTTCGCTGGCGCTCAGAATGACAGTAAAAAAATGTTCAGAATGACAGAAAATAAAAACGCTCAGAATGACGCACCACCACTTCGTCATCCTGAGGACTTTAGTCCGAAGGATCCCATGGATTTTAGCAACAATCAGCAATCAATTACATTGCATGGGATTCTTCGGGCTTCGCCCTCAGAATGACACCTTTTTTCCACTGTCATTTTAAATGCCCACCAAAGGTGGGCAAATACAACCCGAAGAATTTCTCAGCTTGCATTTTAAATTTGCAATTTTATAATGATTGGAGGAGGTGAAAAATGAAACTTAACAAAAAAAATAGCAAACTTCGTTGCTTATTTAATTCTCTGTCTCTGGCCGATTATGTTAGCAGAAGTATTGTTTGTTTCTATTGAAATTAAATTTAGTCATTTTTGGTACTGGGTTATTGCTGGAATTTTTCAATTAGGATGGCTTTTGGTAATGGGACTATGTCGGGTAGCTGGTGAAAGCGATGAAAGAATGGAAAAGATTATGAAGAAGAATTAAAAAAGAAAAATTAATGAATTAAAAAAGTCGCCCGCGGGCGACTTTTTCATCATACATTTTGTAATATTATTCGGTTGTTTTGCCGTCAAATTCTGGTGAATCCAATTCTGCTTCTTCTTTTGTGGCGCGTACAACACCATCTTGATGATGAGGAGGAGCGTAAATGGTGTAGAGCTTTAACGGTTCGCTGTCCGAGGTGTTAATAACATTGTGTTCTGCGCCCGCGGGAACAATAATAGCATCTCCGTCTGTAACATTATATTCATTGTCGTCAATGAGCACTTTTCCTGTTCCTGTTTCAAAACGGAAAAACTGATCATTATCCGGATGAACTTCCATGCCAATGTCTTCATTAGGTTTAAGACTCATTAAGACCAATTGGCAATGTTTACCGGTATATAAAACCTTTCGAAAATTTTCATTTTCTAAAGTGTCTTTTTCAATATGTCCAAAAAACCCTTTCATATTTATATTTATTTAAGCGACTTTTTGATTACTTTAACAGTATAGCAAAAAATAAAACAGTTAGTCAATTTTTAATATAGTTTAGAAGTATTTTAAAAGGATATTTCAAAGAGCTCATGAATTAATTCATGAATTAATTCATGAGCTAAAAATAATATAAATACGGCGGAAAATTTTCTGAAAGAAAATTTTCCGCCGCCTGTTCAATTTCATAAAACCCCGGCCTTCATTTAACACTCATCAGTTTTTTGCGATAATTGTTAGCAAAACGATGAGCTTCATCGCGGAGTTTTAGCAGGTCATTTTTAGAAAGTTCAACTAAATCTTTAACAGATTTTTTCATTTTTCCGAAAATCAATTTATCATTCTGAAATTTGGAAATACCCACTACCGGAATAGAAATTTTTCTTTGTGCGAGAACTTTTTCAAATATTTTGACCTGTTCACGACCGCCATCTACAAGAATGAGATTTGGATATGGCCATTCTGGATGATTTAATCTTCTTTCAAACATTTCAGCCAAGGCGAGCAGATCGTCATTTTTTGGAGCGTTTCTAATTTTGAAAAGGCGATATTGCGACGGATCAATGTCTTGGTTTTGAAAAACAACCATTGCTCCAACAGTTTCTTTGCCGCCAAAATGCGAAATGTCATAACCCTCAATTTTTAGCTGAGGCGATAATCGAAATTCTTCATTCGTAATTAAGTAAGCATCTTCCATTTGATCAAATAATTTTAATTTTTCAGGATAATTCTTTTTTAAGAATATTTTTGCTTTTTTTATTTTGCCTTGGAGAAAATTGATCATTGCTTGGATAATTTTGTTATAATCTGTTTTGCTGATTTTATTTACACACTTACCGGGACAAAGACCGATTTGATAATGAAAACACGGACGGCCGCTATTAAAAGCGCAAGTACTGTAAGGAAAAACTTTTCTGAGAGAATGAAGAAAATTTTTTGCCAAGGAATAGCTTTGTAATGGTCCAAAGATAAAAGTATTGTGGGGTTGGAATTTAGAAAGCTCACGACCGCGAACAATACGAGGATAGGGCCATTTTGTTTGGGGAATAATAATATAAATAAAGGAACGGTTATCTTTTTCTTTAATATTAAAAAAGGGCTGACATTTTTTAATTAAATTTGCTTCAAGAACAATTGCTTCTAAAAGATTTTTGGTGGTTTTCCATTCAACACTAGCTGCTTCTTCTGTCATTTTTTTGGTTTTAGGATCAGTGGGCGCAAGGTAATTTTTTAAACGATTTTTTAAATTGGCAGCTCGACCGATATAAATAGTTTCGCTATCTTTATTTCGAAAAAAATAGACACCAGGAGCAAGAGGAGCTTTTTTAATTTTTTGAGCGATTTTTTGGTTCATGATAATTAACTTCTAAGTTGATTTAATTTCTTAAGATAAAGACCAGTATAAGAATTTTTGTTCCGCATAATTTCTGCAGGCGTACCCGTTGCGACGATTTTTCCTCCTTTATCGCCACCTTCTGGGCCTAAGTCAATAATGTGATCACATGCATTAATAAAATGTAGATTGTGTTCAACCACCAAAACGGTGTTGCCCCGATTTACTAGTTGTTCAAGAATTTTCAGCAGCAATTCAATATCATAATAATGTAAGCCAACTGTGGGTTCGTCTAATAAATAGATGGTTTTAGTAGCTGTTTGAGAAAGTTCTTTGGCTAATTTTATCCTTTGTGCTTCACCGCCCGAAAGAGTTGTGGCACTTTGACCCAGTCTAATATAGCCCAAGCCCATCTCTTTTAAAATTTTTAATTTTTCTTCAATGGGATAAATATCCTCAAAAAATTCATAAGCCTCATCAACGGTTAATTCTAAAACATCAGCAATGCTTTTCTTATTGTATTTTACTTCAAGCGTTTCACGATTAAATCTTTTGCCTCGGCAAACTTCGCATTGGACTAAAATTGGAGGTAGAAAGTGCATTTCAATTAATTTATAACCAGCACCTTCGCAGGCTTCGCATCTGCCACCTTTTACATTAAAAGAAAAGCGACTTTTGGTGTAGCCACGACTGCGGGCGTCCTCAAGTGAAGCAAAAAAATCTCTGATGGGGTTAAAAACGCCAGTGTAAGTGGCTGGATTAGAGCGTGGCGTGCGGCCAATTGGGCTTTGGTTAATTTCTACAATGCGTCTCACATATTCAGTCCCAAAAATTTTAGAAGCATATTCCAAAGGTGAAGTAAATCGACCCAAACTATGATCGACACTTCTTCTGATGACTTCTAAAAGCGATGATTTGCCGCTTCCTGAAACACCAGTGATAGCGATGAGTTTTCGCAAGGGAATTTCTACATCAATATTTTTTAGGTTGTTTAATCGACAGCCGATAATTTTAATTTTTTCAGTAATATTAGTACGACGATTAAAATGAGGAATTTGTCGTTCATGGCGCAAATACTGTAGGGTTAAACTCTTAATTTTTTTATCATTTAATACTTTTTGCGTTTCGCCGGCTACTACGATTTCACCGCCATTAACACCCGCGCCGGGTCCCAGTTCTACGAAATAATCCGACGAAGCAATTGTTCTTTCATCGTGCTCAACCACAATTACCGTATTGTTTAATTCTTTTAATTTTTTCAAAGTTTTCAAAAGCTTTTCTGTGTCGCGTTCGTGCAAGCCAATCGTGGGTTCATCCAAAACATATAAAGTGTTAGAGAGTTTAGATCCTAATTGAGAGGCGAGGCGAATGCGTTGAGCTTCGCCGCCGGACAAAGTTTCCGCTTCACGATTTAAAGTTAAATAATCGAGTCCCACCTCTAGAAGAAAGCCTAAGCGGCTCAGAATTTCTTCAATTAAAATATGAGCAATCCTTCTTTCTTTTTCAGTAAGTTTTTCTTCAAGATTAAAGAAAAACTCATAAGCCTCTTCAATGGTTTGGCTAATAATTTCCCAAATATTTTTATTAGATACTTTTACAGCGAGTGTTTCGGGTTTTAATCTTTTGCCTTGGCAATCAGGACAAATGGTATTGAGGAATATATCTTCTTTGCCTAAACCATGGCAGGTAGGACAAGCGCCATAGGGGCTATTAAAAGAAAAAAGACGCGGTTCAATTTCTGGAAAAGAAAATCCATCTTTGGGACAACTAAAATGATTAGAATAAAGAATGTGGAATTCTTTTTCGGTTGGGAAAGAGACATCAATTAATCCGTTGCTATAATCCAAGGCCATTTCAATAGCTTCAAAAAGACGAGTGCCGTCTTTAATTAACGGTCGATCAATAACAATTTCAATATTGTGAATTTTATAGCGTGACAACACCACTTTATCATGGAGGGAGTGGAGCTTACCATCAATAACGGCTTCGGAAAACCCTTTATTTAAATAATCATAAAGGAGCTGATAATATTCGCCCTTTCGACCATAAACAACTGGTGACAAAATTGTCACATAGTCAAGTTTCAGCTCTTTTGCTTTGTTAATAATAAGATTAAAAATTTCTTCAGGCGAAAGTTTTTCAATAGGAGTGCCGCAAAGAGGGCAATAAGGTTTACCAATGCGAGCAAAAAGCACACGAAGATAATCATAAATTTCCGTAAGTGTGGCCACAATGGAGCGAGGATTATGAGAAAGAGCGCGCTGGTTAATGGCGATTGCTGGTGAAAGTCCTTCAATATCATCAACGTCGGGTTTTTCCATTTGACCTAAAAACTGTCTAGCATAGGGCGAAAGAGATTCGATATATTTTCTTTGGCCTTCAGCAAATAAAGTATCAAAAGCCAAAGAAGATTTTCCCGAACCCGATAATCCAGTGAAAACAATTAATTTATTTTTTGGCAGTTCGAGATTGATATTTTTTAAGTTGTGAGTGCGAGCGCCAATAATTTTTATTTTTTCTTCTTTCATATTTTTAATTTATTTTAATTCTTCTTTTTCAATAAGATTGTAAATTTCTTTTTGAATACTTTGGGGAGTAAGATGATGTTTTTTATTATAATTCATTTGGATCAGACGGCGGCGGTTAGCCTCTTTTATAGCTGTTTTTATTGAATCAGTAATGGTGTCAGCATAAAGAATAATTTTTCCTTTAACATTACGCGCGGCGCGGCCCATTAATTGAATAAGCGAAACGCTGCTGCGTAAAAACCCTTCTCGATCAGCGTCAAGAACAGCCACAATGGTTACTTCGGGTAAATCCAATCCTTCGCGCAAAAGATTGACGCCGATTAGAACATCAAATTTACCTTTCCGAAAATCAGTTAGAATTTGAGCTCGTTCCATAGTTTTTGTGTCAGAGTGCATATAATTGGCTTTGATTTTTAAATTTTTAAGATAATCAGTTAATTCTTCAGCAGTTTTTTTTGTTAGGGTATTGATTAAAACGCGGCCTCCATTTTTCACCGTTATTTTTATTTCATTAATGATATCGTCAATCTCGCTACGGTTTTTCTTTTTATCAAAAACAGGTCGGATTTCAATGGGTGGATCAACTAAAAATGTGGGACGAATAATTTGTTCAACCACTTGGCTAGAATTCTCTATTTCAAATTTTGATGGAGTAGCAGAAGTAAAAATGATAGAGCTAGTGCGTTCCAAAAACTCTTTAAATTTTAAAGGACGATTATCCAAAGCCGAAGGTAAGCGAAAACCATATTCAACCAGTATTTCTTTACGACTGCGATCACCCTCATACATGCCTCGAATTTGCGGGATAGTGATATGCGATTCATCAATAATGGTTAAAAAATCTGGTTTGCCGTTTTGGTAGGGGAAATAAGCTAATAAAGTTTCAGGCGGTTCACCTGGTAGTTTGTTTAAAAGATGACGAGAATAATTTTCAATTCCATGACAATAACCTAAATTTTTAATCATCATTAAGTCATTGAGTGTTCGACGTTCCAATCGCTCGGCTTCTAAAAACTTTTTCTGTTTACGGAAAAATTCTACACGTTCTTTCAATTCTTCTTTAATGTTTTGAATGGCTTTTTCGCGTTGGGGAATCGTGGAAATAAAATGCTTAAAAGGCAAAATGACTAATTCTGGAAGATCTTTTTTTACATCTCTTGTAGTTGCATCTACAATAGAAAGACGAGTAATTTTTTGATCAGATAACTCAATGCGATTAATGACTTCTCCGGAAGCGGGAATTAATTCAAATGTGTCACCGCGAACGCGGAAAGCCCCGCGTTTTAAATCGCTATTTGTTCGTTCAAAATGAATTTTCACTAATTGTTTAATAAGATCATTGCGCATTAGGGGTTGACCTACTTCTAAATGAATAGCTGATGAGAAATAATTAGTTGGCAAGCCAAGATTATAAATGCAAGAAACCGAAGCGACCACAATAACATCTCTTTTTTTAAGCAAAGCGGAAGTGGCTTTATGGCGAAGGCGATCGATCTCTTCATTAATAATAGCTTCTTTGGAAATATATGTATCGGTAATAGGAATATAGGCTTCGGGTTGATAATAGTCATAATAAGAAACGAAATAACAAACTTCATTTTCAGGAAAAAAAGTTTTATATTCCCGATACAGTTGAGCGGCTAAGGCTTTGTTGGGAGCAATAACTAATGTTGGTTTGTTATAGGCAGCAATCACATTGGCCATTGTAAAAGTTTTGCCGCTGCCAGTTACACCTAAAAGAGTTTGAAAACGATGACCTTTGTTGAGGCCTTCGGTTAATTGTTTAATTGCTTTGGGTTGGTCACCCGCTGGTTTGTATGGCGCTTTAATTTTAAACATAATAAGTAAAAGCACCCCCACTCCGAGATCATTGGGGGATAGGGGGTTGTTGATTAGCATTAAAATTATAACATAAAAAAAGCAAAAAGCAAATTTTTACATAAGCCTAAATGTATAATGGAAGATGCGAAGAAATAAAATATTAAAAGAGATGAAAGTGGTGAGGCAATTATAATGTGGCGGCGGAAATTTTCTTAAAGAAAATTTCCGCCGCCCGCAATTAAACTGAAAATTTATTATCAAAATAAGATTAATGATAAATAAAAATTCCGGTTTTTGGGCCGGAATTTTTTTCATTTTAATTCGTTTTTAATTCGTCATAAAAAATAATCACTTGGGTTCTGGCATTGCAGATAGTTTTCGCAAGCTGTTCAACATCTTCATTGTGCATTCTGATACAGCCGCTACTGACATAGTGTCCAATAGATTTTGGATCGTTGGTCCCATGAATTTTAACAATCTGCTCTTTGCCGTCTACAACAAAAGAAATAGCAACAGTTCCCAAAGCATTAAAAGGGTGATTGGGCGGTACAACATCGGGCAATTCTACACCGTGGGTTTTTAAATACTTCTTTTTGATATTTTCTGTGGGATACCAATATGGGTGAAATGTAACCTTAGAAACTTCCCCAATTTTTGGCAATGGTTTCAGATAATTGATTGAAGCAGGACCGGCAATTGGGAAGCGATAAATTTCTCTTCCCGTATTACATTCTTTAAGAGTGAGCTGCAATTTCTTTAAATCAACACGTATTTGATAAGTGTAGTTTGTTGCAGGATAAAACTTGACAGCACAAAGAAAAATTAAAAGCAGAAAAATAAATAAAATAATCCATTTTAGATTTTTTAAAGAACGCATTTTTTACCTCCTTATTCTATCTTAATAATTTGACAATTTTTTACAAGAGCCCTTTAAGAATTTCTGCTGTTATGCTTTAGCATAACAGCAGAAATTAGAGACGGAAGGAGTAAGCGGCGCTGTTATGCTAAAGCATAACACCATAGATTAGGGACGGAAGAGGCAGGCGGCGCTGTTATGCTAAAGCATAACAGCGCCGCCGTCGTGAATCATCATCAAATTTTTTATTCGTATATTAGCATTGCGTTTTAACAAAAATTTATTTAAAATATAAACATATGAGAATTATTAGTGGAATCAGACCGACGGGTGTCATTCATCTGGGTAATTATTTAGGAGCCATTCGCAATTGGCTAAATTTACAAAATAAAAAACCAAATCACTGTCTTTATTTTATTGCTGATTATCATAGTTTTACCGATCCGCCT
>Ga0116141_10004597_pt1 | contig 11615 bp, 11 predicted proteins | sample AD_UKC097_MetaG_FD_89744 | JGI IMG/M metagenome (GOLD analysis project Ga0116141, IMG submission 89744) | Active sludge microbial communities of municipal wastewater-treating anaerobic digesters from USA - AD_UKC097_MetaG | ecosystem: Engineered > Bioreactor > Anaerobic > Digestate | place: USA... | reverse complement strand
TTCCTGCTGACAAAAGCGACGATGTGGATCTGACTGTTGTTATCGGCGTAAACGACAACCTGCTGAACAAGGATCATGTTCTTGTGAGCAATGCAAGTTGTACTACCAACTGTCTGGCTCCTGTCGCTAAAGTTTTGAACGACAATTTTGGCATCGAACACGGCTTGATGAATACCATTCATTCCTATACGAACGATCAGATTATTCTCGATGCCCCCCACAAAGATCTGCGCCGCGCGCGGGCTGCAGCAGTCTCCATCATCCCAACCAGTACCGGAGCTGCCAAAGCCATTGGCCTGGTAATTCCTGAGCTTACCGGCAAACTCGACGGCATGTCGATGCGCGTTCCTACGCCCGATGGATCCGTTGTAGATCTCACTGTTGTTTTGAAAAAAACCGTTACTGCTGCTGAAATCAACAGCGCCATGAAACAAGCAGCAGACGGCCCCATGAAAGGAGTTCTCGAATACACATCGGATCCCATTGTAAGTGCCGATATTGTTGACAACTCACATTCTTCCATTTTTGATTCACTGCTCACTCAGGTCATCAGCGGAAACATGGTGAAAATTGTCTCCTGGTACGACAATGAATATGGCTACTCTCAGCGCCTGGCCGACCTGGCCGTGAAACTCAGCAAACTGGATTAACATGAATATCCTGATTGTCATTCTAATTTGCATTGCTTTGGTTGGACTGGCTTTTGCCGGCATTGCTATAAAAATGTTTCTGAAAAAAGGCGGAGAATTCAAAAAACAGTGTTCTGTCAAAAACCCGAAAACAGGCGAATCGCTTGGTTGCACCTGTGGTGGACACGACAAAACTTGTCACAATTCCTGATGCTATCACGTTATAAATTTTGAAATGAAAAAAGAAAAGCGGATAGATAATTACCCCGATGACAATTACTATCGCATTGATCATTACGACGAAGAAAATCTGAACAAACTCAAAGTTCATTACAACGAAGTGCTGAAACTCATTGGCGAAGATCCACAACGTGAAGGCCTGATAAAAACTCCGGAACGCGTGGCCAAATCCATGCAATTTCTCACACATGGCTATCATGCAAACCCTGAACAGATCCTGCGTTCAGCCATGTTTCGCGAAGATTACCGCGAAATGGTCATTGTCAAAGATATTGAAGTGTATTCCCTTTGTGAACATCATATGCTGCCGTTCTTTGGAAAAGCACATGTGGCCTATATTCCCAATGGATATATTGTTGGACTGAGTAAAATTCCACGTATTGTCGATGCTTTTTCAAGACGGCTCCAAATTCAGGAAAGACTTACAACACAAATAAAAGACTGTTTACAGGATGTTTTACAACCCCTGGGTGTTGCCGTTGTCATCGAAGCTCATCATTTATGCATGATGATGCGTGGCATTCAAAAACAAAACAGCATTACGACCACTTCAGATTTTACAGGTGTTTTCAAAAATGACAAAACCCGTGCAGAGTTCATGACTCTCATCAGCGCACAACTTCATTAAGCAAAAAAAACAACAAATATGGAACATAACACCAATTATTCCGAACCACAGGTATTTACTAAGGAAGAGGCAGGCGTGCGCAACAGTTTTGTCGCAAAAGTATTTTCCTGGATGTTTGCCGCACTGCTCATTACTGCCGTGGTTTCATTTCTTTTCGGCTCACAGGAATCTTTAATCCGTTTGCTGATCAATGAATCCGGAATGACCATCCTTGGATGGATTGTCATGCTTGCTCCTCTCGGACTTGTTTTACTGATGTCATTTGGCTACAACAAAATGTCAGCAACAACCATGTCCATTGTTTTTATTCTGTATTCAGCATTGATGGGAGCCAGTCTGGGATTCATTTTCATTGCATATCAACTTGGCACCATCGGACTTGCTTTTATTGTTACCTCAGGTATGTTTGCCATTATGGCCATTGCGGGTTACACAACAAAAATGGATCTGACGAAATTTGGAAACATCCTGATGATTGCGCTGGTAGCCATTATCATCGGAAGCGTGGTCAACATGTTCATGCGAAACGATACCATGGATTTTATCATCACCATTGTGGGCGTACTTGTTTTCACCGGACTGATTGCTTATGACATGCAAAAAATCAAACAGAACGCGGCATATGCCATGGCCAACCCCGAAGCAGGAAAAAAAATGGCAGTGTTCAGCGCACTCAGTCTCTATCTCGATTTCATTAACCTCTTCCTGATGCTTCTGCGTCTGTTCGGACGAAACGAATAAATCATTACCTTAAATGAAAACACCTGCGAGAAACACGCGGGTGTTTTTTTATGGATTTCTGAAAAAAACGTATCTTGAACTAAAATTGAAAAACCATGAGAAACGCATTTTTATTTCTTATAGCAATTGCGCTTTTTGTTTCATGCTCCACAAACCGCGCTTACAAATCTGTTACTCCCGTTTACGGCTATAACAGTTATTCCGAAAGCAGGGGCTCAAAAACAGATATGACAAAAAATTCCGCCGGTTTCAGCGAAGACCAGATGATCGTTTACAATGCAGGCATCGGATTGGTTGTGAAAAACCCTGACACGGCCACAACACGCATAACGTCCATTGCAAAAAAACACGAAGGATACGTGGTTTCAAACAGCCAGAACAGCGTTTCAGTCCGTGTGAAATCGCAGCATTTGAATGAAGCGATAAAAGAAATTGAATTATTGGGTAAACTAAAATACAAAAACATCAGTGGCGACGATGTGACTATGGAATACAACAATTTGACAATCCGCCTCGACAATGCCAACAAAGCACGTCAGAGATATCTCGAACTTCTCGCAAAGGCCGAAGATGTGAAAGCCGCGCTGGAAGTGGAAAAAGAACTGGAACGACTGAATAAGGAAATCGATCTGCTCGAAATGCAAATTCGCAATATCACTCAGCAGGTGAATTATTCACTCATCACTGTGTCGCTTGAAGAGCGCACCCAACCAGGCATTCTGGGCTATGCATTCATTGGACTGTATAAAGGAGTAAAGTGGTTGTTTGTGTGGAACTGAGCGATATAAGATATCAGATCGGTGACATGTGATTTTTGATCTGGTTTTGCACATAGGCGAAGCCAAACATCGCCGACTGGTGTCGCGTTTCACGCGAAGGCGCACATTTCCACATAATCGCTGCTCACCATTCACTACTCACCGCTGAAAGAGTTTCGTATTTCTTTCGCTACTGCGAAATAATCTTCACTTCAGTTCTGCGATTTTTCTGCCTGGCTTCGTCGCTGGTACCAACAGCAACAGGCATGGTTTCGCCATAACCTTTGGCAACAATACGATTGGCGTCAATACCTTTTTTAATGAGATAATTTCTGACCGATTCGGCTCTTTGCTGCGACAAGGTAAGATTGGATGCATCGTCGCCCACATCATCGGTATGACCTGATATTTCAATCACCATGGCTGGCTTCAGTTTAAGCATTTCAGCAAGTTCATTCAACGACGGATATGATTCGGCGCGCAAAGAAGCTTTACCAAAATCAAAATAAACATTTTCAAGTTTAAACACCTTTGCCGGCTGATATATCACTTCAACTTCATAAGTAGCAATACCGGGTTCGGAAGGCACTTCCATCATGCTGTAATCTTTTTCTGTCAAAAAATCCTTATACGACATTTCATAAATGTCACCTTCCGGCAAAAGCAGTTTGGCCTGCGCATCAGCACCCGTTACAACTCTATACAATTTGCCGGTTTTCTGACTTTTAAAAGTAACCGTTTCACCAACAGCATTGGGCTTACCTTCCGGATGAACCACTACAATTATCAGCGCCATTTCATCGGTAGGCACAAGTTCCTGAGCCATGGAAACACCACAAAAAAACGCAAAAATAAAAACAATGACCCCAATAATAAACTTCGGATTCACCATAACAAATAAATTTTGATATAAAGATAAACGTTTTTATCACCCGATTTGTTATGTGTTACAAAAAAAACAAATCAATCAAACCTGAAAAAACCGTCATCTCAAAAAAAAGTACCAGTGCAAGTAAATCTATTTATATCACATAGGCGTAAAAGACATCAGCATTTCAATTACCGTATCGACCTGATCGGCATCGTAGGCAACCCAAATGTAGAGACTGATTTCTGTGTAATCGGGGTCAACAATCAGCATAGTGCCAACCTGGTAATCAGACTTGGTTCCTTCGAGCAAAACGCCCCAATAGCCGTTCATTTTTTCTTCATCAAGCTCGACAATTTCGCCAGACACAACAACTTCATTATCCACTGTCCAGGTTCTGAGCATTGTTTTCATTTCCTCCCAGGAAAGATATTCCTCGGTTCTTGGATAAATAGTCATTGTTATTGCCCCATTGGTAGCACTGAATTTTTCAACAGAAGAAGTAGTAACTTCAAAATCAGACGGAATTTTGAATTCCGTACTGTAATCCTTCCATTCATAGTCCACCCAGGATACCTGAGAAAAAGCAATAAGCGGTGTTGCAACAAGCAAGAGCAAAAAAAGAAATTTATGAGTTTTCATAAGGTGATTTTTTTACTAAGATATGAAATTCACCTATCAGTTTAAAAGTCAATAAAAATATTTATACTTTTTTTATCATCCCTTTCTTTTTCAAAAACGGATAAATAAACACAGCTGCAAAAATAATGGCAGCACCAACATAAAAACCTAAAGACATATGCTCCGATTCGCCGAAAATAAAAAACGCAATTATAATGGCATAAACAGGTTCAAGATTAATATGCAAAACAACAAAAAAAGCGCTCATTTCCTTCATTAGTCTTATGGCAGCAGTAAACGCATAAGCCGAACAAATGCTTCCGAGCAAAATCAGATAAAACAAATCAGAAGAACCCGGCCAGAAATGAGTAAAGGCATTTGGCAAAAGAAATGGCAGAGTACCCAGCGCAAATACAAATGCAAAAAGCATTTCGTACATGCTCAACACCGTGGGATTGATTTTTTCCTGCTGCTTTTTATTAAGCACACTGAAAAGCGATGAAAGGAAATAACAAACAATAGCCGAAATAATACCCTCGACATAACGGCTCTCGAAACGAAAAATAATATAAATGCCTGTAATAATAAAAACACCGGTGATAATATCAAGCCACGAAAACCGCTGTCGCAAAATAAGCGGTTCAAGCAATGCTGTGAACAATGAACCAACCCCAAGCAATCCAAGAGCAACAGACACATTGGAAAGCTTAATTGCATAGAAAAAGGTAGTCCAGTGGGCAGCCACAACCAATCCGATCGAAATACACGAAATCAACTGACGCCGCGTCAAAACAATATTCTGACGACGGATTTTTAGAAATAAAAATAAGGTAACAAAAGCAATAAAAACCCTGAAAACAACCAGATGCGGCGCAGGTAATGAAATGAGCTTACCCAGGATTCCGGTGAAGCCAAGCAAAAGAACAACAAAATGCAATTCGGAATAAGACCGGAGGGAAATCTTCATGTATTTATTTAAAAACGGGACAAAGATACGTAAGAACATGGAACACTGAACAGTGAACACCGAACATCGAAATCTGAAATGATGCTCGAATGTAGAAATAGCTTCTTTGCTTATTCAGCAAGGTTCACCAATCGCCGCTCACTGCTCGCTGGTCACCGAAGGTGCTTAACCTCGGCCTCGACCTTAACCTTGTCCATGACCTCATTTTCAGCTTGCTGACCTTTAATATTCTGTTTTACGAAATAAATTATTTTTGTATGTTTGCATATAAAACCATGACCTCAATGAAATATTTTAACAGTTTCGTAGTAATTACCTTCATTATTGCCGGTATTACTTTGAGTTCCTGCACAAAAATGAAAAAGGACAAACTCGATGAAACCTGGCGTTTGGTTCGTGTTGATCAGGATTCAACTATTTCATGGTTTGAATTGTGGCAGTTCGAAGGTGAAATGGTTTATATGACTACCCGCCCTTCGGGAGGAACAACCATTGATACTCTTTATTCTGCAGAATATACTGTGAAATCCGGTGTTTCAAAAACCACAGTTACCATGCAACAGTGCGCCAACGCTGCCTACAACGGAGACTGGGATGTGCTCACACTGGATAAAGACATGTTGGTTATTCTGAACCGTACCGACGGAGAGTTTATTTACAGGGAGTTTATCAAAGAATAAGATGGCAAAAACCAAAACCGCATTTGTTTGTCAGAGTTGCGGTTCTCAATATCCAAAATGGAACGGCAAATGTCCGGGCTGTGGCGAATGGAATACTCTGGTTGAAGAGGTCATTGCAGCTCAGCCTGCTAAAACAACTGCATTTGCAAAATTCGACGCTCCGAAAAAACTTTCTGAAATCGAGTATTCATCAGGTAAACGCCAATCACTCAACAATTCCGAACTCGATCGCGTGCTTGGCGGCGGAGTTGTCGAAGGATCTGTCATTCTTATTGGTGGCGAGCCGGGCATCGGCAAATCAACACTAATGCTACAGGTGGCCATTACGCATCCCGGCATCAAAACCCTGTATGTTTCCGGTGAAGAAAGTCTGTACCAGATCAAAATGCGTGCAGAGCGTCTGGGAGTGAAAAACGACAACACTTATCTGCTTTCCGAAACCGATGTCCAGAATATTATTGGTGCCTGCGAAAAAATACAGCCCGACTGCCTGGTCATTGATTCAATTCAAACCATGCACACAGCCCGCATTGAATCGTCTTCCGGCACCATCAGTCAGGTTCGTGAATGCGCATCAGAACTGCAACAGTATTCCAAAAAAAGCGGCGTGCCTGTTTTCATCATCGGTCACATTACAAAAGACGGAAGCATTGCAGGTCCCAAAGTATTGGAACATATCGTCGATACTGTTCTGCAGTTCGAAGGCGACCGGCATCATGGATACAGAATTCTTCGGACGCTGAAAAACCGCTTCGGATCTGCCTCTGAGCTTGGTATATTTGAAATGACCGCCGGTGGCCTCCGCGAAGTTTCCAATCCTTCGGAGGTTTTTCTTTCAGACCGCGCCATCGATTTGCCGGGAACAGCCATTGCAACAACCATGGAAGGAGTCAGGCCATTATTGCTCGAAATACAGGCATTGGTGAGCCCGAGCCCCTACGGAAATCCGCAACGCAGCGCCAATGGCTTCGATCAGCGCCGCATGGGCATGCTGCTGGCCGTTCTCGAAAAACGCAGCGGCCTCCGCATGGGTGTGAATGATGTTTTTCTCAACGTCACCGGAGGCATCCGTGTCGATGATCCAGCGGTCGATCTGGCCGTTGTGAGTGCACTTGCCTCCTCGTATCACGACATGATCATTGACGGCAAGATTTGCTTCGCGGCAGAAGTTGGACTTTCCGGCGAAATAAGACCTGTAAACCGCATAGAACAACGCATTTCAGAAGCCGACAAACTCGGATTCAAAACCATAATCATTGCCGCTGCCAACAACAAATCGCTTCCACAAAAAGATTTTTCAATAAAAATCAAGCCTGTATCACGTTTGCAGGATGTGTGGAAAATTATTTTCAGTTGATTAATTTTGCAACATGAAAATTATTCCAATAATTACCGAAGTCTGGAAAATAGATGCAGGTGTTGCTTTCGGTGTAATCCCCCGCTCAATCTGGAGCCGCTTTTATCCTGTAGGCGAAGACAATCTCATTCCGCTTAGCAATCGTTGTCTGCTGGTTGAGACTTCGAACCGGCTTGTGCTGATTGAAACCGGATTCGGAAATAAAAGAGATGAAAAATATTATCAGTATAAATATATTTCAGAGCGCACTTCGCTTGCACAGGCTATCCAAAACGCAGGATACAAGCCCGGTTCAGTGACGGATGTCATTTTCACTCACCTGCACGACGATCATTGCGGTGGAGCTGTAAACCGCTCTCAGAGCGGTGAATCAGAAACTGTGTGTCCGAATGCAAAACACTGGGTAAGCAAAAAACAATGGGAATCGGCCATGAAGCCCAATAAACGCGAAGCCGCCGCCTATTTTGCCGAAAACATGCTGCCGCTGCACGAAAAAGGACTAATGTGTTTTGTTGAAAAAGAAGAAGAAATTATTCCCGGCATTTCGGTGTTGCTGCGCGACGGTCACACGTCCGGACAAATGCTGCCACTCATAAACACCCCTGCGCGGAAATGGCTCTACGCCGCCGATTTCATTCCTTCCATTTCGCATATTTCTCCTGTATGGGTCGCATCGGTCGATGTAATGCCGATTCTGGCACTCGAAGAAAAAGAAATTTTTCTGCACAAAGCCACAGAAGAAAACATCGGTTTGATTTTCGAACACGATTACCACCATGAAGCAGCAACAGTAGTAAAAAACATCAAAGGGTTTGAGGGTGTCCCGGAAAAAATCACTTAAGTCTGCAGTAAGAAAATTTCGATTGAAATAAATACCAAAGTGAATTATCGGATGATCCTATAATAACATATTATCGTATTTTATTTTGGTGGCTGATGCCAGAGGTTTACCTGACAAACAGGCAGGCATCTCATATCTGTAGAAAACCAATAACGCATACACGATCCGCCGGCTGGCGGATCGCATGTTAACAAGCATTATCAAAAGACGCCGCTCCTTTACATTTTCCATTCATTTTTCCACAGCAATTGATAGCAGCCCACCGGCAATGAAGAAATACTGATCTGATTGCCCTGTGATTTTTCCGCAGACCCTATTTACACAACGGCATCCACCAGCTTATTCAGCAGGCGGCTTGCACCGTAGCGGAACAACTGATTGTTCAGCCATTCGTCGCCGTTGATGTGTTTCACCAGCTTCCAGAATTGAACAGCGGTTTCGGGATCGCTGATGCCGCCGGCAGGTTTGAAGCCGATTTTCTTTCCTGTTTTTGAATAAAATGCATGAATGGCGGTCAGCATCACATAGGCGGCTTCGAGTGTGGCAGCGGGTTGTATTTTCCCGGTCGATGTTTTAATAAAATCGGCGCCGGCCTCCATCGAAATCATAGATGCTTCGTAAATCAGGTTTGGTTCGAGCAATTCTCCTGTTTCCAGAATCACTTTCAAATGCGCATTTCCGCATGCTTCTTTGTGTTTCGAAACTTCTTCGCGCAGGAAATCGCGTTCGCCGGCCAGAAAGCGGCCCCGCGAAATCACCATATCAATTTCATCGGCGCCTTGTTCCACGGCGTAACGAACTTCTGCAAGCCGCACTTCAAGCGGGCTTTGACCCGATGGAAAAGCACCGGCTACAGCTGCAACATTGATGTTTTTTCCAGCCAATGATTCCCGAGCGGTCTTAACAAAAACAGGATAAACGCAAACCGCAGCAACCGACGGAATTTGTTTTTCTGCATTCTCCACTTCATAAGCAGAATGACAGAGTTTCCGCACTTTCTCATCATTATCGTTTCCCTCCAGCGTCGTCAGATCAATATGATTGATTATACGTCTGTACGCTATCTGCTGATCAACAGCACATGAAGTCAGTATTTTACTGATTTCATTCTGAATGTTTTCGTTTGTAAATGTCATGCTAATCTGTTTTAAATGGTGAACAGGAACTTTAACCTGATATTTTTCGTCCGGCTTCCTTTGATCCGATAAACGGAATATTGAATGAGCCAATCATTTTATTCATAAATTTCCCTGAAGCATTGATCCAGTTGTGATGAAGCGCTTTCTGCAACACCGGCTCCGTCAAAGCTTCGAAGCGATAACCCTGTGCTGAGTAATGCTCAATAAAACGAGGCAGCGCATATTTGATACGGGGAATGGCTTTTTTATTTTCGTGAAAAACCACAATAGATCCACGTTTGGTATAACGCAAAACATTACGCAAACAACGTGCTGGTGTTGTATTCTGATCGTAATCATAGCTGAGAACGGTCCACAAAACAATATAAACCTGATCTTTCATGCGGTTTATCTGCCAGGGTGTAATATGCCCGTATGGAGGTCTGAACATGTTTCCGGGAATATAATCAAATCCTTTTATGATATTTTGTTCATACTCCTCCGAGTTTTTTTTCCATCCATCGTAATGGTTATGGGTATGATTCCCTACGGAATGCCCCTGAGCAATAATTTCGCGCAGCAATTGCGGATGTTTTCGGGCATTATCTCCAACACAGAAAAATGTTGCACGGGCATTATACTTTTCAAGCGTTTCCAAAACAAAGGGTGTAAGCTCTGGAATTGGGCCATCATCAAAAGTCAGGTAAATAATTTTCTCAATACCCGGAATGCGCCAGATGCAATTCCGGGTATTGAGATCCTTGAGTATATAAGGTCTTACGACATACATGCCTATTTCGTGGTATCCCTTGGCATATTATAAGGAATACCTGTAAAGAGTTCATAATACTTTGCAAAAACAGGTTCTGCCTTCTTAAAAACAACATCCTGTTTCAACCCTTCGGTCAACACAATAATGCGCTGCAAAATATACAGTGACTGCTGTTTTTCTGAATCAAGCAATTCGCTTCGGTGGCTGTCGAGAGAAAAATAATATGCAAGCTCAGAATCGTACAAATCAATCAATCTTGAAACGATATTGTTTGCTTTTTCCATTTCTCCGGCACGATAATATGCTTCAGCAACCGGAAGTACAAAATAGTTATACGGCACCGATGATTCAGGAAATACTTCCATACAACGATCAAGAACAGCAACGGCTTTTTTCTTCTTTTCTGCATCGAATGAACCATCTTCGTTCTGCCCTTCATCAAGCAATGACATTGCCAATCGTGCAAAATTACTTCTGAAATTCATGCACATACGCAAATTGGTCTCGTCGAGATAAACTCCTTCACCGGTCAGATTGCCCCAGGCAAATTTATTCATCATGTTATCATACATTACCTCTGTATTCACACGGCCGGTACTACCATCCGGATTGACAGTCTTTACAGGGACAAGCTTGTAAACAAGGCCTTCAAGAGAAAAATAATCTTCGAGACCCATATAGGCATCATCACCCGTTGTTATGGCAAAATAAATCGGCCGGTCCCAGTTAAAATGAGCTAAAATATCAAGACAGAACAAAGTGTTTTTCTGAATTACATTTTTGTTGATTGTCCAGTTCAGACTATCGGTAATATCATTTTTCCACGATGCCGGAACAATGCCATTCTGAACAACTTTATTGGTGTCAACCGGCAAATAGAAATTACGTGACGGGAAAAAATCCAGCGTATATTCCCGAACTTTCTGCTGCAGTTTCGCAGGATTCTTATGCAGAATATCAAAAAGTTCAGTGATGTTTACATACCCCATTCCCTCATCCTGCAAAAGATAAATAATGTCGCGGGTTCCTGTCCGGTATTGTTTGTGCCCCATGGAAATCGGCACAGGATCTGAATCATACGCTTTACGCTTCATTTGATCGGCATACCAGTCGGTATTGAAAAGTGAGAGATTAACTACACGCACATCGGTGCGGTAACCCTCAACTTCCTGAACATACCATAAAGGAAATGTGTCGTTATCTCCATTGGTAAATAATATGGCGTTGGGCGCACAGGAAGCCAGATAGTTTTTGGCAAAATCCCTTGCGGTGTAACGACTGCTGCGGTCATGATCATCCCAACCCTCACTGGCCATAATGCCGGGAACAAGAAGAAGCGTAATAAGTGTTGCTGTAACAGGAGCCAGAATGCTTTCCTTAAAAAGTTTCTTCAAC
>Ga0116141_10004596_pt1 | contig 11619 bp, 9 predicted proteins | sample AD_UKC097_MetaG_FD_89744 | JGI IMG/M metagenome (GOLD analysis project Ga0116141, IMG submission 89744) | Active sludge microbial communities of municipal wastewater-treating anaerobic digesters from USA - AD_UKC097_MetaG | ecosystem: Engineered > Bioreactor > Anaerobic > Digestate | place: USA... | reverse complement strand
ACCACGGCAAAGCTCACCACGAAAAGGTTCGCCTCCGTGGCGTAGGGACAGTAGGCGGCGTAGTTGAAATCCTTCAGGGTCTCCAGGGACGACACGATCCCCTTCACAATGCCCTTCTGAATGGCCTCGGGCGTGTCCGACATGGGCATGGCGATTGGAATCCCGCCCAGCCGTTTGATCACCTCCGCCCCGGTTCCGGAGACGCGAAGCTCCATGCCCTTGAGGTCGGCGAGGGTTTTCACGGGTTTGCTCGTCATCAAATCGTTCGGTGCGCAGGTGAAGAGCGTGATGATCTTGACCTTCTCGAATTCCTTCGGTCTGTACTTCTCGATGAGGTCATAGAGCACGAGGCTCGCCACCTTGGCGCTATGGAATCCCAGCGGCAGGTCCACCGCTTCGGACACGGGGAACCGTCCCGGCTGGTAACTCATGGCGAAATTCCCGATGTCGGCCGTGCCGGATATCACGCCGTCGAATATGTTCTTAGCGGGCAGAAGGGTCCCTCCCGGGAAGGTCTGCACCTTGACCTTTCCGTTCGTTCTCTTTTCGACCTCCTTGGCCCACCGCTCCATCTGGACACAGGGGAATGTCTGTGCCGGCGGAAAGTTGGCGTAGGTTAACTTGATTTGCTGGGCTTCCGGCGCCGGCGGCGCCATGACGCCGAACACCAGCGCGAGGCCCACAACCATCGCGACGACCGTGCTAAACTTTAATTTCATAATGTCCTCCTTCCTGGAACAAGATTCCCTCTGACAGACTCAAAGCTGCCCCCCGAGCCCGGCTTCCAATCCCTTCACGTTCAGTTCGAGCTGGCGCCGGGGCGATATCTTCTCGATGGCCTGACGGACGGCCCTTTCGTCGCAGAAAAGCGGGGCATGCCTCGCGACGTGACCCAGAAAAACCAGGTTGGCGATCACGGCAGCGCCCAGCCTGGCGGCCAGGCTCGTGGCGTCGAACCCGTGGTAGTCTCCGGGAATGTCCGTGTTGACGTAGATGCCTTCCCGCCCGGCGACATAAGCCCGGTGCGCCTCGAGACCCCGGAGGTGGAGGAAGATCCCGATATCGGCTTTTCCAGAGCTAATCAGGGGGCTCGAAAAGGATCCCACCTTGACGTGGGAGATGACGGTTCCACCCCTCATGGCCATGCCGTGGGTCTCGGAGGTGAGAACCTCCAGCCCCCTGAGGACGGCGGCTTCGGCCAGCACCCTCGTGATGAAGAGAATCCCCTGTCCGCCCAGTCCGCTCAAGACGATCTGCTGCTTCAACGCTCGCCTCCTTTTTCCACGACGATAGCACCGACGGGACAAACGGCCCCGCAGACACCGCAGCCGATGCAGAGGATGTCATCTACGACGACACGATCCAGATCCCCCCTGTAGACCAGGGCGGGGCATTCGAAATTTTCCAGGCAATGCCGGCACGCCGTGCAATCCTCCGACACACGGACCCTGTAGACGCCCTGAGCCTTCAGCGCCTCCCGGTCGAGAATGCAGGGGTGCTTTGCGATGATGACGGCCATGCCCCCGTCGTCTTGCCGGGTGTAGGCGTCCGCCTCTTTCAGAAGGGCGGAAAAGTTCTCCGTCTCGTAGGGGTCGCATGTTCTGATGAAACGGACCCCGCAGGCCTTCACGATATTCTCGATGGCAACCGGTGTCCCCTTCCGGCCGTCGGCACGAATGCCGACCTGGGGCGTGGGCTGATTGCCCGTCATGGCCGTCGTGGCGTTGTCCAGGATGACCAGAATGAATTTCGCCCCCTGGAACACGGCGTTCACCAGCGCCGGGATGCCTGCGTGGAAGAAAGTGGAGTCCCCGATGGTCACGACGATCGTCGGCATGTCCTTCCCGTCCCGGGCATAGGCGTGGTAGAACCCGGCCCCCTGGCTGATGCAGGCCCCATGACGTGGCACGTGTCGATGGCCCCCAGGTTCATACCGAGCGTGTAGCAGCCGATGTCGCTCGGGAAGATCCCCTTCGGGAAGGTGTCCTTGATGGCGTAGAAAGACGCCCGGTGGGGACAGCCGGCGCACAGCGTCGGGCGGACGCCCTTCCCCCTGACCGGCTCTTCCTCCCGCAGGGGCCTACCGAGAAATTTCGCAAGGACCTTTTCAACGACATCAGGGGTCAGTTCCCCCTGTCCGGGCACCAGTCCCGACCGCCTGCCCTCGACGAGGCGGTTCGCAAGCTGCATCTCGATAACGGGATAGGTTTCCTCGATGACGAGGATCTTTTTGTGAGAACGGTTCACCCTCTCCACGAAATCCCTGTTCAGCGGATGGGGCACCAGGACCTGGTACAGGACGACATCGCCCAGGGCCCCCATGTCCTCCAGGATCTCCCGGGTGTGAGCATAGGCGACGCCGGACGAGATGACGCAGATCCCCTTGTCCGGCGAGCCGCCCGGACTGCGCCGGGGCGCGAGGGTTTCTTCCCGGGCGATCTTTTCCAGTTTCTCATTCAGCAAACGGTGCAGTTCCGTGAGAAACTGCGGGGTCGCGATCCACCGCCCGGGGTTTTTCCTGAACGACGCCTCGCCGGGCAGGACCCGCGGATCCGCGCACGGAACATTCTGGCGGGAATGGCACACCCGGGTCGTCGGCCGCAGCATCACCGGGATCTCGTATTTTTCAGACAGCGCGTAAGCGATCCCGACCATCTCCTTGGCCTCCCTCGGATTGGAAGGATCGAAGACGGGAATCTTTGCAAACTGGGCGAAAAACCGGCTGTCCTGTTCCGTCTGGGAGCTGTGGGGGCCGGGGTCGTCGGCGACCACCAGGATGAACCCCCCCACGACGCCGAGGTAGGCGGAGCGCGTCAGGGGATCGGAGGCCACGTTGAGTCCCACCTGCTTCATGGCCACGGCGGAACGGCGCCCCGCCATGCTGTTGGCCAGGGCGACCTCGTAGGCCACCTTCTCGTTGACGGACCACTCGGTGTGGATGGGCGCGCCTGTTTCCCTCGAAAACTGGACGACAGCCGGTAAAATCTCCGATGCCGGCGTCCCCGGATAGGAGGAAAAGAGGGTGCAGCCGTTTTCGACGAGCCCCCGGGCAATCGCCTCATTCCCCATCAGAATACGTTCGTCTTTCTTCCCCATGGAGTGAAACTCCCTGCTTGAATAAAAAAAGAGCCATGGATCCGGAAGACCGTCCATGGCTCTTTCGTACCTGGCCATTTAAATTCTCACGGGCACTGGACGCGCCTTCCCCCCCTATGTGTCCAGCGCCACCACCAAAATGTCAAACCGTTTTGCCTCTGATACATTTCTGAAAACCTCACAGTGCCGCTCCTTATCCAAATCTCAACGAAAAATCAAGCTTTTTTTTAAAAAAGCCCGGTCCTTCTACTTTCGCTGATCGAAGACCCGCTTGGACTTCCGCTCCGTCCGGGGCAGGGCCTGATAGTCCACAACCTCGACGACGGCGCTGACGAGGGTTTCTTTCCGCACATCCCTTTCGATTTTCCTGGCCAGATCCGCATCCCCGGCGGGGTCGAAGCCATGGACCCTCTCCACCTTGATGGTCATGTAATCCTTGCCGTCTTCCTTGCGGCTGAGGTGTATCTGGTATTCGCTCCCCGCGTTTTTTTCTCTCGACAGGATTTCGTCTATATGGCTCGGATAGACATTGACGCCCCTCACGATGAACATGTCGTCGGACCGCCCGAGGATCTTGTCGTGCCTGGGCAGGATGGAACCGCAGGGGCAGTCGCCCGGGATGAGCCTCGTGAGGTCCCTGGAGCGGTAGCGGATCAGGGGGGCCCCTTCTTTCAAGAGGGTCGTGTACACCATCTCCCCCGCCTCCCCCGCCGGAACCGGCTTCAGGGTGTCGGGATCGAGGAGTTCCATGATGTAGTAGTCCGTGAAATAGTGAATCCCCGCGTGGTGGACACAGTCGAGCCCGGTCCCCGGGCCGTAGACTTCCGTGAGTCCCGGAATGTCGAAGATGTGCTCGGCCCCCAGAAGTTCTTTCACCCGCCGGACCATGGCATCGCTCGACCGCTCGGCGCCGAAGATGACCTTTTTCACGCAGATCTGATCCCGCAGCCCCCGCCGGTGCACTTCCTCGGCCATGAGGAGGGCCATCGAGGCCGTGCTGCAGACGACGGTGGTCCTGAAATCGACGAGAAACTGCAACTGCATGTCGAGATTTCCAGGTCCCGCGGGAATCGCGAAAGCGCCGTATCGCTCGCACCCCAGCTGAAAACCCACGCCCGCCGTCCAGACACCGTAGCCGACGCAGATCTGCACCCGATCCAGCGGCGTCAGCTCGGCGAATTCATAGCAACGGGCGAACATATTCGCCCAGTCGTCGATATCTTTCGCCGTATAGACAAGGACTTTCCGCCTTCCCGTTGTCCCCGTCGACGCGTGCAGGCGGACGATCCGCTCAAAGGGAACGGAGAGGAGCGGCCAGGGGTAATTCTCCTGGAGGTCCCGGGCCGTGGTGAAGGGGAGGCGCCGGAGATCGTCGAGGCTCCGGATCTGTTCGGGTCTCACACCGGCCTCGTCGAGTTTCCTACGGTAGAAGGCCGAACCCTCGTAGGCATGCCTCACGGTCCATTTCAGACGTTCGAGCTGATAAACCGCCATCTCCTCCTTCGTCCTGCACACAGGCATGAATGTCTTTTTCATATCCCCTCCCCCGCGTTGGCAGCCCTTTCGTGAAGTGCTTTCCGCATGGGGGGTTGGCTAACACATCCGGCTTGAAAATTCAACTTTTACCATGAAAGTGACACCGATTTGTGGTACGAATGCAGTGATTTTTCTGTCAGGAATCACCTTCTTCTGGAGGATCCATGTTCCGGGTCACGATCACGAAGGGCTTTTCCGCCGCCCACGTATTGAAGGAAATCGGCGGCAAGTGCGAGGAGCTTCACGGTCACAACTTCAAGGTGGAGGTGACCGTTTCGTCCGGGAATTTAAACAACGAAAACATCCTCATCGACTTCAGGGTCCTCAAGGCCTGGACGGCGGAGATCCTCGAGGGTCTGGACCACAAGTATTTGAACGACCTGCCCCAGTTCAGGGGGGTGAACCCGTCCTCGGAGGTCGTCGCGAAGCACATCTACGACCGGCTCTCCGCGAAGACGAGACCCCTGAAAATCAAGGTCGACAAGGTGGTCGTCTGGGAGTCGGACAACGCCCGGGTGACTTACAGCGGAGCCAGGACATGATCGACGTACAGAACCGGAGAGATGAGAGGAACCTTGAAATCAAAAAGGTCGGCGTCAAGGGCATTCACTATCCGGTCATTGTCCTCGACCGGGTCAACGGCGTCCAGCACGTGAATGCCACCATCAACATGTACGTGAATCTGCCCCACCACTTCAAGGGGACCCACATGAGCCGCTTCGTGGAGGTCCTGAACGAATACCGGGGCCGGATCAACATCAAGACCTTCCGCGTCATCCTGGCCAACATGCGGGAAAAACTCAACGCCAAGTCCGCCCACATGGAGATCGAGTTCCCCTATTTTGTCGAGAAGAGCGCCCCCGTGACGGGCGCGAAGAGCATCATGGACTACGTGTGTCACTTCATCGGCGAGGATGACGGGAAGAAGGCCGATTTCAGGGTCGGCGTCACGGTTCCCGTCACCACGGTTTGCCCCTGCTCCAAGGAAATGAGCCTCAGGGGCGCGCACAACCAGCGGAGCATCGTCCGGGTGAATGTCCGCTTCAGGAAATTTTTCTGGATCGAAGATCTGATCCGGCTGGTGGAAGACTCCGCGAGCGGCGAAGTCTACTCCCTTCTGAAGAGGCCCGATGAGAAGCACGTGACGGAGAAGTCTTACGAAAACCCCATGTTCGTGGAGGACGTCGTCCGGAGCGTCGCCGAAAACCTCGGCCGGGACGGGAATTTCACCTGGTACAGCGTGGAGGCCGAAAACATCGAAAGTATCCACAACCACAGCGCTTACGCCTACCTTGAAAAAGAGTAGGGTCCGGATGGCCCCGGACCTCAGATGACCTCTTCCATGGGCAGAACGAAGCCCTTCACGCCGGCGCGGGGATGTTCCTGCCTCAGATTCCGGACCACCTCCGTAATCCGCGGCATATCCGAATCCTGCACCCCGATGAACACAACGTTATTCTTCCCCGGCCAGCAGTGGGTCCCCAGTTTCGGTACCGTGTCCGTCCCTTCCCCCCTCACCCCTTCCATCTTCGTGTAGGACTTGAACCCGGCCTTCTTCAGGGCGGCGAAAACATCATAATCGGCCGCATCGCAATAAACGATCAGGAACATCTTCATACCCCCTCCTTCGCGCCGCGCAGGCTTGGGCGTCGGCCGGTTCGTCCCGGGTTTTCCTCCGCCGGACAACGTCCCCGGGGACCATCACCTTGGCCGTTTTCACTTTTTCCGCGGGGGTTCTCCCCGCTTTTGCTTTTTGATGAGGGATGCCGCATCCGATGCCGCAGAAGAAAAAACCCGCGGGGCCTGGGCGATTTTCTTCGTGAGCGCCGGTATTCCCCTGGCTTTCCCGTTCCAGTATCGCGGCGTGGCGAGCTTGCGGTATTCCTTTCGTTTCAGCCACTCCTGGCCGTCGTCGAAGAGGTCGTAAGCGGCCGGCACAACGACGAGCGTGAGGAAAAGCGACGTCAAAAGCCCCCCGATCACGGCCACACCCATGGGCGATCGGGTCTCGGCCCCTTCGCCCACCCCCAACGCGACCGGCAGCATGCCGAAGATCATGGCAAAGGTCGTCATCAGAATGGGCCGCAGCCTCACCGGCCCCGCTTCGAGGATCGCCTCACGCCTCTCGATCCCTCTCGCCCTCAGGGTGTTGGTGTAGTCCACGAGCAGAATGGCGTTTTTCTTCACGAGCCCCAAAAGGAGGATCAGGCCGATGTAGCTGAAAACATTGAGCGTCTTTCCCGTGAGGAACAGGGCCCCGAAGGCGCCGATGAAAGAAAGGGGCAACGATAGAAGCACCGTGAAGGGGTGGATGAAACTTTCGAATTGCGCCGCCAGGACCATGTAGGCCATGATGACGCCGAGCAGGACCGCGAAGAGCAGGTACTGGAAGGATTCCTGCATGACGTTGGCCTGTCCCTTGTAAGAGGCCGTGAAATCGGATGGGAGGATTTTGTTCGTGATGCCGTTGAGTTCCTCCATGGCCTGTCCCATCGGTTTCTTCTCGAGGTTGGCGAAAAGGGTGACGGCCCTCTGCCGGTCGACGCGGTTGATGACGCTGGGCCCTCCCCCCTCGACCAACTTGATCATGTTCGAGAGCTCCACCAGCCTCCCGTCCCTTGATCGCACGTAGATCCTGCCGATATCGGTCGGGTTCACCCTGTTTTCGGGATTGAGTCTCGCCCGCACGTCATAGCGCCTCCCCTTGGCCTCGTCCTTGTACTTGGTCACATCCACTTCCCCGCCGATGAGGAAATTCACGGCCTCGGCGATGGTGGCAATGTTGACGCCGAGGTCGGCTGCCTTATCCCTGTCAATGTAGATCTTGACCTCCGGTTTCCCCGCTTCGATGGTCGTGTCCACATCGACAATCCCGGGCAGTTTCGAAAATTCATCGGTGATCTGTCTGGCATACCTCGAAAGGGCGTCCAGATCCGTCCCCCGGATGGCGTACTGTATGGGGACGTTCCTCTGCCCGCCGCCGATGAGGGAAATATTTTCCGCACTGGCCTTGAGGCCCGGAACCTCAGAAAGCTGCTTCCGGATATCCGCCTGGATGTCCTGCTGGCTTTTCTTTCTCTCCTTCTTCGGCGAGAGGGTGATGAAGAAAACGGCCTTGTTGACCTCCTTGAATCTGCCGCCTCCCTGGGAATAGTAGAGCCGGATGATCTCCGGGATTTCCTTGACGATGGCTTCCGCCTTCTGGAAGAGCCTGTCCGTCTCATCGACGGAGTAATCCATGGGCGCCTCGAGACGGACAATGAACTGGCTCTGGTCCTCCTGGGGCACAAATTCCTTGCCGAGGAATCGCGTCATCATCATGCTCAAAACGAAGATCACCGCCGCCAGCACCAAAACGGTATTCCGCCGGTTCAGGCAGAAAACGAGGATCTGACGGTAGGCATCTTCCGTCTTTTTGTACAACCGCTCCAGCCGGTCGCCGGCTCGCAAAAATACACGTAACCTGGAATGACCCCCGGGGACGGGGCCGGGGTTCCCCGGCGCGCGGGCCTTCAGATAGCGCGAGGACATCATGGGTGTGAGCGTGAAAGAGACGATCAGCGAGACGAGAACCGCGAAGACGACCGTGAGGGCGAACTGGAGAAAGAAGCGGCCGATGATCCCCTTCATGAAGGCCACGGGGAGGAAGATGGCCACGATGGCCATGGTCGTCGCCATGACGGCCAGGCCGATCTCGGACGTGGCGAAGGCGGCGGCCTCCCTGGGCTTCATGCCCTCCTCGACATGACGATAGATGTTTTCAATGACGATGATGGCATCGTCTATGAGGAGGCCGATGGAGAGCGTCAGTCCCAGCATGGTCATGTTGTTGAAGGTGAATCCGAAGACCTGGATGAGAAAGAAGGTCGATATGACCGATATCGGCAGGGCCAGCGCGCTGATCATCGTCGTCCGGATGTTCCGGAGAAAAATGAACACGGCCAAAACGGCAAGGAAGCCCCCGATGATGAGGTGATTCTGAACCTCGTGAATGGAATTCTTGATAAACCGGGACTGGTCGAAAGAGATGCTGAGCTTCATGCCCGGCGGCAGGGTCTGCTCGACCTTCTTCAGTTCCGCCTTGACGAGGTCGATGATCTCGACGGTGTTGGTGCCGGACTGCTTCTGTATGCCCAGCCCGACGGCCGTTTCCCCGTTCAGGCGGGCGATGGAACGCCTCTCCTCCAGACCATCTTCCGCGCGTCCGATGTCTCGGATACGCACCGGGGCCCCCTTGAAATAGGCGACGATCAGGTCGTTGAAATCGGGAACACGGGGGAATTCCCCCTTGATCTTGACGGCGTATTCCTTGGAGACGCTTTCGATTCTTCCCCCGGGCAGCTCCACATTCTCCCTTGCCAGAGCCTGTATGACGTCGCCTGAAGTGATCTGGTAAGCTTGAAGCTTGTCCTGGTCAAGCCATATGCGTACCTGCCTGAGACGGAGCCCCCCCAGATTGACGGCGCCGACGCCCGATACCTTCTGCAATTTTTCTTTGAGGACCTCATCGGCGTAGGTCGACAGCTCACCGATGGACCGGTTTCCGGAAAGGCTCAGCCACAGGACGGCCGTTGAATCGGGATCGACCTTTTCGACAATCGGTTCATCGATGTCATCCGGGAGTTTTCTCCGGATAATGGAGATTTTCTCTCTGACGTCCTGTGCCGCGACATCGATATCCCTTTCGAGCACAAATTCGACGGTGACGACCGAAACCCCCTCAAAGCTCTGGGAACTGATGGTCTTCACCCCGTTGATGGTGTTTGGCCTCTTCAATCTTGTCCGTGACGTCGATATCCATGATCTCGGGGCTTGCCCCCGTCAGGCGGGTCGTCACGTTCACGATGGGGAGATCGACTTTGGGGTACAGATCGACGCCGATGCTCGGGTAACTGACGATCCCCAGAACCACCAGGGCGAGAATGAACATCGTCGCGAAGACCGGTCGATTGATCGAAGTGTCAGCGAGCCACATTGAGTTTCACGCCTCCCGCCAGGTTGCGCTGCCCCACGATCACGAGGGTTTCACCGCCCGCGAGTCCCTCGACGACCTCCATGAGTTCACCGTACTTGCCCCCGATCTTGATTTTTACCTCCTTCGCGCGGTCCCCCTCGACCACAAACACCTTCGTCACGGTATTTTCGTAGATGATCGCCGTCACGGGAATGACCACGGTATCGACAGCGACACTCGTGTAAAGGGTGACCTTCGCAAAAAGCCCGGGCTTGAGGACATTCTCGGGGTTGGGCACCAGGGCCTCGACCTGCAGCGTCCTCGTCCGATCCTCGAGGGCGGGGTAGATGGTCTTGAGCTTGCCCGTGAATTCCTTTCCCGCGTGCGTCTCGACGGTGAATGTCACATCCTGCCCCACCTTCAGTTTGCCGATGTCTTTTTCAGCAATCGTGAAGTCGAGCTTCAGCGGGTGGTTCTGCACGATGGTGAAAATCGGGGTTCCGTTCCGGACATAGTTTCCGGCGGCCTGTTTTTTCTCCTGAACGAATCCGCCCAAAGGGGAGTAGATCCGGGTCTTGTCCAGCCGCTCTTTGGCCATGGAACGGGCGGCTTTCGCCCGTTCCACGTCCGCTTCTGCGATGGCCAGGCGGGTGGTCACGTCGTCATACTGCTGCCGCGTCACAAGCTCTTCCTTGAAAAGGGCGTCTTTCCTCTGAAACTCGAGTCTGGTGTTGGCGAGTGTCGCCTCCGCCTGCCGGACGGCGGCCTCCGCCCGCGTCGCCTCGTTCCGGTAGTCCCGGTCGTCGATGACGGCAAGCAGGGTGCCCCTGGAGACAGGCGCTCCCTCGTTGACCTTGATCTCGTGCAGGATGCCGTCCACCTCCGAACTGACAATGACCACCTCGTAGGGCTTCAGGGACCCGACGGCCTCCACGGCCGGCCGCAGGGATTTTTTTTCGACCTTGGCCACTTGAACGTTATAGGTCTTCTCCTCGACGACTTTGGCCTCCTTCTGCCCGCACCCGGTGACCGACAGAATCACACAAAGGGATATAAACAGTCCTGCCGCTGCGGTCACTCTGTTTTCCACGTTTGGGTTTTGACATCGTCCGAATGGGTATCTCGGCATGTGTGGTCCCTCTTTCTCCTTAATTTCCGGCCCGGGCGGTCTTCCCTTGTTCCTGCCCTTGAAATTCGTTCAGGAGTTCCCCCGTGGCCCGCTTCAGCCTCAGATTGGCGAGCTGATAAGTGTAGATGGCATCGTAGAGCTGTCTCTCAGCGGTCACGAGGAGGTTATTGGCATCGATCACATCGATGATCGAGGCCAGTCCGAATTCGAACTGTTTGGTCACGGCCGTGTTGTTTTCCCTGGCAAAAGTGAGCTGGTCCTGCAGGGATTTGTAGATGCCCCTCTGTGTGATCAGATTGAGATAGGCATCCTTAACCTCGATATAAACCGATTTGACGTTGTCCTCATAATTGAGCCCCGACTGCCGGTGCCTTGCCTTGGCCTCGTTGAGCTCCGCAACCCTCAATCCGCCTTCGAACAAAGGGAAGTTCACAAGAACGGCCCCCAGGTAACTGTCGCTCACCAGGGAAGCGGATTCAGGGCTTTCATCCTTGCCGACGTAGGCCCCCTGGAGCGAAACGCTGGGCCAGAAGGCCCCCCACGCGACACTGACCAGCTTCTCCGCGATCTGCCGATCAAGTTCCAGGCTCTTGAGTTCCGCCCGTTCTTTCAGGGCCTTCTCCTGGTATTTTTCCAGAGGCAGAATTTCCACATCGGCCAGGGGCGTCTCCCGGAGGGTGAAATCGGGTGGAATCCCGACCGTTCTTGCCAGATTTGCCCGCGTGAACTCGAGGAGATTTTTCGCCCTCACCTGATCGGCCAGGGCTCCGGAAAGTTCCCCCTCCGCCCGCAGCAGTGTGGTCTTTGTGACTTCACCCACCCGGAGCCGGGTCCGGGCGGCGTTTCGTTGCGTCGTGAGGCGCTCCACATTTGAATTGGAAATGTCCAGGAGTTTCGCGGCCTT
>Ga0116141_10004585_pt1 | contig 11631 bp, 10 predicted proteins | sample AD_UKC097_MetaG_FD_89744 | JGI IMG/M metagenome (GOLD analysis project Ga0116141, IMG submission 89744) | Active sludge microbial communities of municipal wastewater-treating anaerobic digesters from USA - AD_UKC097_MetaG | ecosystem: Engineered > Bioreactor > Anaerobic > Digestate | place: USA... | reverse complement strand
GAGTGCGTGGTCAACCATCGGCCAAGGACCGCGGGCGTCGCGAAGTACGGCCTGGCACGGACGTTCAAGGTGGTTCTGGACTTGATCACGGTGAAGTTCCTGGGTTCGTTCTCGACCAAGCCGATCTATATCTTTGGAGGTCTGGGCGGCGTGACTGCCCTTGGAGCCATGCTCTCGGGTTTGGCCGTGCTGTATCAGAAGTTCATCTCGCCCTCGCGCCTGGCGATGAACCGCAATCCGTTGCTGGTCCTGACCGCGATGCTGATCACCGCGACCATCCAGTTCGTTCTCATGGGCCTGATCGCAGAGCTCCTCGTCCGCACGTATCACGAATCTCAGAACCGGCCGACGTACGTAATCAGGGAGGTCCTTGAGTCGTCCGATAGGCATGGAGAGACGCAATGAGCAAAGCTCCGCGAAGGAAGAAAGCGGCGGCCGTCCGCGCGCCGAGCGTCACGTGGCTTCGATCGGATCGCGGACGGCAGATCCTCGTGGCGGCGGCACTGGCAATCTTCGCCGGGATCCCATTCCTCCTGGGCAAATACTTCGAGCTCAAGTACCCGGACCCCTTCGACAGCGGCTCCTACGTGTACTCGGCCGAGCACGTCCTCTCCGGGGCCCGCGTCGGCTACGAGGAGAAACCCAGCGCCCAGGCCGGCACGCTCCTGGTGAACATGCTCGGTGTGACGCTTTCCGGGTTCAACGAGACCGGCTCGAAGGTTCTCCAGGGACTCTTCCAGGCGGCGGCCTTCGCCTTCATGTTCGTTACCATCCGGCGTCTCTATGGCAGCCTCGCCGCCGTGATCAGCGTGGTGGTGGCGTCGGTCTACCTGTCTGCGCCGGTGATCGCCAAGTTCGGCAATGTCAAGGAGCAGTTCATGATCGCCCTGATGATCATGGGGATTTGCTCTTTTGTCCTCTATCACCTCGGCGGCAGATGGTGGTGGGCGTTGTTGACCGGCGCGCTGCTGATCGGCGGTCCCCTGTTCAAGCAGACCGGTGTCTCCGCCATCGCGGCGGTGGGCCTGTACACGCTGGCTCAACCGATCCTGCACGCCTACGGCTGGAAGAAGGTCGGCGTGGACGTTCTGCTGCTGGTCGCCGGCGCCGCGATTACCTTGACGCCGATCTGTGCGTGGTACGCCAGCATGGGCACGCCGCTGTATTACTGGCCGTACTCATTTGCTCTTGCGCCGGCGTTCAAGCTTGTGGGCGCCGATCTCAAGTATGTCGCCGATACCGGCCGGGCCGAGACGCCGAAACCCCAGGCGCAAACTCAGGAAGTCAAAGAACCGAATGAAAGCCTGATCTTGAGACTGCTGCCCGGCTACGTTAGCGACAGTTGGCGGATGCTGGGCCCCGCGGAGAGGAAACAGTCGCTCGTGCGCGTCCTGCGATACTACAGCGTGTTGATACTGCCCATCGCTCTGGCCCTGGCGGCCGTGTCGAGCAGAGCTCTCATCGTGCTGCGCGGCAGGCGCACCAAGACCGACACCTCGACGGAGGAGGACACGGGCAGGTTCGTCCTGTTGCTTGGCTTGTGGTGGTTCTTCGACATGGCCTTTACCTGGATCAGCCCGCATTCGTACGAGCAGTACTACTTGCCTTTGAATGCGTCCGGGGCGATGCTCGGGAGCTACTTCGTCGGTCTTTACGCCCGCAAGCTTCACACGGATGCCAACCGGGCCCGGTGGGTTGTCCTGGGTCTGCTCGGCCTGATCGCCATGATCGTGATGTCCTGGCACATCTTCTTCGGCATCACCAAGAGCCCGCACAGCGGCGCCCCTTATGGAGGACGGGCGCGGGGATACCTCCAGAAGTGGCAGGAAGTCCGGAATCGTCCCGCGTACCCGGCGGCACTGATCGCGAAGTATCTCGCACAATACAAAGCGCGCTCCAGGGTCGAGGAATATCCCTGGCGACTCACAGCCGAGTTCATTCGTGAGCATTCGCAACCGACGGATACGATCTACGTCTGGGGCTGGGTCCCGGGCATCTATGTCCAGGCCCAGCGGTTCAGTCCGACCCCCAAGGCCTTCGAGGGTACGATGCACACGCTGCCGCCTGAGCAGCTCGCGGAGAGAGTCCAGGAAATCCTCGCCGCGTTTGAGAAGAATCCGCCCAAGTTCATCGTGGACGCGAGGAAGGACCACTTCCCTTGGAACAGACCCCCGCTGGAACTGTGGCCGACCATCCCCTTGGCGGGCGGCAAAGGCGTCGTGTTCTTGCCCGCGACGTCGGACATGGCGAAGACCTACGACGGGATGTGGGTCCCGTTTCTGAGAGAGCACTGTGGGGAGGATGAGGTCCGGCGGTACGAGGCAATGGCGCCCCTGCGGAAGTACGTCATGGACAACTACAAGGTGGTCGAACTTCAGGGGTACAGGCCGGCGCGGACGAGGCTCGGCTTGCCGACGCTCGTTCACGAGCTATTCGACGTGCACGTTGTTTTCGTTTGCAAGTGATATGGACGGACGACTGAAGGAACAACAGGAGTTCTACGACCGCGGCTGGCGGGGAGAGCTGGCGCGGGGCAAGGAGCAACGGGGCAACCTCCGGACGAATCTCGACTTTCTCGCCCAGACGAACCTGCTCAAACCGGGCGATCACGTTCTGGAGATCGGCTGCGGCATCGGCACAATCGTCTTCGAGCTGACGAAGCAGGGCTGTGACGTCTGCGGCACGGACATCTCGCAGGTGGCCATCGAATACGGCCGGGGCAAATACGAGGGCATTCGCCTGGACGTGCAACCGGCCGAGGAACTGGCGTTCGACGACGGGGCGTTCGACGTCGTGCTGAGTTTCGACCTGTTCGAACACATCGCCCGGATCGATCTGCACGTGGCCGAAGTGGGCCGCGTGCTCAAGGCAGGTGGATACTACCTGTTTCAGACACCGAATAAATGGAGCAACGCGATTTCCGAGACTCTGACGCACAAAACGCTGAAATGGCGCCGCGCCCACCCTTCGTTGCACACGCCGGGGCAACTCCGAAGACGCCTGGCGAAACACGGCTTTGAAACTCGTTTCGTCAAGATGAACCCGGTCAACGAGTTCACGAAGGGAAAGTTCAAAAAGCTCGGCCCGCTCGGCAGGATGGTCGAGCGGCTCGATTTCCGCAAGCTGCCATTGGGCCTGCAAACGAATCTGTACGTGGTTGCCCGAAAGGTCGGATGAGAGTCCTAATGCTCAATTATGAATTCCCGCCCGTCGGCGGGGGCGGCGGCCAGGCCCATCGGGCCCTGTTGCAGCAGTACGCCGGCCGGCCCGATTTGGACGTCGACGTTGTGACCTCCGCGCCGAAGCCCGGCGTCTTCATGGAGCAGATGGCCGCCAACGTCCTGGTCTTCAAGGTGGGCATCCGCAAGAGGAACCTGCACTTGTGGCGCAGGAGCGAAGTCATCGAATGGCTCCTGAAGGCCGGCGAGTGTCATCGACGGCTCGTCAAGACAGGGGATTACGACCTTGTCCACGCCTTCTTCGGCTTTCCCACCGGCTGGCTGTGCTACCGGACCGCCAGACGCGTGCCCTATGTCATCTCCCTGCGGGGGTCCGACGTGCCCGGCGCGAACGCCCGATTGAAACTCGAATACAAGATCCTGGGTCCGCTCGTGTTCAAGCCGATCTGGAAGCGGGCCTCGGCACTCGTGGCGTGCAGCGAAGGATTGAGACAGCGAGCCCTCAGGTTCCTGCCCTCGGCCGAGATCCGGGTCATCCCGAATGGAGTGGACCTGGAACTGTTCCATCCCGGGCACGAGACGGGCGAATCGGTTGGGGGAGATTCGTCGAGGGGCCACTCGACGGAGGCGACATCGTCTGTTTCCCGCTTCAAGCTGCAAGCCAGTGCCCTGCGTCTGCTCACGGTGGGTCGGCTCTCGGCGACGAAGCGATTGCCTCTGTTGATCGAGACGGTCACGCTTCTTCGCAGCCAGGGCTGCAAGGTGCATCTGACCGTCGCGGGCGGCGGCGCGCTCGAATCGCCATTACGCCGGTCCCTGAGTGAGCAAGACCTCCGCGAGGTGGTCACTCTCATGGGACGTTGCAGCGGGCAGCAGATGCCTGAGTTGTATCGGCAGCACAATGTGTACCTCAGCGCGAGCATGCAGGAGGGAATGAGCAACGCCATGCTGGAGGCAATGGCTTCGGGTTTGCCGATCGTCACGACCCGCTGTGAAGGCGTCGAGGAGCTGATCTCGGACAACGGCGTCGTGGTGGACGACGCAACGCCGGAGGCATTGGCCGGCGCGGTGCGAGAACTGGCCGATGACGACACGAGACGGAAGGCCATGTCAAGGGCCGCCAGGAGCAAAGCCGAGCGCTTCGGCTGGAACGCCGCCGCGGAATCCTACTTGCAGTTGTATGCGAGGGTGAAAGGATGATCCGTGTCCTTCATGTGATCGATCATCTCGGCTACGGCGGTGCCCCGTTCGTTGTGAAGAACATCGTCGAGCGAATGCCGGCAGATTCCGTCGAGAGCCTCGTGTGCGCCCTCCGCCCCAATCCCAAGTCCCTGCCGATTGATGCAACGGTCATCACGCTCCAATTCGGGAAATACAGCCTCGGCGTGATACGGTCCATCAGAGACCTCTGCACAGAACACCGAATCGACATCGTACACGCCCATCTTCAGAAGGCGGCCATCGGCAGCCTGTTGGCTCGCCCTCGATTTGCAGCTCGCCTGATTCTGCACGAGCACGGCCCGGTCTTTCGAGACGGAACGGGCTGCATCTATCGCTGGTTTCTTCGACGGTTCGGCTCACGCGCCGACGCGATCATCGCCAATTCACAGGCGGCAGCGTCAGCCGTGAAGCACACGATGGGCGATACGCGCACACCCGTCGCCGTCGTTGCGAACTTCATCGACCTCGAACGGTTCGATCCCGACCGCCATGACCGCAAGACCGCCAGGGAGTTGCTCGGATTGCCGCAAGACCGATTTGTGGTGGGTTTCGTCGGTCGGCTCGACCGGGCCAAGGGGGCGGACCTGCTCGTGGATGCCGCTGCGACGCTTCCGCGAGATGCAAAATCCTGGCATTTCTATCTTGTGGGCGATGGTCCGCAGAGGAGATCGCTCGCCGACCGCATCGGTCGCCTGGGACTCGAAAGGACCGTCGGGATCGGTGGCCTGCATGAGGACGCGGCGGCGATCCTGCCGGCTTTCGATGTGGTTGTGGTCCCCAGTCGGCGGGAAGCGTTCGGCATCGCGGCCCTGGAAGCGATGCGGATGCGCGTGCCGGTGATCGCTTCGCCCGCGGGAGGGCTGCCCGAACTGGTCCGGGATCATGACACCGGAATTCTCCTGTCACGATTGGATGCGGAGACAATCGCCCGGGCGATTCAAGGGCTTGCAGCGGATGATCGCCTCCGGGAGAAGCTTCGGCGCAACGCCTATGAACTCGCAAGCCGGTTCGGAGGAGACCAGGCGGTACAGCAGATTGTCGAGATCTACCGGCGAGTCACGACCCCGACGAAACGCGAGGATATTGTGGGGGGCACGACCAGTGGAGCTTGAATACTACAAAGGCTCAGACGCTGCGGTGTACGAGCACGCGCACGGCGATATCTTCAATCCCATCGAGCAGCAGCGCCTGCACAGTATGCTCCGCGAGGCAGTGAAATCGATCGAGACGGGGGCTCGGCCGCTCAAAGCCCTCGATTTTGGCTGTGGCTCAGGCAATCTGACGCGGTACCTGATCGAGCTTGGAATGTACACCGTATCGGCGGATCTGTCTGAGGACTTCCTCAGGGCCATCCGGCGGAAGTTCTCCGGCAGCAACTTGTCGGAGACGCTCAAGCTCAACGGCAAGGACCTGTCCAATGTACCGGATGCAGACTTCGATCTGGTGGCCACCTATTCGGTCCTCCATCACGTTCCGGACTATCTGGCGATCGTCCGGGAGATGTGTCGGGTGATCAAACCTGGCGGCGTGCTGTACATCGACCACGAAGTAACGGACACGTATTACGACAAGCCCGCTGCCTACGTCGAATTCCTGCAGAAGGCCCGCCCTCGTATGAACTGGCGTCGCTGGCTGTCGTTGGCGTTGGATGTGCGGGGCTATATCCACATCCTGAGGCGGCTGCGGAATCCCCGCTACAAGAGAGAGGGCGACATTCACGTCTGGCCGGATGACCGCATCGAGTGGGGCAGGATCGAGGAGATCCTCGCAACCGAAGGTTTCGAGATCGTTGCCAGACAGGACTACCTTTTGTACAAGGCCATCTACGATCTTGACATCTACCACGAGTACGAGGATCGCTGTACGGATGAGCGGGTCCTGATCGCGCGAAGGAGAAAACAGTGAGCCCACAGACGGATGCTTTCTTCGACCATCTGCGCAGAGCGGAACGGCCGACGGGATTGGGGATGCGATTCATGCGACGCGCCGCGGAGCGGATCCTCTCGTTCGCCGGCGTGGCTCCCGGCAGCAGTGTCCTGGAGATCGGGCCGGGGCGAGGGGACTTTGCCGAACTGTGTATCGAGCGGAAGCTGGAATACCACGCCGTGGAACCGAATCCCGGGTTGGCCGAGTCGCTGCGAAGCAGGGGGGCGAACGTAGTGTGCGAACGGGTCCCTCCCTTGCCCGCATTCGACGGGAAATTCGACCTGGTGGTGATGATCAACGTGATGGAGCACATGAGCGGCTTGGAGCAGGCCCTGGACACCGCTTGCCAAGTCAGACAAGTCCTCAAGCCAGACGGCAAGTTCCTGATCCACTGTCCGGACTACCTGAGCTGGCGGCTGCATTTCTTCAACTGTGATTTCTCGCACAACTACGTCACGACTCGTCGCAGATTGGATCAACTGCTCGTCAACGCGGGCTACGAGGGTATTCGGAGCCGGTACATGAGCGGTCCATTCGCCGGCGCCGGCGCGGTGATCCTCTCGGCCTTTGCCTCTCGGATGCCGTTCGGCGCTCTGGAGGGGTTGTTCCCTCGCTGCCCGGTGTGCAGCCGGCTCTACAAACTGCAACTGACCCTTTCCCGCCGGGTCCTGATTCTGGGGTGCAACACGGCCTGAGCGAGTCCTTCGTGGCTCGGGGCAGAGAGTATGCCGACCCGCGTCAAGCAAATCATCAAGCTCACCCTCAGGCTCTCGGTAGCCGCCCTCCTGCTGCTCTGGGTCTTCACCAAGGTGGATCTCGATCAGTTTCGGCGGACTGTGGCTGCGGCGAAGTGGCAGTACCTGATCGGCGTGTGGGGTTCCACGGCCCTGTTCACCTGGGTGCAGGCCGTGGCGTTGCGCTGGATCCTGAGGAAACAGGACTGCCATGTGAGCACCAACCTGATCTTCGGCGCGACCTGTGTCACGTCCCTCTATGGCCTGGTTCTGCCCGGATTCGTGAGCACGGGAGTGAAGTGGTACATTCTCAGGCGAACGACGGGCAAAGGCACCAACGTTCTGAGCGCCATGTTCTACAATCAGGCGACGCTGACGGTGGTGATGATGGTGGTCGGTCTTGTGGGCTTGATTGTGGTCAACCCAACGCAGACGCTCTGGCCGGGAGCCGGACGGCTGTGGGTGCTGCCGGCTGTTTCTGGCATTGCCCTGGCTGCGATCCTGTTGGTCTCGGGCCTTGCCCTGAACGAGCGGACCGGAGGACCCGTGATCTGTTTGCTCAGGAGCGCCCTCAGGCCGTTGCCGAAGACAGTGCAGGACAAAGGCGGGACCGTTCTGACACAGATCGCGACGTTCCAGTCCGCCGGGTGGCGTTTTCATCTGACGATTGCCGTGATCAACGTCGTTGACGCACTGTTGGTCGGGTTGCTGTGGTACCTCTTCGCGGCCTGGGCGGCCTCGGTTGTCGTTCCGACGAGCGTCTTGATCTGGCTGTGTGCCATCGTGTTCGTTCTCGGCAAGATCCCGATTTCCATCGCCAATCTTGGCGTCCGCGAGGTGACACTCGTCGTTTTGCTGGCGGGCTACGGCGTGTCTCGGCCGGCCGCATTGCTGATGTCCATGATCCTGTTCTCCTCCCTGATCTTCCTGGCGGCCCTCGGTATCGGCTATCAGCTTGTCTGGGCTATCTCGGCGCGGAGCCGGATTCGGTCTGTGTGACGCCCGCCCTCGCGGAACGATCTTCGGCCGAATCCTGTCGACACGAGCGTCTCAATTCTCTATAATGACATCATCTGGAAAAGTGGATAGGGACACCGTGTTTCGGACTGATCGATGAAAGTCGTTGTTTGCGGGAGGTGCCCGTATGAAAGCGGTGGTTTGTCTGTCAGTGTTGACGATGTGGTGGATTCCTGGATTGGCGCGGGCCGGAGACGGCGACATTCATCTGTGGACGTTCGACGAGGGCGAGGGGTTTCTTGCGGACGATGTGACGGGCGAACAAGCCGGCGACGTGCATGGGGCACGTTGGACGGACGGGAGGATAGGAAGCGGCCTGAGGTTTGATGGCGCAGACGACTACGTGGCCCTTCCTGCCAACGACCCCGTGTGGCTGCCTACCGGGGATTTCACGATTGCCTTCTGGGTGTACTTTGAGCGCGACAGGGGCTCGTCGGTGGCCGAGAACGAAGTCCTCGTGGACTTCAATGCCGGTTCCAGCAGCAATCCGGAGAACGAACTCGGGTACATCGTGTTCCGACGCGGCGACACCGGCAGTTTCGCATTTCAAATGGCGACGATGCAGAACAAGGATGAAGACCTCGATTCGCAGTTGGTTCCCGCGAAGGATCGCTGGTATTACATCGTGGCCGTGCGCCGGGGCACGTTGCAGACGATCTATATCGACGGTCAGTTAGACGCATGGAGGGTGTGTTCGTCCACGCAGATCGATTTCGTCGGTGGTTATGACGACGACCGAGTCAATATGGGGCGATACACGACGACCATCGGATCGCCTCGTTATCACTTCAAGGGGGTGATGGACGAAGTGATGTTATCCGGGCGAGCCCTCTCGTCGGCCGAGGTCCAGCAGCTCTACCTGGAGAGCCTGACGGCGCACGCTCTGTATGTCGATGGAACACACGGTGACGACCAGAATGATGGTTTACGTTCGCTCACGGCTCTGGCGACCATTCAGAAGGCCATCGAGTTCGCGGCCGATGGCGATGTCGTCAACGTGTACCCTGGCGTATATCGTGAAGAGGTTCGTTTTCTGGGCAAAACAATCACGGTCCAGAGCGCGCTGGACGCCGCCGTCATCGAGGCGCCGGATGGACTGGCGGTATCCTTCTACATGGGTGAGGGGGCTTACTCCATTCTGCGGAATCTCGTGATCGCCAACAGCTACGTCGGCGTTCTCTGCGTGCATAGCTCCCCGACGATCGCTAATGTCACCGTCGTGGGAAATGTGCTGGGGGCGGAGGCCTATGGGGACTCCGATCCCGATATCAGCAACAGCGTTTTCTGGGGCAACGCCGAGAGTGATTTGTATGGTTGCCACGCGACGTATAGCTGCATCGAGCGGGCAGGTGCAGGCGAGGGGGACTTCCGTGACGATCCGCTGTTCGTTGATGCCGAGAGCGGCGATTACCACATGCGAAGCGAGCGAGGTCGCTACTGGCCCGACCACGACGTGTGGGTGCTCGACGATGTGAGTAGTCCGTGCATCGACGCAGGCGATCCGGCTGGTGATCTCTCCCGCGAGCCGTTGCCCAATGGTGGCCGGCTGAACGTCGGCGCCCACGGCGGGACGGCATACGCCGAGAAGAGCGAAATGCCTTTTGACGTCGATGTGAACCGTGATGGCGTCGTCGACGAGAGCGACCGCAATCTGTTCCTGTACCTGTGGGAAAAGCAGATGGCGTCCCAGTCCCCCGGCGTCGCCGTACGACGTTGACGATTCTCGATCTGCCGGGTACGATGACCGGATGAAGATCGTGCACATCATCACCCGGCTGATTCTGGGCGGCGCCCAGGAGAACACGCTGATCACGTGCAAGCTCCTGGCCGAGCGGGGTCACGAGGTTACCCTGATCACCGGGCCGGCCCTCGGTCCCGAGGGACAGCTCTTCGACGAGACGAAGGGCCAGAAGTACCGCACGATCGTCGTCGATGAAATGCGGCGGGCTATCGAGCCCGTGAAGGACTCCATCAGCTACGTCAAAATCAAGCGGTTCCTCCGCGAGCTGAAGCCGGACATCGTGCACACCCATAGCGCCAAGGCCGGCATCGTGGGCCGATTCGCGGCGTGGTCGCTCAAGGGCCAGTGGGCCCCGAACCTTCCGGGCGTCGTCCATTCACTCCACGGTCTGTCCTTCCACCGCTATCAGAGCCCCTGGCTCAACCGGTTCTACATCGCGGTCGAGAAGGCCTCCGGCTGGCGGACTGACTACTTCATCAGCGTCGCCGATGCAATGACCGAACAGAACAAGGCCGCCGGCATCGGCCCGGACAAACCGTATGTCACGGCCTACTCGGCCATCGACGAAGAGCATTTCATGGCCCCGATCCCCGAGCGCCAGCGGGCGGCCTTCCGCCGCAAGTATGAAATCGGCGCCGACGCTGTGGTGCTCGTGACCATCGCCCGGCTCTTCATGCTCAAGGGCCACGACTACATCATCGAATCGGCGAAGGACCTGGCGAAGCGCTTCGACAACGTGATCTGGCTGTTCGTCGGGGACGGCAAGCTGACGGATACGTACAAGCAACAGATCCGCGATCTGGGCCTGACGGACCGCTTTCGATTCACGGGCCTGATGCCGCCGGACCAGATCCCGCTGGCGATCCAGTCCTCGGAGGTCCTCGTGCACTGCTCGCTTCGTGAAGGCCTCGCCCGCACGCTGCCCCAGGCGATGCTCTGCGGCCGCCCGGCGATTTCCTTCGACGTGGACGGCGCCCGCGAGGTGGTGAACCCCAATACAGGGCGGCTCGTGGAGCCCAAGAACGTCCCCCAGCTCATCGAAGCCTGTGCCGAACTGATTGCGGACAAGGCCCTGCGAGAGAAGCTCGGCCGAACGGCACAGGAGTCCGTCAAGACCAAGTTCGCTCCCGATACGATGGTCGATACCATTGAAGATGTCTACCGCCGGTTAGTTCCCGAAAGGGCAGTTCATGAAGAGCTATAAAAAGGAACTCTGGTTCCACGCGAGGCAGAGACGCGAGTTCATCAACATCACGCCGCAGGTCGAGCAATGCCTCCGCGACAGCGGTATCCGCGAGGGCATGCTGCTGTGCAACGCGATGCACATCACCGCGAGCGTCTTCATCAACGACGATGAATCGGGCCTGCACCAGGATTTCGAGACCTGGCTCGAGAAGCTGGCCCCCGAGAAGCCCTACCACCAATACCGGCACAACACCGCCGAGGACAACGGCGATGCACACCTGAAGCGGTCGATCATGGGCCGGGAGGTGGTTGTCGCCGTGACACAGGGCAAGCTCGACTTCGGGCCCTGGGAGCAGATCTTCTATGGGGAATTCGACGGCAAACGCGACAAACGAGTCCTGGTCAAGATCATCGGGGAATAGGCGGTCGCACCGATGGAGTTGATCTCTTTCCTTCTCTGGGTTCTGGGGATCTCCCTGTCCGGCGCGATGGCGCCGGGACCGGTGACGGCGGTCGCAATCGCGATGGGTTCTCGCAATCGCTTTGCCGGCACGCTCATGGCGCTCGGCCACGGGGCCGTGGAGTTCCCGCTGATGGTCCTGCTGATCTTCGGCGTCGGCAGGTTCCT
>Ga0116141_10004582_pt1 | contig 11636 bp, 8 predicted proteins | sample AD_UKC097_MetaG_FD_89744 | JGI IMG/M metagenome (GOLD analysis project Ga0116141, IMG submission 89744) | Active sludge microbial communities of municipal wastewater-treating anaerobic digesters from USA - AD_UKC097_MetaG | ecosystem: Engineered > Bioreactor > Anaerobic > Digestate | place: USA... | reverse complement strand
CCCTGCGACCGCATGGTCGGCACCGACGATGGAAGCGGCCCCTTCATCGGGGACGTGTTCACGGGCATCGACCCGCAAAAACAGGCGGCCTTTCTTTCATGCCATCACTCGACGCCTGACGATTGTGCGCGTTGCCCGCACGTTCACCGTTGCACTTTCTGGGGTTCCTGCGTGAAGTTCAACATGACAGGGCGAGTCACGGACACGCCGCCGCCAGAGTTGTGCAGTATGGAAAGATCGTTGATTCGGGCGGCGGACCGCGTCGCCGGCGAACTCTGGACCGAGCAGAACGAGCCTTTCATCGAGAGATTCTACCGGGACGAGCGGGCAAGGCTGGCCATGTCGCGCTGCCATCCATCTGAAATCTAACGTTCGTCCCATTCAGAACAGGGCGAATTGTCATTCGCCCCTACGAGCCGCAGGGATCCGTACAAACATTTCCGTGTGGCGGCGAATTACATCCCTGACACGCCCCGAAACTGTCCGAAATCATCGCAAAATGCGGGATTCGGTTTCGACAAGACTGAGCAGATCGGCCACCGACTTCGTGATGTCCGGGTCGTGCCGGAACAGTCCCCCGCCGATCAGGAAAATGACATCGGAACCGTAGAATTCGATCGATTCGGGGATATTGCCGAAATTCATGCCGCCACCCGGCGCCGGGAGCGACGGTCGTATTCCGGGCATATCCTCGCGGCACCCGGCGACGATCTCGGCACACTGTTCGCGGTTGAAGGTGAAGCGCCCGCCAAAACTGGGAAAGATGACGGCGTCGGCGCATGCAAGCCGCAGGAGCTGACCATAGTAAGCCCTCTGGGACATCCCGGAAGTCTCACTGACCGTGTAGGTTCCCCCGAATGCCGGATGATAGAAAACCGGCAGGCTCACGTCCGGATCTGTCGCGACTGCGCGAAGCATCGACAAACCGGTCAACGCGCCCGACACGATCACCGCGGAAGCGCCTGCCCCGCGCGCGAACCTGGCGCGGTTCAAGGTTTCGGGACCGTCGGCCGTGACGTTTGGAATATAGAGACACCGCCTCCCGGTCTCCCGGTTGGCCCGCTCAACAGCCTTCATGCACGCCGAAATTCGATCTTCGAACCTTGAAAGGCGTTGATCGGCAAGCCCGTGGTCATCCTTGATAAAGTCGATCCCGCCGAGGGCAAATCGATAGGCCATGCCGGCCAGAGTGGCCGTGTCCAGTCCCATCGGTTTGATCGCCGAACACAAAAGGGGCCTGTCCCGGACGCCGATGATGTCGCGAATACCCTGTACACCGAAACCGGGCCCCCGGAATGCGGCAAGCTGAGCCACGGTCGGGTTGATCGACTCCACGCGTACCCCGGGCTTCATGCTTGTATTCCCGAAAACAACGTTCAAGAACTGTGTGAACTCGTCATCGCACGTCGCCTCGTCGTAGGAAATCAGGACACGAAAGCGCCCGTTTTCTGGAAGCGGCCCGTCAACCGACTCGACTTTGCCAGTCACCTCGTCCCTGATGAACCGGTTGGTGACAAGGTCGTATGGAAACTCGATGGTCTGCTCAACCGCGATCTCGAACGCCTGTCTGGCGGCATCCTCGATGTCGGTCGCTGCCAGTGAATAGAGAACCGAAAAACGCGCCATCTAAAGCGCCTCCGCCTTTGCAATGGAGTGCACCGGCTCGACCCGGACCGCCGCCAGATCTCCGGCCTCGATTCCCAGATCGGCCCCGAGCAGTCCCGAGATCGCGTTGACAAGCGACATTGCGTCTATACCATGCTCACGCATCAGGTGTGGACGGCTGGCCCCGTGGGAGTACCTGTCGCGGATTCCCAGCCGGACCACCGGCCTGGATAAACCTTTGTCGCTGCAATACTGAACCACCGCCGAGCCAAGTCCTCCATCGATCAGATGGTTCTCCATCGTGACGATCCCCTTTGCACCAGTGGCGAGTAGTTCGTCCAGACCGGCCGGCTCGAAAGGCTTCAGGGTCGAAATGTGAACATGGGTGATCGAAACACCCCGCCCGGCCATCACCGCGGTCGCGCGCATCGCCTCCTCGGTGCAGATTCCGCTGGTGACCACCGCCACGTCCGACCCGAGCATTGGCACACGCGGAATCGACAGCCGCATCGGCTCGTCCACCGGGAAAAGACGCGGCACATCGCCCCGAAGCATCCTCACGTAAACCGGACCCGGGACATCCCACGCCACATCCAGGACAGACTCGACCTCGGTCGCGTCGCCAACCTCAAGCACCGTCATGTTCGGAAGCGACCGCATCAAAGCGATGTCGTCTATGGCCTGATGGGTGGCGCCGCCCGGTGTCGTCAGGCCGGGAAGAAAGCCGAACATCTTCACCGGCTGATTCGGATAGGCCACGGACATCGCGATCTGATCGAACGCACGCCTGCAGATGAATACGGCGAACGTGTGAACCAGCGGAACAAATCCCTCCCGGCAGAGGCCGCCCGCAACGGACAACATGTTCTGTTCGGCGATCCCGCAGGAGATGAAACGTTCCGGGAACGTGTCGCGAAACAGATCCGCCTCGCAGGATCCGGTCAGATCCGCCGACAGGACAAGCGCCCCGGGGTGATTTCGTGCCCACTCCACCAGTTGACGCGCGTGAGCCCTGCTGACCATCTCCATCATTCCACCTCCGCCGGCCACGCGTCGAGCAGTCCGGCCCAGGCCCGCTTCTCACATTCGCACTTGAACCTGAGGTAGTGGAGCTTCGGGGCGCGCGAACGCAGCAGGTCCATTCCCCGGCATGGATCGGTCCGGGCCAGGACGAACAGCGGCCGACCGTCGGGCTGCAGCGATGCGGCCGTCGCAATCTCGTCGACGTCGTGACCGTTCACGACGACCACGCGTCCACCGAACGAATCGATCCTGCGATCGAGCGGCTCGATGCACATCACGGACTCGACCACGCCGTCGCACTGCTGGCCGTTCGCGTCAACGACAACAATCAGGTTATCAAGCGAATAATGCGAAGCGAACTGAATCGACTCCCAGGTCATCCCGATCTGGAACTCGCCATCCGACATCATCACGACAACCCGACCGGTCGCGCCCTTCAATCGTCTGCCAAGCGCCATTCCGACGGCCTGTGCGAGGCCCTGGCCGAGAGAGCCGGTCATCACCTCCATCCCCGGAGAATGCTCGGCCCCGATCATCTCGACCGAGGATCCGTCGCGGTTGAACATGTCCAGTCCGTCCGGAGTCATTCGACCGGTCTCGATCAGCGCTGCGTACAGGACCAGCGAGTAGTGCGTGGGCGAAAGGATGAAACGATCCAGGTCATCGCGGACCCCACCGTTGAAATCGACACCGGTCCGGTAGACATCGTTGTCGGGACCGGGAGTGCCGGCATACGGTCGGGGAGCGATCGGCGCGTCCGGGACACCAAGGTTCATGACACGCGCGTAGAGGGTGGCGAGAATCTCGGCCGACGAGCACGCCTGGCTGACGTAGCCGCCGTCGTTTCGCACCGTGTGTTCCAGAACGCGACGCCTGATCCCGTCCGCAATGCGGGAGGCTTCCTTTTTCCAGTCACTGTCCGTCATCATGCCTCCCCAAAGATTGGCTGGCGGCTGCGGACGATTTTGATATGATGCCGGCGGTAATTCAAGGCTCGCATGGCTGGAAGCGAACCGCCTGCGGACAAAAGGAAACCGGGAGTGAAGACGATATGACGACGGTTGAATCGAGGTACCTGCGTAATCTTGGCTTGATGATGACGGTGGCGGCACTTGGGCTGGCGGTCGGGAATCCCGCCGCGCGGGCATGCACCAACATCCTGGTTACCAGGGGTGCCAGCGTGGACGGCTCGACGATGATTTCGTACTCGGCCGACTCGCACGATCTATATGGTTTTCTCGACCTCCGTCCCGCCGGCGAGCACAAGCCCGGGACAATGATTGACGTCTACGACTGGGACGAGGGCCACCTGCGCGGACAGATCCCGCAGGCCCCGGTCACGTACCGCGTTGTCGGGAACATGAACGAGTTCCAGGTGTCCATCGGCGAAACGACATTCACTCAAAGGGAAGAACTGGAACCCAATGAGGGCATCATTGACTACGGCAGTCTGATTTACATAGCGCTTGAGCGTTCGCGCACCGCGCGCGAGGCGATCACCGTGATGACTTCACTGGTGGAAGAATACGGCTACGGCAGCGGCGGCGAATCCTTTTCAATCGCCGATCCGGACGAAGTGTGGTTCATGGAGATTGTCGGCAAGGGCAAGGACGCCGAAGGCAAGCAGATCAAGGGCGCTCTCTGGGTCGCGCGGCGAATCCCGGACGGATACGTGGCGGCGCACGCCAACCATTCCCGCATAAGGCAGTTTCCGCTGGATGACCCCGAAAACACCATTTACAGTCCGGACGTGATCTCCTTCGCGCGTGACAAGGGCTGGTTCTGCGGAGAGGACAAAGACTTCAGCTTCTCAACGGCTTATGCGCTTCAGGATTATGGCGCGCTGCGTTTCTGCGAATCCCGTGTCTGGAACTTTTTCAATCACGTCAGGTCGTCTGACCCGATACCGCCCGATTTTGTTAAGGCCATTCCCGGCGCGGAACCGATGCCCCTGTGGATCAAGCCGGATCGAAAGCTGTCCGTGGCCGACGTAAAGGTCGAGATGCGCGACCATTTCGAGGGAACCGAATTCGATTTGTCAAAGGGGATTGGCGCCGGTCCGTTCGGCCTGCCCTACCGCTGGCGCCCGCTCGAATGGGAGGTGGACGGCAAAAAGTACTTCAACGAGCGTTCCATATCGACGCAGCAGACCGGCTTCTCGTTCGTGGCCCAGATGCGCTCCTGGCTTCCGGACGCGGTCGGTGGCGTGTTCTGGTTCGGGGTAGACGATACGTCGACCACCGTCTACGTCCCGATGTTCGCCGGCATCGAAAAAGCGCCGGGCCCATTCGCCAAGGACGCCGGAGATTTCACCGAGTTCTCGTGGAAATCGGCATTCTGGGTCTTCAGCGCCGTTTCGGAAAAGACTTACTCCAGGTGGGTCGACGTGATCAAGGATGTCCGCGTCAGACAGAAGTCGCTCGAGGACTCGTTCGACTCGATGCTTCCGGGGGTCGAGGCGCTGGCTGTGCAGCTTCACGCGCTCTCTCCCGAACTGGCGCGCGGATTTCTTACACAGGTCAGCGCGGCCGCCGGCAACAACGCCTACGAACAATGGATCTCCCTCTGGCGTGAGATCTTCGTGAAATACAACGACGGGAACGTGCGCGACGACAAGGGTGTCGCACAGCATCCCCCGTTGCCCGAGAACTGGTACAGAGCGATCATCAGCGAGAATCCCTCGGCCTTCGAACTGCGGGACGTGCCCCAGCCGCCATCGACCTGCAAATAGGAAGTAACGAGCCATGAAGCCGGAAAAGCAGAAGTTTCCGCGGTCCTTCTGGACCGCCAATGCGACCGAGCTGTTCGAACGCGGCGCCTATTACGCAATGGCCAGTTTCGTGGTCATCTATCTCGGGCGACTGGGGTTCGGCGAATACTGGCCAAGCACACTGAACGGCGTTTTGTGGACGATTGTGTACTTCCTCCCGATCCTGTCGGGCACGATCGCGGATCAGATCGGCTTCCGCAAGGCGCTTCTGCTGGCGTTCGTGCTGATCTTCGGTGGCTACCTGTTCATGAGCTATCCGGTGCTCATCGCGGGACACGAACTGGCACCCAAGCCGCTTCCAGGATTCGCCGCGTCGATTGACACGGTCATCGCCGTCGTCGCGGGCATCCTGCTGATTGGCGTCGGCGGCTCCTTCGTGAAGCCGTGCATCTCCGGGACGATCCAGAAGACCTCGCTCGGCCGGGCCACTCTCGGTTTCGCCATCTTCTACATGATCATCAACATCGGCAGTCTTTTTGGACGCGCCGCATCCTTCACGGTCCGCACGAAGTTCAACAACATCAGCCTCATCTTCGTGGTCGCGGCCGCGTGCGCGGCAATCGCCTTCCTGATCGTGATGTTCCTGTACCGAGATCCCGAGACCGAGTTGGGAGGAGTGGTCCAGGCCAAACCGAAGAAATCGGTCGGCGAGATTCTGCTCAACATGGTCCGCGTTCTGGGTAACAAGCGATTCCTGCTGTTCCTGCTGGTTTCCAGCGGTTTCAACTTCCTGTACTCGCAGGTATACAACGTGCTTCCGCTTTACCTGGAGAGGGTGGTCGAGAACGAACCGGCGGTCGATCTCTACACGATGGCGAACCCGATCGTCATCGTCCTGTTCCAGCTCGTGATCACATCCATTTTTGGGAAAATGAAGCCCATTAAGTCCATGGTAATCGGCACGGTCATCATCTCGCTGTCGATGGTGGTGAATCTGATACCTGTTTTCATGCGGACCGGCGCGCGCCTCGAGATTCTGGACCTGCTGCCAATCGGCTCGGCGATGGTCGTGCTGACGGTGGCCATGATCGCGTTCGGCGAGCTCTTCACTTCGGCAAGAACCTACGAGTACATAGGGGCCCTGGCGCCAAAGGGGCAGGAGGGACTGTTCCTGGGATACGCCAACCTGCCCATGGCGATCGGCGCACTGGTGGGCGGCCCGGTCGGCGCCCTGATCTTCAACCAGGTCATGGCCCGGGGAGCGTTGAGGATGCCCAACGGACTTCTGCTGCTTGACCCGGCCTGGAACGCCGCGGGCTGGATCATACTGGCCTCGATCGGCCTCGTCTCCGCCACCAGCATGTGGCTTTATAACCGCTGGATTACCGGACTTGACAGCCGCGCATGACCCCCGAGTCCGGAACGACTTGATTTACCGTCGTTTTTGACTTACCATTCCACTTTGTCATCACACTATACTTCGGCGATCAGCAGGTCGCCGTCCGGAGGAATCTATGAACAGAAGAATTTTCGGAATCCTTGCTGTGTCGCTGCTGACCGTCGCGTTGGGATGCGAAAAGGACAACGTGCCGTCAATCGACGTGGTTCAGGACACGAACCTTGCGGATACCCAGGCGGACACGATCACACAGACGGACACGGTCGTCGATACCGACGTCCGGGATGACGCCAATGTGCCCGATACGATCGAAGACAACGGCGCCACGGACGTCCAGCCTGTGGACACCGCAATCCCTGACGCCGACGACGATGTCGAACCTGTCGACGCGGCTGTGGACACCGGCACTGACACCGGCACCCCGGTTGCCTGCACCACCAACGCCCAATGCGAGCCCAATCAGTTCTGCGACGCGGAACAGTGCGGCGGCAACGGAGTGTGCGCCAACAAGCCCGAACTCTGCCTGATTCCGTCGCTTCCCGACCCGATCTGCGCTTGTGATGGCAACTACTACGACTCCAAGTGCTTTGCCGGCATGGCCGGCGCGGACACCGGAATCGGCGCCGACTGCGGCAGCGGCGACACGTGCGCGGATGACACCGGATGTGGCGAGGGCAGCTACTGCAAGAAGGACACCTGCGCCGCGGCTGAAGGCGTCTGCGCGACCAAGCCTCTTCTGTGCCCGATCACCCCGAACTCGGTCTGCGGCTGCGACGGCACGACTTACACCAACTCGTGCATGGCCGCCGGCGCCGGCATCAACGAGGACAACACCGGCAACGCCTGCTCAGGCGTTGTGACCTGCACGGCCAACGCCGACTGCACGTCCGGTTTCTGTTACAAGACCTCGTGCGAGGCATCTGCCGAAGGCGTCTGCACTGAGCCGCCGCTGCTCTGCCTCACGATCGGCACGCCGGTCTGCGGCTGCGACGGCAACACCTACAACAACGAATGCCTGGCAAAGAAGGCCGAGGTCTCGACCGATGCAACCGGCGTCGCCTGTGGCGCCGAAGTCTCCTGCAGCAGCAACGCTGATTGCCTTGACTCGGAATACTGCGCCAAGACCGCCTGCGGTGACGCGACCGGCACATGCACCAAGATTCCGCTGACCTGCAAACCGCTCACCTCCGAAGTCTGCGGTTGCGACAATACCGTCTACCCCAACGCCTGTTACGCCGCCAAGGGCCGGACGAACACCATGGACATCTCGGAGTGCCTGTCAACGAAGACATGCACGACCAACCTTTCCTGCGGAAGCAAGTTGTCGTTCTGCCAGTTCGACGTCAGTGGCGGCGTCTGCACGACCAATGGCCACTGCGCGGACAGACCGGCGACATGCGAGGATGCCACGGTATTCGTCTGCGACTGCGACAACAACACGTACAAGAACTTCTGCGAGGCCGCCAAGGCGATGAAGACGGTCAAGTACATCGGCAAGTGCGGTTTGATCGAGCTGTGACATACCTTCTCGCCTGAACGGCAACCAGCGCCGATCCCGAATCCCATTAGTCATTCCAGACCGATTCCCTCTGCCGCAGCTATAATCCTGTCCAGTCCATTCGTTCTCCGGGGGCATCATGGTTCGGTTCGCTGTGGCATTCGCGGCTGTGCTCGTTGGGGTTATCGCCTCGGCTTCGGCGGACGCGCAGACGCTGCAGACCGAAATGGTTTACGTCGACGCCGACACCGCGCTGGCAACCGACGTCTGGCTGCCGGCCGGTGACATGCCCGACGGCGGCTGGCCCGTGGTGCTGCGGCGGACGCCGTACGGCAGGGGCGTGCAGGAGTCGGACGCGGCGGGCTTCTCCTCGCTTGGATACGTGTATGTCACCCAGGACGTAAGGGGGCGTGGCGCCAGCGGGGGATCGTTCCTGCCGTTCCTGACCGACGCTTCGGACGGACGCGCGGCGATCGAATGGGCGGCGACGCAGCCCTGGTCGAATGGCCGCGTATGCACGTATGGCGGGTCCGCCGAGGGAATCGTTCAACTGATGGCCGCGGGCGAGGGCCCAGCGGGCCTTGTCGGAATGATCCCCTTCGTTGCGACGGACGACATCTACGAAGGATTGATGGGCAACGGCGTCTGGCGTCAGGAAATGACAACCGCATGGCTGAACGACCTGGTCGCGCCGGACGTGCTGGCCGAATGGCGTGCAAACGAGGCCGACGGCCCTTACTGGGATCGCGGTCGCCTGACTCCCGAAAAACGTGCCGGGATTGATTTCCCGGTATTCCACATCGGCGGCTTCTTCGACATTTTCGCCCACAGCCAGCTTCGGATGCACCGCGACATGCAGGACCAGGTCGCGCCTGGTTCGCGCGCCGACCAGTTCATCGTGATGGGTCCCTTTACGCACGGCGGCATGGTGTTCGCCGAGGGCGCCCCCGTGATGGAGGGCGAGGTCGAATACGTCAGGGGCGCGTCGTACGACCTGGTCTGGCTGGACATCCTGGACTTCATGGAATGGACTCTCCTTCAAGGTGAGCGACCCGCCTGGGCGCCGATCCGGTATTTCAGGAGCAGGCTCTCAGACGACGGTTTTCATGCGACCGGGTTCTGGCGGACCGCCGATCGCTGGCCACCCGCCGGCCGACAGGTCGTTCTTTCAACCACGCCCGCCAGACGCCTTACGCCGGGATTGCCGCCTTTCGAGCCTTCTTGGATCGAGATTCCGGTGAATCCGCTGGATCCGGTGCCTTCAAGAGGCGGTGGAAACCTGTCGACGCCTGCCGGTATTTTCGACCAGAAGGAAGTGGACACGCGCCAGGACGTGATGTGGCTCCAGACCGACCCGGTTGCCTCGGACACGCTGGTTGAAGGCGATGTCTCGGCCCGCCTTCGGGTCATATTTTCCGGAAGTGACGGCGACGTCATCGTCAGGCTCAGCCAGGTCACGCCGGAGGGGGCGGTCATGCTGCTCGCCGACGGGGCGGTTCGCGGACGTTTCCTGGCAGACCCCGCCACCGCTGCGCAGGTGGTTCCAGGAAAGGCTTATGACGTTGAAATCGGACTCGGGCCGGTCGCGGTCGAGCTGCCATCCGGCCACTCTCTGCGTCTGTCCGTCGCTGGAACCAGCTCGCCGCGATATGAGCCGAACCCCGGGTATTTCGTGCCGCTGTCTTCCGAGGATATCGTTCCCGTATCCGGCACACTCAAGGTTGCGGCGGGATTCGGGGGGATTATCGTCAACGTCACCGGCGGCGACCAGTGGTCACCGGTCATCGCCGAACCGTCTGACGACGACGTGGCCACGGTCGCCGATACGGCGGCCATCGACGACCTTTCATGCGAATCGGACACAACGCCATGCGATTGCCCGGCGGCAGGGTGTTCCGGCGGCAGGGCTGCCCCCCTGACGGTCGCCGTCATGCTTGCCGTGGCCGTCTTCCTGTTTCTGACACGGCGGCGCGACCTCGGCACCCGACCTGGAAAGACAAGTGAATAGCGGTTGACTCCATGCGCAGAGTCTGGAACCAGCATTTCATTCAACCCGGGAGACGCACTGATAATCCGGTAGAACCTGAGGCCCCACAGATTGAAACTGCATTGGCCGGACTAAGGCGTTCCGGATAATTCCAAGCCTCAACATAGTCTCTGGCAATTGAGTGAACCTATGCATACAATAGCTACCAGACTATTTCTGTCAGGGGGTGTGCAATGACCCGTAACCGTGTGTGTGCTATCGGTATCGTTATATTCGGTCTTCTTGGCGGGTGCTCGAAGGGAACGGATTCAGGGGATACGTTTCAAGGTGATCTCGGCAATCACGACGTCGATGTCGTGGGGGACCATGGCCAGGCTCCCGATGTAAAGCAGGACAACGTTGTGACCGATATCCCGGACGACCTGATTGAGCCGCTGGATCTGGTGCCCGGCGACATCACGCAGGACAAGCTCGAGCCGCTGGATCTGGTGCCCGGCGACGTTCCACAGGACAAACTCGAACCGCCGGATCTGGTGCCCGGCGATGAATCGCCATCCGACGTGGATCTCGAGGTATCAATCGTTGACGCCGAGGCCTGCGGCGGGCTCTGCAACGAAACGCGTCCCTATTGCATCGAGGGAACTGGTTACCTCGGGTGCGGCGAGTGTCTGATCGAACAGGATTGTGAGCAGGCCGGTTATGCGGACTGTGAATGCAGCCCGAACCTTGCTTACTCGTGCGTCAACGCTCAGGGAACGCTGTGTTCGACGGTTTCTCCGGTGTGCCCGGTCGAGTGCGATGAGGCGGCGGACTGCGGCGGGGACCATACGTGGATGACGTTCGACTGTGTCCAGACCGTGGGAGATTCCAAGACATGCGTGGACTCGAACGGCAGATGCGATGGGACCTACGCCTGTTGTGCCCCGGGGCAGGATTGCTATGACATGGTGCCGGTGATCCGTCAGGTCTTCGGAGTCACTGGGACCGAGATCTTCAACACACTTGTCGCGCCGCGAAAGAATGTGCTTACCTTCTGCGGATGCCAGACCGCCGACGACTGCCTGACCGGACTGCCGTGTACTGAAACCTCGTCGCTTTGCGGCGCCGGGACGTTCACCGACGAGCAGATTGGTCAGGCGGTCTGTCCCGAAGGGCAGATCCACGGCGCTTTCCCCGAACGTATCTGCGTTCAGCCGAGCTTCTTCTTCGAATTCTTTGGATTTGTGCCGGAAGTATAGCCGCGACAAGCCTGTCGGGATGAACTGCCTACAGACGAACCTCGTAGACCATGGACCCCCTCGGGAACGACGCAAGGCGGGAACGAATCTCGTCCAGGTGGACCAGGGCCTTCTTGTCACCGATCACCCATGGATCAACCAGGGCCTTCGCCGCGTCGACGTCACCGGTGGCCTTG
>Ga0116141_10004579_pt1 | contig 11640 bp, 9 predicted proteins | sample AD_UKC097_MetaG_FD_89744 | JGI IMG/M metagenome (GOLD analysis project Ga0116141, IMG submission 89744) | Active sludge microbial communities of municipal wastewater-treating anaerobic digesters from USA - AD_UKC097_MetaG | ecosystem: Engineered > Bioreactor > Anaerobic > Digestate | place: USA... | reverse complement strand
GGCCTGCGGCCCGGCGAAAAGCTGTACGAGGAACTGCTGGCCGACGACGAGACGACCGAGCCCACGCCGCACCCCAAGCTGCGCGTGGCGCGCGTGTCGCCGCCGGCGGACGACGTGGCGGCCGCGGTGCTGGCGTGGCTGGCGCAGGCCGGCGCGGCGCCCGGCGCGGCGGACCTGCGCGGCTGGCTGCACCAGCGCGTGCCCGAATACCAGGCGCAGCCGGTGCGCTTCTGACGGCGGGGCGCGTCAGCCGGGCTGGGCGCCGATGCCGGCCTTGCCCAGCGCGTCGGCCACCAGCTCCAGCCGCAGCAGCGGGCTGTCCAGGCTCATCAGGTGCTGGCGCACGGCGGCGGGCAGCGGCAGCAGTTCGCACCAGCGGTTGGCCACCCAGCCCGCATCGTCGAAGAGTTCACTGCCCGCCGCGGGCAGGGGCGCGGCGGCGGCCTGCGCGCGCAGGCCGGCATACAGCTTGTTCAGCGCGTGCGCCGTGTGCTGCAGGTCGGCGGGGATGGCCAGCGGCCGGTCGGCGGCCAGCAGCGTGACGTCGGCCACCCACAGGCCGTGCTTGAGCTGGCTGGCACGGTCGATGCGAAAGCGCTGGTCGCCCCGGCATTGCACCGTCAGCAGGCCGGGCTGAGGGCGTTCCAGCGCGGTGATGTGGGCCAGCGTGCCGATGCCCGCCAGCTGCTCGGGCGGCGCGCCGGCAGCGCGCACTTCGTGGCCGTGCTCCAGCGCCACCACGCCAAAGGGCGCACCGGCGCGGTGGCACTTGGTCACCATGTCGAGATAGCGCACCTCGAACACGCGCAGCGGCAGCACGCCGCCCGGAAACAACACCGTGCCCAGCGGAAACAGCGGCAGGGACGAAAGGGTCAGCGTGGGGCTTGGCATGGTCCGGGCATCGCGGCAGCACGCCGGTGGCGGCGCGACGCGGGGCAGGTCGTGGCTCGCTATCATCGCACGCAACCCCACTTGCGGGCCGCACTTGCCCGTGAGCGGGCAGGGCGCCCGCCTTGCCTGCCCATGCTGTTTCAAGTCCTCGCCTTTGTGATCGAAGTCGCCGTCACGCTGATCGGCGGCGCCTGCCTGCTGCGCCTGTACATGGGCTGGCGCCGCATCTCTCTGGCCAACCCCGTGGGGCGCTTCGTGAAGGCGCTGTCGGACTGGCTGGTGCTGCCGCTGCAGCGCCTGATGCCCGCCGCGGGGCGCTGGGACCTGGCCAGCCTGCTGGGCGCGTGGCTGCTCAAGCTGCTGCAGTACGCGATGCTGGTCGGCATGCTCGGGCTGGGCCGCTGGAGCGTGCTGCCGGTGCTGGCCTTGCTGGGCGTGGCCAAGCTGGCGGTGTCGGTGGCCACGGCGGTGATCATCGTGGCCGCCGTGCTGTCATGGACCGGCAACCGCACCCCCGTGCGCGACGTCTTCGAGCGGCTGTGCGAACCCATGCTGGCGCCCCTGCGCCGCCGCTTGCCGCTGGTGGGCGGGGTCGATCTGTCGCCGCTGCTGCTGGTGGTGGCACTGCAGGTCGCCGGCATCGTGCTGGGTTCGATGCAGGCCGGCCTGCTGGGGGCGGGCGCGGCGATGCTGGCGGGGTGAGTTTGCTATCGAGTTGATAGCTGTAGACGAAATGCTGGCGAGCGCAAACAGGCTATTGGGTTTGTTTGCGCTGTAAAAACCAACAGCCGGACGCAGAGGACGCAGAGATTCCGCAGAGGACGCAGAAAAAGCCAAAAAATATTCTTTGGCTGTTTCTTTTGCGTCCTTCGCGATCCCTTCGCGTCCTTCGCGTCCGGTATTCGGTCTTCTCTACCTGGGCTCAGCGCCCCATCATTCCACTGCGTCCGCAGGCTGGCGCTGCAGCATCGCCAGCACCTTGGCGATTTTTTCGCGCAGTTCGCGCCGGTCGCAGATGAAGTCGACCGCGCCCTTTTGCTGCAGGAATTCGGCGCGCTGAAAACCGTCGGGCAGCTTCACGCGCACGGTGTTCTCGATCACGCGCGGGCCGGCAAAGCCGATCAGCGCCTTGGGCTCGGCAATCACCACGTCGCCCACAAAGGCAAAACCGGCCGACACGCCGCCCATGGTCGGGTCGGTCAGCACGCTGATGTAGGGCAGGCCCTTCTTGGCCAGGCGGGTGAGGGCGGCGTTGGTCTTGGCCATCTGCATCAGGCTCAGCAGGCCTTCCTGCATGCGCGCGCCGCCGGTGGCCGTGAAGCAGATGAAGGGCACCTTCTGTTCGATGGCGGTTTCGACGCCGCGCACGAAGCGCTCGCCCACCACGCTGCCCATGCTGCCGCCCATGAAGTCGAATTCAAACGCCGCCGCCACCACGCTGATGGAGTGCACGGCGCCGCCCATGACGACCAGGGCATCGGTTTCGCCGGAGTTTTCGAGCGCTTCTTTCAGGCGCTCGGGGTACTTGCGGCTGTCCTTGAACTTCAGCGCGTCGACCGGCAGCACCTCCTGCCCGATCTCGTAGCGGCCTTCGTTGTCGAGGAACACGTTGAGCCGCTCGCGCGCGCCCATGCGGTGGTGGTGACCGCATTTCGGGCAGACGTTCTGGTTACCTTCCAGGTCGGTCTTGTACAGCACCGTGTCGCATTCCGGGCACTTGATCCACAGGCCTTCGGGCACCTGGCGGCGCTCGGCGCCGTCTTCGGTCTTCTGGATCTTGGGCGGCAGCAGTTTTTCGAGCCAGCTCATGGCGGAACTCCTTGTTTGATAGCGCGATTATGCGTGCACTTCACGCGTCCAGCGCGGCGCGGATCGGCCGCAGGAAGTCGATGGCGGCGGCGGCCACGCGCTCGTGCGGCTGGGTCTCGATCTGCTGGATCAGCCGGCTGCCGATGACCACGGCGTCGGCCACCTGGCCGATGGCGCGGGCGGTCTCGGCGTCGCGGATGCCGAAGCCGACCCCGACCGGAATGTGCACGTGCTGGCGGATGCGGGGCAGGGCGGCTTCCACTTCGGCCGTGTTGAGCGCACCCGAGCCGGTCACGCCCTTGAGCGAGACGTAGTACACGTAGCCGCTGGCGACCTGCGCCACCTGCTGCATGCGCTGCTCGGTCGAGGTGGGGGCCAGCAGAAAGATCAGGTCCATGCCGTTTGCTCTCAATTTGGAAGCAAACTCGGCACATTCCTCGGGCGGGTAGTCGACAATCAGCACCCCGTCGACCCCGGCGGCCGCGGCATCGCGGATGAAGGCGTCGGCGCCGTGGCGCTGGTCGTAGCGCTCGACCGGATTGGCGTAGCCCATCAGCACCACGGGGGTTTTCTGGTCCTTTTCGCGGAAGGTTCTGACCATGGCCAGCACCTGCGCGAGGCCGATGCCCAGTGCCAGCGCGCGGTCGCCGGCCTTCTGGATGACGGCGCCGTCGGCGCTGGGGTCGGAAAACGGCACGCCCAGTTCGATCACGTCGGCGCCCGCGGTGACCATGCCGTGCATCAGCGCGGGCGTGATGTCGGCGTACGGAAAGCCGGCGGTGACGTAGGGAATCAGCGCCTTGCGCTTTTGCTCGTGCAGCCGAGCGAAGGTGGCGGCGATGCGGTTCATGGCTTGGCTCCTGGCTTGGGCGCGCCCTTGACGACGTGGCCGCGCATGGATGGTCGGTCGTAGAACTCCACGCCGTCCAGGTCGGCGACGGTGCCGATGTCCTTGTCGCCCCGGCCCGAGAGGTTGACCAGGATCGACTGGTCGGACCGCATCGTCGGCGCCAGCTTCATGGCATAGGCAAAGGCGTGGCTGGATTCGAGCGCGGGGATGATGCCCTCGGCCCGGCACAGGTGGTGGAAGGCGGCCAGCGCCTCGGCGTCGGTGGCGCCCACGTATTCGGCGCGGCCAATGTCCTTGAGCCAGGCGTGCTCGGGGCCGACGCCGGGGTAGTCCAGGCCGGCGCTGATCGAATGCGTTTCGGTGATCTGGCCGTTGTCGTCCTGCAGGATGTAGGTGCGGTTGCCGTGCAGCACGCCGCTGGAGCCGCGCTGCAGGCTGGCGGAGTGCTTGCCGGTGTCCAGGCCTTCGCCGGCGGCTTCAACGCCGATCAGGCGCGTTTTTTCATACGGGATGTAAGGGTGGAAGATGCCCATGGCGTTGCTGCCACCGCCCACGCAGGCGATCACGGCGTCGGGCTGCTGCGCGGCGATGCCAAGTGCTGCCAGCATCTCGGGCATTTGCTTGAGACACTCCTGGCCGATGACGCTCTGGAAGTCGCGCACCATCATGGGGTAAGGGTGCGGGCCGGCCACGGTGCCGATGATGTAGAAGGTGTTGTCCACGTTGGCGACCCAGTCGCGCATGGCCTCGTTCAGCGCATCTTTCAGGGTCTTGCTGCCCGATTCGACCGGCACCACGGTGGCGCCGAGCAGCTTCATGCGGTAGACGTTGGGCGACTGGCGCTTGACGTCTTCGCTGCCCATGTAGACCACGCATTCCAGCCCATAGCGCGCGCAGATGGTGGCGGTGGCCACGCCGTGCTGGCCGGCGCCGGTTTCGGCAATGATGCGCGGCTTGCCCATGCGGCGCGCCAGCATGGCCTGGCCGATGACGTTGTTGATCTTGTGCGCGCCGGTGTGGTTGAGGTCTTCGCGCTTGAGGTAGATCTGCGCGCCGCCCAGTTCGCGGCTGGTGCGCGCGGCGTGGTAGACGGGCGAGGGGCGGCCGACGTAGTGCGCCAGCTCGTACTTGAATTCGGCCAGGAAGTCGGGGTCGTGCTGGTACTTCGCGTAGGCGTCTTTCAGCTCGTTGATGGCGTAGGTCAGCGTCTCGCTGATGAAGCTGCCGCCATAGCGGCCGAAGTGGCCTGAAGCGTCGGGTTGTTGGTAATCCATGGTGTCACATCCAAGGCAAGGGCGGGGCGCTGGCCCAGCGGGGGAAATGGGGGGAGGTCACGCCGCCAGGTCGGCGGCGCGGACGGCGGCCACGAAGGCGCGCATGCGGGCGGCGTCCTTGATGCCCTTGAGGGGCGCACCGTCGGGGTCGACGGCTTCGACGCCGCTGCTCACGTCAACCGCCAGCGAGCGGCCGCGCGAGCTCAGGGCGCGCAAGCCGTCGCCCACGTTTGCAGGTGTGAGCCCACCAGACAAGACGAGGTGAGCGGGAACGCTTGGTGGAAGGCGTGACCAATCGAATGTCTTTCCGCCGCCGCCGTAGCCCTGCGTCTGTGCGTCGAGCAGGATGCCGGTGGCCGCGCTGAAATCGTGGGCAAATTCTAGCAAGTCGAAGCCTGCCGCCGGGTCGGCCGGAATGCGTGCGGCGCGCAGCCAGGGCAGGTGGCAGGCGCGCGCGATGCGTGCGCATTCGGCCGGTGATTCGTCCCCATGAAATTGCAGGCAACCGGGCGTGGATAGGGCGCAGTCAGCTTCTATTTCTGTAGCATCGGCGTTGACGTACAGCAGCACCGCGTTGACGAACGGCGGCAGGCGGCGCATCAGCTCGGCCGCGCGCGCGGCGCTGACGTGGCGCGGGCTCTGGGCGTAGCGCACGAAGCCGATCGCGTCGGCGCCGGCTTCGACGGCGGCGTCCACGTCCTGTTCGCGCGTCAGGCCGCAGATCTTGATGCGGGTGCGAAGCGGTGAATCAAGCATGGCGGGGTGTCATTCGATCCAATCATAGGCGCTGGTGCGTTCGGGCAGGCCCCAGGCCGGGTCGTAGCGGGGCCCCAGGAAATAGAGGCCGTCGGGCGCGAAGGTGGGCGCAGCGGCGTCGCGGTCGCGCGCGGCCAGCACCTCGGCCATGGCGTCGGGCGGCAACAGCCCCTGGCCGATCTGCACCAGGCTGCCCATGATGTTGCGGATCATGTGGTGCAGGAAGGCGTTGGCCTCGAAGTCGAAGCGCCAGTAAGCGCCCTTGCGCGTGATGTCGAGCCGCGTCAGCTGCTTGACCGGCGACAGCGCCTGGCACGCCGATGCGCGAAACGAGGTGAAGTCGTGCGTGCCGATCAGGTGACGGGCCGCCTGGCGCATGGCGTCGCCGTCGAGCGGGCGAAATGTCCAGCCGACGCGGCCGGCGTCGACGCTGGGGCGCACGGGCGATTCGAGCAGCAGGTAGGCGTAGCGCCTAGCCAGTGCGCTGGCGCGGGCGTGAAAGGCGTCCGGCACCGCCTGCGCCCACTGCACCGCAATGTCGGGCGGCAGGAAGCGGTTGGTGCCGCGCACCCAAGAAAACGCTTCTCGCTCCAGATCGGTGTCGAAGTGCAGCACCTGCATCAGGCCGTGCACGCCGGCATCGGTGCGGCCGGCACACAAGGTGTTGAGCGGCACCGTGGCGAACCTGGACAGCGCCGACTCCAACTGGTCCTGCACCGTCTGCCCGGAGGGCTGGCTTTGCCAACCCTGATAGTGCGTGCCAAGGTAGCTGATGCCGAGAGCGATTCTCACAATGGGCCGATTGTCCGGCAAATCGATGGCCCCAAAAGCGCGCGGCGCCCTAAGGGCGCCGCGAGCGGGACAGCTGCTGCCGACGCCAGGTCAGCCCAGCTCGGACAGGAAGCGCTCTGCCTTGGTGCGCATGACGCCGGACGATTCGGCAATCACTTCCTTCAGCAAGGCGCGCGCGCCTTCGGTGTCGCCAATGGCGTGGAACTCCCTTGCCAGCGCCAGCTTGGTGCCCAGCGGGTCTTCGTCGGCGTCGTCGGATTGCCGAGTGCGTCCATTGGACGACGATTGGGCGCCGGCATCGGCCGCAAGAGCTTCTAGCTCGAAGTCAATCAGAGTGGAATCGACGGCGTCCCCATGCGACTGTGCGGGAGCGGATATCCTGGCCGATGGCACCGGAGGTTTGCTCAGTTCCGAGGGCGGTGCGAAGGCGATGTCCAAGTCAAGGTTGGGCGGTTGGATATGACTGGACAAAGGCGTGGGCACAGGCGCGGCTGGCGCAGTCGGGGGTTGCGTGGCCAGGACGGAGGAGGCGCCAGCGGCCACCGCGGCTGCGGCGGGGAGGCCTGCAGGAGGCACCGTTTTTATCGGCAACTCGGACGACGAAACGTGTGTTGGCTGCGTGTCGGGGCTGTAGGCCGGGGTGCGCACGCCCAGGGGCTCGGTGTCGGCGCCGAAGTCGTGACGAATCGGTGTTGGGGTAGGCCCGTTGCCGGGTGCGCCGCCAGGACGATACATCGGGTTGCTTGGGTCAAGGGTGCTGCCCAAACTCGCAATGGCCAGCCATTCGGAACCTTGGCCCTGGGTGACTTTGTACGCATCGATCGCAATTGCTTCAAGTCCACGCACGTCGCGGCGCTTGGCGTAGATTTCGACCAGCTTTCGATGAATAGCCACGCGGCCCGGGTGCGTGCGCAGTGCTTCGCGAAGAATTTCTTCAGCCTGCAGGTCGCGGCCATAGGCCAGATATACGTCGGCTTCCGCCACCGGGTCGACGTCGCCGCCGGCATCGAGTTGGCTGGGCGAATAGGACATCGATGAGCTGCCGCTGATCGACGAGCCACTGTTCTCGGTATTCACCCGTTGACCGCCACTGGCGCCGAAGAACGAATCGGCTGGCCGATGGCTTTCAATGAACGAGCTATTGAGCTGCGCGTTTTCTTTTTTTTTGCGTTGGCGCGACCGGTACAGGAGACCGTATCCGGCCAACAAGGCCACCAAACCGGCGCCTGCCACCGGCAGCATGGGGTTTTCTGTCAGGCTATCGAGGAACGATGGCGCTTCAACGGGTGCCGGCGCAGGATTGAAGCGCGGACGGGACGCTGCCGGCGCAACTGCGCTGGCAACGGTGGCTCCCGATGCGGGCGACTCCATCCTGGCAGCGGTTTCGGCCGCAGATGCCGGCTGTGTCACCGCAGGCGTCGCAGGGCTGGCCGTATCTGACGCGGGATTGAGCGCTGCTGCAGGCACTTTTGCGGGCGGGGCTGCCGATGCCGCTGGACTGGCCGGCGGGGCGGCTGGCGGCTTCACCGGCGAGGGGATTGGCACGGTGATGCCTGGTACAGATGCACGGGTCGCCGGGGCGCTGCCCGAGGCCGACTGAAGCTGAGTCAGGTCGCTGAGATTCTTGTTCAGCTCGGCCACGCGGGCGGCCTGTTCCTGAGCCTGGCGGGACTGCGCGATCTTGGATTCGGTTGCGCTGGGGGCGCCGCCACGGGACAGCGTCAGGCGATCTTGCGCCGGCGCTGCGGGGCGGCTTTCCTGCACCTGGGGCTGCACGCCACCCGAGGCGCTGCGCGTGGCAGCTGCCATGCGCGTGCTGCCCGAACGCAGAGCCAGGCCGCGGCGGTAGGCGTTGAAGTCCCGCGTTTGGGCCGCGACCGCACGCCGGGCAGCTTGGCGCGAGGTTGCCGCCGCCTGTTCGGCGGAAGGCATATTGAGCACGACTCCCGCTTTCATCCGGTTGACGTTGCCGCGGATGAAGGCGTTGGGGTTGGCACGCAGCATGGCGACCAACATCTGGTCAAGCGACACGCCGTCGGCGGCGTGCGCCGACGCAATGGCAGAGGCGGTGTCGCCGCGCTGCACCGTGACCTGGGCGCCGTCGCCCGCAGGCGCTACGGCCCGCGCACGATGGCGCAGTCCTTCTGCCGTCGGCGCGGCGCGACGAGGGAGGGCCAAGGTCTGGTCCCTGGGGGCCTGCACCACAGCGGCAGGGTCGATAGCCGGTGCAGCCGGTAGAGTGGGCGCCACCGCTGGAGGGGCGGGCGTTGTGACGGACGGGGGGGCGATTTGAGATGGGTTGACCGCCACCGCTGGCGGCGCCGCTCGGCCCGGGGGGTCAACCAGCATGGTGTAGTCGCGCACCACCCTGCGGCTGCTGGACGTGGTCTCGATCACAATGCCCAGAAAGGGCTCGTTGATCGGCCGCTCGCCCGTTACGCGCAGATAAGCCTGCCCATTGGCGCGGCGATGCAGGCTGATGCGGGTGTTGGTCAGCGCGGGCGTGTATTCCACCCCGGCGGCGCGGAACGCCTGCGGCGAAGCGACCGACGCGCTGAACGTGGCGGCTTCCTGCGAGGAAATGTCAGGCACCTCGATCTCGGCGCGTAGCGGCTCGCCCAAAGCGGAGCGCACGCTGATGGCGCCCAGCGCCAAGGCGTGCGCGTCAAAGGCGGCGGCCCACAACGCCAGCGCGGCCGCGGTCGCCACGACCCCTGTCCTCCATGGCTGCCGGGCCATGCTGTCTTGATCGATCGACCCGGTCAGGGCCAGCGCGGTCTTATTCTGCATGCGTTTGGGTGGGCAGGCCGAGCCTCGCCGGAAGGGAATTGAATAGGGGAATTAACATCATATTCGGCGGTCAACCGGAGCCCCAAGCTAACCAACGTCACAAATTAACACATCCCGGCAAGTTGGCCGGGATGTTGCCCCCTTGCAACGCGAACGGCAGCCAGCGCACCGCCTGAGGCGGCCATTTGCCGTACGCGCGGCGACCTTACGCGGCCAGCAGAATCCGCAGCATGCGGCGCAGCGGCTCGGCCGCGCCCCACAGCAGCTGGTCGCCGATGGTGAAGGCGCCCACGTAGTCCGGCCCCATGGCCAGCTTGCGGATACGACCGACGGGAATGGTCATTGTGCCGGTAACGGCGACCGGCGTCAGGTATTTCAGCGTGTCTTCGCGGTTGTTGGGCACCACCTGCACCCATTCGTTGTCGGCGGCGATCATGGCTTCGATGTCGGCCACCGGCACGTCCTTCTTCAACTTGAAGGTCAGCGCCTGGCTGTGGCAGCGCATGGCGCCCACGCGCACGCAAAAACCGTCGACCGGCACGGGGGCCGTGCCGAAGCCTTCGCCCTGGCCCAGGATCTTGTTGGTCTCGGCCATGCCTTTCCATTCTTCGCGGCTGACGCCATTGCCCAGGTCCTTGTCGATCCAGGGAATGAGCGAGCCGCCGAGCGGCACGCCAAAGTTGGCCATTTCAGCGGGCGACAGCGCGCGCTGCTTGGCCGCCACCAGGCGGTCGATTTCGAGGATCGCGCTCTTCGGGTCGTCCAGCAGCGCGCGCACCTCGGCATTCAGCGTGCCGTATTGCGTCAGCAGCTCGCGCATGTGCTGCGCGCCGCCGCCGCTGGCCGCCTGGTAGGTCTGGGTGCTCATCCACTCGACCAGACCCGCCTTGTACAACGCGCCCACGCCCATCAGCATGCAGCTGACGGTGCAGTTGCCGCCGACCCAGTTGTTGCCGCCCTTGAGCAGCGCGGTCTGAATCACCGGCAGGTTCACCGGGTCCAGCACGATGACCGCGTCGTCCTTCATGCGCAGCGTGCTGGCGGCGTCGATCCAGTGGCCCTTCCAGCCGGCTGCGCGCAGCTTGGGGAACACCTCGCTGGTGTAGTCGCCGCCCTGGCAGGTGATGATGACGTCGCACTTCTTGAGGGCGTCGATGTCGTGCGCGTCCTTCAGCGTCTTCTCGTTCTTGGCCATGGCCGGGGCTGCGCCGCCCGCGTTGCTGGTCGAGAAGAACACCGGCTCGATCAGGTCGAAGTCTTTTTCGGCCTGCATGCGGTCCATCAGCACAGAGCCGACCATGCCGCGCCAGCCGACGAGGCCAACCAGGTTACCGATCTTGTTCATGATTTTTCGCGCCTTTCAAACAAAGTAAATCTGTCTGACCTGCCCCGGCTCGTGTGGCAGCGGGGAGGCGCGCACGACGAACCGAGAGCTGGGTCAGCCCTTTTTGGTGGTCGTGGTAATGGAAGAGGCAATGCACGCAACCCCGCCTGCTGCCAGGAGCAGGGCGGTGGGATCGAAGCGATCTGCAGCGTTCATCGTGGCCCCGATTGTAATGGAGCCCCCTTCGCCAGACTGACGCCGATCACCGGCTGAGCGCAGGGTTGTTGGCGTGGTACGACGTGTGCTGACTACTGTGCACGTAGGTTGAGGCGTAAAAAAGGCCTCTGGCGCACGACAGACAAGCGCAGGTAGCTATCAAAACAGAAGCGACGAGGATGGCCTGCCGAGGGACATTGATCGAACCCACGTCCCGCCGGCCCCTTGGCCAGCGCCGCCATGGCGCGGTCGCCGCGTGCCTACGGCCGTCGGTCACGCGTCTGGCGCAGAGTCGCCCAAGCCCTGCAGCGACGGCGCTAACGTCACCCGTCGGCGTCCTCATCCGCCGGCGCCCCGCGCGACGCCAGTTGCCGCGCCAGGTCGATGAAATCCCGCGCGTGCAGCGTGTTCTCAGCCACCGGCGACACATCCTTGGGCCGCGCCGCGCCAAACTCCAGTGGGCGCTCGATGTAGGCCGTCAGCAGCCCGCAGGCGCGCGCCGCGGCCAGGTCGTCGTGGTGCGCGGCCACCAGCATCACCTCGTGCGGCGCCACGTCGAACACCTCCGCCACGCCCAGGTACACGCGCGGGTCGGGCTTGTAGGCGCGAAACACCTCGGCCGAAAGCACGCAATCCCACGGCAGCCCGCCGTGCTTGGCCATGTTGGTCAGCAACCCGATGTTGCCGTTCGACAGCGTGGTGATCACGTGCCGCCGCTTCAAAAGCGATAGCCCCTCCACCACGTCCGGCCAGGGGTTCAGCCGGTGCCACACGCGGTTTAGGGTGCGGCGCTCGTTTTCGGGCAGGTCGCCCATGCCAAAGCGCGGCAGGATGCTGTCCAGGATCAGCCGATGCAGATCGTCGATCTTCGTCCACCCCAGCTCGCCCGACCGCACCCGCTGCATCGCCGGCTGATACCCCTCGCGCCAAGCCAGCGC
>Ga0116141_10004576_pt1 | contig 11645 bp, 15 predicted proteins | sample AD_UKC097_MetaG_FD_89744 | JGI IMG/M metagenome (GOLD analysis project Ga0116141, IMG submission 89744) | Active sludge microbial communities of municipal wastewater-treating anaerobic digesters from USA - AD_UKC097_MetaG | ecosystem: Engineered > Bioreactor > Anaerobic > Digestate | place: USA... | reverse complement strand
TCAATTTCAGCTCGCCAGAAGAGCTTTTCAGATTGAAGTTATGCAAAATGGTCTTCGGAAGAAAGCTGTGGATATTGTAAAAACAACCGCACTTTGTGATTTTGATAAGGCATTGAAATTAACGAGGGAATATATTCTAAAAACTGAAAAAGAGATTGAAAATGCGGACGAAGCAATAAGCATCGTGCAGGGGATAATGGCTAAGGTATCGGTTCAGAATATCCGAATTCTTAATCGCAATGAAGTTTCACGGTATCTTGGTATTACTATCGATGCTCTGCATAATTGGGAAATGAACGGACTGCTTAAAATTAAACGAAAAAAAAACGGTTATCGTTTTTATATGGATGAAGATATCAGAAAATTGAAGATCATCCGTACGTTAAGGTGTGCTAACTACTCTTTGTCTTCGATTTTGAGAATGATGAATGCTTTAGAAAAAGATTCTTCTGCCGATATTGAGAAGCTTCTCAATACTCCGAGTAAAGATGACGAAATTATCTCTGCTTGTGATAAACTGGTAGTTTCATTGAGAAGTGCGCAAAATAATGCTTTGACAATTGAAGACATACTTTTAAAAATGAAAAAAGAGTATTCGAACCCTCCACTATAACACCAGAGTTAAGTTTGGTGTTATTATTTTTTATAATGCAAAAGGAGGATAAGAGTATGGAAGAAATTATCAGAGTCGATAACCTGTCAAAATTTTACAGAGGTTTCAAAGCTGTGAATGACTTGAGCTTTTCTGTTAAAAAAGGAATGGTTTTTGGTTTGCTAGGAGCTAATGGAGCCGGTAAAAGTACTACAATTGAATGCATACTTGGCACAAAAGCGATGGATAATGGAAGTGTTAAAATTTTAGGTCAATCTCCGCAAAATAACCGAAGTCAGCTATTTGAAAGAATAGGAGTGCAGTTTCAGGAATCAAATTATCAGGAAAACATTCGGGTAGGTGAGCTGTGTGAGTTGACAGCAGCGCTTTACAAAAATCCGGCTGAGTATAAAAATCTGCTTTCAAAGTTTGGTATTAAAGATAAGAATAAAGTCTTGGTAAAAGAACTCTCAGGCGGACAAAAGCAGCGGTTATTTATTATTCTTGCACTTATTCCCAATCCTGAAGTTGTTTTTTTAGATGAACTGACAACAGGACTTGATGCAAGAGCAAGGCGGGATGTCTGGCAAATACTTCTTGAGCTGAAAAAACAGGGACTCACCATTTTGCTGACATCACATTTTATGGATGAAGTTGAGGTTCTTTGTGACAAAATCTGTATTCTAAAAAGAGGCTGCAAAGTATTTTACGGAACAGTAAAAGAGGCAACCGAAAGCAGTCCATATAATAAATTTGAGGATGCATATCTTTGGTATACAGACGACAGGGAGGACTCTAATGAAAACGTTTAAGACAATGCTTAAAACCGAACTGAAAGTTTCTTTAAGAGGAGTAGATATGATCATTTTTGCTGTCTGTATGCCGCTTGTTGTTTTGGTTGTGCTTGGCATTGTTTATGGTAACAAACCTGCTTTTGATGGCGCAAGCTACACATTTTTGGAGCAGTCTTTTGGTGCCTTAGCTTCTATTTCTATATGTGCAGGCGGTATTATGGGACTTGCCCTGGTAGTGGCTGATTACCGTGAAAAAAAGATTTTGAAACGCTTTAAAGTTACACCTATTAGACCTGTACTTATCTTATTTGTTCAGGTGTTAATATATGCACTGTATGCTCTTGTTTCTTTGCTTTCTCTGTTCATCGTAGCAGTGCTGGTATTTGGTTTTAGAATACACGGCAGTTTATTGCAGTTTTTTCTTGGATGGTTGCTTGTTTTGATTTCCATGTTCTCCATCGGTATCATGGTAGGTGGAATTGCTAAAAATGTCAAAATTGCAGGTATAATTGGAAGTTTATTGTATTTTCCTATGCTGGTTTTTTCAGGAGCGACTCTACCCTATGAGGTAATGCCCACAGCAATGCAAAAGATTTCCGATATTCTTGTACTTACTCAAGGAATAAAGATATTAAAAGCCGCCATCTTGGGTCAGCCTGTTGGTAATATTCTTATTCCGATTGTTGTGATGGCTGCTGTTGGAGTCATATGTACGACCGTAGCACTGAAATATTTTAAATGGGAATGAAAAGCATAAATACTGTATTGTTTTGGTCATTTTCAACCGATAAGGCTTAAGTATATACACATCTAAGAGTCTGAGAAGTTATATAACTTCTCAGATGCTGTGTTTAAAATCCATAACTTATCTGATATATATTTCCGTTAAAGTATATAAAATCTTCTGTAGGATAATTCCAGACCGCTTGGAACTTTGTCGGACACCTAATGCCATTTTCATAAAGTTTATATTCAGTGCAGATTGCCATCCATGGTATATACTCCATCGTCCCATCCGGTTTTATGGCTGCTCGGTCATTTGTTGTAAAGGAAATCATCTCATACTTTTCATTAAAAGTAAAAATACCGCTTGCAGTCTGATCACCGCGAGTAATAGTGGCCTTGATCTCATAATCACTAAGCTTTTCAAAGATAATATTATTCTGTAACAGGACTGATGGAATGAAAAAGCTTTCGGCAAGAAAAGTAACAAGACAGGCTTTATCCATATCTTTTCCTTTTTGGTTAAATACAGTAAGTGCTTTTGCAACTACTCCTTTCATACCGCCTATTCCATTTTTATAATAGTCGTATCCATCAAAGGGAATACCCAAAATACTGCTTTCAATTAAAGCCATTCTAGACAGTCCTGAGGCAAAATTGTATTGAGTATAGTTGATTAATAATTTTGGTCCATTCTTATTTTGCATAAAATCAACATTATGGTACTCCATTTTCAGATAGTTCATCTTTGGCTTGCCAATGTAATTACAGTTTTTAATGTATTTTTGTATGATATCCGGTAAATGCGAAAAGTCTTTTTCTGTAAAAACATAATCGCTTGCCGGTAATTTGTTTGCTGTCATAAGTGAACTAACTTCTTTTTGGAATTCTGTTTTGATTGGAGAGTATGGTATATTAACCATATCAGGACAACTCCGAAAACTGTAAGTAATACTCCGATAATTAATAGCATTTTTCTTCTCCTCGTTCTCTTCATATTTTATCCAGATCCTTCGCATAAGTTTCCAGCCGTTCTACTCCTATGTGAAGTTTGTAGTATAGACTGAATAACTGCCTAATTTCTTCTTCGTTGAAATCTGCAAACAGCAAATTTAAAGCTTTCATGTGTTTTTCACCCATTTTTTTAATATAGGACTGTGCTTCATTTGTTACTTCAACACAGACGGAGTTGTTGCCGCTTGGTACCAAACGTACAAACCCCTTTTTTTCAAGAGCTAGTGTCAGTTTTTTTATGTTCTGCCTTGAACAACCCATAAAGGTTCCTATGTTTGTCAATGTGCGGGGTTCCGGACAAATTTCAGTCATAGCAAGCAAGAGCCATTGCTTCATGGATATTTCTGTCTGGATTTTTTCACATGCGGTCTGCATACGGTTTTGCAAAATAAAAATACTAGAAAATATTGCTTGTTTCCTATGGGTTGTATCACAGTCATAGTATTCAAGAAGTTTTTCCCACATTATAATTGCCTCCATAATAAGTAGTAACTTGTTACTACTCAAAGTATAACAGCTTATTGTTGCTTTGTCAATAAAAAATTAATTTATAGATGTATGAATGCTGTATATACTAAAAACACATTGTTTAAAAAAGAATTGAGTAAGTAAACTGCACTGCAAGCTTTATTTAGCAAACTTATATGATATAATTTTTTAGTTGGATGAAAAGTAAAAATATATAATGAAAGTGACTTTAAGTCTGGCAGAACACTAAATGATGAGCACTATACAAAAAGCCCATAAATAAGGGGGGCTGATTCTAATAAACTTATGTATGCGAAATAAAAGAATTCTTTAAACCATATTTCCCAAAAGGGGTGGAATCAGGTATAAAAGTACAGGAAAAAACAAATTGCACTTATGAAGACGTTTGATTTTTAAACAAAGAGCTTAAACAGCTCTGCGCAGGATATCTTTTGGAAACATAAAATCATTGGAGGCTCCAAATATGAAGAAAAAAATTCTTTCATTAGTACTCATGCTGAGTATGTTAGTTTCTTTAACTCTGCTCACTGCCGGCTGTTCTGCCCCTGCCAGCACGGCAAAAGTCGATGTACCAAAAGCAGCTGAAGCATTGTGGAATGCAGGCAGCACAAGAGATAAGATTGTTGTAATAAGCGATTTGCATCTGGGCATTGATGACCGTTATACTGAAACCATAAATAATATTCCATTTTTAATTGATTTTCTGAAACGTCTTCAGAGTACCAAAGATGTCCGTGAACTTGTTATTGCTGGGGATTTTCTTGACGAATGGTTTCTACCTGTTTACTATCCTGTCTACACTGACCAGAACAAGTTTTATAAGGATGTAATTGCCAATAATCAGGATGCGATCGACGAACTGAACAAGGTAATCGACAGTGGAATAAAACTGGTCTATGTAATTGGAAACCACGATATGACTCTTGAAGCCGAGGTTCTGCAGCAGGCAATTCCGAAGATTGTTCAGGTAAGCGATGCAAAAGGTCTTGGGGCTTATTACACAGGCAACCGAAACGAGATAGTTATAGAACATGGACATCGTTATGATGTTTTTTCTGCTCCTGATACGGTATCCAATGCAGAGCTATGCGGTAATAACGATACAATTCTTCCGGCAGGTTATTTTTATGCACGTTATGCTGCAACATGGGTACTTGAAGGACGTCCGGTAGTGGAAAAAAATCTTCCAATAGTCACAAATATACCGGATAAAACCAATGTGGATCAGTATGGAGCTTATATTTATTACGCTCTTCTCAAAGATATTTCTAAGAGAATGACACCTAAAGAAGCTCTTGATGAGAAAATATTCAATATGCATATTGCCGGATTTAACGATTCATACACATATCTTGATTTTTATCCGGCACAGCAGAAAGATGGTACTATTTCCGCACCCGTGCTGTTCAAAAATATTCAGCGCACATGGGACGAGCGCCAAAAGGTTAATAATGTAAAAGTAAAAAATACATTTATTGAAGCTGTTTCCGGAGCAATAAACTGGAATTATTATTTTACACAGGCAAAAGTACAGTATCTGGAAAATCCGAATGAAAAAGTAGAAATAGTAGTATTCGGTCATACTCACGTACCGACATGTAAGCAGACAGAAAGCGGTTCATATTACATCAACTCAGGAACATGGATAGATCACAATGTCGATTATCCGGATGCTCCGCGAACGTTTGTTGTAATAACTACAGGTGAGAAGGATACAGTTACGTTAAACTCCTTTATGGAAGACGGTACCATTAAAGACATAAGCAATATTGTAAACAAATAAGACTAATCAATATTTATAATAAGGCAGTTCTGCTTTGCCAATAAGTTAATCTTAAAGGCACTGCGAACTGCTTTTTTATGGTTGATGAAAAAAGTAAAGTTTCTTTGAGGTATACAAAACATATGAATTTCATGAACTTATCTTTAAAGCAGAAAAGTATGGTATTATTTCGGTAGGAGAAGCATAATATAAAATAATAATTTCAAGGAGACAGATATGGACTGGAAATTTGAAAAAGGACGTATATATAGTGTTGATGAAAATAATGAACTGCTTGCAGAAGCTACTTTTGAATTCAAAGAAAACGGTGAGGTTGACATCAATCATACATATGTTAATCCGGTTTTAAGAGGGCAGGGTGTAGCAGGAAAAATGATGGAAGTAGTTGCACAGTATCTGAAAGAAAACGGGCTAAAAGCATCAGCAAGCTGTTCTTATGCAAATTCATGGTTAAAAAAGAACAGAGAAACATATTTTGGTATTATTTCATCTGATACTGACAATGAAGCTGTTTCGTGTAAAATAGGAGGCAGGCATTAAGAGATAATTAAAAAGCTTATATTATCAATTCCGATGCAGCTGCAAAATGGAAATAAACTTTGAGGTGTTTAAATGAAGATGCCTTCAGAATCTATAGATTCTATAATGTTTGCTCCATGCGGGATGAACTGTATGGTATGCTATAAACATTGCAGCCATAAGATTCCGTGTGCAGGTTGTATTGAAGATAGTAAGGGCAAGCCTGAGCACTGCAGTAAATGCAAGATAAAAATGTGTGTCCAAGAAAAAGGGATTCATTACTGCTATGAATGTTCTCAATATCCCTGTAAACAAATGAAATACCTTGAGAATAGTTATATCACAAGATACGGGACAAGCCTTATAGATAACAGCAGAGCAGTTAAGGAGCATGGTATTACTGCTTTTATGAAACATCAGAAGGAAAAGTATACATGTCCAAAATGTGGCGGTATTATCTCTTTACATGATTCAGAATGTAGTGAATGCAAATATCAGGCAAAGCCTAAAGTTTAAATCAATCAATCGGCGCCATTTTATGGTGCCGGTTTTTTAATACAGTATATTGACTTTGAGTGGACACAAAGTATTATAATTGGTATAAAGGAGAGTGCACAAATGAGCAAATACATACTGGTAATATCGGCAAGTCCTCGTAAAGGCGGAAACAGCGATACGTTATGTGATGAGTTTATCCGTGGAGCAAAGGACAATGGGCATATAACAGAAAAGATTTTTTTAAAGGACAGAAAGATAAACTACTGTATGGGCTGCGGTGTCTGCAACAGTACTCACAGATGTGTTCAAAAAGACGATATGCAGGAAATTCTTGAGAAAATGGTCAAAGCGGATGTTATAGTAATGGCTACTCCTGTATATTTTTATTCAATGAATGCCCAGATGAAAACGTTTATAGATCGTACGGTTCCACGGTATACAGAAATAAAAGGCAAAGATTTTTATTATATTATCACTGCAGCTGATACGAAAGTGGCAAATATGCAAAAAGCAATTGAAGGTTTTCGCGGTTTTACAATTGACTGTTTGGAAGATACTAAAGAAAAGGGTATCATATACGGAATAAATGCATGGAATGAAGGGGATATAAAAGATACTCCGGCTATGCAGCAGGCATATGAAATGGGTAAAATATCATAACTGTGCTTTGCTGAAATATAAATTGGTCAAACTTAAAACTAAAGATTTCCGGAAAAAAGTAATCCGAAAATCTTTTTTTATGATATTATAAAGGTAAGAGTCCGAATTTTTTGGCATAAAGGGGTGATGTTTTTGACAAGCGATGAGATGATAAGCATACTAAAAAAGCGTTTTGAAGAAAACATGAATCGTCATATGCATCTTGAATGGATAGACTTAATGAAACGTTTGGAAAATAATGCCGATAAAATGAACTCCCTTATTGAGATGGAGGTAACAGGAGGTGAGCCGGACATTATTTTTAAAGATGGCGGAGAATATATTTTTTACGATTGCTCCCCTGAAAGTCCGATTGGACGCAGAAATATCTGTTATGATAAAAAAGGTCAGGAAGAAAGAGTTAAAAAAGGAGTGTTCCCCAAGGGCAATGCTGTAGATATGGCATATGCTATGGGAATAGATCTTCTGACAGAAGAGCAGTACAAGCAGCTGCAGACCCTTGGAAGATTTGATATAAAAAGTTCCAGCTGGCTCAAAACGCCTTTTGAAATAAGAAAACTTGACGGAGCTATCTTTGGGGATTGCCGGTATGGCCGTGTATTCATATACCACAACAGTGCGCCTTCTTTTTACAGCAGCAGAGGATTTCGTGGATGTATAAAAATATGATTTCTGGAACAGAGGCTGATCATATGAATAAAATATGGGAAAAAATTTTAGTTATAGTGAGTATAAGTTTTTTAGTTTCATCCGGTTTATTTGGACAAGACATAAAAATAACAACAGCTGACGATAATAAAAAAAAATTCATGGATTACGGTTCATACTTTAAAAATATAAATGGGAGTTCTGTCTTTATTAATGCAGATACAGGGATATATTTTATCTACAATCATGAACTGGCAGAATTTCAAACAGCTCCCAACTCATCTTTTAAAATTATTTCTTGCCTGATGGGTCTTGAAAGCGGAGTAATAGATCCGGATAACTCCTTATTAGAATGGGACGAAACAGTATATCCGGTTATTAATGGAATAAAGATATGGACTATAAAACTGCCTTTAAAACATCGGCTATATGGTATTACCGAAAAGTACTTGATATGATTGGGCGGGAATATGTACAAAAAACTCTTAATAGTCTGAACTATGGAAACTGTGATATAAGTTGCTGGCAGGGAAGCATGGACAATAAAGTATTTCCGATGATAAGAACTCTTAAGTCCATAAATGGTTTTTGGCAGGAATCTTCTTTAAAGGTCTCTCCGTTAGAGCAGGCTGAAGTTATGTGTAAGATCTTTCGTGATGGAATGTGCTTCAGCGAAGATAACATCCAACTGGTTAAGGAAACAATGCTTATAAATAATTATGAGAACAGTATAAAAATATATGGAAAAACAGGTTCGGGTATAAAGGATGAAAAATGGACTGATGCGTGGTTCACAGGTTTTTTCGAATGTAAGGATAAGACTATGTACTTTTCAGTCAGACTTAACGAACCCGGGACTGGCGGGCAGCAAGCCAAAGAAATTGCTATTAACATCATTAACAGCGAGTTTGGAGGATAAACTCTATTGAAAAGAGAAATTAACGGAGGGGGGATTTCTATGAACGAATACATTATATTCCGTAGAATGGCCGATCATGATCATGATGTAAGAAGTGATGTGTCAAAAGTTTTTGCCGATGCCTATTATAAGGAGATGCAATTTTTTTCTAAGGATAAAGACAAACTAAAAAATGCTTTTCGTCATGCATTCTGTCCGGAAGCCGTTTTTACCGCAGAGATAAGTGGTGAAATAGTAAGTATTCTGGGATGTTCCAACAATAAGACCAGAGCAATGCATATCGATGAAAATCAGATGAAAAAACATTTTGGGTTTATTACAGGACATCTGGCCTATAGTTTTTTGCAGAAAGAGTTTAACACTGTACTTACCCTGCCCGATAATACAGGTTACATTGAGTGTGCCGGAACTATTGAAAGAGCTAGGGGAAGAGGAATAGGCTCCGCACTTCTTAACTATGTTATTCAGAACCAGCCGTATCAGGAGTTTATATTGGAGGTTACCGATACTAACCATGTTGCATACCGAATATATAAAAAAATGGGGTTTATAGAGTTTAACAGAAAAAGTGAGAACTTTTCAAAAATAAAAGGTTTCAATCAAAGAATATATATGCGTTGGTCAAGACAGACAATATGATTTTAAAGTTTGCTATAGAATCAATAATAAAAAAACAAAATTTATTAGATAAAATAAAGTGAAAGTATGCTATAAAAAAATCATCCTTATAAGGAGGAGTTTAGTGAGCGATATACTTCAATTTTCGAATAGAAAAGCATTTCGTGAATGGTTGGATAAGAATAATTCAAAAAATGAAGGAGTATGGTTGCTCTTTGGTAAAGATGGCGGACCTATTACGCTCTCTGCCAGCCAGGCTTTGGAAGAAGCTTTATGCTATGGTTGGATTGACGGTCAACTTAAAAATCTTGATGAAAAAACATATAAAAAATATTTTTCCAGGCGGCGTGCCGATAGTAAATGGTCTGAAAAGAATAAGACTTTAGTTGCAAAACTTGAACAACAGGGGAAGATGACAGATTATGGTAGAAAGAAAGTTGAGGAAGCCAAAAAAAACGGGCAGTGGGACAAGCCTAAAGTTCTGCCTGTTACGGAGGAACAAATAGCTTCTTTATCTGAGGTGTTAAAAAAATATGAACCAGCTTATACGAACTTTTTGTCAATGTCGCCATCTGTAAAAAAGACATATACACGGGCATATTATGATGCTAAAACTGACTCGGGGCGCACAAGCCGTATACTCTGGATGGTTGAAAGGTTAAATAAAAATTTGAAGCCGATGTAGTTCTAAGTAGTATCATAGATGAGGGACTAAAAAACCAATGGAATCCTGATAATAATGGTCAAGAAGCAGCTGTAGAGTTTGGAGAAAAAATAGCTTTACTATAAAAACTTATATATATCAACTACTGCACAAGATAATGCTTGTGCAGTTTTTTCAGCAGAAACTTTAAAAGAGCATTGGGTGACAAGCGAAAAAGTAATAGATGTGGTATTCTATACTCTAGGGAGGTGGTAAGGTGTATGCATACGAAGCAATACAAAATTCTCTGGATTTCATAGAATGTCATCTAAAGGATAGCTTAAATGCAGAAGATATTGCTGCTGAAACAGGACTGTCAGTATACTATTTTCAGCATCTGTTCAGCCGTTTAATAAAAAAAACATTGAACGAATACATTAAACTGAGAAGACTCGCAAAAGCTTCTGAAATACTTAAAGATAAAGAGATACGAATAATAGATGTGGCTGTCGAATATGGATTTTCAGATCATGCAAACTTTACACGTGCCTTTAGAGAAGCATATGGAATTACCCCAGAAGAGTACCGAAGCTTTCCCGTAGTTCTTAATCATTTTATAAAACCTGATCTTACACTGGATTATAAGGATACTGAAGAAAACGTTCCGTTAATTGCCGATGGAATTGTTATAGAGATTATCCGTATGTGTGGAAAAGGATTAGGCGAATATATTGTATGCTGTGTAGAAGCGGAGAACTTTGAAGAAATGATAGGCTCAGCAATCTTTAAGGCATACTCATTTATAGGAAAATGGATAAAAAAACATGAAAACTAGGCTTTACTACTTGTAAACAGCAAAAACCAATCTGACCGATCTTATAGGTTTGTGAGTCACACTGCAAAGAAATGCTGCATATCAGAGATAAGCTCAGAGCTTTTAAACTCACTGATATGAGTACAGCCGTCAATTTTTTTTAAGGATGCATTCGGAATTAATTGGCTTATTTCTATTATATGCTCATGTTTTATCATATCCTTTTGCGCATAAGCAATTCGAACCTGTGTGCTTATACTCTGAAGCTGTTGCTTGGATAAACCGATATCATTAAGCATTAAATCGAACCGCATTATAGCTTTTTTTGTATTAAGCCCAATTCTGTTCATGAAGTTGAGCATGCGGTAAATTTTCTTCAAAAAACTTAAAGAGCTGTCGGTTGTGCCGCAGGCAAGGTAATTAGGGGATATGGCATAGATTTTAGAGAATCTTTTCGGGTCTTGTGCAGCAAGAAATAATGAAATATTTCCACCGTCGCTGTATCCCAAAACAAAAGCTTTGTCAATATTTAAGTATCTGCAAAATTCGATGATATCTTCGCTGTACTGCTTTATTGTGTACTTTTCATCAACAGATATGCTCTTTCCGTGCCCTCTGCTGTCGATAGCATAAGTATGAAAATTTTTCAAATATTCAGTCTGATACTTACCGAAAATACTTTTATTCTCAGAATTACCGTGCAGCAACAGAAGATTTTCCCCGTTTCCATACTCAGAATAAGCTAGTTTAACAGTACTAAGCTCAGCATACTTGGTTTCAAGTTTTCTCATAATAAACCTCCAACTGTTTCAGATACATATGCCATGATTGCCTGCTGTACATAGAGCAGATTTTTTTTGAAGCTGTATCCTACAAAATATTCTGAACTTATAGCATCACTAGAAACTTCCTCACCTCTATAGAAAGGTGG
>Ga0116141_10004572_pt1 | contig 11651 bp, 9 predicted proteins | sample AD_UKC097_MetaG_FD_89744 | JGI IMG/M metagenome (GOLD analysis project Ga0116141, IMG submission 89744) | Active sludge microbial communities of municipal wastewater-treating anaerobic digesters from USA - AD_UKC097_MetaG | ecosystem: Engineered > Bioreactor > Anaerobic > Digestate | place: USA... | reverse complement strand
AGTTCCTATTATCAGTGATGAAATACACAGTGATTTGGTCTATGATGGAGAAGGCTCTCTTTCAATAGCAGCACTGGAAGGTATGCTGGATAATCTTATTGTTTGTTTTTCTCCTGCTAAATCATTTAATCTGGCAGGACTGGCAACTTCTATTATCATAGCTAAAAATCCAGAATTAAGATTACCCCTGAATACAATGTTAGAAAATCTTCATCTTTATATGGGCAATACTTTTGGCATAATAGCTTTAACTGCCGCTTATGGACAATCGGAAGATTGGCTGGAAGAGCTTCTTATCTATCTACAGGGTAATAGAGATTTTTTGATTCAATACATTCAATCTGAAATACCTCAGTTAAAGGTCAACTCTCCAGAAGCTACCTATCTTGCCTGGATTAATTTTAGTAATCTTGGATTATCAGATGAAGAAGTGCAAAAACTTCTTATAGAAAAAGCAGGTCTGGCTCTGGAACCTGGAATTAAGTATGGGCAAGAGGGTTCTGGTTATCAAAGATTGAATTTTGGTTGCCCTCGTAAAACTCTTTCTATTGCTTTAGAAAGAATGAAAAAGGCAATAAAAGAACTATGAACTTAAAAGATGCTATTACAAAATTATATAACGAAAAACCGGAAAAATATTCTTCAGTAGACAGAGAACTGTTTGATACTTTTATAGAAGCATTAGATAGTGGTGAAATAAGGGCGTGTGAGAAAAAGGATACAGATTGGCAGGTTAATCAATGGGTAAAGATGGGAATTCTTATCGGTTTCAGGACGGGTGTATTAACTGAATATCAATGGAGTGAAAATAAAAGCTTTTTTGATAAAGACACATTACCAGAAAAGGTGTTTCAGATTAAAGACCAGATAAGAATAGTTCCCGGGGGCACCTCTATCCGTAAAGGAAGTTATATCGCTAAAGGTGTGACCATTATGCCACCAGCTTTTGTTAATATTGGTGCCTATGTAGATTCTGGGACTTTGATAGATTCTCATGCTCTGGTAGGTTCCTGTGCTCAGATAGGAAAAAATGTACATCTTTCTGCCGGAGCTATGATTGGGGGCGTGCTGGAACCGATGGAAGCAAGACCTGTCGTGGTAGAAGATGATGCTTTTATTGGTGGAAATGCTGGCATTTATCAAGGCATTATTATAAAGCAAAAAGCAGTAATCGCAGCAGGCACTATTATTACTGCTTCCACTTTAATTTATGATTCAATACAGAATGAATTTCTCCAGCGTGATGCAGGTGGCTCTTTTACTATTCCTGAGCGAGCTGTGGTTGTTCCTGGTAGCAGACCTCTTAAGGATACGGGTTTTCAGCTTTATTGTCCTATTATTGTTAAATATAGAGACGCCAAAACAGACGAATCAGTAAAAAGAGAAAAGGATTTACATATCTTTGATTGAAGCAAAAAGACTGCATACAGTTGAACTCTCTTTAATCAGACAAATATCTCAATTTGCTCCCTCAGATGCTATAAATCTTGCTCTGGGTGAACTGCAATTCCCATTATCTAATCTTTTACGCCAGAAAGCAATAGAAATATTGCAAGAAGAAACTCCTCGTTACACTCCCAATGCAGGAATTCCTGAATTAAGGGAAGCAATTGCTAATCTCTATCCTTATGCAAAAACAGAAAATGTATGTGTCTGCAATGGAGTAGAAGAAGCCATTTTTATCTCTCTTCTTTCCAGTCTGAATCCTGGTGATAAGATAGCTATTCCGGACCCGGAATACACTGCTTATTCTGCTATAGCTAATATACTGGAAGCAAGTATCATACGCCTTCCTTTTGGAAGTAATTTATTAAGTATAAATTGGGAGCTCTGGGAAAAGCTTCTGAAACAGAATGTCAAAATGCTCATTTTTAGCCATCCCAGTAATCCCAGTGGACACATATTCACTCAGGAAGAGGCTAAAAGGTTAATAAACATCTGTAATATAAATAAAATTATCCTGGTAGTGGATGAGGTATATTCCCGGTTAATCTTTAAACCTTCTTTACCTGAACTCTTTACGGATGCAGAATCTATTTTTCTTCTGAATGGACTTTCTAAATCACATTGTATGAGTGGTTGGAGAATAGGCTGGGTGATTTCACCTTCCGAACTCTCAGCTTCTGTTATAAAAGCAAGACAGTATGTTTCCACCTGCAGTAATTGGCTATCTCAGAAATTAGCCATTTTTGCCCTTTCAGAAAAAGGAATGAAAGCAGCGGATGAAGTTTTGGCTCAGCTTTCAGAATGTCGTTCTCTGGTTCTGAAGAAATTTCAAGATTTTGCTGATAAAGTGTTGATTCCTGAAGCCACTTGTTATATAATGTTAAAAGTAGATGGTAATGACCTGTCTATAGCTCAGAAACTGGCAAAAAAGGGAGTAGTGACAGTCCCGGGACAGGCTTTTGGAGAAGTATCTAAGGGCTGGTTAAGAATCAACTATGCGGTTCCTATAGATAAACTGGAATTTGCATTGGACATTATTATCAATGAATTATATCTTCACTAATGCCCGTATATATCCTTTAAATAAGCCTGGCATCAGTACTTTTGATTCCCTTCTGGTGCAAAATGGGAAAATAGCATTTCTGGGTTCTCTATCCGATTGCACCATTCAAAGCAAAAATCACTTTGAAATTATAGATTTAGAAGGTAAAGCACTTCTTCCTGCTTTTACTGATTGTCACACTCATTTTACGGATTATGCCAAGCAATTTATACAGCTGGATCTATCCGGTTGCAAAAGCATTGATGAAATCAAGGGAAAACTGGAACATTATCGTAAAAATCATCCCCAGTTATCTGAATGGGTTTTAGGTGTTGGCTGGGATATAAATATTATAGATAATCCTCAAAAGCTTAGAAAAGAGCTTTTAGATGAATTTTTCCCTGATACACCGGTTGTCTTATATAGCAGGGATTTTCATAGTCGCTGGTGTAATTCTCTATCTCTAAAAATTGCCGGAATAACGGAGAGTATTTCTGATCCAGAGGGAGGCCATATTGAAAAGGATAGTTCTGGAAAGCTCACGGGTATTCTGCAGGAAACTGCTTCTGAATGGTTAGACCGTTTTATTATTCCTCCTTCTAAAGAGGAGACTATACAGTGTCTGATTCAAGCTACGGAAAAGGTTCATAGTTATGGTTTAGGCACTATTCACAGTATGGAGCTTGCTTTATCGGGCGAAATTTTAGAAGATTTTACCCGTCACTATAAAAGATTAAGAGTAGTGAGGCATTTTTATCTGGATGAACTGGAGGCTATGATTTCCCGTAAAAGGTATTCAGGTGAGACAGATGGGTGGTTTCATCTGGGGGGATTAAAATTATTTGCAGATGGCTCTCTTGGCTCTCAAACCGCTGCAATCTTTTCCGAATATTCTGATACTCCAGGTTTTCAGGGTATCCTGAGACTTTCTGAAGAAGAGATGTACTATCTAACCTTATCTGCTTTAGAAAACGGTTTTTATACTTTAATTCACTGTATTGGAGACCGTGCTGTGCATTTAGCCATCAATGCATTATTTAGAGTAAACAAGGAAAATCCTCAAAATCAATTTAAAAACTGTCTGGAGCATATTCAATCTATTAAGGGAGAAGATATTCCTCGGTTAAAAGAATGTGCAGCTAGTTGTTCCGTTCAACCTATTCATATTGCCAGTGATATCCCTTTAATAAAAAAACACTGGAAAGCAATTGAGCAAGAAGCCTATTGTTTTCGCTCTTTAATTATGGCAGAAATAAAACTGGCTTTTGGCTCTGATGCTCCCATTGCTCCTATAAATCCCTTTTATGGTATTTACAGTGCTCTTCAAAGAAAAGCAAATTTAAATCCTAAGGAAAAAACCTGGTTGCCTGAGCAATGTCTTAATATATGGGAAGCTTTGCAAGGATATACAATAAATGCCGCAGAACTTGCAGGTATAGATAATCGTACAGGAACAATTACTCCAACCAAAGATGCAGACCTTATTGTATTGGAAGATTTCACCAAACTTCCCGATAATTACTGGCTGGAAGCAGAATCTTTATTGACTATGGTAGGTGGTGAAATAGTTTGGAATAAATTGACTTAATTTATGATGAATAATTTAGTATAAATATTTAGGACAATATAGGAGATAATAATGAAAAAGTTAGGTTTTGATTACCCTTCTTCACCTCGTAAGACTTTCCTTTATGATTTAGAAGAGCAGTGGTATGTCCCTCTTTTAGCTCAAAAAAGAAATCTGTCTATTGAACCTATTAAACGCAGTAACTTTGGTGAATATTATATGGCAGTTAACTATCTCACATCCGTTCTAGAAGAAGCTGCTTCCATCAATAATTTATCTGTTTACAACATTGACCATATGGCACAATTGCGTTTCACAGGAAAGGATGCTCCCGCTTTGCTGGATAGAGCCTTAGCAGGAGATATGAGTGCAATGAAAGTTGGTTCCTGTAAATACACTCTTTTGCTTAATGAGCACGGAGGAGTGGAAGATGATATGATAGTGATGCGGATTTCCGAGACAGAGTATATTGCTGTGATTAATGCTGGACATGATATTACGGATACCGTTAATGGAAAGGAATTGATAGCAGATATAGACCGCATAATGAGTCAAAAACAAAATGGGGAAGAGGTTGAGGCTGAGGATATATCTACTCAATTAGTCAAAGTTGATATCCAGGGACCTCTATCCTATAAATTGGTTAAATCTATCTATGGCGAACAGGTCTTGAAAAATAGGCATAATCCTGAAAAGAATATGAACTTTTTCACCTTCAATGAGTTTGACTATAATAATGCTCATTATATCATAAGTAGAACAGGTTACACTAATCGTTGGGGTTGGGAGCTTTATATCCCCGTCGCTAATGCAGATGAAGATTTTATGAAAATAGTAAGTCAAGCTCTGGAAATGGGCGCTCTTCTGGTAGGTTTAGGTGGCAGAGATGAAAATCGTCTTTCTGCAGGTCCTTTTGGACTTCCTCTTATGGGACAGGAATACGACCCCTATCACACTCCTATCAATGCCCCTTTATTTGAAGCTGCGGTGGATATGGATAAACCTTTCTTTGTGGGAAAAGCTGCGCTGGAAGCAGAACTGGCAACTAATCCTCAGAAAGCTCTTTTGATGTTCTTTGCCGAAGGTATTGCATCAAATCGTAAAGTTTTCCTGAATGGAAAATTACTCGGTACTGTAACCTCCAGTATAGTATCACCTAATCTTTCTCTGGAACAGCGTTTAGCCATATGTTCCACTCGCAAAAATGTGAATGCTGAAAATGGAAATGCTGCCATTGGTTTAGCCTGGTTATACTATAACCCCTTCCCTAAAGACGAAACAGGAAAATTCATCTCCGAAAAAGATGGAGTTCCTATCCGCATACCTGTCCAGTTTTATAGAGTGGATGAACAGAATAATCCTCTCGGAACACCTCTTTTGGGCTATCTTACGATGGAAGGAGTTAGCCCTGCTACCGCTTCAAAACCATTGAAATTTATTGAAAATCTATAAGATATCCCATCCTTATTTCTTACCAGTCTGGAAATCTTTATCAGATTCCAGACTGGTTTTTTTATTCTGTTAGATTTCTTATCTCTAAGTTATTATGTGCTTTATAGTCCATTTTATTGACCTTACCAAGCCATTCAAATCTCACTATTGAACCTTATATCAGAACCAGATAAGCTTTCTTTTCTTGAGTAAAAGATAAAACTCCCATTCTTTTCAAAGATTTTAAGCTTAGCAAACAAAATCTATTCAAAAAAAGGGTTTTTCCTTTTTTGACATATAAAAAAGTAATAGTACATCCAACTATCTTCTTCTATTCGTTAAAATTGAATGAATATTTTACCCCTAATCTCCTACTTGCCTCTCTCTTAACACTTTATACAAGAAAGAGACAGGAGAGAGCTAATGCCTTTTCACAAACATTGGGCGGTAAAGGTAAAAAGTATCCCTCTTTGATTTCCTTTAACATAAGAGGAATATAATTATCAACCACTATGGAAGATAATATAGGAATAGTCTTCTATGAATCCAGTTCTGTTAGGTAGATTTATTCAGTATTCTTATTATCTGTACCACTATTAGGTATTAATAAGAACGCATAATGTTTCTTTACTACATATTAATGCTAATTAAAAGACATTCAATATATAAAAAATTGCTGGACAAATAAAGTAGTTGAAAAAACTTGTATTAAAATTCATCTGGAGGATGAAATGACTTTAACACCTGAGGCCAAAAAGGCTATCATGGCAGAGTTTAGACTCCATGAATCAGATACAGGTTCACCAGAGGTACAGGTTGCACTTTTAACTCGGAGGATAAATGATATAACCGAGCATTTGAAGCAGCATCCCAAGGATTTCAGCACTCGTCGTGGACTTCTGAAGCTGATCGGGCAAAGAAGGCGTTTACTTGATTATTTAAAGAAGAAAGATATTACTCGTTATCGTGAATTAATCAAGGCGCTAAATCTTAGAAAATAGTAAAACTCTTCCTATATTAAAAAGTAGGTTCCCGCAGTATTATAATCATTGCGGGCACCTTCTTTCTTGAAATAATCATATACGGAGAAAATAAAAGCGATAAATTCCGAGGGAGTTTGAGCAATAAGCTGAGAGCAGAATTTAGACCGCTTTCTGCCTATTGCTTCTTCTCCCTTGGATAAGATAAAGAGGAGAAGTTAATGCATAACTTTAACATTATTACAAGAGAATTAGAATTTTGTGGTCGTCGGCTTTACATTGAAACAGGCAGGATGGCAAAACAAGCCAATGGTAGTGTCTTCATTAGATATGGTAATACATCTATCCTGGTAACTGCTACAATGGGCAAAGAACCATCTGAAGAGCAGGATTTCTTTCCATTAACCGTGGATTATGTAGAGAAAATGTATGCCAGTGGAAAAATTCCTGGTGGTTTTTTCAAGCGTGAAGCCAAACCTACTACAGATGCCACACTTGCTGCCAGATTAATAGACAGAAGCATAAGGCCTCTTTTCCCGGAAGGGTTTCGTAATCCAGTCCATGTAGTAGTGAATGTACTATCTTATGATGGAGAGAATGAGCCTTCTGAAATTGGAGTTTTTGGAGCATCCTTAGCATTAATGATTTCTGACATTCCATTTAAGGGACCTATTGCTGGTGTAACCGTAGGTTATATAGATAATCAGTTTGTTATAAACCCTTCCCAGGATGAGCTAAATAATCTCTCTAAACTTAATCTGGCAGTTGCGGGTTCTGCAACCTCGGTGGTTATGATTGAATCTGCAGCTAAAGAACTAAGTGAAGAAGTGATGCTGGATGCCGTTTATGCAGGACACGAAGAGATTAAAAAGCTCTGTGCTTTGCAGAATGACTTTGTTGCTGAAGCAGGTAAAGAAAAAATAGAGGTTGTACTACAAAGTATTCCAGAAGAGATAATGGCAAAAGTGGAAGCTGATTACGGTAATAGAGTAGCTGAAGCAGCTATGTTATTTGGTAAACAGGAAAGACAGGAAGCATTTGATGCTACTGAAGCGGAGATGCTGGAAAGGTATCTTTCAGAAGCAGAAAATGAAGAAACTTATAATGAGAATGAGAAATGGTATAAAGCTGCCTATGAAGAGTTGATTAGACGCTATGTGAGAGATTCAATCCTCAATAAACATCACAGAGTGGATGGTAGGGGATTGGATGATATTCGTGAAATAACCTGTGAGATTGATGTATTACCCATTGTCCATGGTTCTGCTTTATTTACCAGAGGAGAAACTCAATCCTTAGGGACAGTTACTCTTGGTGGAAGCAGTGATGAACAGATAATTGATGGGTTGGAAACAGAATATAAGAAGAGATTCTATCTTCATTATAATTTTCCGCCTTTCAGTGTGGGAGAAGTTGGTAAAATGGGAGCTCCAGGTCGTAGGGAATTGGGGCATGGCAATTTAGCAGAGCGTGCTTTAATAGCAGTAATGCCTGATAAGGAAGTTTTCCCTTATACTGTTAGAGTGGTCGCTGATACTCTGGAATCTAATGGTTCATCTTCACAAGCATCTATTTGTAGTGGATGTCTGGCTCTAATGGCTGCAGGAGTTCCTATTAAATCTCCAGTTGCAGGAATTGCTAATGGCTTAATTATGGAAGGAGAAAACTATGTGGTCTTAACTGATATTATGGGATTGGAAGACCATTTAGGAGATATGGATTTTAAATGTGCAGGAACTCGTGATGGTATAACTGCTATGCAGATGGATATTAAGATTGAGGGCATTACTAAAGAGATTATGCGCATTGCTCTGGATAAAGCTCATAATGCTCGTTTAAAAATCCTGAATATAATGCAAGAGTGCATAGCGGAACCGAGAAAAGAATTAGCACCAACAGCCCCACGTATAGAAGCTTTCCAGGTTCCTGTGGAAAAGATTGGCGAAATAATCGGTCCTAATGGAAAAATGATTAAATCAATCATTGAAGCTTGTCAGGTGGAAATTGATATAGAAGATGATGGATGGGTGCATATCCTTTCTCCCAATCAGGAATCTATACAAAAAGCAAAGGAATGGATTCAGAGCATTATTAGAGAACCAGAAATAGGAGAAGAATTTGAAGGGCAAGTCACTCGCATTGAACCTTATGGGATCTTTGTGAAGATTCTGGGTGGGACTAAGAAGGTATGGTGCATATATCGCAAATGCATACTTCCAGGATTGATAGTCCCAAAGATATGGTCAAATTGGGTGATATTGTTCATGTTAAAGCTCTTGGGATGGAAAAAGGGAAACTAGCGTTAACTATGAAAGGAGTGGAAGGTAATCCCGAACCAAATCATAATTCAACCAGGCAGGATCAATCAAATAGATATAATGAACGGAAAGGAAATTACCATCCTTCAGGACACAATAATCCAAATTATCGTAAGAGATGATTACATAATATTTTTATTCTCTTAAATATAAAGGATTTTCTGGAGATTAAAATGGAATATAAAGTGGCAGACATATCTCTTGCTGATTTTGGCAGAAAAGAGATAATTTTAGCTGAAGTGGAAATGCCAGGGTTGATGGCTATTAGGTCTAAATATGCTGGAACAAAACCTTTACAAGGTGCTCGCATTACTGGAAGTCTGCATCTCACTGTGCAGACGGCAGTTTTAATAGAAACTCTGGTTGAGCTTGGAGCTCAAGTTCGTTGGGCAAGTTGCAATATATTTTCCACCCAAGATCATGCTGCAGCAGCTATAGCAGCAAGAGGGATTCCTGTTTTTGCCTGGAAAGGTGAAACTCTGGAAGATTACTGGCAATGCACCTGGAATGCTTTAACCTGGAAAGATGGAGGTCCGGACCTGATTGTTGATGATGGTGGTGATGCTACTCTTATGGTTCACGAAGGATACAGACTGGAAGAACAATACTATGCCACAGGCAAGTTTCCTGAGATTGATGCAAATACTAATGAAATGAGGATAGTTCAGAAACTTCTCATTTCCGGTTTAAAATCTGACCCCGAGAAATGGCATCGTATAGTTAAAGGATTAAGGGGCGTTAGTGAAGAAACCACAACAGGTGTTAATAGGTTATATCAAAAGCTTGCACATCAGGAATTGCTATTTCCTGCCATTAATGTCAATGATTCGGTAACTAAATCCAAGTTTGATAATCTTTATGGTTGTAGAGAATCTCTGGCAGATGGAATTAAACGGGGAACTGATATTATGATTGCGGGTAAAGTGGTAATGGTTTGCGGTTATGGAGATGTGGGGAAGGGCTGTGCTAAATCTATGCGTGGTTTTGGTGCTCGGGTGGTGATTAGTGAAATTGACCCTATATGTGCACTTCAAGCTGCTATGGAAGGTTTTGAAGTGAATACGGTGGATTATATGGCTGATATAGCAGATATCTTTGTAACTGCTACGGGAAATTGTGATGTGATTAGAGTAGACCATATTCTTCGGATGAAAGAGGGTGCCATAGTTTGTAATATTGGCCATTTTGACAATGAGATTCAAGTGGAAAAGTTATATGAGTTAGAAGGCATCAAGCGAGAAGTTATCAAACCCCAAGTGGATAAGATTCATCTACCTAATGGTAAATTTATTATCTTGCTTTCAGAAGGCAGATTGGTTAATCTTGGTAATGCTACAGGACATCCTTCCTTTGTTATGAGTTGTTCCTTTACCAATCAAGTTTTAGCGCAAATGGATTTATGGCAACATAATTATGAAATTGGGGTATATACTCTTCCTAAAATACTGGATGAGGAAGTGGCAAGGTTACATCTGAATAAATTAGGAGTAGTGCTCACTCATTTAACTCGTCAGCAAGCTGAATATATAAATGTTCCTATTTCTGGACCTTATAAACCGGAACACTATAGATATTAAGCTCTATGTCCACTCATAAACCAGTTGAGATAGAAGAGCTTTTTGGGAAAATAGAGTTAGCTCCTGAGAATCATTTTTGGACGGTGGTTCACACTAAACCGAGATGTGAAAAGAAATTGGCAGAATATGCCTTAAAACATAATGTGTACTACTACTTACCACTCACTGAAAGTAGTCGTATCTATCAAAGAAGAAAAGTGACTTTTACTAAACCTATCTTTCCTGGCTATCTCTTTGCTATTGTTAATTTTTACACGAAAAGTGAGCTTCTCTATTCTGGTTATGTGGTCTCTTATATAAATGTTCCATCCCAAAAAGAATTGGTAGACGAACTGAGAAATATATGGTTAACTCGTAATCGTAGAATAGTGATGAAAGAAGCTATGTGGCTTTCAGAAGGACTAATGGTAGAGATAATAAATGGTCCTCTTAAAGGAGTGAGTGGGATAGTTGAAAGCCATAAAAAATTGGAAGAAGTTCATCTTCAAGTGAACATTCTACACCAGGCGGTCTCGGTTAAAGTTGATCCTTGTGATGTAAAAATTATTGGTAACTATGAAATTATAGAAGAAGAAGAATGAAAAAAAAGATACTAATAACGGGTGGAGCGGGATTTATAGGTTCTAATGTAGCTGATGCCTATCTGGCTGATGGAAATGAAGTAGTAGTGGTAGATGATCTTTCGTCTGGTTCCTTAGAAAATCTTGATTCAAGGGTGATATTCTATCAATTAAATATCTGTTCTCCTACTCTGGAAGAGATTTTCGCCAGAGAAAGACCAGATATCGTTAATCATCATGCTGCCCAGATAAGTGTTCCTTATTCCATTGAAAATCCCATTAATGATGCTGAAATTAATTTAAAAGGTTTCTTAAATGTCCTTCAATGTTCTGTAAAGCACGGTGTAAAGAAAGTTATATTAATTTCCTCCGGTGGTGCAATCTATGGTGAAGCGAAAGAATATCCTGCTACTGAAAACTGTCCCTTGAATCCTTTATCTATATATGCTATTCATAAAATGACCAGTGAATATTATGTTCGTTTTTATCGTTATCAATATAATTTAAACTATACTATTTTGCGTTATGCCAATGTATATGGACCCCGTCAGATAGCACAAAGTGAAGCTGGAGTAGTCTCAATTTTTATAGAAAATTTGCTCCATAATCAAGCTCCTATGCTTTATTCCTATCCTGAGGAACCAGAAGGTATGATCCGAGATTATGTATATGTTAAAGATGTAGTTAGAGCTAATGTTGCAGCACTGGATAAAGGAGATAATGATGTCTT
>Ga0116141_10004567_pt1 | contig 11653 bp, 5 predicted proteins | sample AD_UKC097_MetaG_FD_89744 | JGI IMG/M metagenome (GOLD analysis project Ga0116141, IMG submission 89744) | Active sludge microbial communities of municipal wastewater-treating anaerobic digesters from USA - AD_UKC097_MetaG | ecosystem: Engineered > Bioreactor > Anaerobic > Digestate | place: USA... | reverse complement strand
CAGGGTCAGGCCCAGGGCCGCGACGATGGCCTCGGGCTTGCAGCCGGCGTAGCAGTGAATCAGGGCGCCGCCGTTGTCTCCGAGCGTGACGCACAGACTCGGTTGCGTGTCCGCGTGCGCGGGACAGAGGGCCTTCCACGCTCTTTGTGAGGTCCCGGCGACCGGCCGGGCCCCGGGCAGCTTCGACAGGACCAATTCGAACGGGTTCAGGTGCATCTTGCGACTCCTTTCCGGCATCTCGCCGAGACTCGATTTTGCGGACGCCGGAATCGAGGCGTCCCTCTACCCTTGCCCGATGTTGCACGAATTTGTCGAAAAATCCGTGCAAGAGGAGCCTGCAAAAACCATGCAAGTGTTTGATACACAACGAATAAAAAAAATCTTGCGTCGAGGGTGTTTTGGGTTTTCAGATGGTGCACGAATTTTGCTATTCCTACTGCCATTCGGGGGATTCGCGGAAGCACGGAAGCGCCGGATAAGCCGTCGTCCAGATCATCAAGAATCGCAGGGGTGACAAGACGTGGAGAGGGCTGCTTCATCCGGTCATTCAACAGTCCGTAAGGGGGCCAAGGAGGTCAAGGGGGCCAGATGGGAAGACTTGGCCCTCTTGGCCCCCTTCGGGATCTTGGGTTCGTTCCGGCCGTGGGGGCAGGCCACGCGTTGTCGGAGATGGCGCGACGGGCGGATTCTGATTGTCCCGTAGGTGGGGGCGACGGTAGGATTCTGCGGCGATCACGACGACCCTTCGACGCGGGTAGGCTTGTCGCGGCGCGGGGTTGCGTGGTAGGATGGGGCGCGTGTCCGGTGCGTTGCGGCCGGACTTGCCGACAGATGCGCAGAAAGGAGTAGCCGTCTCATGTCCAGAACGCGAACGATTCGCCTGTCCTGTCTTTGGGCCCTGCTTCTCGCGACTTCCGCCCCGGCGGCGGTGAAGGTGTGGGAAGAGCCGCTGACCTTGCCGACCTATCGATTGGACCGGCCCGACGTGAACCCGAGGTTCTATACGAACGAGTCCTACCAGGGGGCCCAGAAGCGGATCTATCCCTATCCCATGCTCGACGGCGTGACGGATATCCGCGAGGAGCGCACCTACCAGGCCCTGTACCTGGAGAACGAGTACGTCAAGCTGTGCATCCTCCCGGAGATCGGCGGGCGGCTGCTCTACGCGACGGACAAGACGGACGGCTACGAGATGTTCTACCGCCAGCACGTGATCAAGCCGGCGTTGATCGGCATGCTCGGCGCCTGGATCTCCGGCGGCATCGAGTGGTGCGTCTTCCACCATCATCGCAATACGACGCAGATGCCCGTCGATTACACGCTCGCCTCGAACGACGACGGCAGCAAGACGATCTGGTTCGGCGAGACCGAGCGGCGGCACCGCATGAAGTGGGTCATCGGCGTCACGCTCTATCCGGGCCGATCCTGCATCGAAACGACGGTGAAGCTCTTCAACCGCACGGCGCAACCCAACTCGATTCTCTACTGGGCGAACGTCGCCGTGCACGTGAACGACGACTACCAGGTGCTGTTCCCGCCGAGCGTGACGGCCGCGACGTACCACTCGAAGAACGACTTCGCCCACTGGCCGATGGCGAACGAGATCTATCGCGGCGTCGATTACCGGGGCGTGGACCTGTCCTGGTGGAAGAACCATCCTTCGCCCGTGTCGTTCTTCGCGTGGGACCTGAAGGAGGACTTCATGGGCGGCTACGACCACGGCCGGCGGGCGGGCGTCGTCCACATCGGCGATCACCATATCGTGTGCGGGGCCAAGCTCTGGGAGTGGGGCCCCGGCGCGACCGGGCGGATGTGGGACAGAATCCTCACCGACACGGACGGTCCGTACGCCGAGCTGATGGTCGGGGCCTTCTCGGACAACCAGCCGGACTACAGTTGGATCAAGCCGCACGAGGTCAAGACCTTCCAACAGTACTGGTACCCGATCCGCGAGATCGGCGGGTTCAAGAAGGCCAATACGCAGGGGGCGGTGAACCTGGAGCTGGGCGCCGACGGCACGGCGAGGGTCGGGTTCAATGCCACGGCCGAATATGAGAAGGCCCGAGCCGTCCTCACGGCGGGCGACCGGACGATCCTCGACCAGACGATCACCATCGCCCCGGACAAGCCGTTCCTGGCCGATGTCGCCGTGCCCGCGGGGACGAACAAGACCGACCTGACGGCCTCGCTGCTGAGCAAGTCGGGCGAGACGCTGGTCTCGTACCGGCCGGTGGAGATCCCGTACGATCCGAACCTGCCGGAGACGGTCAAGCCGCCGGCGGCCCCGAAGGATATCAAGACCGTCGAGGAGCTGTACCTGACGGGCCTGCGGATCGAGCAGATCCACAATCCCCGCGTCGATCCGTCCGACTACTACGAGGAGGCCCTGCGACGGGACCCGAACGACACGCGGACGAACACGATCGTCGGGATCAACTACAACAAGCGGTTCCTGTACGACCAGGCCGAGGAGCATCTGCGTCGAGCCGTGACTCGACTCTCGGCGGAGTACACGAGGCCGGGCGACACCGAGGCCCTCTATCATCTCGGCCTGGCCCTGCGGGCACAGGGCCAGCTCGACGACGCCTACGACCTGTTCTATCGCGCGTCGTGGGACTACGCGTTCCACTCGCCTGCCTACTACCAGTTGGCGGAGCTATCCTGCCGGAAGGGGCAGCTCGATACGGCTCTCGAACAGATCGACCGGTCCCTGACCACGAACGCGGCGGACAGCAAGGCCCTGAACCTCAAGGCGGCGATCCTCGCCCGCCTGGACCGGTCGAAGCAGGCCGTGACGATCCTGGCCGACGTGCTCGACGAGGACCCGCTGGATTTCCTGGCGATGAACGAGCTACTGCTGGCCCAGCGCAAGTCCGGCTCGCAGCGGCAGGCGGAGACGACCCTGCAGAAACTGGAAACCGCGATGCGTCGCGACGCCCAGGCGTACCTGGAGCTGGCCACGGACTACATGGGCTGGGGATTCTGGGATGATGCGATCGAGGTGCTGATCCGTGCGGCCCGGGACAAGACGGACGCCGCAGGCGGCTCGCCGCTGGTCTACTACTACCTGGGATTCCTGCACCAGCAGAAGGGCGACGCCAAGCTGGCCGGCGAGATGTACGCGCAGGGCAGCGGCATGCCGAGCGATTACTGCTTCCCGTTCCGGGCGGAATCGGCCGAGGTGCTCCGGGCGGCGATTGCCCACACTCCCACGGATCCAAAGGCGAACTACTACCTCGGGAATCTGCTGTACGACCTCCAGCCCGAGAAGGCCATCGAGCACTGGGAACGGGCGGTGGCCATCGACGGGACGTTCGCCATGGCGCATCGCAACCTCGGCTGGGCCTGCTACCGCACGAACCACGATGTGCCGAAGGCCATCGCCAGTTACGAGCGAGCCGTTTCCTACAATAACGGGGACGCCCGCCTCATCACGGAGCTGGATGAGCTGTACGAACTGGGCAACGTTGGGGTTGAGAAACGTCTGGCCCTCATGGAGACGCATCAGTCCGTGGTGACCAAGCGAAACGACAGCTACCTTCGCAAGATCATCGTGCAGGTCCTGGCCGGGCGGTATGACGAGGCCGTAGACGCCCTGGCGACCCAGCACTTCCATGTCCGCGAAGGGGGCGGCGAGATTCGCGACGTGTACGTGGACGCCCATCTGCTGCGGGGCATCAGCCGGCTCAAGGCGGGCAATCCCGAGCAGGCCCTGGTCGATTTCCTCGCTGCGGCCGAGTATCCGGAGAACCTGTCTGTCGGCAAGCCGAAGAACGATCCGCGTGCGGCGCAGTTCGCCTACTATACCGGCTGTGCCTATGAGGCGAGCGGCGATGCCCAGAAGGCCAAGGAGTGTTTTGAGCAGGGCACGCAAGAGCACGGCGGCTATCGCTCGCCGGATGCCCGGTTCTATCGGGCCATGTGCTTGAGGAAACTGGACCGCGAGACCGAGGCGATGGCCGACTTCGACGAACTCATCAAGAGCGGGACGGAACGCCTGGCACGGGGCGAGGACACCGACTTCTTCGCCAAGTTCGGCGAGCGGCAGAGTCGGCAGGTGCAGCAGGCATCCGCCAACTACATGCTGGGCCTGGGCTATCTGGGCAAAGGCAACGTCGCCGCCGCTCGTGCAGGGTTCGAGACGGCCGCGAAGCTGAACGTCAGCCACGTCTGGGCGCGAATGCAAGCGGCTGAGCTGAAATAGCCGCCGGACTTCTCGTGAGGAATAGTGACAGTCCGCGACCCTCTGAGAAGGGTGTCGCTCAAGAGGGCCAAGAGGGTCAAGGGGGCCAAGTAGAATCGTTGGCCCTCTTGGCCCTCTTGAAGACCGATGGGGCACGGATGCGAGGTACGAACGATGCCCGGATACGCCACGGGCCCCGTCATTCCTGCGTCAAGCAGGAATCCGGGAACCGTGGGATTGGTCGTGTCCCGAGGGAGTGGATTCCCGGCTTCGCGGGGACGACCAAGGGGGCGCGCTGCGTGTGGGGGCAGGCCGCTATGGGTGGGAGTGGCGAGCCGGTGTGGTTCTGGTGGTCGGGCGTTGCTTGACGGGCTTGGGCCAATAGGGTAGAAACGACCCATGCAGAACGTCGGGCGAAGACCTGTGGATGCTTGCGCGGGTGACTCCGTTGGGGGGCCGGTTTCGACTCTTCGCCGGGGCGATATGGTCCGGTCCGCCGTCTTCTTTGTGGCAGCTTTCCTGTACCTGTGGTTCTGGGTCGAGCCGGAGTTGACGTACAGTTGCGCGACGATCACGGACTTTCCGGTCTTCTATAAAGGATGGCCCTTCTTCCAGGCGAGTCTGCAAAGCCCCGGCGGTCTGATCCGCTACGTCTCCGCATTCGTTTCGCAGCTCTTCCTGCACTCCTGGGTAGCGGCCGCCATCATTGTCATACAGGCTTGGGCAGTCTCCGCGTGTACGGGGTATCTGCTGCGGGCCGTGCGCCTGCCTGGGGCCCGGCTACTTCGATTCGTACCTGCGATCTTCATGATCGTGGCGTACGCGAGGTATAGCTTTCACCTGCCTCTGTTCACGGGGGCCCTGGTGGCCCTTGTCTTCGCGTGCGTGTACGTGTGGCTCACCGGTCTTGCTGCGACGGCTCGGTCCGCCTGGCGTTGTGCCGGCATCTACCTCGTTCTGTCGGTCGTTTCGCATGTCGTCGGTGCGGCGGCGCTGCTGCCGTTTGCCGGTATATGTGCGGCCTACGAGCTTGGCCGCAAGCGGTGGCACTGGGTCGCGGTGTATCTCTTGGTCGGCGCCGTGCTGCCCTATGTCGTGGGCGTGCTGATCTTTCGGATCAGCATCGTCAATTCGTACACCGAACTGCTGCCTCTGTCCTGGCGAGTCCGGGGCTGGCCCACGCGAGAGCAGATGATCGCGGCAGTGTCTGTGGCGTACCTGTTTCCGCTTGTGGGCATGCTCGCCGCTGCGTTCGGATATGCCCTGTGGGGACGATGGAGCAGCCGGCAGGCAGGCGACAAGAAACGCCGGGGCAGGTTGATTCGCGTCATCGGCAGACCGGCAGTCCGGTGGACTCTCGGCACGCTCGTGCTGTTTGCGGCTGGCGGGCTGGCGGCCGTCTACTCGCTGGACCGGGAACAGAAGGCGTCGCTGGAAGTCCATCACTACGCCTGCCGGCAGATGTGGCCCGAGGTCCTTGCTGCCGCCCGTGATTGCCCCGACAGCCACCACGTCACGAGCGCGGTCAATCGGGCCCTGTACCACACGGGCCGGCTTGGCCAGGAGATGTTCCTGTACCCCCAGCAGCCGGCCGGGCTGCTCCGCACGGGAGACGACCACGTCCTGTTCTATTGGCATGTGTTCGATACGCTGATCGACTTGGGCCTGGCGAACATGGCTGAGAAGAACCTGACGGAATGCTTGGAGACGTTCGGCGAGCACCCGTTGATCCTGGAACGGCTCGCGAAGGTGAACCTCGTCAAGGGCAAGACCGCCGCAGCCAGGGTCTACCTGAAGCGTCTGGAAAAGACGCTCTTCTACGATCGCTGGGCACGAGAATGGCTCGGCCGTCTCGACACCGATCCGAATCTCTCGGGCGATCCCGAGATTCAGCGGCTGCGAGCCCAGCGCCTGGGGACGGACTCGCCGGCATTGTTCTACGCGACCGAACCGCTGCTGACCACGCTGGTCGAGCAGAGCGTCGTCGTCGGGCCCCAACCGCCGGACACCCCGTTGTCGCCCCCCAACCGCATGGCCTTCGAGTACCTGATGGCGTGGTACCTGGTGAACGGCCAATTGGAGAAGATCGCGCAGCAGATCGCGCGATTGGATGAATTCGGCTACGCCGAGATCCCGCCTCTGTATCAGGAGGCGATTCTCATCTACTCCTACGGCACGGGCAAGCCGGTCAATCTGCACGGCCGGTCGATCAGCCCCGAGGCGGATCGGCGAATGAAGCAGTTCAGCAGTATCGTCAACAAGTACGGAAGGGACAGGAAAGCAGCCGTTGCGGAACTCGCAGGAGAGTATCGCGGGAGTTACCTGTTCTACTACTTCTGCACCCGGGTGGCGAACCGATGATGAATGGACGTGGCCCCTATTTTCTGACCGTCTGTGCGGCTGTGGTCGCGTTGCCGGTCTGCGTGATGTGCTTAGCTGCAGCCGGCTCCGTCGATCCGCCGGAGCAGGGGGCGTCCGCCGGGCGTCCGCCGCGGATCGAGCCGGACTATGCCGGCGTGGTCATCCCGCCCAATATCGCTCCGCTGAACTTCGTCGTGCGGGAAAGCGGGTCGTGGTATCGAGTCCGGATCGAGGCCGAGCAGGGCGGTCCCGTCGAGATCGACAGCCGCTCCCCAAGAATCGCCATCCCTCAGAAGCGATGGCACAGCATGCTGGTGCAGAATCGAGGCCGGAGGCTTGCGTTCGAGGTGCTCGTCCAGACCGGCGATGGATGGCAACGATTCGATGCGTTTGATATGACCGTCGCGACCGAGGAGATCGACGGCTATCTCGTCTACCGCAGGATTCATCCGGCCCATTCCGCCTGGCGCGACATGGGGATCTATCAGCGCAACCTGCGGACCTTCGAGGAATCTACGATTCTGACGAACGACTACTTCCGAGGCGGATGCGTCAACTGCCATACGTTTCGCAACAATCGCACCGATACGATGCTGGTCAGTACGCGGAGCCGCGACTACGGCAACTCCGCCGTGATTCTCAAGGACGGCAGGACCGAGAAGGTCGGTTCCACGTTCGGTTACGCCTCCTGGCACCCCAGCGGGAAGATCCTGGTCTACACCGGCATGAAAGTGGCCATGTTCCTCCACTCGGCGGGCGAGGAGGTTCGCGACGTGATCGATCTCGATTCGCTGCTGGCGTATTACGATACGGGATCGCACCAGCTCAAGACCGCGCCGGACCTCGCGCAGAAGGATCGCCTGGAGACGTACCCGACCTGGTCGCCCGACGGGCGGTTCCTCTACTTTTGCAGCGCCCCCCTGACCTGGACGAGGCGCAACGCGATTCCCGACCGGTACAGCGAGATCCGGTATGACCTGATGCGAATTGCCTACGATCCGAACGCCGACGTTTGGGGTCAGGCCGAGACGGTCCTGGCCGCGAAAGACATCGGCCGGAGCGTCCTGTTGCCGCGGATCAGCCCGGATGGACGCTGGCTGCTCGTGTCCGCCTGCGATTACGGCTGCTTTCCCGTCTATCGCAAGAGCAGCGACCTGTATCTGATCGACCTCGAAGCCGCCGGACGAACCGCGCGCCATGAGCCCCGCCGATTGGAGATCAACAGCGACGAGAGCGAGAGCTGGCACAGTTGGTCTTCGAACAGCCGGTGGATCGCGTTCAGCAGCAAGAGGGACGACGGCGTCTTCACCCGGACGTATATCAGCTACGTCGATCCCAACGGCACGGCCCACAAGCCGTTCGTCCTGCCCCAGCGCGATCCGACGGCGTACGGCGCGTGCCTGTGGACGTACAGCGTCCCGGAGCTTGTGACGGAGCCCGTCCGAGTGACCAGGGAATCGCTCGGTCGCGTGGTGCGAAGCTCACAGAAGGTCGCCGTCGAGATGCCCGTGACGACGGCCACGCCGAAGACCGACACCGCCCCCCAGGGGACCACGCCGTACCTGGCCGGTCGTGAGTAGTCATCGGCTGGCAGTCATTCCCCGATGCAGTAGAGTGCCTTCTCCGTCCTGATGAAGAGATTCCCCTGCGAGACGGCGGGGCTGGCGCAGCAGGTCTCGCCGAGCTCGTTCTCCGCCACGACCTTGAACTGCGGGCCCTCCTCGACGACGGTTGCCTTGCCTTTTTCCGAGAGGAAATAGACCTTGCCGTCGGCGTAAACCGGGGAGGGGGAGAACTTGCCGCCGATTCGTTGCCGCCAGAGGATTTCGCCCGTGGCGCCCTGGATGCAATTGGCGATCCCCTCATCCGAGATCGAGTACAGACGAGGCGAGACGTACAGCAGCGACGGAACGTGTGGGACCTCCTCGGTTACGCGCCAGGCGACGTGGGTTTGCGTGACGTCGCCGCGACCACCCAGCCGGACCGCGAGAATGGTCTCCTCGCGGAAGCCGGACGCCGCGAACGCCAGGCCATCGCCGACGACGGGCGAGGGCACGACGCCTTCGCCCGGGCTGGAGACGGTCCACAGCCGCTCGCCGGTCCGGAGATCGAATCCCTGCACGACCCCGCCGGCGCTGCTGACGAGCTGGTCGCGACCGTCCACCGCGGCGATCAGCGGCGTGGTGTGGGCGATCTGGGAACTGCCCCGGCTGCCTCGCCATCGCACCTTGCCGGTGTTCTTGTCCAGCGCCAGGATGACCGCCTTGTCCCACGGGATCTCCCAGCCGATCTTCTTGTCGGGGCCCGGGCTGCTCCAGTCGAAAACGACGATGACGAGGTCCTGATAGAGGACGGGCGAGACGGCCAGGCCGTGCTGGCTATAATAGTCGAAGTCGCGGTTCGTCCAGGCAACAGCCCCATCCATATCGGTCGCGAGAATCTGCCCGTCGGACGCGACCATATATACCCTGCGGCCGTCGGTGGCCGGCGTGGAGGTGGCGTAGGAGTTGGGGCGCTGCTTGTACTTGAGCACCTGCCGGGCGACCTCCTTGTCCCATGTAACGCTGCCGTCCACACGATTCAAACGGACCAGGTGGAGCGACTTGCCGCCGTCGGTGGCGGTGGTCATGAGGACGGCATCTCCGAACAGGATAGGGGACGACCAGCCCTCGCCGGGAATGGGCGTTCGCCACTTGATGTTCGACGTGGCGCTCCACTGGGTCGGTACGCCCTTTTCCTGTGAGAGTCCCTGCCCGCTCGGCCCCCGAAAGCACGGCCAGTCCTCGGCCCGGCTGGCGGATGCCGTGGTGATCGAGACAATCAGAATCGACAGGGGCAACCGTCTTCTCAGGGCAACCCGCTTCATAGAGCCAACCTCCAGACCAATGGTATATTCCGGCCTCTCATACATCCTGTGAGAACGTGGTCCCCGAGCATACCACATTCGGGGCAAAACGCATTGTTTTTCTGCGGAGGGCAGTGTGTTAGAATCGTGCCCCTGCGTATACGGCATTGTGCCCGTGACCGCCAACGAAGTTGTGGTGAATGGAGTAGACCATCATGTACACCGGCCGTCGTCCAAGTGTTCTATTGACTATTCTTGTCGCGGTGTTCGCCTCGCAGATGCCGGTAGTAGCTCAGCGGCGGGCTTCCACCCGGTCGCCGGAGGTGGCTGCCGACGGGCGAGTGACCTTCCGGCTCCGCGCGCCAAAGGCCACAGAGGTCGTGGTCGCCGGGCAGTGGGGCGGTGAGCCTGCCCCGATGACCAAGGGCGAGGAGGACGTGTGGAGCGTCACCGTCGGTCCGGTCCCCGCGGGTGTCTGGGAATACAGTTTCCGCGTGGATGGGCTGCAGATGATCGACCCGGGCAATCCGGCGATCAAGCCGATGCGGGAGCCGCGAACGAGCATCCTGCATATCCCCGGCCGGCCGCCGTCACTGTATGACTTCCAGGATGTCCCGCACGGCGTCGTACACTGTCACAGCTATTTCTCGAAATCGCTGGGGCGTGTGCGCGAGCTGGCCGTCTATACGCCGCCGGGATACGACAGGCAGGCGGACGCCCGCTTCCCGACGCTCTACCTCCAGCACGGCAGCGGTGACAACCAGGCCACTTGGGTCGTGCACGGCAAGGCCCACTGGATTCTCGATAGCCTGATCGCGCAGGGCAAAGCCCGTCCGATGGTCATGGTCATGATGGACGGCCACGCGGCGTTGGATCGCCAGGGCAACACGGAGGCCTTCGAGCGGGACCTGCTGCAGGATGTCATGCCCTTCGTCGAGGCTAACTACCGGGTGAAGACCGCCGCTGCCGACCGGTGCATCGCCGGGCTGAGTATGGGCGGCGGCCAGTCGCTCACGATCGGCCTGAACCATCTGGACCGGTTCGCCTGGGTGGCCGGCTTCAGCGCCTCGGCGCCTTCGCGCGAAGCGGTGGCGGATGCACTGGACGATCCGGCGGCGACGAGCCGCAAGCTCAAGCTGCTCTGGATCGCCTGCGGCAAAGACGACTTCCTGCTCAAACGCAACGAGGATTTCATCACACTGCTGAAGGACAAGGGCATCGAGCACGAGTGGCATCTGACCGAAGGCAACCATAGCTGGCCCGTCTGGCGGGGTTACTTGGGCGAGCTGGCGCCGAAGCTGTTCCAGTGATGCGAATTTGGAGGAACTCTTGTGTGGTTGCGACTTTGTCATCCTGAGGCGCAGCCGAAGGATCTGGCTCGCGGCCAAAAGGCCCTCGCCATTCGCTGGCCAGATCCTTCACTCCGCTATGCTACGTTCAGGATGACAATCACAGCGCACCTGTCTTCCCGAATCTGTGAGATGTGCCGGCCCCGGATTCAGGGCTTCACTTTCACGAGGCCCTCGCACCACTGGCGGAGGTCCCAGGGGCCCATCTGAATGTCCGCCGTGACGACGCCGATAGAGCCGGCGGGTCGGGTCTTTGCGATGAGCTTGAATGGAATCTCGACCTCCTGGTCCGGCTGGGCCGTGACGGATGCTTTTGCGGGCTCGACCTCGCAGCCGGCCGGTGCGTTCAATGCCACAGTGAACGTGTTCGGCGTGGCGGAGTGATTGAGGATCTTCACGGCGAGGTTCACCCATTCGCCTGTCCGGACCTCCTGGCCGTAGGGGTAGATCCTGACCCACTGCTCGTCCACCCCGTAATTGGGTCCATCCCATGGGAGAAGGTTTCGCAACAACTCCCCTCGTTGTGCGAAGACACTCGCCATGTGCTTCAACTGATCGGCATCGAAACGGAAGGGCTCCAGGACGTGCTCGTTGATCAGCAAGGCGTCCGCCGGCGCCTTGTTTCGCAGAAGACCGAGGCAATAGAGGTATCCTGCGTTCGGACCGAGCAGGTTGCGGTTCTGGAGGCAGTAGTCATCGATTCCCGACGGCGTGAAGGAATCGCCGATGAAGAAGACACTCTCGCCCACTTCCGGCGCGACGAGCAGGGCGTCGTGGTAGATCGTCTGGCCCGGGAAGTCGTAGAATGTCAGCGTGAACTCTTTCCAGGACATGCGGTGGCCGTCGGGGACGACCGTGAGCCGGTCGATTGGATGGGCGGTCATCGCGGGCAGCCGGTACGCTCCGGGCCGCCTG
>Ga0116141_10004564_pt1 | contig 11659 bp, 6 predicted proteins | sample AD_UKC097_MetaG_FD_89744 | JGI IMG/M metagenome (GOLD analysis project Ga0116141, IMG submission 89744) | Active sludge microbial communities of municipal wastewater-treating anaerobic digesters from USA - AD_UKC097_MetaG | ecosystem: Engineered > Bioreactor > Anaerobic > Digestate | place: USA... | reverse complement strand
TTTAAAGGTTGCCACCGTATAAGGTGAAGAGGTGCGCCCGGAGATCAAAAACCCGGGTGATCACCACAAATGGGGCTTCAAAGGAAGCTCGATTCAGATGAATCCTGCTGAAATCCTCATCAAGTTTAGATTTTTTGAGCACTGATTTTATCATAATTTTTTAGAAAAAATCCCAAAATCATAAAATCTGGAATCTTTGCAATTTTTCAAAGGTCTCGGAAGTGTCGCAATTTAATGGATCCTAGCGATGGTCGGGGCGAGAGGATTTGAACCTCCGACTTCCTGCTCCCAAAGCAGGCGCGCTACCAGACTGCGCCACGCCCCGCCAACGGTTGATCTCCTTATCACGCCTTCTTTATTCGTGCAAGTTTATATATGAATCGGAAAGGGCTTTTTTAAAGAAGTCGTCTATACCACGGGCAATTCCTTTTGCCAGAATCCAGCGAACATCGCCTTCACACAGCGCTTTCTCCTCGGCCGGATTTGTCAGGTATCCCAGCTCGATCAGGATTGCCGGCATATCCGCACCTTCAAGAACTTTTACAGGTGCTCCCTGAATTTCACTTTCCAAATTTTTCCCTTGTTCCAGAAGGCAATGCTTCACCAATAAAGCTAAAAATTTCCCGCTTTCCGAATATTGTTTTTGGATATTCTCCCATTGCGATGGTGCTGTCTCGTTTTGAATCGGTTTTTCCGTTTTCTCCGTCCCTGCGGGTTTGAAATAAAACAGGGTCATACCGCCGACTTGGTGGAGAAAACTACCTCCGACATGCAGGCTTATAAAAAGGTCCGCTTTCAGATGATTGGCCATATTTGTTCTGCCGGTAACATCGATCCAATAATCATCGGTCCGAGTCAAAATGACTTTGTATCGATTTTCCAGTTCAGCCTGAATCATCCGTGCGAGATTAAGGGTGACGGTGCTTTCATTTATTCCGCTCGAACCCCTTGATCCTTTATCATGTCCGCCATGTCCCGGATCTAAAACAATGATTCTTTTTTCTCTATCAAAAATGGTTCTTTCTGCTTTTGCCTCCCTAATAAAAACAAACAGAAGGGCGCTGATAAGCATGGAGATTGAAATCCATCGCACAAGACTCTTTCCGGCATTTCCACCATATAAAACACAGCGGCAAATGCCTAAAATTTTCTCCAGATATGGTTTGCAATGTCCTGACATCACAGGCTCTTTCATCAATTTTGCTTGACACCCATCGCGTTTATAGTTATTTATTTTTTAAATAAATTGTTTTTTCTTCTAAAATCTAATTTATTCACCTGAAATATCCAGCATCTTCCATCCGGAAAATTTATGGTGGACAATTAAAAAAAGCCGAGTAAAATTGCAAATTCAACTTGAATGGAAATCACGGAACCTCGAACAGAAATTTTAATTTCCGCTGGTCTAATATCAGAAAAAAACCGTTGTTGAAAGAATAATGCGAGAGTGGCGGAACTGGCAGACGCACTGGACTTAGGATCCAGCTCTGGAGACGGAGTGGGAGTTCAAGTCTCCCCTCTCGCACCAGTTTAGAATCAACTCCAGGTGCCTGAAGATTTATCGCTTCGGGCACTTGATTTATTAGAAAGGAAAGTTATGCAAGTTACCGTAGAAGATCTGAACCCCGTCAAAAAGAAACTGCACATTGAGATCTCTGAAGATGATGTAATCCGTGAACTGGAAAAAGCCTACAGCAATCTTAAGAAAACGGCAAAAGTAAAAGGTTTTCGTCCAGGAAAGGCCCCTAGGGCCGTATTGGAAAGATTGTATAAAAAAGATGTTCATGCCGATGTATCATCCGAATTGATTCAGAATTCCTTTTTTGAGGCAATAAAGGAAAACAATCTCGAAGTAGTTGGAAACCCGGAAATCTCTCCTCCTGCCGAGCTTGATTCGAGCGGCCCCTTTAAATATGATGCCACCGTTGAAATAAGACCTGAAATTGCGGACATCGATTATAAGGGGTTAACCCTGAAAAAAACACTATACCAGGTAAGCGATGAAGAGATCGAAACCCAACTTAAGATTCTTCAAAGAAACCTGGCGGAATTAAAAACGGTCAGCGAAAATCGGCCCCTACGGGAAGGCGATTTCGCCCTGATCGATTATGAAGGGTTTAGAGACGGGAAACCATTTCCCGAAACCCAAAAGACGGAAAATTTTACAATCAAGATCGGTGAAGGTCGAATATCAAAAGATTTTGACAAGGCATTGATCGGCATGATGCCGGGTGAAAACAGAGAAATCAAAATCCATTTTCCGGAAGACCATTTCAATACCAAACTGGCGGATCAAACAATTGTCTTCCAGGTAAAACTCACAGAAATCAAGGAAGAGGAACTTCCTGAAATTAATGATACACTTGCCAAAAATCTGGGCAATTATACTACGTTGGACGAACTCAAGAAGGAAATTACCAAGAATCTAACAAAGGGGTATGCCAAACGTGTGGAACGCGAGTTGAACGATCAGATATTTGAGGCTTTGATCGCAAAAACCGGCTTTGAAGTTCCTGAAACATTAATCAAATATGAACTCGACGGTATCATGGCAGACCTGGAGAGATCCTTTGCATTCCGGAATGCATCCATGGAATCGCTTGGGCTAACAAAGCAAAGCATCGCGGAGCAGTATCGGGAAACCGCGGAAAAGCAGGTCCGGCGTCATCTGATTTTAAATAAATTAATTGACCAGGAAAAGGTGACCGTATCCGATGAAAATCTCCAGAGCGCTTTTGGGGAAATGTCTGAAACATTCAATCAACCTTTGGAAAAGATAAAAAGTTTCTATGAGCAGGATTCAAGCAAACTGGATGTTTTGAAACAAACCTTGCTTGAAAAACAGGCAATCAAGCTTATTATTGATAATAGCGATATAAAAGAAGTGAAGGCCGAGGGAAAACAACCTCCTGAAGATCAGTCAGAGAATAAGGCCTAATACATATCCGGTGGATTTTTTCGCCCCATTGAACTCGTCGGTTTATCATGTTATATATGAAACACATACTCCCGATAGACTCGGGCTTGCAAACCGTTTGTTTTTTGATTTTAGAAACGTATTGGTAAAATGAACGTGTTTTTTAATGCCGCTATGTATTATGAGTCCAGGGAAAATTTCAAATTGAAGGAGATGATTCGCGGTGCCATTAATACCCATGGTCATAGAACAAAGCAGTAGAGGTGAACGCGCCTACGATATATATTCACGGCTTCTCAAAGATCGAATCATATTTCTGGGCACAGCCCTTAATGACGAAGTTGCCAATCTATTGATAGCGCAATTTCTGTTTCTGGAGTCGGAAGATCCGGACAAGGATATTAATTTTTATATAAATTCCCCGGGAGGAGTTGTTACGTCGGGTTTGGCTGTTTATGATACGATGCAATACATCAAACCGGATATTACCACTGTTTGTATCGGCCAAGCTGCCAGCATGGCTGCAGTGTTACTCTCGGCCGGCACGAAGGGCAAGAGATATTCCCTTCCCAACTCAAGAATTTTGATTCACCAGCCGATGGGAGGATTTCAGGGCCAGCCTCTGATATAGCCATACAGGCAAAAGAAATTCTTCGTATGAAAGATACCCTGAACAATATACTGGTAATTCATACAGGAAAGATTTTAACACAAATACAGGCAGATACAGACCGAGACTTCTATATGTCAGGAAACGAAGCCAGAGAATATGGAATCGTGGATCACGTCATCGTAAGCAGAAAGGATCTTGATCATATAGAGGGAAAGGAGGCGTGAAATGGCGAAAAAAGAAGATCTCGACAATAATCTCTTTTGCTCATTTTGCGGAAAAAATCAGAAAGAAGTCAAAAAATTGATCGCCGGTCCCGCAGTTTACATCTGCGATGAATGTATCCAACTGTGCAGCGAAATCATCGAAGAAGAAACCGAAAAACAGCCAAAGCAGGTAAAGCAGATTCTTGCCCCGAAGCAAATTAAAGAAATGCTGGATGAATACGTGATCGAACAGGATCGAGCCAAAAAAATACTGTCTGTCGCGGTACACAATCACTATAAACGACTTGAATCCTCAGTCACCACAGGAGATGTGGAAATTCAAAAAAGCAATATCCTGCTGATTGGTCCGACAGGATGTGGAAAAACCCTTCTGGCACAAACACTCGCCAGATTTTTGGATGTTCCGTTTACCATTGCGGATGCAACCAGCCTGACAGAGGCCGGGTATGTAGGTGAAGATGTTGAAAACATCATACTTTCTCTTCTTCAAAACGCCGATTACGATGTGGAAAAGGCAAAACGCGGTATCGTTTACATCGATGAAATCGATAAAATTGCAACAAAATCCGACAATCCATCCATCACGCGGGATGTTTCCGGCGAAGGCGTCCAACAGGCCTTATTGAAAATCATCGAAGGAACGACGGCCAGCGTGCCCCCTAAAGGGGGAAGAAAACATCCCCAGCAGGATTTTGTTAAGGTTGATACGACCAATATATTATTTGTTTGCGGCGGAACGTTTAACGGTCTGGACCAGATAATCAAACGCCGATTGGGCTCAAAGGTTATGGGTTTCGGGGCCAAAATCCTTAAGAAAGAAGATAAATCCGTCGGAGATATTCTGAAAATGGTTCAACCGGAAGATCTTATAAAGTTCGGACTAATCCCCGAATTTATCGGTCGGCTGCCGGTTATTGCGACACTTGATGAATTGAATGAGCCTTCTCTTATCCGAATTCTAACGGAACCCAAAAATGCATTGATCAAGCAGTACAAAAAGCTTTTTGAAATCGAGGGGGTCAACTTACGATTCACCGACACTGCCTTGTCAAGCATTGCAAAAGAAGCTTTAAACCGTAAATCCGGCGCCAGAGGACTTCGCGCGATACTGGAAAGCTGTTTGCTGAATATCATGTACGAAATTCCTTCCATCGATAATGTAAAGGAATGTGTCATCAGCGAAGATGTTTTATTGAACAACGAAGACCCCATTCTCCTTTATGAGCAGACAAAAAAACATGCTTGAAAACAGTTAGGAAATAAAAATAAACTCCAAGAGAATTATCTATGATCAATTTTCCAAAAATATTCAAACAGGATGAATCCGGTATGCCGAAGATGATTTTGCCGCTTCTGCCGCTGAGAGATATTGTGGTATTTCCCCATATGGTAGCACCTCTTTTTGTAGGTCGAGCCAAGTCGGTGAACGCCCTTGCAGATGCGATGAATCAGGATAAAAACGTTTTTCTTGCCACTCAAAAAAAAGCCGGAGTCGACAACCCGACGGAAAAGGATATCAGTTCTCTTGGAACAATCGGCAACGTTCTTCAGCTGCTTCGGCTTCCGGATAACACGGTGAAAGCCCTGGTTGAGGGAAAGTCAAGAGGCCGGATTGTTCATTTTCAGCAGAATGAAGATTTTTTTCAGGTGGAGGTTGAGCCCCTGATCGAACCGGAAGTGTCGGCCGCCGAAGGGCTGGCCTTGAGCAGAGCCATCGTTGAAAGTTTCGAGGCATACGGCAAGCTGAACAAAAACATCTCAAAAGAACTGGTCACCAGTGTTTCAGCCATTTCCGATCCCTCTCAATTGGCCGATACCGTGGCCTCCCATTTTTCCTTTAAGATTGAAGACAAACAGCGTCTTCTGGAAACGCTTTCCGTAGCGGAGCGACTCTCCAGCCTTCTAGAACTGATAAAGCTTGAAATCGATGTTTTCCGGATGGAGAAGAAAATAAAGGATCGTGTCAAGGAACAGATGGAGAAAACCCAGAAACAGTACTATCTGAATGAACAGATGCGGGCCATTAAAAAAGAAATGGGTGCCGACGAAGAGTCCAGCGATGACCTTGCCGAGCTTGAAAAACGAATCCAGCAGAAAAAAATGTCAAAGGAAGCGGAAGACAAGGTTAGACAGGAGTTCAAAAAGTTAAAGCTGATGACTCCCATGTCAGCTGAAGCAACGGTAGTCCGAAATTATATCGAATGGATCATCAGTCTGCCGTGGCTGGAAATGAGCAAGGTGCAGGAGGACATTGAAGAGGCGGAAAAAATATTAAACGAAGATCATTATGGGCTTGAAAAACCAAAAGAACGCATACTTGAATATCTTGCTGTTCAAACCCTGATTCAAAAGGTCCGCGGGCCGATATTGTGCCTGGTCGGTCCCCCAGGAGTCGGAAAAACCTCTCTGGCCAAATCCGTGGCAAGGGCGACCGGAAGAAATTTTGTTCGTCTTTCACTCGGCGGCGTTAGGGATGAAGCGGAAATCCGGGGGCACCGTCGTACTTACATCGGCGCATTGCCCGGCAAAATTATCCAATCCCTGAAAAAGGCAGGTACCAACAACCCGGTGTTTTGTCTCGATGAAGTGGATAAAATGAGTATGGATTTCCGGGGCGATCCTTCCGCAGCCCTTCTGGAAGTTCTGGATCCGGAACAAAACTACGCCTTTAACGATCATTATCTGGATCTTGATTACGATCTTTCGGATATCTTTTTTATTACTACGGCGAATACCTTGCCGGAAATACCAATCCCTCTGCAAGACCGGATGGAAATCATACGTCTGCCCGGCTATACCGAGTATGAAAAGTATCGGATTGCCAAGGATTTTCTCATTCCCAAACAAATTAAACGAAACGGTCTGGAAAAACAGGATCTACGGTTTACGAGAACAGCGATCTTCAACATCATTCAACAATACACTCGTGAAGCGGGGGTAAGAAATTTAGAGAGAGAAATTGCCTCCATTTGCCGCAAAATTGCCCGTAAGGTTGTAAAAAATAAAGTTGAAAAACCGTATCGAATATCCTGCGAATCCGTACCCCAATATCTTGGACCACCGAAATTCAGACACGGCCAGATCGAAAATCAGGACCAGATCGGTATGGTAACCGGACTGGCCTGGACACAAACCGGAGGAGACCTGCTTTGTGTCGAAACAGTGATCATTCCGGGCAAAGGAGGGCTGACCGTTACCGGCAAGCTGGGGGATGTAATGAAGGAATCGGCTCAAGCGGCCGTCAGCTATGTCCGTTCACGTACAGAGAGCCTCATGATTGATCCAAACTTTTACAGAAAAAATGATATTCATATTCATATCCCCGAAGGTGCGATTCCCAAGGACGGTCCTTCCGCGGGAATCTCGATGTGCACCTCCATTGTGTCGGCCCTTACAAAGCGGCCGGTTTATCGCGATACGGCCATGACCGGAGAAATCACCTTGCGTGGGCGGGTTCTTCCCATTGGAGGGTTAAAGGAAAAGATTCTTGCGGCTCATCGAGGAGGAATTAAAAAAGTCATCATTCCAAAGGAAAACGAAAAGGATTTAAAAGATATCCCGCATGCCGTATCAAAACAGGTAAAAATTGTTCCGGTCGAGCATATGGATGAAGTTCTGTCGCATGCGTTAGTCATGAAGGAAGGAGATGCTCTTTTCCAAAGAAGCGATATTTCTTTTGAAATCACCCCGGAAGGAATGAAACAAAGAGAGCCTTTGAATCTGAACTAGTGGGATCAGTCAACATTAATTTTGACTTGACAATATTTTGCCGAATTGATACCTGTACCAACTCTTATGGTAATATTCAGGGGCGGGTAGCTCAGTTGGGAGAGCATCGGCCTTACAAGCCGAGGGTCACAGGTTCAAGCCCTGTTCCGCCTACCACCCAGATAAAGGGCTGTTTTTCAAAAATGGGGGCGTAGTTCAGTTTGGTTAGAACGCCGGCCTGTCACGCCGGAGGTCGCGAGTTCGAGTCTCGTCGCTCCCGCCACAAACATAATCAGGGACTTACCAATTAATTGGGGGTCCCTTTTTTATTCCCATCCATTGAACCGGGCCGGAGGAAAAACACCTGCCGGAAATTCAGGATAAACAGAACGACAAGCACCCAAGGAAAGGAATCTCTTGAAACCGTCATCCTCTGATTGTTCTTTTCCATGAACCGGCAGGCATGATTGAACATAACGCCTGAGAATCTTCGCCGCATTCACTCCGCAATTTTGCCGTCAATGGCGGGTTTCGGGAAAAAATTCCATTATTTTCTGCAAGCCGTCTTTACGATTCCTGAGGTTTTTCCAATAAAACATCGGCAGGATCGTTTCTGTGGGTCAAGGATTGCATGCTCAAAACCAGCATTCGATTGGATTGAGTGAAAAGCCGGTTGACCATCAACAGGTTGGTTACTTCATTTATCCGGATCCTACCCCTAGCCACCGAATGGGAACAGGAGCGGATAAAATTCTTGTCCGCGTTTTCGACGGATCTAAAAAAGTCGATTAGTATACCCGTCAGGTCTTCGTTTTCGAAAAATTTCGTCACCTTTTCAACAATGGCCCATAGTCGTTGCAACCGGTTTTTGAAATACCGATACGCTTCGATCATAAACGGATTGTCATCACTTCCAATCTCTTCAATTTCCCCCAAGAGTTCGTATAGATTTCTGGTTGCATTCATTACGCTTCGACTGGACCGCATTACCAGTTCCATTTGCGCTGTCTCGGCCTTATCTATCTCTCCAGCTTGTATCCGGGCATAAAAAGAAAAGATTTCCGCATGCAGGCGGGTCAAATCTTCATAAGTGAGAGGGGGATCCGACCAGAACCCATCCGAATGCCTTGCAGGTTCCAAGTTATTACCTGGATCAAGTTTGTATATTCCGGCGATGTAGCGGAGGGACAAGAACAATTGGTGAAACACTTCTCTGCGCAAAGCCGCGATTGCCGCTTCCGGTACCCGGGGGGTTGTATTAATGATGAATCGGGCTAAAACCCAATGTTTTTCAGGAAAAAGGCGCTCCAGAAGACGGGAAAGCGCCGGAACGAATGGGAAAAAAAGAATGACACCGATGACGTTGAACAAGGTGTGGAAAAAAGCGATTCCCAATACGACGTTTTCTCTGAACCCAAAAATATCGCACATCAACCAGAGTATCAACGGAAGCGCCGGCAACACCACTATGGCCGTACCCAGATTGAACATAAGGGCACTGGCAGCCGTCTGTTTTTTCGCAGGTATGCCTCCAACCGCGCCGAGCAGAATGGTAACCGTAGTTCCCACATTGGCTCCGATCACCATGGCTACACCTTGATTAAACCCGATGATGCCTGAAAAAAGTGTGGTCAGGATAATGGCGATGGTAGCGGAACTTGACTGCATGATGGCGGTCAACAGGATACCGACGATCACATAGGCCCACAGGCCCAGGTCCGGAAGAATCGCAAAATCCAAGGCGGCGGAAAGTTGATCCACACTGGTTTTCATGAAATCCAGTCCAAGAAAGAGAAAACCGAATGCGGCCAAGAGCTTGCTGATATTGACATACTTTGGGGATGCCGCCAGAAAAATCAATCCGATCCCGCCGATGCCGATCATCGGCAGGGCAAAAGCGTCGATTTTAAATTTGAAGCCGAAAACAGCCACAATCCAGGCCGTAAGGGTCGTACCGACCATAGCGCCCATGATTACGGCAATTGCATTGACCAGGGTCAGAAGTCCGGCGCCGACAAAGGCCAGCACAATCAGGGAAACCGCGGAGCTGCTTTGCAAAATAGCGGTGCTGACAAATCCGGAAATTAAACCCTTGACCCGTGTACCGGTATATCGACGGATCATCGTCTTGAACGCTCTGCCTGACAGCAGCTTAATGGACTCTTCCATCATGAAAATGCCGAATAAAAAAATTCCCAGACCGGCCAGAAATTTCCATTCATCAAAGAACTGCATGATGTTTCAATGCCTCACAGCAAAACCAATTGAACGCTTCCGTCGTCATCCGGTGTGGATTACCCTTCTCCTGAATGCAGTATCCACAATTGAAAACGGGCAACAACCCATGATGAACCCGAGAAGGTGCATGTTTTTCTTCATGACCGGTTTTCTAAAGCATTTTCCCGTAAATCACAAGTCACTTCCTGCACTCTGGCTGTTTCATTTATTCTTACATGAAATGGTTTTAGAAAATTCGTGTTTTTTGATATACACGACTTCAAAGGTACACTCCCTTTTCCATTACAATCCGGATTTGGCAATATTTTCTGTAAAACCTCCAAGGCAGGGCGTAACCACAACGGGAAACATGGTGAAGCTGACCGACAAAAGGCCATCGGCGAAAAGGGCAAGGCGATCATGGATGCAACCGACGCCCTGAGCGGAGAAACCGATACCGATCCGGTGATTATGTTCCCATTGCCGGCAGCCTATCCCCTTTTGCCTTCTCTTTCCCGCGGAGCCGTGGATATCGGCTACACCATGGTGGCTGCAAGACCGGTCCGGTGGTCAAGGCTGTATTCGACGGCAACAACAAACGGGTTGTGGGCCAGGAAACCCTCGATACCGGTGAATTCAAGATTCTATGAGAAAGATTCGATATATCCATAGGCCATCAAATAATGACATTTACTATGGATGTGGAAGAGGAGGAGTTAATATTCGGCCGATTTCACACGCTTGGGCTGAACTTTTCGGATATGGGCTCGAAAGCGGCCATGCAGAAAGTGCATTGCGCACCCGATTCACCCACCAATCTGTCTGCCCTCAAATGGCAGAGTACTGTCACCCGACGGCATGGGTTTCTTCGGTAGGATTCCCTACTATCCGGAAGACACGGAATTTTGGTGGCTCCGTTCGGTGGACAGGGACCCGTTTTACGACACCATGCGGAAGGAAGAATACCCCGAACGGATTCTCCGGATCCTCCAGGAAAGGAACAATACCGTTCTTTTCCTCTCCCGACCGGCTCTCGTTCAGGGTAAAGCCGGGAGACTCCGATCCCGAAACAGCCTATACAGGAACCGGATCAGGATCCATCGATACCTGCAAAAAAATACAAGAACCTCGATGATATGGCGAAGAGCCCCAAAATCGATCTTGGCGGATTCAAAGCCGGCTTCGAGTTTTACTTTTCCCATACAAATGGTTGATCGGGGTGAAATTACTGAAAGAGGTTCAGGCCGGGAAAACCGGATTTCCAGAGTCATAAACGGATGCTGCATCCGGCCTGACTTGCGGTACGGAAAGCAGCAGGTTGAAAAAAATGATTCATCAGCAAAAAGGAGAAATAAACATGCGAAAAATCTTATTGGTTTTCTTAATGATCGTGTTGCTCCAAGGATCTGCCTTTGCAGCGAGCGATCTCGTTGCCACATATAAATATCCAGACGGCAGCATGATCACCCTATGTGTCAGGGATACCAAACATATCCGGATGGACACCTCCCCCGATAGTTACATGCTGTTTTCCGGAGGTAAGATTTACTCGGTTTATAACGATGACGGTCAGTTGCAGGTCATGGACATGGATCAGGCCATGGGAATGGCTTCCGGGTTCAAGAGTTTGTTCGGCTTAGGCAAAGACGCACCCAAATCCACCGTCAAATACACCAAGACCGGACGAACGGAAACGGTGGCCGGATTCAAGGGCATTGTGTATAACGTAACGATAACCGAGGGAGAAAACGTTGTGCGGCAAGAGGAAGTCGTCATGAGTGACCACTCCGATCTTAAAAAGATCAACGATGGCTGGGTTGCCATCGCTTCCCATATGGGTCAGATGATGGGAAAGGAAATGGCCCAATTCCTGGAACAGAGCGCGGAAGAATCGAAGTCTTCCGGTTACGGCGGAATACTGCGATACGGAAATGATATGAAGTTGGAAAGCCTCCAAAAAAAATCTCTCGGCGCATCCTA
>Ga0116141_10004560_pt1 | contig 11663 bp, 10 predicted proteins | sample AD_UKC097_MetaG_FD_89744 | JGI IMG/M metagenome (GOLD analysis project Ga0116141, IMG submission 89744) | Active sludge microbial communities of municipal wastewater-treating anaerobic digesters from USA - AD_UKC097_MetaG | ecosystem: Engineered > Bioreactor > Anaerobic > Digestate | place: USA... | reverse complement strand
CCTTCTATGCCGCTTCCTTCCTGCTGCCACGGCGGGTGCACGAGCCGGCGACGGCCCTCTATGCCTTCTGCCGGGTCGCCGACGATGAGATCGACCTCGCCGATTGCAGCGCCGAGGCCCTGGGCCGCTTGCAGGTCCGCCTGGATCATATCTACGCGGGCCAGCCGGACCCCATCCCCGCCGATCGCGCCCTGGCGGCGGTAGTCGCCCACTTCGACCTGCCCCGCGCCCTGCTGGACGCCCTGCTGGAGGGCTTCGCCTGGGACGCCGCCGGGCGCCGCTATCCGGACCTGAGTTCGGTCTATGCCTATTCGGCGCGGGTGGCCGGGACCGTCGGCGCCATGATGGCGGTCCTGATGGGCGAACGCTCCCCGGCGGTAACGGCCCGGGCCTGCGACCTGGGCGTGGCCATGCAACTCACGAACATCGCCCGGGATGTGGGGGAGGACGCGCGCAACGGCCGCCTTTATCTCCCCGAGGACTGGCTACGGGATGAGGGCATCGACCCGGATGCCTGGCTGGCCAAGCCGGTCTACAGCCCGGCCCTGGCGCGGGTCGTCCGCCGCCTGCTCCAGGCCGCGGACCAGCTTTACGCCCAGGCCGACGAGGGGATCGCCGGTCTGCCCCTGACCTGCCGCCCCGGCATCAACGCCGCCCGTTTCCTCTACGCCGAGATCGGCCGCGAGCTGGAGCGCCAGGGGTGTGATTCCATCTCCCGACGGGCGGTGGTGCCCGCCGGGCGCAAGGCCCAGTTGCTCATGCGCATCCTCGGCACGGCCCTGGTGCCGGCCGGTTGCGGCGCCATCCTTTCCTTGCCCGAGACCCGCTTCCTGATCGAGGCCATCGCCACCGCCGGCTGCCCGGCCCAAAGCGAGCCGGCCCTCACCGGCCCGGGCCTGGGGCGGATCGAGGGCAAGGTGGTCTGGGTCCTGGATCTCTTCGAGCGCCTGGAGCGGCGGGACCAGGAACGGCGCGCGGCCCTGGAAAACGCCCGGGCCGAGGTCGCGGCGGCCCTGCTGGGCTGAGGCCAGCCCGCGATCCCGTCAGGGCTGGCCGGCCCCGGCCAGCCGCAAGCGCGCTAAACCAAGCACTATTAGTGACCACCACGCGGAGTTCGACCCAACATGAAATCCTATGCCTTCATCGGCGGCGCCGTCATCGGCCTGCTCATCGGTACCGCCATCGGCTTCTACCTCATCCCCCTGCTGCTCAAGTAATACGAGGCATCCGGAAGGGCAGGAGTAACTGCACCCAGCGTTGGCGAAAGCGGTCCAGGGACAGGCTCTCATGGACCGCCGTCACCTTGTCCCCGGTCAGGTTTGCCGAGACCAGTGACCGGGCATAGAAGGGGGTGTCTTCCAGGGTTTCCAGGATTCGGGCCGGTTGCTCGGGGTCCGCATGGGTGCCGCGGGGGATGCGCCAGATGCGGGTGGTGGGCAGGGTGTGGCGGGTAAGCGGCTCTAAATTAGTCACGGCGCCGCTCGCGTCAAAGTGCAGCGCCAGCCGGGCCCCATCTACCGTGCCACCATTAGTTGTCGCATCTCGCTCAACCTTGCTATTGGAGGCGACCATGTTGGGTCCGGTCACTTGGCGGGGGACGACGTGGTAGAGCACCGTGGTGCTACCGCGATGGGTAGCCCGGGACCAGTCCCAGCCGTGGAAGGCGTTTTCCAGGGGTTCATCGCCGGCGTTGGAATCGAAATAGGCCGGGCCCGACCAGCGCAGGGCCGGGGAGGCCATCTCGACGTGGATATGGGCCCGGGGGGCGATGGGGACCCAACGGTGGCGGGCGGCGGGGTCGAGGGGGGCCTGATAATCGGCCAGGGCCTCGGGGTAGAGGCGCACCCGTCCCAGCAGCCGGTGGGGGATGGGCATGCCGCGCTCTTTGATGTCGACGATCAGGGAATCCTGGTCCCAGTGCAGGCTGCTGGGACCTATGGCCAGGTGGTTGGCATCCCGGGACAGGGCGCCGCGGCCTCGTTCCGTCAGGCTCCAGCGTTTGCCGCCCCGACCGTAGAGGGCGACGTTGAGGCCGCAATAATTCAGGGGATCGACCGCCGCCACGCCCTGGCGGCGCCGTGCCCAGGCATAGTAGGGCGAAAAGACGCTGCCAAGCATGGCGATGATGGTCAGGCCATGGCGGCCGTCGTCGCTCAGGGCGTCGAGGTACCACCAGACATAGCCGCCGGGGACTACCGGCTGGTCGAAGTGAGGTCCGAGAGCACGCATGCGGCGGCGAGTCGGCCGGAGAGGGCCGCCATCGGTACCCCCGCCCCCGGGTGGACGCTCCCCCCCGCCAGGTAGAGGCCGGGTAACTTGGTGCGCGTGCCAGGGCGGTTGAAGGAGGCCTTCCAGCCGTGGGAGGCCTGGCCATAGAGGGCGCCCCCCGTCGCGGGGAAGAGGCGGTTGAAGTCCGTCGGGGTGGTGACCCGCGTGTTCGCCGGGGTGCGTTGCACCCGCAGGCCGCAACGTTCCAGGAGGGAGAAGGCGCTGGCTTCGCATGACTCGATCTCGGCGGGGGAGAAGGCGTGAGTGTCGCCGATCGCCGGGGCGTTGACCAGACAGAGGAGACGCTCCGGGCCAGATGGCTTAAGGACGGCATCGGGGGCGTCGGCGCGGTCCTGGGCGCAGACATAGACGGTGGGCGCGGCGGGGAGCCGCCCCTGGCGGAAGATGGCGTCGAATTCGGCGGGATAGTCCCGGGAGAAGAAGACGCTATGCCGCACCAGGGGAAAGCCTTCGGTCGCCGCGACCAGGTTCCAGGTCACGGCGGACAGGGAGCGCTGGCTATCCCTGGCGAGGGGGACCCGGTCCCGCGCCGCGTCTCCCAGCAGGCCGGCGTGCAGGGCCGCGACATCGCCATTCATTACCAGGCCCCGGGCGGCCAAGGTTTCGCCCGTGGCGAGGCGTACCCCCGTGACCCGCTGACGGTCGGTCAGGATCTCCGTGACCTCGGTACCGAAGCGGAAGGTGGCGCCCCGGGCCTCGGCCAGTCGCCGCAGGGTGGCGGCGATCTGGTGCATGCCGCCGTCGACCGTCCAGACCCCCTCCTGCTCGACATGGGCGATGAGCATGAGGGTGGCCGGGCTGAGGAAGGGCGAGGAACCGCAATAGGTGGCGTAGCGGCCGAAGAGTTGCCGCAAGCGGATATCCGGGAAGTGCTCGCCGAGCGCCTGCCACAGGGTGTCGAAGGGGCGGATCTTGAGCAGGCCTTTGAGCCCGAAGGGCCCGACGCGTCCCACCAGGCTCACCGGCGTCGGGCGGGAGGCGCGGATGAAAGGCTTTTCCAGCGCCTGGTAGACGCCGCGGGCCTCGCGGCAGAAGTCGCGATAGCCCCGGGCCGCGGCGGCGCCGGCGAAGTCACCGATGACGGCGACGGTGCGCTCCAGATCGGCGAAGAGATCGAGGCGACCACCCTGGTCCCAGGCGTGACGGGCCAGGATCTCCAGGGGGCGAATGCCCAGTTCGGCCTCCAGGTGGGTGCCGACCTCGGCCAGGAGCTCGTCGAACACCCAGCGCATGGTGAAGACCGTCGGCCCGGCGTCGATGCGCTGGTCGGCAACCGGCACCTCGCGCAGCTTGCCGCCGGGCTGGTCGCCGCGCTCGCAGACCAGAACCTCGACCCCGCGGTGGGCCAGGAGCAGGGCGGTGACCAGGCCGGCCATGCCGGCGCCGACGATAACGATGGGTTCAGGAGATTTAGCGTGGCTCCGAGATGTCATTGGCATATTAAAACCTCATTGCCAGCTTGATGCCCAGCGGGATACAGACAGCGCATTTCAATTTAGGCGGAGATGGGGGAGGGTCGGGTGGCATCTAGCGGGGGTGTCGATCGCAGGGAGGCGGTCGTCAAGCCTACAGGGACGTATTCAGATTGTCCCCCGTCAGACGCCACCCGACCCGGGGAACCCGAAAAAATTGATGTGCGTTGTCAATACCTGTTGTCCAGACATTTGACGGCTCAGGGGGTGTAAGCCTATCTTAACAGGATTGGATGTCATGCTGAGTTTACGTCCCACCCGGTGACCAGGCAGAGAGAGGCCATGAGTGTCAGTTCCCGTATCGATCAGGCCCTGAACACGGCGGTCACCCAGGCGTCGGCGGCGGGCTGTCCGCCCCGGCTGGCGGAGGCCCTGCACTACAGTGTATTTCCCGGGGGGGCGCGGGTCCGGCCGCGGCTGTGCCTGGCGGTGGCCGGGGCCTGCGGCGACGATGCCCCCGCCCTGGCGGACGCGGCCGCCGCCGCCATCGAGCTGCTGCACTGTGCCTCGCTGGTCCACGACGATCTGCCCTGTTTCGACGATGCCCCCCTGCGGCGGGGCAAGCCCTCGGTCCACAAGGCCTTTGGCGAGCGCCTCGCGGTCCTGGTGGGGGATGCCATGATCGTGTTGGCCTTCCAGACCCTGGCGCGGGGGGGGACGGCCCATCCCGAACGCCTGGTGCCTCTGTTGCTGACCATCGGCGAGTCCGTGGGCATGCCCCTGGGGATTGCCGCTGGCCAGGCCTGGGAGTGCGAGCCGCGGGTGTCGCTCTCCGATTACCACAACGCCAAGACCGGCTCCCTGTTCGTCGCCGCCTGCGTCGCCGGCGCCCAGGCCGCGGGCGCCGACCCCGCCCCCTGGCGCGGGGTGGGGGAGTGCCTGGGGGAGGCCTATCAGGTGGCGGACGACCTGCGGGATGCCCTCTGTGACGTGGATGAGCTCGGCAAGCCGGTACAGCGCGACGCCCAGCTCGGTCGCCCCAGTGCCGTGGAGGAGCTGGGCGTCGACGGCGCCGTCCAGCGGCTGCGGGACCTGGTGGCCGCGGCGGTGGCCCAGGTGCCGGTGTGCCCCGGCGCGGAGGCCCTCAAGGCCCTGATCGCCGGCGAGTCGGCGCGCATCCTGCCGAAGGAACTGGCCAGTCGCAAGCCTTGACCGAAGCGCTCCAGCGGTCGACCCAGGAAATCCGAAAATTTATGATGTCGAATGCCTATCAGCTACGCGCGAAGTGGCTGGCCCTGCGCAACCGCCTGCTGGCGAATCCCCGCTTTCAGCGCTGGGCGGTGGACTTTCCCCTGACCCGCCCCCTGGCCCAGCGCCGCGCCCGTGAACTCTTCGATGTCACGGCCGGCTTCGTCTACTCCCAGATCCTCTTCGCCTGCGTCCAACTGGACCTGCTGCCGTTCCTGGCGGCGGGGCCCCGCCGCCGGGACGAACTGGCCCTTCACCTGGACCTCGACGAGGCGGGCACCCTGCGGCTGCTCAAGGCCGCCACGTCCCTGGGGCTGGTCGAGCCCTGGCCCGACGGGGGCTATGGCCTCGGGGCCCAGGGGGCGGCCTTGCTGGGCAATCCGGGGATCGCCGCCATGGTCGAGCACCACGCCATGCTCTATGCCGACCTGGCGGACCCCGTCGCCCTGTTGCGTGGCGAGGGCGGACCGACCCGCCTGGGGGCCTACTGGTCCTACGCCGCCAGCGCCGAGCCCGATGGTCTGGAGGCGGGGGAGGTGGCGGACTACTCGCGCCTCATGTCCGCCTCCCAGTCCCTGGTCGCCGGGGACATCCTCGATGCCTGCTCCCTCCAGGATCGGCGCTGCCTCCTCGACGTGGGGGGCGGGGAGGGGCGCTTCGTCGCCAGCGTGGCGGCCCGCTGGCCCCATCTGCGCCTGCAACTCTTCGATCTGCCGGCGGTGGCGGCCCAGGCCCAGGCCCGTTTCGAACGGGAAGGGCTGGCGGACCGGGCCCAGGCCTTCGGTGGCAACATGCTGGCCGATGCCTTACCCCGCGGGGCGGATGTCATTTCCCTGGTGCGGGTGGTCCACGATCACGACGATGCCGCGGTCCGGCGCCTGCTCGCCGCGGCCCATGCCGCCCTGCCGCCCGGGGGGACCCTGCTGCTGGCGGAACCCCTGGCCGGCACCCCGGGCGCCGAGCCCATGGGGGAGGCCTATTTCGGTTTTTATCTCCTGGCGATGGGGAGCGGGCGCCCCCGCACCCCGGCGGAATTGACGGCCATGCTGGAGCAGGCCGGCTTTGTGCGGGTGCGCCAGCGGCGCACGCGAAGGCCCCTGCTGACGGGCCTGATCACGGCCGAGGTGGCCTGAGACTGTAAATAGCGCTTGACACTCTTGGCAGTAAAGTTACACTGACATTCGTCGTCTTTCATCACGACGATAGGCCCCTGATCCCTCCTGCGAGACCCTTGGTGAACCCAGACACGCTAGCCGTCGTCCTCGATCAGCCCCAACAACTCCGGTTGCAACGGCTGGCGCTCACGCCTCCGGGCGAGGAGGACGTGCTGGTCGACATCGAGTGGAGTGGGATTAGCACCGGCACCGAGCGTCTGCTCTGGTCTGGCCAGATGCCGCCCTTTCCGGGCATGGGCTATCCCCTGGTCCCGGGCTATGAGTCCGTGGGGCGTGTCGCCCTGGCCGGGGAAAAGTCGGGCCGCGCGGTCGGTGACCGGGTCTTCGTCCCGGGTGCCCGCTGCTTCGGTCCGGTCCGCGGCCTCTTTGGCGGCGCCGCCGCCCATCTGGTGGTCCCCGGCGCGCGCACCGTCACCCTCGCCCAGGGCCTGGAAGACCAGGCCGTGCTGCTGGCCCTGGCCGGCACCGCCTACCATGCCCTGGCCGCCCCTGGCGCCCGCCTCCCCGAACTCATCGTCGGTCACGGCGTGCTGGGCCGGCTCCTCGCCCGGATCGCCGTGGCCCTCGGGGGTTCGCCGGTGGTCTGGGAGCAGAACCCCCAGCGTACCAGCGGCGCCCTGGGCTATGAGGTCAAGGACCCGGCCGCGGACGAGCGCCGGGACTATCCGGCCATCTGCGACGTGAGTGGCGACAGCCAGATCCTCGACCGGCTCATTGCCCGGCTGGCCCCGGGCGGGGAGATCGTCCTCGCCGGCTTCTACCATGACCCCCTGTCCTTCAGCTTCCCCCCCGCCTTCATGCGGGAGGCCCGGCTACGGATTGCCGCGGAGTGGAAGGAACCCGACATGCAGGCCGTCACCGCCCTGATCAGCGCGGGCCGCCTGTCCCTGGAGGGGCTCATCACCCACCGCCGCCCGGCGGGCGAGGCCGAGGAGGCCTACCGCACCGCCTTCACCGACCCGGATTGTCTCAAGATGGTCCTCGACTGGCGGGGCCTGGCATGAGTACGGTGGGCCTGTCGCTGAATCCCCTCAAGGTCACTTACGCAGCGGCCGCCGAGACCGGCCTGGGGGCGGCCTGGTCCAGTCCCCAGCCCGATGCCGGCGTGACCATCCCTGGTCCCGCGCTCTCCACTGCCGGCGAGCCCGGCCGGACCCAGATCATCGCCATCTACGGCAAGGGGGGTATTGGCAAGAGCTTCACCCTAGCCAATCTCTCCTACATGCTCGCCCAGCAGGGGCGCAAGGTTCTGCTCCTGGGCTGCGATCCCAAGAGCGACACCACCACCCTGTTGTTCGGCGGACGGGCCTGTCCGACCATCATCGAGACCTCGGCGCGCAAGAAGGCCGCCGGCGAACAGCTCGAGATCGGCGATGTCTGCTTCAAGCGCGACGGCGTCTTCGCCATGGAACTGGGCGGACCCGAGGTCGGCCGCGGTTGCGGCGGGCGGGGCATCATCCACGGCTTCGAGATCCTGGAACGCCTGGGCTTCCACGACTGGGACTTCGACTACGTGCTGCTCGACTTCCTGGGTGACGTGGTGTGCGGCGGTTTCGGCCTGCCCATCGCGCGGGACCTGTGCCAGAAGGTGGTGGTGGTCGGCGCCAACGACCTCCAGTCCCTCTACGTCGCCAACAACGTCTGCTCCGCGGTGGAGTACTTCCGCCGCTTGGGGGGCAACGTCGGCGTCGCCGGCATGGTCATCAACAAGGACGACGGCACCGGGGAGGCCCAGCGCTTCGCCGAGGCCGTTGGCATCCCGGTCCTTGCCACCATCCCCGCCCACGACGAGATCCGCCGCAAGAGCGCGAGTTATCAGATCATCGGCCGGCCGGGCGATACCTGGGCCCCCTTGTTCGCGGAACTGGCGGACAACCTGGGTCAGGCCGCCCCCCTCCAGCCCACGCCCATGAGCGGCGAGGGCCTCCTCGGGCTCTTCAGTGGTCAGGGCGCTGGCCAGGGTGTGGTCATGGAGCCGGCCACCCCGGCGGACATGCGCGCCCAGGCCCCCGCGCCCAAGCCGTCCCTGGAGGTCATCTACGACGAGTCCTGAGGGACTTGCCGCGAGACGCCGCCATGACCGCCGCGACCTGTCCGTCGACCGCCCTCCCGCCGAACCCGCCCGTCTTGGGCGCGCCGGCTCAGGGACCCCACGACCAGCCCCAGACCATGTGCCCGGCCTTTGGCGCTCTGCGGGTGGGCCTGCGCATGCGGCGCACGGCCACGATCCTGTGCGGCTCCGCCTGCTGCGTCTATGGCCTCAGCTTCACCGGGCACTTCTACGGGGCCCGGCGCTCCGTCGGCTACGTGCCCTTCGACTCCGAGTCCCTGGTCACTGGCAAGCTGTTCGAGGACCTCAAGGCCGCGGTCTTTGAACTGGCCGATCCGGACCAGATCGACGCCCTGGTGGTCATCAATCTCTGCGTGCCCGCCGCCTCCGGCGTGCCCCTGCGGCTGCTGCCGCGCCAGGTCAAGGGTGTGCGCATCCTCGGCCTGGACGTGCCGGGTTTCGGCGTCCCGACCCATGCCGAGGCCAAGGACCTGCTGGCCGGCGCCATGCTCGCCTATGCCCGGGTCGAGGCCGAGACCGGTCCGGTCCAGGCCCCCCGTGGTGGGCGCAGCGCCCGGCCGACCCTGACCCTGGTGGGCGAGATGTTCCCCGCCGATCCGGTCGGCATCGGCATGCTCCTGGAGCCACTGGGCCTGGCCGCCGGCCCCACGGTACCGACCCGGGAGTGGCGCGAGCTCTATGCCGCCCTGGACTGCGCCGCCGCCGCCCTGATTCATCCCCAGTACAGCGCCGTGGCCGCCGAGATGCAGGCCGCCGGCCGCCCGGTCATCGGCTCGGCCCCCGTGGGCCGCGAGGGCACCGCCGTCTGGCTGGACGAGGTCGCCCGGGCCTGCGGTCTCCCCCAGGACCAGGCCGACGTGGCCAAGAATCGCATCCTCCCCGCCATCGGCGGGGCCCTGGCCCAAAATCCCATCAAGGGCCGTATCACCCTCAGCGGCTACGAGGGTTCCGAACTCATCGTTGGCCGGCTACTGGTCGAGAGCGGGGCGGACTTGCGCTACGTGGGCACCGCTACCGGCGCCACCCCCTGGTCGGCGGCCGATCGGGACTGGCTCGAGGCCCGGGGCGTGCGGGTCCAATACCGCGCTACCCTGGAACAGGACCTGGCGGCGGTCGCGGAATTCCAGCCCGACCTGGCCATCGGCACCACCCCGGTCGTGCAGAAGGCCAAGGAAGCGACCATTCCCGCCCTCTACTTCACCAACCTGATCTCCGCCCGCCCCTTGATCGGGCCCGCCGGTGCCGGCGCCCTGGCCCAGGTGGTCAATACCGCCCTAGCCAATCGGCAGCGCTTCACCGCCATGCGCGACTTCTTCGCCCCCCTGGCGGGTGACGTGGCCCTCGGCGCGGATCTGGCGCCTGCCCAGGGCCAGGCCTCTCCCAGCGGGATCGCCGCCTCGCAGATGTCGACCGGCCAGGTCCCAGCCGCCCAGATGGGCCGCGGCGGGATGTCCGCGGGCCGGAATGCGCGGACCCCGGCGCCCAACCAGGCGGGGAGGGCGGTGGCATGCTGATCCGCGACCTCGACCGGGCCGGTGGCTACTGGGGCGCCGTCTACTGCTTCAGCGCCATCGAGGGCTTGCAAGTCATCATCGATGGCCCGGTGGGCTGCGAGAACCTGCCAGTGACGGCCGTCCTGCATTACACCGACGCCCTGCCGCCCCACGAACGGCCCATCGTCGTCACCGGCCTGAGCGAGGTCGAACTGGGTCGTACCGGCACCGAGGCGGCCATGGCCCGCGCCCATGCCGCCCTGGACCCGCGGCGGCCCGCGGTGGTGGTCACTGGCTCCATCGCCGAGATGATCGGCGGCGGCGTCATCCCCGAGGGGCGCCACATCCACCGCTTCCTGCCGCGGACCATCGACGAGGATCAGTGGCAGAGCGCCGATCGCGCCCTCTTCTGGCTGTGGAATCAGTTCGGTACCCGGACCGGGTCCCGCGCCGACGCCACCACTTCCACGGAAAAGGCTGTTTCTCCCCCGATTGCACGCCCCCTGGTCAACCTTATCGGCCACAGCTACGGCTGCTTCAACGCCTGGTCCGATGTCGCCGAGATCCGCCGCCTGGTCGAGGGCATCGGCGCCGAGGTCAACCTGGTCTTCCCCCTGGGCACCCGGCTGGAGGAGATCCCCCGCCTGGCTGAGGCCCGGGTCAATATCTGCCTCTACCGCGAGTTCGGGCGCGGCCTGTGCGAGGCCCTGGGCAAACCTTGGTTGCAGGCCCCCATCGGCATGCAGGGCACCACCCGTTTTCTGCGTGCCCTGGGCGAGCAATTGGGCCTTGACCCCGAGCCATTCATCGACCGGGAAAAACGCACCACCCTGAGGCCCATCTGGGACCTGTGGCGTTCGGTCACCCAGGACTTCCTGGCCACCGCGAGCTTCGCCGTGGTCGCCACCGAGACCTACGTCCGCGGCCTGCAACGCTTCCTAGGCGAGGAGTTGGGGATGCCCTGCACCTTTGCCATCGCCCGCCGTCCGGGCGCCAAGACCGACAACGAGGCCGTGCGCCGCGCCACGCGCGAGCAGGCGCCGCTGATCCTGTTCGGCAGTTTCAACGAACGCATGTACCTGGCCGAGGCCGGGGCGCGCACCACCTATATCCCGGCCTCCTTCCCCGGCACCCTGATCCGCCGCCACACCGGTACCCCTTTCATGGGCTACAGCGGGGCGACCTACCTGGTGCAGGAGGTCTGCAACGCCTTGTTCGACGCCCTGTTCCACATCCTGCCCCTGGGCAGCGACCTGGACAAGGTGGACGCCACCCCGTCGCGGTTGCACGAGGAACTGCCCTGGGAGGCGGACGCCAAGGCCCTGCTGGACCAACTGGTTCAGGCCCAGCCCCTGCTGATCCGCATCTCCGCCGCCCAACGCCTGCGCGAGACGGTCGAGCGCGCCGCGCGCGCCGCCGGGGAACGCCGGGTGAACGCCGCACGGGTGGCCGGAGCGGCGGGCAGCCTGGATTTCACGGCCTGAGGCACGGAGCGCCCCAGGCAGCGACAACGATTAGCTGGTAGCCATCGGCGGATGGCGCCGGCGGGACCGGTCACCCGGGCAAGGGGTGGGGTCCCAGGACCGCGCAGGGTCAGGTGGTAATCCAACTGGCCGGGCGGGATGCGCAAGATTCCGGCCGCAAGGTCGTCTGTAATCCAGAGGAGACATCATGAACGAAGAAAAAACCAGTCTGTCCGGACTGACGGATGGTGAGGCAAAGGAATTCCACGGCATTTTCGTATCCAGCTTCCTCGCGTTTACGGCGATCGCCGCGGTGGCGCACATCCTGGTGTGGATGTGGCGTCCCTGGTTCTGAGGTCACGACCGGATCGAGTTGAATCAATTAACTAACTAGGGAAACGCTGAAGAATGACCCGATTTCTCTCTTTCCGCCCTTGGAGAGCGTCATTTTTGACTTAGCAGCCCGTTTTAACCCGTTTTTGGGCTCATTTTGGGTATTCTGAGTGGCTCTT
>Ga0116141_10004559_pt1 | contig 11664 bp, 12 predicted proteins | sample AD_UKC097_MetaG_FD_89744 | JGI IMG/M metagenome (GOLD analysis project Ga0116141, IMG submission 89744) | Active sludge microbial communities of municipal wastewater-treating anaerobic digesters from USA - AD_UKC097_MetaG | ecosystem: Engineered > Bioreactor > Anaerobic > Digestate | place: USA... | reverse complement strand
GGGCTCATCGTTATTTCCATGCTGACGGCCATCTTCAGCATGAACGAAATGCCATTCTGAGAGGTGAGAAACAGTGAAAATCAAAAGAGGCGAAAAAGGGTTCACGCTCATCGAGGTTCTGATCGTCATGGTCATCCTGGGCCTCCTGGCCGCCCTGGTGGCCCCCCGGATGTTCGGGAAAGTGGGCAAGTCAAGGCAGAAGGCCGCAAAGGCCCAGATCGCCCTCTTCGAGACGGCCCTCGACACGTATCGGCTCGACGTGGGGAAATACCCCACCACGGAGCAGGGCCTGGAGGCCCTCCGGGAAAAGCCGGAAGATGCCGAGCGCTGGGACGGCCCGTACCTTCCCAAGGAAATCCCCGTGGATCCCTGGGGGCACGCCTATGTGTACCAGTCACCGGGGGAAAACGGGGAAATTGACATCATTTCCCTCGGCGGCGACGGGAAAGAGGGCGGCGAAGGGGAAGATGAGGACGTGGTGAACTGGAAGGGTCTGTCCGATTAACCGAGGAACGCCTTGAAACCTTCGGAAACGCCGGGCCCGGAAGCCCGGGGGTCCGTCCTGGCTCTTTGGACCGGCCGAAAGGGGCCGGCGGGGTTCACCCTTCTCGAACTTCTCATCGTCCTGACCCTTATCGGCCTTTCCTTTCTTCTTGTCGTTCCCCGGGTGTCTGATTCCCTGGCCAACCTGGAGCTGACATCGGCGGTGAAGAAGGCGGCGGGGTCCCTCCGGTATGCCCGGAACCAGGCAACGGCGAAGAAAGCGACCTGGGTTGTCCAGGTCGATTTCGAGAAAAATCGGATGGTTCTCTTTCCCGAAGAGGAAAGGCGGGAGGACGACATTCTGGCGGAAGGGGAACGTGATGACGGCAAGAGATCGGAGAGGCGGGAATATGTTCTCCCCTCCGGGGTCCGGTGGAAACGGGTGCACCAGGGAGAAGAGTCGTGGGAGGACGGGACGGTGGAAATCCTTTTCCTGCCTACCGGCGGATGCAGCGGCGGGACCCTGGAGATGGTTAACGACAGGGAGCGGGCTTACGGCATAAACATCGATTTCATAACCGGCACGGTGCGGATCGAGGACATCACCGATGAAACGTTCTGACCAGGCGCTGCCACAGGGGACCCGAAAGGGCCTTTCCCCGGGATTCACCCTCATGGAAACCCTCGTGGCGATTTCCGTCCTGGCTATCGCCCTCGTCGTTGTCTTTCAGCTTTTTTCCGGAGGGCTGAAAGCGGGAAAAGCCGCGGAGGACTATACCCGGGGGGTGTTCTACGCCCGGGAGATCATGGAGGAGATGCTTCTCAAAACACCCCTCGAGGAAGGCCTCCTGGCCGGTGAGTGCGACAAGGCCTACCGGTGGGAAACCTCGGTCGTCCCGGTGCCTCTGCCGGAGGAGGAGGCCGAGAGGCTCCCCTTCCGGGTCGTTGAAATCACCGTCCGGGTGTTCTGGAGCCAGGGGTTCCGGGAAAAATCTCTCGAACTCCTGACAAACCGTATTCTGGAGAAGGAACCCGCGGCGGCCTGATGGACCGGCGTCGCGATTCCGGAGCGGGGACAATGGCGAAAATGAAGCCTCTCCGACCGTACGGCAGCAAAATGGAGTCTGCTTCAAAAATCGCCATGACAGGCTATGAGAACCCTGGAAACCGGGGATTCACCCTCCTCGAACTTCTCATCTCGCTCACTCTCCTCAGCGTCATCGCTGTTCTCGTCTTCGGCGCCCTGAGGCTGGGCGTCCGGGCCTGGGAAAAAGGGGAAGCCACCATCGAGACGAGGCAGCGGGAGCGGATCGTCATGGATCTTCTCCAGCGGCAGATGGCTTCCATGGCCTGGCCCGTCATGGTGAAGGATCCCGGCGGCGCCTTCGCTTTCCGGGGAGACGAAAAATCCCTGTCCTTTCTTTCCTCGGTGGCCCTGGTCCCAGGAAACGAATATGGCATGGTTTATGCAAAATATGAGGTTCGTGAAGAGGAGGAAGGGGACAGGGAGTCCCTTTTTCTCTTCGAAAAAAATCGGGTGTTTCTTCCCGACCCGGCAAATCCCGCCGCCGTGGCCGAGGAGGATTTTTATGAGCTCCTCCCGGGGTTTTATCGCATTTCCTTCGCTTACCTGAAACAGGGGGAGGAAGGCGCGGAGCCCCAATGGCAGAGTGCGTGGGACCCCGAGATGGACGGCAAGGCGCCTCTGGCCGTCCGGGTTTCGCTGACGGAGGAGGAATCGTTACCCCCCGTGACGGTGGTGGCGCGCGTCACCGTGGATACAGGGTAGGGGTCACGATAAAAGGAAACGACCGCGGCATCGCGCTCTTTCTCGTTCTCTGGGTGTTGGCTCTTCTCATGGTCATCGTCGGTGAGTTCTGCCACGCCATGCGCACGGAGGTGAACGTCACCCGCAACTTCAAGGAAGAAACCGAGGCGTACTACATCGCCCTGGCGGGAATCAACCACGCCGTTGTGGAGCTCCTCAGGAACGACCTCATACCGTTGAAGGAGGGGGAGGAAGACCTCTTGCCGACAGAGGAGCAGCGATGGCGGGTGAATGTGGAGCAGCCCCCCATCCCGTATGGAACAGGGCACTATGTCGTCATGCTGGGCAATGAAATGGGGAAGATCAATCTGAATCTGGCGGATGAAAAACTTCTCCGGGTCATGCTGAACGGTTTTGACCTGACCGATGAGGAAAAAAACATCATCGTGGATTCCATCCAGGACTGGCGGGATGTGGACGGCTTTCACCGGGTCAACGGGGCGGAGGATGACTATTACAGGAACCTTAGCGATCCCTATGACTGCAAGGACGGCGATTTCGATTCGGTGGACGAGTTGCTTCTCGTGAGGGGAATGACGCCGGAGATTTTCTTCGGTGGCCTGAGTGAAAGGCTCACCGTTTTCCAGGAACGAAAACCCGATTCCGCGGCCAAGAAATCGGCGAGACGGAAGGTGACCCAGCGAGTCAACATCAATGCCGCTTCACCGGAAGTGCTTCTTGCATTGCCCCTCATGACGGAGGACCTGGTGTCACAGATCCTGGAGTACCGCAAGGAAAAGGATTTCAAGGTGACTTCCGAACTGGCGGATATCCTGGGGCCGGACGTTTACGCCGCGGTGACGCCTTATCTAACCTTCGCCTTGTCTTCCTTCTACACCGTGAGGTCCACCGGACAGGCTGGCCAGGGCGGCGTCAGAGACAGTCTTTCCGTGACCGTGGAACTGGACCGGAGAAGCCCGACAGGGTACAGGTTCCTGTCCTGGCGGGAAGAATGACGGCGTCGGAATAACGGGGAGGAACGGTTGCTTTTTCAATCCAGTCTTGGAATACATATCGAGGAGGACCGCCTCGGCCTGGTTTTTCTCAAAAGCTCGTTCCGGGGCATTGTCCTGGCGGACCAGCTCGCCCTTTCCCTCGCGGAATCCTCTTCCCCGGAAGAGCGGATGCAGGCCCTGTGCGGGCACATCAAGACCTTCCTGGAGACGAACCATGTTCCTCCGTCCGCCGAGGTCTACATGGCCCTCCCCCGGCGGGAAATCCTTTCCCGGCTTATCGAGCTTCCATCGGCCGCCCGGGAGAATCTCCGGGAGACGGTGGGCTACGAGATGGAAAAATTTACGCCTTTCGCCGCCGACACCGTCCATTTCGACGCCCGGGTCATTCAGGAGGAGCGGGAAGACGGCCAGCTTCGCGCTTTTCTGACCGTCGTCCGGAAGAAAGCGGCGGAACCTTACATCGATCTCATGAAGACCATCGGCCCGGGCCTCTCGGGCGTGGAAACCCTCTCCTCGGCCCTGGTCAACTACATCGCCACGGACAGGGATGTGCCCGAGGCCCCGGAGAGGGCCATCCTCTTCACCGGCGACGGTTACCTGGAAGGGAGCCTGCTGCGCAAAAACCAGGTGGTTTTCTCCAAGGCGGTCCATGGGGGAGACGGCGGGCGGGAGGCGACACTGGAAAAGGCGGCGTCCATTATTTCGGAACTTCGGGGGAAGAGCCCTGACGGGTCCCTTCCGCCGGTTCTTTGCGCCGGTGAGCCCTTCGGCGAGGAAATCCTCCGGGACCTGGCGGAAGCGGGGAACATCCGGGTCGACGGCGTCAACGCCGCCGCCCGGGGCCTGAAGTCGCCATCCCTCATCCCTGCCTACGGCCTGGCCCTCAAGGGGGTGCGAAAGGTTCCCCTGAACGTTAACCTCCTGCCCCCGGAACTCCGGAAGAAGGCGAGCCGGGCGGGATATTACGCCCTTTTCATCCTGGCTTTCCTGGCGATTCTGGCCACGGCGGGCTGGCTGGGAAGCGCCGTCCTTCACCAGAAAGTCCTCATGGACCGGCTGAACGGGGAACTGGAGAGCCTCACCAAGGACGTCCGGAGGATCGAGCGTCTCCAGGGACAGGTCCGGACCCTCGAGGATGAGATCGATTTCCTCAATGGGATCTCCGCAAACCGGTTGCCGCTGCTTGAAATCATGAAGGAAATAACGGCGATCCTTCCCGAGACAGCCTGGGTCCAGCGTTTTTCCCTCTCGGCGGGGTCCGTTGAAATCGAGGGATATGCCGACACCACGTCAAACCTGATTCCCCTTCTCGAGTCTGCGCCCCGGTTCCGGGATGTCGCCTTCCTGTCCCCGATCACCAAGGGGCGGGACGGCAAAGAAAGATTCCGCATCGGCCTCAAGGTACAGTAGCCCTCATGATCCGGAAAATAGAACTGACAAAAGAGCGAAAATGGCTTCTCGGCATCGGGGCGGTCCTGCTGCTTATGGGCCTCGTGTACCGTTTTTACCCCGCCCTTTCGGGGCTGTGGCCGGGAGACGAGGAGATCCTCGTCAAGGCAAAACAGATTTCCAAGTACCGTGAGACGGTCCAAAACGCGGGGGACCTGGAGGGCCGCCTCCTCGCCCTGACCCGGACGGTGGAGCGGTTCGACTCCCGGCTTCTGAACGGGGACACGCCCTCCCTGGCGGCGGTGGACATCCAGAATATCCTGGCGGACATCACGGGAAGAGCCAGTGTGGACATAAGGACGGTCCGGGTCCTCCGACCCGAGGACCTGGAGGAACAGAGTTACCTGCGCATTCCCGTCCAGTTCCTGGTGACCTGCTCCCCCCGTCAGCTCCGGGATGTTCTCTACGGTATCGAATCGTCGCCCAAGCTCCTCGTTTTCGAACGGGTCCGGATAAGCGCCATGGGGAAGGAGGGCGAACAGGTGCAGGGGGACATCATCGTATCGGGATACATGAGAAAGGCGGCATCATGATCCCCAAGATATGGCTCATCAATCTGGCCCTGGCTGTCCTCGTTGTTTTTTCCGGGATCAAGGCGGCCGACGTCTGGTTCGACGACGACCGGTCAGTTCTGGACAGCAAAGTCTCGGAAAGACCAGCGGAACGGGCTCCGGAGAAAAAAATCAGCCGGGAGACCATGCCGCCCGAAACGACCTACGAGGCGGTCCTCGAAAAAAACATTTTCTCCCCGAACCGGAAAGAATACCTGCCGCCCCCGGAACCTTCCGGGGAAGACAAGCCCGAGGTGGAGGAACTCAAAATTCCAGGCAAGAAAGTGGTTCTGTACGGCATCGTCCTCATGGAAGGATACCGGAAAGCCCTTGTCACCAACCTGGAGAAAAAAGGCCGTGAGCGTGACGTTCTCTGGATCCGGGAAGGGGAGGCCTATGGAGCCTTCAAGGTGTCCCGGATCGAGAAAGACAAGGTTTTCCTCGAGGGAAACGGCCAGGAATACGAGATCGCCCTGTATGGGGAAGACAAGCCCCGGAAGGCCGTTTCCGTTCCTGATGACAAACCGACGGTGATCGCGCCGGCTGGCGATGAGAAAAGGGGAACGGCCTCCGCTTCCACGGCGGGGGAGAAGACAGGCGGCACCCCGCCGGCTTCCGGTACCGCCCCGGGCAAGAAAGGGAAGGCGGAAGAGGAATTCGAAACCATCGACACCCCCTTCGGAAAGATGAAAATAAGAAAGAAGTGAGAACGGTAAACCGGGTTTGGAATGATGGATCCCGGTGAAAGGTAAGAACAGGAAATGAGCAAAGGATCGGTAATGATAAGGGTGATAGCCTGTCTTCTTCTGATGATGGCATCCGCTGGATGCGCCGCGGAAAGATCACAGGCGCTGCCCGACGGCCCGTCCGGCGGCGACCGTCCGGCAGCGACCGAACAGGAGGCTTCGAAGGAATCCCTTCCCGACATTGCACCTGACAGGGTCGTGGACGAATCGGGAGAATACGAGTACGTGAACACGCCCTTCGGGCTCATGAAGCTGAAGGTGTCACGGCCCGGAGCCCAGGCGGCCCCTCCGGAGGAGAAAGGAAAGACGCGCTATTTTCCGTGGGGTTCTTCTCCCGGCGAAAAGGTTCCGGAAAAAGAGCCGGTACCGGAAGAAAAGACAACGGCTGTTCCCGATGAAAAGAAACCCGCCGCCGCGGCCGTCCCGCCGGTGGCGGAAGAGACCTCGAAAGAGGAAAAACAAGAGGCCGAGGGAGGCGTGACCCTCAATTTTGATGATGCCGACATCTATGAAGTCATCCGGACATTTTCCGAAATACTGGCGTTCAACTACATCATGGATCCCGGCGTGGGAGGCCGGGTGACCGTTCACACAGCGGGGACGCTGGGGAAGGCGGACCTGTTTCCCGTCTTCTACCAGATTCTCGAAGCCAACGGCCTCACCGCCGTGAAGGAGGGGAGTCTTTACCGGATTATCAAAATGAAGGAAAGCACGCGGCTGCCTCTCCTGATACGGGATAGCGAGGATCAGGAAGACCTTTCGCCGGACCAGAGGGTCATCATGCAGATCGTGCCCCTCCGGTTCATTTCCGTCCAGGAAATGACCAAGATCCTGACACCTTTTGTTTCAGCGGACGGGACGATCCTGGCCCATGACGGCTCGAACCTGCTCATCCTGGTGGACAAGGGGATAAACGTCTTGAAGTGCCTGAAGCTGGTGGAAGTCTTCGATGCCGATCTGTTCGAGCGGGTGAGCCACCGGTTTTACTTTCTCCAGAACACCAGGGCCGAGGATCTGGCCAAAATTCTGAAGGAAGTGCTCTCTTCCTATACCATAGGCAAGAAGGACGACGTGAGCATCGTTCCCATCGAGAGGCTGAACGCCATTCTCTTGATTTCGATGCAGAAACGAGTCCTCGATGAGATGGATTCGTTCCTGCGGGAACTGGATATCCCCAGTGATGCGGCGGAACCGCAGATATACGTCTATTTCGTGAAAAACGGGGAAGCGAAACAGATTGGAGAACTCCTCGAGAGCATCTTCACGGAGAAGAAGACGGACAAGAAGGAGGAGCTTCCAAGTCGTGTCCGTACACCGACCAACCCCCTGTCCATGACCGCCGTTGCTCAAAAGACGGAGGAAGCGGCGAAACCGGCAGCGGCCTCGCCGCCACCGGGACCGTCGGCGGCGGGAGGGGCGGAAAGCGAGTCCGGCGCTATCCGGGGTGAGGTGAGCATCACCACGGACGAGGTGCGGAACGCCCTCATCATCAAAGCCCTGCCGAGGGACTACCGGATCATTGAAAAGGTGCTCCTGCAACTGGACATCATGCCCCGCCAGGTCCTCATCGAGGCAACCATCGCCGAGATCACCCTGGATAAGACGACGGATCTGGGCGTGGAATGGACTTTTGACAATGTAAACCCGGTGGCCTCCTTCACGGGAGGGTTAACGGCCGGCATCGGGGCGACGACGGGGGGGCTCAAATATGCCGTTCAGCTGACGGAAAGATGGAAGGCGGCCCTCTATGCCCTGGCCACGGACAACAAGGTCAACGTCCTTTCCTCTCCTCACATCCTGGCCTCGGACAACAAGGAAGCGAAGATCGATGTTTCCGACGAAATCCCCGTGGCGAGCACGTCCTACGAAACCACGTCATCGACGACGACCCCCGTTTTCGAGACCACGATTCAGTACCGGGACACGGGTATTCTTCTCACCGTGACACCCCATATCAATGACACGGGGATGGTCACCATGGACATCAGCCAGGAAGTCAGCGATCCCGCGGGGAGTGTCAAGGTGGCCGGCAAGGACTATCCTGCTTTCACGAAGCGGGCGGTAAACACGACCCTGTCGGTGAAGCACGGTCAGACCCTGGTTATCGGGGGGCTCATCAAGGAGACGAAATCCGATTCCGCCGGAGGCGTTCCGTGTCTCATCGACGTTCCTGTCCTGAGGTTCCTGGCGGGCAGTGAGAAAAAGGTATCTAATAAGAAGGAGCTGATCATCATGATCACACCCCGGGTCATCGTGAGCCTGGAGGACGTGGACGCCGTGACGGATGAATTCAAGAAAAAGGTGAAATCGGTTACCAGGCAGTTCGAGGAGCATCGGAAAAGGCTGGAGATCAAATAGCCCGACCCTTTCAGGGTCGTCTTTGAACGGAGAGTATCCAGGTTCCAAGTGCGTTGTCCCGATTCTTTTCGACGTAATTCCTGCCAGCGCTCCGCGGTGGTTCAGGCGACCCTTTTGTCTCTTCTTCTCTCGTGGTGTTTTCTTTCCGGCGGGACTCCCGTTCGGGCGGAAGAACCGGGGAAAAAAACCGTCGCCGTTTTCGTTTCCCAGGAGATCAGCCCCTACATCGCGGCCCTGGAAGGCCTCGCAGCTGTTCTCGACTCCGATCCTGGCGTATTTCTCGACACTTTTCACCTGGAGAAACTGCCCGCCGATGAGCAAAAGGCACTTGTGGACCGGCTCTCACGGAAAGAATACCGGGTCTATGTTGCCATCGGACCCTTGGCGGTGCGCTTTCTCTGGGACGACCTGGAGCCGGAAACAGGGGCCCGTTTCTATTCCATGGTTCTCAACCCGGAAAAGATGGTCCCCGGTGACGGGGCCTGTGGGGTTTCCCTGAACCTGCCCGTGGCGGAGCAGCTTCGGGCCGTCCGAAGGACTCTTCCCGGTGTCGAAAAAATCGGCCTTCTCTTCGACCCGGAGAACAACAGCGATTTCTATGACGAGGCAAGGGCCTGGGACGAGCCCGGCCTGTCCGTCGTCCCCGTTCCCGTCTCATCCCGGAAGGACATCCCGGCGGTCCTGAAAGATCACTGGGAGAAAATCGACGCCCTGTGGCTCATTCCGGACCGGACCGTCACCACGGAAAGCCTCATCCGCTACATCCTCCGGGAAGCTATATACAACCGGGTGCCTGCTATCGGTTACAACCGCTTTTTTTACGAAAGCGGGGCCGTCCTGTCCTTCGTTTTCGACTACCGGGAGATCGGAGGTCAGTGCGGCGAGGAGGTCCTCCGGGTCCTCGCGGGCGGTCCCTGTGACAGGCGCTCACCCTTCTACCGGTTGTGGCTTAACGAGAAGGTGGCTAAAAGCATGGCCGTGTCCCTGGCGCCCCTTTCGGAAAATCCTGTCGAGGTGGGCCCATGAAAGTCCGTTTCGGCATTCACTTCCGGCTCCTGGCGGCGGGTTTCGCCATCATCGTCGTAACGACGCTGATCCTCGGAATCATGGGGGCCCGGATCTCGCGGCAGTTCGTCCAGACCCGGTTCGACGACCGAATCGCCTTTCTCACCCAGCAGCTCGCGCTGAACGCTGAGCTGGGCATCCTCATCGATGACCGGGACATGCTGAAAAGGCTGACCGTCAACCTCCTTTCGGAAAAAGACCTCGCCGCCGTTTCCGTTTACGACCGTTCGGGTCAAAAACTGGCCGAGTCGACCCGGGAAACAGCCGGATCGATTCTCTTCAAGGAATATCCTGTCATCCTCAGGGAAACGGAGGAGGAAATCCGGGCCTTCGCAGAGCAGGTCCACGGCATCCCCACGGGGGAGAACGTCATCGGCCGGGTCCTCGTCGCATACAGCACCCGGGGGATTGACCAGCTTATCGTCACACTGCGAAGCCGCTTTGTTCTCCTTTCCATCGCCCTCGTCGTTCTTGTCGGCGTCGTGTTTTATTTTCTTTCCCATTCCCTTGTCGCCCCGGTGACCAATCTGGCCGCCGCGGCCAGGCGGGTGGCCAAGGGAGACATGAAGTTCCGGGCCGATCCCGGGAGACTGCCCGAGACCCGGGAACTGGCCCTGGCCTTGACACCATGCTCGATTCCCTGGAACAGAGCCGGAGAGCCTTCGAAAAAGTCCAGGAGGAGATGATGCGCCGGAACACCCTGGCGGAGATGGGGAAATTCTCCCTCATGATCGCCCACGAGGTGAAGAATCCTCTCAGCGTCATCAAGACGTCGCTGGATCTTCTGAAAAAAGAGGAGGGGCTGGCGGAAAACACCATGATCCTGTACATGGAAGAAGAGGTCCGGCGGATGAACCGACTCATCGAGGATTTTCTCGCCTTCGCCCGACCGTCACGGCCCGTCTTCCGGGAGCTGGAGATAAACGATCTCCTTCGAGGGATCGTCGCGCGGTTTCAAATGCAGCACGGAAACGTCCCTCTCGACGTTTCCCTCAAATGCCTCGAGGAGGACTGTCTTATCGAGGGAGACCCCGACCTCCTGACGCGGGCGGTGGACAACATTCTCAAGAACGCCTTCGAGGCGAACGGGGAGAAGGGACGCATCGCCGTTACCCTCGACCGGAGCGGAGACCGGGTCTCCGTGGAAGTGAAAGACAATGGCGGCGGCATTTCCGCAGACGCCCGGGAGAAGCTTTACGAGCCTTTTTTCACGACCCGGTCGAGGGGAACAGGCCTCGGTCTCGCCTACGTTCTCCAGGTTGTGGAAGCCCACGGAGGCCACATGAAGGAAGGCAACCATCCCGAAGGCGGGGCGGTTTTTCGCATCGAACTTTCCGCGGCCCGGCCTTCGCGGCCCGCCTGAGCGGGCGTAACGGATGGCTAATTGCTGACACAGGTGAAACACACATTATGGCCCACATTCTGATCATCGACGACGAAGAAAGGATGCGCCACCTTCTTTCCATCATGCTGGGAAGGCGGGGCTATCGCGTCTCTCAGGCTGCCGACGGGTTGGAGGGGCTAGAGAAAATCAAGGCGGAACCTTTCGACATGGTCATCTCGGACATCAAGATGCCCCGCATGGACGGCATGGAACTCCTGGAACGGATGACCGAGGAGAATCTCACCTGCCCCGTCGTCTTCATCACCGCCTTCGCTACCATCGACTCGGCCGTTGACGCCATGAGGCAGGGAGCGGTGGACTACATCACCAAGCCTTTCGAGGAGGAACGGATTCTCCTCACCGTGGAGCGGACTCTCAATTTCTCGCGGATCCTGTCAGAAAACCGGGAGCTGAAACGAGAACTCAGGAAGCGGGAAGGGGAGGAGGACATCGTCTTTTCCTCCCGGAAAATGAGCGACCTCATGAAACTCGCCACCCGGGTCGCCGAGAGCGAGTCGGCCGTTCTTGTCACGGGGGAATCGGGAACGGGGAAGGAGCTCATCGCCCGGTACATCCACCGCGTGAGCCCCCGGGGAACAAACCGCTTCGTGCCCGTGAACTGTGCCGCTATTTCACCGAATCTCGTGGAATCGGAGCTTTTCGGACACGAGAAAGGCTCTTTTACCGGGGCCATCAAGCGGGTTATCGGAAAGTTCGAGTACGCCACGGGGGGGACCCTGTTCCTCGACGAGATCGGCGACCTCTCCCCGGACGCCCAGGCGAAGCTGCTTCGGGCCCTCCAGGAGCGCAAGGTCCAGCGGGTGGGAGGCAACGAGGAAATCCC
>Ga0116141_10004553_pt1 | contig 11670 bp, 8 predicted proteins | sample AD_UKC097_MetaG_FD_89744 | JGI IMG/M metagenome (GOLD analysis project Ga0116141, IMG submission 89744) | Active sludge microbial communities of municipal wastewater-treating anaerobic digesters from USA - AD_UKC097_MetaG | ecosystem: Engineered > Bioreactor > Anaerobic > Digestate | place: USA... | reverse complement strand
CTCTTCAATCCAGCATGTCAATTCGCATGTCATCTTGGTTTTCTCAGGAGCTATTGAAACGCTAGCATCGAACTTAATGGAGAGTTCTGATTCAGGTGGTATGGTTGGCTCACGGTGAAAATCCAATTGAGCTAAAATGACGTTGTCAAATTTGATGCCAGGCTGTTTTTTTTGATCCATGTCAGGCTGCCATTTCTTGACCAAAAAGAGCATCATTATCTGGTCGATTAGGTACTGTTATTGAGATACGTGTTTCAATTGCCCCTAGATAAATGTTCAACAGAGACTGATTGCGCAAATCAATTCCACAGTTATATGATGTGGGTTGCAGATTCTCAAGTAATATGCTGTTCTCCATGTGCCATTTGGCGTTTTTTCTTCTTTTGCTAACAAAAGACCTGTTATTAATATCCGCATTTAAAAAAGGTGCTGTTCTGGTATCAAACGTAAAATGGAGAGTGGAGCTCACACCAGCTGGCACATCGAGTTGGCTAGAAGCACTATTGAAAACCAGTGTTCCGCAACAAGACTCATCTTCACAAACAAAAAGATAATTGAAAATGTTCCTTTCCCACAGATACTCAATTTCAATGTCTGTAACGAGGCTAAGATACTCTTTAGAATAATAGATGTCTTCTTCTTCAATGGCAACAAAGTAATTGTCGAATTTATCCTCGTAATAAACTCGAATTTCAAGAGAGGGATACTTCTCTTTGATCCGATTAACTACCTCTTTTGCTACGGAAATATCAAGTTCTAACATCAATCCCGCTTCCCATAGGCACCTAATACTGCCCAAACTTGATTTAACTCCCTGATGCTCTTTTCCATACAATCAATACCGATCTCGCTGTCTTCATAATCTGCCTTCAATCTTCTTTCATATAACCCTCCCCATGCTGCCAGCTCGTCAAGATCAGATTTGTTGATCTTCTTCTGGTGTACTAGATACCATTTTAATGCTGAACACATCGTACTATGGGAATAGGCATAGGTCGTTCTTTCAGGGTTTTTCCTTGAAAGAAAACCTTCGTAGTCAAAATGATCTTTTTGCATGATATGCTTCGCCATTTGAAATACTGCATAATAGGCTCTTGAGACACCAACATTGTATTTTCTCTTGTTCTTGCAAATTTCTGCTACTTCTTTGTTTTCAACTGCCTTTTCAAATAGACCCATAGCACCTAATGGTACTTGGATTGAGAAGTCCTTGTCAAGAGCATAAATACAGCAATGAGATTATCATCCCAACAACAGAAGAGGGGGGAGTAAGAAGCTAATCGAAAAAAGTGCCAATATACTTAGCGTTGTCCTGAAATAAAACATGGTTCTCTTCAAAATCAGCCTTGGTCAATTTCTTGTCCCACAGTCCTACCTTGGAAAAAGGAGTAACCGAAACGACATACGACTCAAGGACAACATCCGGATCGCCAATCTGTCTTTCAAGAACTTTTATTTCATCGTGAAACTTGATTTTGGGATCGTTAAAACCGGCTTGAGACATCCTTATTCCGTGAGGATCAACAAAAATTATCTTTTGCTTTTCCCCTTCAACAAGCCACATCATGAAGTCAGGATAGAAGTTGTGAGCCTGAAAAAAGCCGATGCCCCTGCCACGCCCCAGATTTCTTAAAAGATATAGCTCCCGATTCTTGAAATCAGACTTATTCTGCTCGTAATACCTTTGAAGATCCTTCACGAATCTCTTTTCGCCTTCGTTCAATGCAACAGGAGACACTTTTACTTCTCCGTCGCTGATATGGATCAAAGGCTTGTAAAGATGCTTCTCGGAGCTGAATGAGAGTATTGACCTGAATTCCCAGTCCGTGAATGCTCCCTCGTCGATCAAGGCTTTCAGTTCTTTCAACTTTTCGATGATATCTGTTCGTGATTTCTCAACGAGGAAAGTGTATTCGTCGAACAGGTTGCCAGATTTCCCACTAGCCAGATACTCAGCCTCTATCTCATGGAGCAGACGATACTCGAGCTTGTCCTTCTCCCAATCCATCTGCCTTGCAAGATAATAGTGATCGCAATACTTTTTTAGAAGTGTCTCCGCTATCTCCTGCCAGACAAGAACCTTGTCGAAGGAGGAGAACTCCAGCTCTTCCCGAGGTATGTAAAGCTCGTACCAGTCGCTCCGATTCAAGAGAAGAGAGATCGCTTTCCTGTCAATGTTCAAGTTGTAATAGCACCGTTCGTTCTTGTGTTTCTGTAGTTCGAAATAAAGCTTGTTATTATTCAGGAATGCGCATTGCCCCTTATCCAGCATGCCTGTTTGAAATTCAGCAGATTCCTGTGTTTCAACACCTCTGCTTTGCATTGCCTGGATCTTCGGATACCAGTTGACGGTTATTGGCCGTGATAGCAGATATTCATCTGGCTCCCCGAAACTCGGACGAGGACCATCTTTCTTGAAGTTTATGCCCTGCTTCAGCCTTGGATACTTAAGGTTCGCGCTTCCCAGGTTCCGGATGCACGGAAGCTTGAATTCTTCGTAGTCATCCTCTCCCGTGACTCCTTCTTCTTCCAGATATTCCCTGAACTGCTTCATGTAATCAGCCCGGATTCCGAATACATTCAAAGTTTCGACGACGCCGATATGTCTGGGGACTTCCGGAGGATACGCATAGGCGCTTCTTTTCAGACATTCGTTATAACCCTTAAGCCTTACACCTCTACCGAATAGCTGGATGATTTCGGATCCTTCCGAACGTCCCACATTCATCAGACCCATCGTGGAAACCCGCCAGCTGTACCAGCCCTCGGTGAATTTCTTTGACCCGATGAGGATCTTGATTGCAGAATCAGGATCGGCAAGACCTTTGAAAAGCGAATCCGAAAAATCCCTGTCGGAAACACTAAAACCATTACTCTCGCATAGTTTTGCCAATTCCCTGTCGTCACCCACGTTTATGACGCCAAAATATTCCCCGTCACCCAGCCTGAGCCCGAGCTCTCCTTGAACTCCCCTTAAAAAGTCCACATGTATCTCGGCTCCTGCGATCGGATTGTTGAAGAGTTTTTTTAAAACGTCATCGAATATATTCTCAGGAGACATGTGCTCCGAGATTAGAAATTCAAAGCGGCCCGCGAAAAGATCGTTGCCGCGAGTGTCGTTCAATTGGCTTGTTCCATTTAAAAGCCTGTTGATAAATCCAACGCTTTTCGCTCTGCTCCCAATGAACTGCCTCAGAAAAAGCAGAATATCTATGACATCCGAGACCTTTTCCCCGCGTTCAGAACGGACAGCATTGACCTTGCTTCCCACGAACACCCACAGCGGTTCACCCACATGGAAGGGAACGAGCTCTCTTTTCTTAGTGTCGTAGACCCTCAGTTGCTGGTAAAAGGCCAGGAGGCAGGCTGTAAGGTATAGCTGTTGCTGGTTTTGATGCTGGCCTTCAGCTAGGTTGAGGATCGAGTATTCCTTGCCGTATCCGTCGCTGTAAAAAAACTTATAGGAGTAGTCGAACAAAATGCATTTGGCGTACTGCTTTGTCATCTCCTTCTTGCCGGAGGCTTTCATGGCCTGTCCGAAAGTTGCCGAATATTCGAAGGAAAATCCGTTTTCGCAGAGGCGGTTGCGCTTGTCCATCCATTCTTCACCTCCTGCGCCCCTGTGCCCCTCATCCACCAGGACAAGATTATTCCCCTCGAACGAATCAACACTGACCGTTTTTTCCCTGCCTTCCTCCTTCAGCTTGTGGATGTCTATGATCTCAATATCGGGCGAAGAAAAGAGAGACTGGCTTTCCTTTTTAAAAAGGTCGGCGGACATGCCTGAGAGAGCAAACTCGCCTTTGTGCTGATCGGACAATCCTTCATTCGGAGTAAGAAGGATGATCCTGTTGAGCTCCGATTGTCTCCCGGCCTTTTCCAGGTAATGCTGATATTGAAGGATGTTGATATGCATTATCAGTGTTTTTCCCGAACCGGTAGCCTGCCAGAAAGCCACCTTGTTGAGATCATCAATCGTGTAAGGCGGCAATTGGTCGGACTTCCCCCTGTCGGCGTTCATTCTTTCCACTTCGGCGTTGAGGCCGTCCACCAGCCCATCTGGATTGTTGAAATACTTGTCCAGGTAGATTTCTGTGAACAGAAGAGCCATGTATTGGAAATATTTCCAACGGAACATGCCGCGTTTCCCGGAGATTTCCCGCGTGTGGCTGGTGATGTTCTGGTCATACCTTAAAAGCTGTTCATTGCTCAGGCCGGGGAATTCGAAGAGCTGTGTCGTAAGGTAGTAGTAATAACGGGAGATGTTCTGCTCGTCCCATCCTTCCTGCGATTCGGCCTTCATCCCTCCGCAGAGCGAATCCAGCGTCTCCTTTCCGAACAGTCCGAGCATGTACTGAAAAAGGGCCAGTGACTCATCAAAGCGGTATTGCCTTGCCGCAGGTTCCGTGAATACAGATCTTACTTTGGCTTTTCTTGCCATTGTCATATTCCCGTATTCTCGAACATCTTCTTCTTGAATTCCTCCTCGATCAGGCGCACCTTCCACTTGTCCTCGGCAACCTTAAGGTTCTCCAGGTTGTTGTCCCCATTGACGAATATCAGGTCGAATTCGAAATCGAGCGTGTTGTATTTCTGTTTCTTGAAGAACTCATCCAGCTCCTCATTCGATTTCTCTTCAGTGTTTCTCCAGATCACAAGAGTCTTTTCTCCTGTCCGCAATCTACCCCTTAAGACCTTGAAGCCTCTAATGGTCTCGGTCTGTTCGACATAAAGACCGATAAAAAAGTTGAAGGTCTCGACAAGGTCAACCTTCTCCTCCTTGAGTTCATTGTCCCTGCGGATTTTCAGCGTGTAATTGAATGGATCCGAAAAGCGGTCAACGTTCAGAAGAGAGGCACTGCCGTCGGTCTCAATATCAAGCCAATATGAGAGCATGTAATCCTCCCTTGCCTGCTTGGCCATCTTTCCTGCGAGAGCACCTTCCTGTGCCACCGTCCTTCTGATCTCAAGGTTGTCCAGCGTGTCGTCGTAGGATTCAAGGCGGAGATACTTGAACATGTGGCTTATTCCCTCTCGTGAGACAGGCTTGCCGTCCTTCCAGTCCTTGGAATAGACCACCTTCTGGATGCGTGGCTTAAGGACGGTTTCGAAGTAGTCGCCCATCTCGACGAGGATATATTTGCGGTGGCCGTTGTCTTCACGGTTTAGACTGATGACCGCATGACCTGTGGTACCTGAGCCGCCAAAATAGTCGAGGACAATTCCTTTTTTCGAATTATCCATTCCAGCATCAACACAATCTCTGACGGTATAAATTGATTTTGGATAGGTGAATGGATTGCCTGGCAATATATTGTTGAGTATTACGCTTCCCCAGCTATTGGCGCTGTATCTCTTGTCTTCCCATAGTGATTTATATCTAAACTTGCATTTTTTTCTGATAATATCCCAAGTTCCTTTTTTGGAATCATATTCTGCAGATAATTCTCCCAGGATCGATTCCACAGTTCCACGTTCAAATACCCATTTGCTTTCTATACCAGATGGATCAATTGGATATACTTCAATAATTCCATTCTTAGAGACAGTGTTCATTCCAGTTGGATGGAATTCATCGTCACAAACATCACCAAAGCCAACAATGTTGCTGTCTTTTACAAAAATCGGATAAAAACAATTAGCAGCAGAACCTCGAAGATGATCTTTACCAGAAGACACATTTCTTAAAGGTCGTATGTCAGGTTTAGATTCACGCATTGGATCTTCACGATCCTCCAGCCCTATGCAATGGATGTTGTGGGGGAACAAAAAATGTGCAAATTCATGAGTGAATGAAAAATTGTCACCTTGTTGGCCCGTTGGATTATGAACAATGGAGATTGTTGAATCGTCACAGTTAGAAAATAGGCCTTGCAGCATTAAGCCTAGCCGCATGTTCTCAACCTCATCTATTGCAATGATATAAACGAAGGGATCAGGCAATAGTTCTTGTGAGCATAATATTCGGTCCTGTATAAGAGACAACCATGATGAATGCTTGTATGTGTTTTTATATACAATTTCGCTGGATTTAGCATTGAACGGCGGATCAATATACACGCACTTCACCTTGTTCTTATACTTCTCCCCCATCAAGTTCAGCGCCTGAAAGTTCTCGGAGTGTATCAGCAGGCCGTCAGTGGATTCGTCGAGATTCTCAAAGCTCGCCAGCAGTTTTTCCTTGAACTCCTTGCTGAAATGCTTCGTGTCGAGGACAAGGTAAGGATTTGCTTTAAGGAATTCAGCCTTCAGCGGCTTTGAGAAGCCGGGATTGTTCAGCTCCTTCTTTATCTCATCTATGGCGAAGAGGCTGATCCATTCTTCTCTCTGCGCGTCGTTCTTGGTGATCTCTCCGTAAAGCTCTTCAGGCACCCTGTCGAGTGTGACGCAGTAGCCGGAATTTACGACGAACTTCTTTTTAAGCCAGAGCTTCTTTTGGAAGTTCTCGAGCTGTGAGAGGAAATCTATGATCTTGACCGCGATGTGCTTGAGGACTTTGACTTTCGAGACTGAGCTTTTAAGCTTTTTTTCGTCCTGATCGTCAAGGTCGTCAACGAAAAGCACTTCGTTCTTGATGTAGAAATCGAGCTCCCTTTTAAGGAATCCGCCGAGATCCTTGTGGATGAAGAAATCGAAGTTGAACCTAGCCGTGTAGGAATTGAGATGCCTATCCAGAAGGGTCTTGTCAGGGTTCTTTTCCGATCCTGAAGAGCCTTTCCTTACAAGCTCGTAGAAATCCTGGTAATCTTTCAGGTTCTTCTCGATGAGTTTTTCTATTGTTTCATTAGAGGCCTTGTTGTGTTTCTCCTGTTTCTCCTTATCTGGCAGGTAAACGAACCTGATGACAAGCTCTTCGCCTTCTTTTCGTAAAGGTTCTTCCTCATGGAGCATGAATTTCCGTTCCTTGCCCGATTCGGACTTGATGTTGTCCTTTTCCTCCGTCGCCTCCACCAGCTTGAAGCGGACCTTTTTCCCTCCCGGAAGGGTAAGCCGTAATCCTTCAAATATTCGCTGGTCTTGATGTAATACTGGTCGGCGTTGGCCCAGTGGAGCTTAACTTCCTCGCCTTCGTATGGAATGGCATAGGTGTCCTTCTTGTATCGTCGAAGAGAGATGAAATCACCGTTGTCATAGTAACGCCTGAAAAAGGTGGAAAGGTGCGAGAAAACCTCATTGGCCAGCGATTCATCGTCGCCGTATTTGCCGATTTCCTCCCTGAGGCTCTTAACTTTGGGAGCATCATCAGGGTTCATTCCGCTGTCGCGGATTGTTTTTTCAAGTTGAGAAAGTTCTTTTTTCTTATCTTCTATCTCAGTTCCACGGTGCTGAGAGAATTCCTCCTTTACCTGCGGCAGGAGCTCTTCGTCAAGGAACTTTTCTATCTCCGCCCTCTTGGCGTTCATGATGCGGTATATGCCGAAATCAAGGTCGGCCTGATCCATCTGGAACATTTCCCTGAGGATGTTTTTCAGTTTATCGTACTGGTTCAGCATGGAGACGCTCTCCTTAAAGCTTTATTTTACCTGCCATTTTATGGAAAACAAATGTTCGCTTTCGGTTTTCTGTGCGAGCCTTTTCCTGAGCTGGTCGATTAGAGCGTCCCTTTTTATGGCGATCTCGTCCTCGACATCGTAGATATGCTGCCTCTGCTCCCTCTGTTTCCTGCTCAGGTCCCTGATCTTCAGCTCTGTACCGAGCCTTTCCTGCTGGCTGGTTGCAAGCCGGAGCTGCCTGTTTGCCTCCCTGAGTTGGTTTTTAGTGTCTTTGAGCTCCTTTTCAGCGGATAGCGTCAGGTCATCGGCCCAGCGAAACAGCCGGTCGCATTCCTCCCTGTAAAACCCATTGTTGCGCTCCATGACAGCCGTAACTGTGGCTTCAGCATGAATCCTTGAATCTTCCGAGAGGCGCAAGCGGACATCATCCGGCATGGATACAGGGTTTGCCTCGGCTGAACATTCGAACAGCTTGTCGCAAACATCCGGATGGATAACATTGCCCTTTTCGTCGAATGCGTTGAAAAGAAGGTATTCATCCTTCTCGAAGCTGTTGATGGTGAGCTTGGAAAGGATAAGCCATCCGCTTTTGCCCTTCAGTTGCTCGACAACACTTATCTTGACCGGATGGCCGGAAACATCGAAAACCAATTCTGATGCCGGCGTATCCTTCTTTTTTGCCGAATCGAGGACGTGTTCGCCGAGAGGATGCGACATCCTGTAGAGGAAGTATCCTTCTATATTCTTCCTCTCTTTTTGCTTCGAAATAAGGTGGTAGCGCCCTGCCGGGCAGTCGTATGTCTTCTTTATTAGATCGAATGACAGATTCTTGTCGTCAAAATTGGCGTCCTTGTCCAGACTATTGTGAGTGACAGCCCAGAAGCGCTGTTCCATCCTCCCCAAGTGAGCCCTTGTTTCTTCAAGGTGAACTTTCAGTCTGTCGTGGACATCCTGGTCGAAATGCTCTATGAGTATCTCTCTCGTTTCCTTTAGTTTCGATTGGATCTCTTCGTCCAGCTTTATTTGGAGTTCGGCGAAGGCGGCTTTTATCTCTTCAGGTTTTCGGCATTCCTGGTATATCTTCAGCACTTCCTTTTCAAAATCCACGCCTGATTCAAGGCTCCCCAATACCTCGTCCGAAGAACCGAAAACGCCGTCAAACAGCTTGAATTTGTATTCCAGAAGCTCATAAACCCGCCTGTCGACGTCGTTCCTCTCGTTCAGAAAGTTTATGACCACGACATCGTGCTCCTGACCGTAACGGTGGCACCTGCCTATTCTCTGCTCTATGCGCTGTGGGTTCCACGGCAGGTCGTAGTTGATGACAAGCGAGCAGAACTGGAGGTTGATGCCTTCCGCGCCGGATTCCGTCGCGATCATGATCTCGGCATTGTCGCGGAAATGCTCCAGGATCGCGTTACGGATGTCCGCGCTTACGACTCCGCTGATCCTACCGGTATCCTTGTTCACCGAATGCCACTTCTCGTAGATTTTTCTTGATTCAGCGTCGGTGTTAGTCCCGTTGAAAATGACAGTCCGACCCTCATATCCATTGGCGTCAAGATACTCTTTCAGATAGCGTTGAGTCCTGCGAGATTCGGTGAAAACGATCACCTTTCTGCTCGCGCCCATTTTTACCGCTTCGGCAAAGCCCTGCTCTATGGCATCTTTGAGATGGCCGGTCTTGGAGTCAACCTTTATGTCCCTCGCCTGTCGGATGAATTTTTCGAGAAGCACGATCTCTTCTTTCAGTTTGTCCCGATCCGGTGTGATTTCAGGCTTGGCTACTTTGGCGTCGCCTAGTTCACCCTCCAGCTCTTCATACTCGTCTTCGTCCATCGATTCGTCGTTCCACATCTCCTGAATCAGCGTGGATTCTGCAGGGTTATCATCTGCCATAAGTTCAAGGCGCTTCTTGATGGTTTCGAGAGTGGTTATCAAGGCGAAGGATGAGGAAGAAAGGATCTTCCTGATAACTAGAGTAATGAGCGTCTTCTGGCTTGTCGGCAAGGCGTACGTATCGGGCTTCTGGAGAAAATCGGTGATCTCCTGATAAAGCCTGAATTCGTTGTCTCCCTGTTCAAACCGGACAGTTATGGCTTTTCTGTTGGTGAATGGAATGTAGGCCAGGACCTGTTGGCGAAGAGTCCTCTTGCAGAATCCTTTGAGACGGGTTTTAAGTCCCTGGAGGTCGTCGTCTGTAACGTAGAGCTGCTTGAAACTCCTGCTGTCTCCGAAAATGTAGTCGTCAATGATCGAGCATATCCCGAAAAGCTCCATCAGTGAGTTTTGCAACGGAGTGGCAGTCAGAAGAAGCTTCTTTGTGTCTTCCAGTGCCCATTTTATTGACTGGCCAAGGATATTTGAGGGCCTGTATGCATTTCTGAGTTTGTGCGCTTCGTCGATGATCGCCAGGTCCCATCTTATTAACTTTGCCAATTCTTTCCTACTGTGGAGGAAATGGTATGAGCAGATGACCACCTTGTCCTGCTCGAAAGGATTTGTCCGCCCGTTTGAGATGTGCCCATTGAACTGTCTGGCATCCAGAATGAGTGAAGGAATGTTGAATTTTTCCTGCAGTTCTAGATTCCATTGTTTTCGGAGCGCAGCCGGACATACTATGAGCAGTTTCCTTTTCCTTTCAGCCCAGTATTGGCAGAGCACCAAAGCCGCCTCTATTGTCTTACCGAGTCCGACTTCGTCAGCGAGAACCACTCCTTTTGAAAGTGGCGATTTGAGAGCGAACAGCGCCGCATCTATCTGGTGAGGATTGAGATCAACCGCTGCGTCGAACAGAGATCTGGAGATTTTCCCTACTCCATCCTCTGTCGATGAACGCAAAAGATCGTGCGCGAAGAATTTGGCGTGATAATCAGTAACTTGTGGGGTTCGTCTCATTTTTTAGAATTTCCTAAGATGACAACCAGCTGAATATCCTCCCCAAACAATATTATATTTTACACCATGGTACCAACCTTGTGGCAATCGGAGCTACATTTCTAAGGTAATGCGGATGCCTTTGACGCTTAGCTGGAATGATAATAAGATGTTCTAGCGGAGCTGGGATTAGGACCAGTTCCAATATCGTTCCCTACAGGGACAGGAAAGGGGAGTCATGTTCAAGAACGATCCTATCTGTGAGGCATGTGGCCAAAGCAAAGCGGAGTATTTTTCTTGTTTTCGTGAGGAGGACTCGCTGCACGGCAACTGGAAATATACCTGTCAATGCGAAGCAGGAACTAAGAGGTATTGGATACCTATTTCAGGTTTCTTCGGTTCGCCCAGTGAAACTACGGATTGGCTTCTGCAGGTTCACCAAAAGACCTGGATGGACTGGGATGGATTCATGGACATGCTCAGGCGGTATAGAAAAGCAGCCAATCCACCTGTTGAAGAGTGAGCGAACAAAAAACTAGGGTTTTTTAGCCTTAACGTCAATGGACATCGCCATCATTTTTGGTGAGTAAATTATTGTGACGCTTTTATTGGAATAATTTTCGATTACCGTATCTCCTCTCAAACCTCGTTCGAGTCGATTTGCAACCCATGCTTGAGGATTCTGGATCTCCGGGATAGTTATGGATACAAATTTAGTAGCATAAAATATAACTATTGGATCATTAGAAGGAAATTTGAAGGCAAGACAGGTGGAAGAGATATTGTCTGAATCACCTACAATTTCAAGTATCGCTAAATTCTCTCTACTATCGGCTATTCTTCTTTCTTCTCCATCCAAAGTGTCCGATAAATACTCAGGAAAGGCATCAGAGAAGCTTCGCATGATCTGCATTCGAGTTAAGCCTAATCCTGGATGTTTGGGCTTAACTTGTTCTTCAGTCGAAGTATCACTTTGATTTATAGAAGGATTTATCAAGTTAGTATCCCTGGATTCTTGAAACTGAGAGTTCGATGTTGGTTTAGAGGAATATAAAATACTCACGGTAACAATTACCAAAGATAAAATCAGACAAATAAAGACGAATAACAAGGCCTTAATTTTAGAAGATTGATTGACGTTGCTATTAGTTGTTGGTAAGTCCACATTCTTGTTTGTTATGCCTTCTCGGGAAATACAGTGTCCACAACTTGTACAAAAATTCATCGCATCTTCCAATTTCCCTCCGCATTTTTCGCAAAAAGCCATTTAGAATCTCCTTCTAATAACTGTAACAAAAGG
>Ga0116141_10004551_pt1 | contig 11670 bp, 5 predicted proteins | sample AD_UKC097_MetaG_FD_89744 | JGI IMG/M metagenome (GOLD analysis project Ga0116141, IMG submission 89744) | Active sludge microbial communities of municipal wastewater-treating anaerobic digesters from USA - AD_UKC097_MetaG | ecosystem: Engineered > Bioreactor > Anaerobic > Digestate | place: USA... | reverse complement strand
GGTTGAGGTGTAGCGGTTCCACTAACAGGCAGTTGATATTCATTAGCATAAGTAGTATTGTGGCAAATTATACTGTTAAAAGTTCCTGCTTCCGATGCGTTCATTCGGACATAAACATTGCCAATATAGTTATAGCTTAAGGACAAAGATGTTGTCCAGTCACTTGTGCCGTTTGAACTTAATTCAAAAGGATAAGTAGTAGTAATTTGGATAGGATCAACAGCACCGGGTGCACTTAGAGTATATGATTGAACTGCTGAAGGAGTTCCCGCTTGGACACTAAAAGGAGTTAAATTGGCAGTAATGTTCCAGGTTACAGGTGTGGGAAGAGCTTCTCCCGTAACACGAACATTAACCGGTTCGGCACCGGCACTGGTATGAACAATATTGCCCTCATATTCACCAATGGCAGAAGCCAACATACGAACATAGATACTAGCATTGAAATCAGCCGGAACAGTAATACTGGAAGCCCATCCTTCTGTTTGCGAAGTAGAAACCTGAAAACCGTTGGGTGCGGTAACAGTTATTCCACCTAAGATATTGGTTCCCCATAAAGTGTAGTCCCTGATTTCATCTGAGGGAAGATTTACAATGCTTTCCAAAGGATCAAGTTCGGTTGTGCTGGTATGAATAACTGGCGTCTCCATTGGAGTTCCTTCCCAAAGTTTAGCCCAATTATTAGTTACTCTGATGCCATCAATTTTGGCTATAGGAGTGTTATTTGCCTGGCGGATAGCCACAGCTCCAATTCCTGCTATATCAGCTCCTGTTAAATCAGAAGCGGTAAGCTGAGGTGCGGGTTCAGTTTGTCCGATAACAGGATTAACCCACATATAGACCTCATCGTTAGTGGTTCCCGAAACAATAACATATTTCATTACAATCAGATAAGTAGTATTTAAGGCATAGTTGTAAGGAGTGGCGGCGGTTTCGGAAATACCATTCGCTTTTGAAATACCAAATCTTAAGTTATTGGAGGCATCTTTTTGGACAAAAACCCTGCCTTTGAAATCAGTACTGATAGGGTTGGGCCCGAAGTGGAAGAAATAATCAGTTGATGTTTTAGCTTCCGAAGCATTGAACAGAAAGGAGACATAAAAAGTTCCCGAGGTCTGATTAGCAAAAGTTTTATTAACATCTTCCGCCGAGCCGGAAAAAACCGTCTGTGCGGCTAAACCCTGATAAGCATAATAGCCAGGATAGACAAGTCCTTCATCAGCTACGATAATAGGATGGCTACCAGCTCCACTATGAGCTACCCAACCGTGAGCACTTAATAAGTCACCAGCCGGATAGTTAAATTCTTCCTCCAGAAAAGTCGTTTGGATACTAGGATCAGTAACTGCTCCGTTTACGGCTAAGTTTTGGGTCTCAGCTCCTGTGCTGGAATGGACTATGTTGCCGGAAAAAGTTCCTGCTGTAGCTCCGGTTAAACGCACATAAACAGGTCCGCTAAAAGAACTGGCTAAATTAAGGGTGTTAGAATAAGTAGTATTATCTGTAGAAAGGGCAAAACCTTCAGGTGCAGTAACACTTATTCCTGCAGTTAAAAATAATCCGGTTACCGTATACTGTTGCTCTGGAGAAGGAGTTCCCAATAAAGTGCTGAAATCAGTTAAACTGGCAGTAATCTCTATCATCGGAGAAGGATTGGTAACAGTTCCTTCCACAGCTAAATTTACATTAGTTGCTCCCAAACTGGAATGGATTATATTACCGGAAAAAGTTCCTGCTGTGGCTCCGGTTAAACGCACATAAACAGTTCCGTTAAAAGTAGCCGGTAAAGATAAATTGCCGGTATAGGTAGTTCCATCAGTAGAAAGAGCAAAACCGGTGGGAGCGGTAACAGTGATATTTCCGGTTAAATTTTGACCGCTCAAAGTGTAGGTTTGATGCGCTGAAGGAATGCCGGTATAAGTAGAAAAAGGAGTTAAAGTGCCGTTTACTATAATGATAGGTGAAGCTGCTCCTGTGGCAGTTATGCTTACATCATCAATACCCAATGCCTGAGCACTGGAAGTAGTTGAACCACTTGTTACAGAATAGTTCCAGGCAAGATATAAAGAACTTCCTGCTGGTAAGGAATATGATAAGATAGCGTTGGTTACAGGAACTGTTGCTCCTGGTGCAGAATCATAACCAATAGTTGTAGCATCAGCTGGGAAAGAAGTTAAAAATGAATTTCCTGCATTAGTCCAGCTTGTCCCATCAGTGGAATAATACATTTGAATGGAAAAACCGGCTGGATTAGTTCCCATCCTGTATTTTTCCACATTGTAACTGATTGTAAAAGAATTGATGGCACTGCTGCCGTTATTGGTAAGCTGAACATATACATTGCCACTTTTGGTAGCAGAGCCGGAAGATACAAAACCAACTGCACGGTCTAAAGCTGTTGTGGGATCACCAGCTCCAAAATTGTAAATTCCATTGGTGGCAGATGAAGACATACTATTTCCTGCTCTTTGTTCAGTGGCAGTTACGGCTGCAGAGTAAGTTCCAAGAGTTCTAACTGTATTATTTTTATCAGCTTTCCAACCTGCAGGTAAAGTTGCAGTAGCTGAAGTTCCTAAACCATCAAGGTTTTGGGTTACAGTCAGTCCTGCTTGAATGTTTACTTGGGCGAATAACCCTCCTATAAAGGAAAGGGTCAACATAATGATAAACAATGTCTTTCTCATATTTCCTCCTTGAGAAAACTTAGTTCCTAACTTATAATCAGTTATATCACTTACTCTTTTAGAAGATAATATTTGAATAAGGGTATGGCGTCAAGAAAAATAATAGGTTCTTTGTAATTTTGTGCAGCTGCTGCTGATTATTATTACCACTGAGGACACTGAGGGCACTGAGGGCACTGAGGACACTGAGGGCACTGAGATTTCAGGGTAATATTATAATATCTGCAATGCATATTTCGCCCCAATCCTTTTATTGTTGCTGTTTCTATGTTAGCTCTCTCTTGGCAAATCTCGCCATCTTAAATAAATTCACTTGTCATCTTCATTTTCTCTGGTGTTAATAGTATTTTCTGTAGTCCAAAAGTAGCAACCCCCACTTTTTTCTTGACAACAATTCCCATTTCACCAGTTGGAAAAGTGTTCATTAGAGCAAAGAAGGAACAATTAGTGAAAGAAGATTATATACAAAAGAATGACTATCACTCCATATTCTTCACCGATAAGGCAGAAGAATGTGACAGTGAATTGAAGTCCCTGTTTCTTAATCATCTGGAATATTCTTTGATCAAGGATACGACAACAGTTAAGAAATGGGATATATATTATGCCTTGGCTCTCAGTTTACGAGACCTGCTAATAGAAAGATGGTTGCGCACTCAATATGAATATCGCAAGCAGGATGTGAAGAAGGTCTATTATCTTTCTCTGGAATTTTTACTGGGTAGGATGCTTACCAACAGCTTAATCAACTTAGATGTGTATAATGAAGTTTACGATATGCTGAAAGAGATGGGTATTTCCTTAGAGGATATAATTGAGCTGGAACCGGATATGGGTTTGGGGAATGGGGGTTTAGGTCGTTTAGCTGCCTGCTTTATGGATTCTTTAGCTACACAGGCATATCCGGCTTATGGCTATGGCATTCGTTATGATTTTGGCATTTTCAAGCAGCAGATTGTTCAGGGTTATCAAGTTGAAGAACCTGATAATTGGCGAAAAAATGGCTGTCCCTGGGAAATCAATCGTCCGGAATTAACTTACCGGGTGCGTTTTAGGGGCAAAGTTATCAGCGAAACTCTTCCTGGTGGCGGAATTGAACACCATTGGATTGATACAGAAGATGTTATGGCTGTTGCCTGGGATATTCCTGTACCTGGTTATCAAGTGGATAATGTGAATAATTTACGCTTGTGGCAGGCGACCAGTACCGATGAATTTGACCTGGAATATTTCAATAATGGCGATTATGTAAAGGCAGTGGAGAAAAAGACCATTTCCGAGAACATCAGCAAAGTTCTCTATCCGAATGATAATGTCCATTTGGGCAGGATGTTACGGTTACAGCAGGAATATTTCTTTGTTTCTGCAACCTTACAGGATATTTTTGCGCATTGGAAACGGTATCATAAAGGGTATGAGGATTTTCCCGCTAAAATAGCTATTCAATTGAATGATACGCATCCGGCTCTTGCCATTCCAGAAATGTTGCGGATTTTAATTGATGAAGAGCGAATGAGTTTTGAAAATGCCTGGGACATTACCAAGCGCTGTTTTTCTTACACTAATCATACTATTTTACCGGAAGCACTGGAAAAATGGGGTATTGCGCTTTTTGAAGAACTTTTGCCGCGTCATTTGCTGCTTATTTATCAGATAAATAATGTTGTTATGGAAGAAGCGGTGCGTCTGTATCCTGGCGATGTAGCTAAAATGCGTAATCTTTCTATAATTGAAGAAACCAACGGCAAAGCAATTAGGATGGCTCAACTGGCAATTCACAGTTCGCATACTGTGAATGGTGTTGCCAAGTTACATACAAAAATCTTGCGGGAAATGATTTTTCCCGATTTGGCAGAATTATATCCTGACAAGTTTCAAAACAAGACCAATGGCATCACTCCCCGTCTTTGGCTGCATACCTGTAATCCGCAATTGGCAAGTTTAATTTCCGAATATATCGGCAGCGGTTGGATTACGAATCTGGAAGAAATAAGGCAAATTGAACAATATATCAACGACCCTGATTTTCGCACTTCTTTTGCGGAAGTGAAAGATATAAATAAAAGCCATTTAAGCAGATATATCTATCGGGAAACAGGAATCCGAGTGCAGGTAAATTCTCTTTTTGATGCTCAAATCAAACGCCTGCATGAATATAAACGCCAATTATTGAATGTATTAGGCACAATTGCCCGTTATTTTCGGATTAAAGATAATCCGCAAGGTAATTTTGTCCCCCGAACGGTTATTTTTGCCGGCAAAGCGGCTCCGGGCTATTTTTTGGCAAAGCGGTTAATTAAGCTCATCAATAACCTTGGTGAAGTGGTTAATAAAGACCCGGACATCAAAGACCGGCTGAAAGTGGTTTTTTTGCCTAATTATTGCGTTTCCTTAGCCGAAAGAATTATTCCCGCCACCGAGCTTTCTATTCAAATTTCTACCGCAGGTTATGAAGCCAGCGGAACGGGAAATATGAAATTTGCTTTAAACGGAGCTTTAACTTTGGGAACTTTGGATGGCGCCAATATTGAAATGGCAGAAGAAATCGGAACCGAAAATATGTTCATTTTTGGCTTGGATGCAGAGCAGGTAAAAGAGCTTAAACAAAGCGGTTATAATCCTCGCAGTTTTTACGAATGCGATCCCGAGCTGAAAAGGGTTGTGGATTCTTTAATAGACGGCAGTTTTGAGGAAGGCGAAAAAGACCTCTTTTTACCCATCTGGAAAGCACTGCTGGAAGATGGAGATAGCTATTTGAATATGGTTGATTTCCGTGCTTTTGTTGATGCCTCCAATAAAGTGGATGAGCTCTATTTGAACCGTAAGGAATGGATAACAAAGGCAATTCTGAATGTGGCACGCATTGGCAAATTTTCCAGTGACAGAGCGATTAAGGAATACGCCAATGATATTTGGAAAATTCAGCCCTTGCCTTTGGAATTGAGCAACGGAAATAACTCCCGAACTTTATGAACTGGATTAGGATATTTATCCTTATTGCTTTCGGGGAGCTATTTTGTTTTGCTTTGAAGGCAGCAATTGTTATTAACGAGGTCTGTTACGATCCAGCTGGCAGTGATGAGGGTTTTGAATGGATAGAACTTTATAATAACGGCAGCACAAGTATCCAGCTGGAAGGAGCTAAAATCCTTTCCGGGGGCAGTTCTTATGCCCTTCAATATACCCTTCCTTTTTTTGAATTGCGTCCTCATCGCTATTTACTAATTGGAGGAGAAGCACTAATTACTGCTCAGCTTTACAATGCTTTCAGCTTTCAAAACGGGGGCAGCGAAACAGATGGCATTCGTTATGTAAGCCCCGATGGAACTTATACCGATACTGTGCTTTATGATTCTCCCAACATTTATCAGCTACTGGATGACCACGATTGCCCCGGTGTAAATTTCGCTCCTGATGTTCCTGCCGGTTATTCTTTAGCCAGAATTTATGACGGCTGGGATACGGATAACTGTGAAACGGATTTTATTCCCGAAGCCCAGCCCACTCCCGGATTGGCAAATCGTTTGCATTGTGATTATGCTTTGGGAACTTATAATATCTTACAGGAGAATAACTCTGTTGAACTTGACCTTTGCCTGAAGAATTTAAGCCCTTTTGTGCCTCTTTTATCTGCAGAGCTAACTATCACTCAAAATAGTATCTTACTGGCTCAACAGGCAATTGCTCCAATTCCAGCAGGGGATTCGTTACGGGTAAACCTTTCCTTTACCTGTAATTCTTCGCCTTTAACTGTATTATTATCGCTTGAGGATGATCCTGATTCCACCAATAATGTTTTACTAATTCCCCTAAATTCAGACATCCAGGATTTCCTTTATATCAACGAGTTTCTGGCTAATCCGGAAGCAGGCAATCAGGAATGGATAGAAATTTACGGTGAACAAATTGCGCAAGGAACATATTATCTTGCAGATAATTCCACTTCCCAAATCCGTTTTACTCTGCCTGCAGCAAGTGGCTTTTTTGTTCTCTGCCAAAATCCCGATGCTCTACTTTTGCGTTATCCCGAGTGTCCCGCGGGCTCTATAATTTTGGCTGAGAGTTGGACTTATTTGAATAATGACGGAGATTGCTTAGTTTTGAAAAATGACGCAGGAACTTTGGATTCGTTAAATTATCCTGGAGAAGAAATAATCAAGGATGTTTCCAGGGAAAGGGTCTTAGTTGATTCTACTTCTATCTGGCAAAATTGCTATAGCGCAAAAGGAGGAACACCAGGACTTCCTAATAGCACAATACCTCAAACGGAATTACCCGCACCGGGAAAAGTAACCCTGACAGGAAGTCCCTGTGATGCTAAAAAAGGCGAAAAAATAGCTCTTACTTATCATTTTTCTTCTCCTGAAAATAGAATTACCTGCAATATTTATGATTTACGCGGCAGCAAGATTTGCAGTATTGCCGATTATGCTTTGGTAAATGCCTCCGGAGTTCTTTACTGGAACGGTTGTAAACAAAATGGAACTTTCGCTCCCCGAGGACTTTATATCATTTTATGGGAAGCACAAAATGCCAGCGGAGGTAAAATAACGCGTAAGCAACTTACAGCTGTGTTAAAAGGTTAATCTCAATCCAGCTGTCAGTTTTTTCCTCAAAATGGAATAGTAACTACTCTTTTTGTAATAGACCCCAATTTATTATTTCCTTGCCCAAATAATTTGCTTACTAAGAACCCCGGAAGGCATTAGCAAATTGAATAAATATCCTTGCCTAAGAAAACCCATTATTTTTTCCGTAAAACTCCGATATAATTCCCGTATCGTTCCCGTATCGCGATATGGGAACGATACGGGAATCTCTTCCGAGGCATAGCCCCAAAAAACAGGAACTTTTATAGGTTGCCAACTAAGTTTCTTTGCCTATTCAGCAAGGATGAATAATAAATTATAATTTGATAATACAGTTCATTCATAATCATTCTTAGTGAAAATAATTGTGGAGTTTTGTTACATTGAAGGCAGGAGAAAATTGTAAGTCAAAACCTTCCGCCGGCTACACAATCCGGAAGAACGATGTCCTCGTCGTTCAAAAAAAACCGGAGGAACAACGTACTCTTCATTCCACTGGCTACCCCCGTTTTTCGTTACCGCTTACTTTTCGGTAACGAAACAAAACGTAAGAGGTGGGTTGACGAGGACGGCAACCCATTTTACAAAGGTAGAAGTCCGATTATGGGTTGGCAAATTCCGATTTGCCAAAAAGGTCTGAGAACTTTAAAAAAAAGTATACCTGACTACTTTTGCCGAATCGGAATTCGGCAACCCAGACATTTTCGTTACCGCTTACTTTTCGGTAACGAAACAAAACTTAAGAGGTGGTTTGACGAGGAAGTCAACCATCCGGAAGAACTTCTAAAAAAAAGGGTTGGTTTTCATCCTAACCAAGTTATCCTTTTAATATATAGATAAACGAGGTGATAAATGAAAAAATCCGCTTTTCTTGTCGTTGTAGTGTTGATTATTAACTGCTTAAATGCTCAATTCAGCAATTCCGCATCTTCACCAACTCTTATAGCAGGAGGTGTTGGTGAGCAAGTTATCCCCAAAATAGCCATTGGAAACGATGGCAATATGTATTTAGGGCGTTTTGACAATACAAACGGTAGTTATGAGGTCTGGTTGCAATATCTGGATGCTTCGGGTAATCTACTCTGGCAAAACCCCGGGGGAATTCTGATAAGTAACTTTCCGCAAATGACCTGGTTAACTGAATGGGATTTGGATGTAGACCTTACAGGAAATTGTTGGCTTACTTTCCAGGATATTCGCACTGCCGGAGTGAATAATGTAATGCTGTATAAAGTGGATACTGGAGGCAATATTTTGCTTTCCACCAATGGAATAGCTCTTTCTAATGATACTAGCTCTGACTATAGTAATATGAGCCCTGTTCTATTGTGTCATTCCGATGGCGATATTTATGTTGCCTGGCAAAGATTAGCTCTTACCACTGAAATCCACATCCAAAAAATATCTCCTACCGGGGAACTTTTATGGGGAACAAATGGCATCACTTTTGCCGGAAATGCTATTAGTTTTACCTGGCCCCAATTACTGGATGCCGGAGACGGCAATTTGTTGCTGAAATACTATATAGACAGCGGTCCTTTTTGGGCTCCCAATCGTCAGGTTTTTGTTACAAAGCTTTCTCCAGAAGGAACTGTTATTTGGGATACAGCAGTAAATTCTGCCGCGGGTTTAGCTGCCTGGGAACAGAATATTCCTTTTACTTCTGATGGCAGCGGAGGAGCAGTTCTTGCCTGGTATGATGATCGCTATACTGATATGATCAATGAGGTCTATATGGCAAGAGTAAATTCCGGCGGCATAGCTACCACCCCAGAAAACGGAACTCTTATTTCCACAGATACTTTCAATCAGCAATATTATCCTAAGCTGGCTGTGGATACAGAAAACGAACAGGTCTTTGCCTGGTTTCGCACTACCGATCCAGATCAGAATAATGTTGGACTTGCCCGACAGCTTATGGATTTTTCCGGAAACCGATTTTGGGGTGATACAGGAGTGCAAATTATTGCCCAGGGAAATAATTATCCCGATCCTGTAGCTACCTATTTTTATCAGGATACCGCTTATTGTATTTATGCTTTAGCTGCCAGCCCTGGAGACAGCAACAATGAAATCCTGAAAGTTAACGCCATAAAAAGTGATCAAAGCAGTCCCTGGCTTGCTGATGTGTATCTGGATTCAGTTGCCAATCCCAAATTGCATTTTGAGGCAGGTATTTCTAATCAGGGTTGGAGTGTGCTGGCTTATGAACAAGGTAATGATTATGATATATATGCTATGCGCTTAAATCCTGATGGAACTTTGGGAGGGGCATATTATCCTGCTCCTCAAGCCCTGGAAGGATATGTGGATGATCAAGGAACCGTTCATTTAAGTTGGCAAGAACCACCCATTACTCCAAATCAATATTTGGTTTATCTGGATGAAGAACTCTATATTACTTTACCTTCAGAAACTCTTTTTTGCGCTATACCTGATTTGGTAGCAGGAACTTATGCTTTTTATGTGTGTGCCCTTTATTCTCCGGAGCATCAATCGCTCCCTTCCAATATTGTTACTTTAACTATTTTGCCCGTTGCCCTAGAAGAAGGTAATAACATTCCTGCCGTTACACATCTGGAAGTGAAACCCAATCCTATACGCAAGAGCTTTACTATCAGTTATTTTCAGGATAAATTCCCCTCCCAACTTACTATCTATAACCTCCGGGGACAAAAGGTTTATGAACAAACTTTCAGCGGTGGCGAACACGAAGTTATTTCCCGGAACTTGAACCTGAATTTACCCAGTGGTGTTTACCTGCTAAAACTGAATTCGCAGCAGCACAACTTCCAGCAAAAAATAACCGTAATCAAGTAACAGAGAGCGAAGAGCTTAGAGCATATTTTATGCTGTAAAAAAAAACACCGTGAGGTTGTCAGTTTCGTCAACCTCTTCTTTTATTCAATCGGAAAAGCATTGATAAAGCCGGTAAAATTCAGGGTTGCCAGCAAAGTGCCGATCAACAGAACAATTATTGCCACTGCTTTGAAATAATCTGATGCCTTCAGCATACTAACCAGGTCTGGATTGCGGGAAATATAGGCAGAAGCAGCATAAAATTCTTCTCCAATCAAGGTGTAGGAACAGGTTGTGATAAAAAACGGCACCTGAGTTATAGAATCGGTTCCGGCAATCTGATAGGCGCCTGTTTGATTTCCTGTTTCTGTTAAAAGCAATGCTTCCGCATTAAAAAATCCCATATAGAAAATAGTGGCAACTCTTTCGCGAACCGTTATGCCATTAATTCCCGCGCAATAAGGAAACTGGTCATAGGAAATAAAGAAAATATCATTGGGATTATAAGCATCCGGGCGTCCAACTTCATTATAAGCATTATGAATAATTTCCTGGGCTAAAGGTAGAACCATATAGTCACAGTGAGGAGAAATTAAACGGACATCAAATTCGGCGGCTTTTTTAGCTACCTGCCCTAAAATCAACATTGAAGCAACAGTATCAGGGTCTCCTAAAGTTCCCCAACCGGGAACAAACATTATCGGACGCCCCATTTCTGTAGCTCTACCAACTGCTTCTTCAATTGATTCCAAACCCGCAATGGGTCTGATATAAGCTGTCTCTTTCCGACTTTGAATGATGGCAACAATAAGGAATAAACACAATAAAATAGAAGCAGCGAGAGTTATATATTTGGTAGAATCAAACCATTCACTCTGCGGGTAAAATTGTGTCTTCCCTTTAGGATCAACATAGGTAGCAGTAGTAACAAAATTGGCTTTACCATCTGTTTTAATAAGGCGGTAAGAATAACTGCGCATATTTTTATTATGCGTAGCTAATAAGGTTTTAAGCCAGTCCTTGTTCGTTTTTGTTTTTTGGGCTTGCCGATAGGCAGGATGACTGGTAATAAAGTTATAAGTTCCTTCTGCTTCCTGAATTGCCGCCAGTAAAGAATCAGGAATAGCATTAGCAGGATACTTATTTTTTTCCGCCAATAAATTATCCAGTTCCTCTTTTTGTTCTTTCAGGTGCTTATCAAATTTCTTCCGAAATAAAGGAACAGCAAAAGTATAGCCGTTCAGCGAATCTATAGCTACTATCAGTTGCGGGTCTAAAAGCAAATGTTTACTCTTGGCATCGTAATCTATAATGTTTTCATAAACAGTGCTTTCGTAAGGAATGGAATGATCGTAAACCCGGGTTAAGCCATTGATATGATTACCAAAAAGAAAATCAGGATCAAAACCATTGCGGGTAAGGACTTCATAATAAAGTTTATTCACCGGTTCATTTTGATAATAGATATTCTCTCCCCGGAAAACTTTATTCTTGAGATCATAAACGATATGTTGTTCAGTGTAATCCTCAAAGTTACCATTATCATTGGTCTGAACGGCAATGCGGATTTTCATATTTTGAATAGCTTTATACTGTTG
>Ga0116141_10004547_pt1 | contig 11673 bp, 13 predicted proteins | sample AD_UKC097_MetaG_FD_89744 | JGI IMG/M metagenome (GOLD analysis project Ga0116141, IMG submission 89744) | Active sludge microbial communities of municipal wastewater-treating anaerobic digesters from USA - AD_UKC097_MetaG | ecosystem: Engineered > Bioreactor > Anaerobic > Digestate | place: USA... | reverse complement strand
TCACCACGGAATCCCTCAAGTTCCCGGAGCTTTTTCTCCACGGTCTGGAGAAGGTTCTCCTTGATACCCGAGGCCAGGAGGTGATACGAAAGATATCCGGTGGTGTACTCGCGCAGCTCCTCCTCGAAATCCCGGCGCTCCATCCACTTCACGCCGTCGAACTGGTACCTGGAAAGCGGCACCGTGCCGAAATGGCGCCGCAGCGCCGCCAGGTAGTTGAAGCCCGCGGGATCGTCGAAGGTCGGGTCTTTCAGGAGCTCGATGAGCACGGTCTCCAGCGAGGCGAAGACCTTCTCCTGGAACGGTCCTATCTCCCTCAGCACGGCCAGGAGCTTTTTCGTGGGGATGAGCCGCTTCCTGAACGCGATGCCCAGCCTGTTCGTTGAATGCGCGAGGTACCGCTTGCGGAAGATTTTCAGCTTCCTGTATTTCCGGATGATGTCGTCGAGATACACTCCCGAGGTCGATGGCTCCGCAGTGGGGGGGATGATTTTCGCCTCCGGGACCGAGTCCGCCGGGGATTTTTTCTTTCTCTCGTCCCGGATCTCGATGCTTGTGACCCGCGGGCCCTCCACGGGCTTGTCGGGGCACGACTGGATGAGCTCGATGATGGCCCTGTAGCGCTCTTCGTCCGATATGGACCTGTTCTGCATGAGGGAACGCACCAGTTCCCTCTTCGCCGCGGGGATGTCCTTCCCGAGCAGGAGCGATTTTGCCCTTCTCTCGATTTTTTTCGCGTCTCTGTCTTCCGCCATGGTTACCCCGCGCGCGCCCGCTCAACCGGCGAGCGGCCTTCTGATCATCCCATAAAGATCATTATTTTCAAGAAAAAAAGGCGCCGGCTCGGGCAATTTTATTTGACCGTTGCCGTTCTGTTTCACATACCTCACCCATGATAAGAAAAGCTGACGTTATCGACCTCATCCTCCTCGCTCTCCGCGAGGACATCGGCGCCGGGGACATCACCACGGGGGCGATATTCAACGGCACGGAGCCGGGGAGCGCGAGGGTCGTCGCGAAGGAGGAAGGGGTCTTCTGCGCCGGCGGCATTCCCGCGCTGGTCTACGGCGAACTCAATCCGTCGGTGGCGATCAAGTTCTCGGCCGACGACGGTTCAGCCGTCCGGCCGGGCGATACCGTCCTGGAGCTTAGCGGACCCGTCTCCGCCATCCTCACGGGCGAACGCACCGTGCTGAACTTCCTCCAGAGGATGTGCGGCATCGCCACCGCCGTCAGCCGCGCCTGCCGTCTCCTCGAGGGAACCGGCATCCGGCTCCTGGACACGCGGAAGACCGCGCCGGGGATGCGCGTTCTCGACAAGTACGCGGTGCGGACCGGCGGCGGCACCAACCACCGCTTCGGCCTCCACGACATGGTGATGATCAAGGACAACCACATCAGGGCCGCAGGCGGCATACGCGAGGCCGTCGCCAGGGTGCGGCGCGTTCACGGGAGCAAGTACAAAATCGAGGTCGAGGCGACGAACCTCGACGAGGTGCGCGACGCCCTGGAAGCGGGCGCGGGGATCGTCATGCTGGACAACATGGACGCCGGTGAAATGGCGCGCGCGGTGGAGCTCATCGGGGCCCGCGCGGAGACGGAGGTGTCGGGCAACGTCACCGAGGAACGGCTCGCCTCGCTCCGGGGACTCGGCATATCGTACATATCCATGGGATCGCTCACGCATTCAGTGAAGGCTTTCGACCTCTCGATGAAGTTCCTCTAACGGAACGCCGGTATCGGCCACACGTTTTTTTCTGCTTGCATTTTAACTACCCCGTTCGAGCATATCCGGACTGGTCAGTTATGTACAGCAGGCTCGCCGATACCGCAGGAGACCGCAGATGAAAAGATACGCGCACTCCATGGGAGTATTTCTCGCCGATGACATGGTGAGGATTTTCTATCAGAGCTGGCAGGCGCAGAAACCGAAGGGCGTCGTCGTCATCTCCCACGGGCTGGGAGAGCACTCCGACCGCTACACCAACATCATGAACGCCCTCGCCGGCGCCGGGATATCGTTCTACGCGCTGGACCACCGGGGCCACGGAAAGTCCGGCGGCAAGCGCGGACACGTGGACCGTTACATGAAGTACGTGGACGACCTGAAAAAGCTCGTGGATACCCTGGTGAAAACAGAGAACCCGGGACTTCCCGTCATACTCCTGGGCCACAGCATGGGAGGACTTATCGCCATGCGGTACGCCCTCGAGTACCCGGAGGACCTGAAGGGACTCATCCTCTCGGCGCCCGCGCTCGTTCCCGCGGTCGCGGTCCCCGGATGGAAGAAGTCGCTGGGCAGGATTTTTTCGGTAATCGCCCCGGGGCTCGCCATGAACAACGAGCTGGACCCCGCGGACATTTCTAGCGACCCCGACGTGGTCCAGGCCTACCGCGACGACCCGCTAGTGCACGACATGGTCTCCGCGCGCTGGTACACCGAGTACCTCGACACCGCGGAGTTCTGCCTCGCCAGGCCCGCGGAAATCGAGATGCCCCTACTGGTGATTCATGGCACCGCGGACAGGATGGTGAGCCCCGAATCGAGCCGGATAGTGTTCGAGAACGCGAGCTCCCGGGACAAGAAGATCTTCACCTGGGAGGGGCTCTTTCACGAGACGATGAACGAGCGGATCGAGGACAGAAAGAAAGTGCTGAAGACGATAAGCGCCTGGATCACTTCGCACATGTCGCCGGGCCGGAAAAAATAGGCGCCGTCAGCGTTTCGACAGCGCCTGTATCCTCTCTATATCGCCAAGCTTCCCGATAAGTATCATCATCGTACTTTCCGTGATGATGTCGTCCGCGGACGGCGTGAACTTCGTTGTCGCCTCCCGTTCGAGTGCGCCGGCGGCGTCTCCCTCCGCGAGGGACTTGAGGCCGATGACCTGGCAGTTGAACCTGGAGGTGATCTTCAGCTCCTTGAGGCTCTTCCCCAGGAACTCACCCGGAGGCGCCACTTCCACGATGCCGATGTCCTCTCCCAGGGGAAGGTAGTCCACGGCGTTCTTCAGGGCGAGCTTCCCCGCGAGTTTCACCGCCATGTCCCTTTCGGGAAATATCACGTCGGTCACGCCGATCTGGCTGAGAATCTTGCCATGGTCATCCGAGATGGCGCGCACGATGACGCGCTTCACGCCGATCTCCTTCAGGTACAGGGAGATGAGGATGCTCGGCGCCATTTCCTGCCCTATGCTTACGACGGCTCCGTCGAAGTCCTTGAGGGACAGCGCCGCCAGGACCTCCCGCTTCGACGCGTCGCCTATGATCGCGTGCGTGAGGAACTCCTTCGCCTGGTTCACCGTGTCCCGGGAGGCGTCGACCCCAAGGACTTCGCATCCGTTTTCCACGAGCGATTTCGCCAGTGTAAGACCGAAATTACCAAGACCGATAGCGACGAATTTTTTCATACGTTAACCTATCATGATATGTTCTTCGGGATATTGAACGCTCACGTCCTTATTTTTCGCAGTCAACGCCATTATCAGCGTCAGCGGCCCCAGCCGCCCCACGTACATCACCAGGCATATGAGCAGCTTCCCCCCAATTGTGAGCTTCGCGGTGGCCCCCATCGAGAGCCCCACCGTGCCGAATGCCGACACCACTTCGAATAGAGACGACAGAAAGCTTTCCCTCAGGCCAAAGTTGTCGATCACCATCACGAGGAAGGTCGAGAGCAGGACGAACATCAGAGAAAGGATGATAAGAGTGGTGCTCCTGTCCACGGTATCGCCATCGATCGCCCTGTGCCAGACCAAGGGCTGGTTTCGTCCCTTGAACTTCGCGTAGAGCATGATCATCGCGACCGCGATGGTGGTGGTCTTGACCCCGCCGGCTATGGAGCCCGGCGAGCCGCCGATGAACATGAGCACCATCATAAAGAACTGAGTGCTCTGCCGCAGGGCCCCTATGTCCATCGAGTTGAAACCAGCCGTGCGGCAGGTGACCGACTGGAAGAGGGAGGCGAGAACGGTTTCGCCCGCGGAATAGTCCCTCATGGAGAAGCCGAACTCCAGCATGAAGATGATCAGCGCGCCCCCAAAGACGAGGATGGCGGTCATCACCAGGACCAGGCGCGTGTGATGGGAAAGCCCGGAGAAGAAGCTCCTGTTGAAACTCGTGGCGAACTGCCGGCGCAGCTCGTGGATAACCAGGAACCCGAGCCCGCCCATGAGTATGGCGAGCATGATGCCTGTGTTCACGATCGCGTTACCGCGGTACGATACCATGCTGTCGGGAAAGGTCGAGAAGCCCGCATTGCAGAACGCGGAGACGGAGTGGAACACCGAATGCCCAAGGGCCTGCGGAAAGGGGAAATCCCGCGCGAACTGCAGGAGAAGGACCAGGGCGATAATCGCCTCGAAGAAAAACGTGTAGAGCACGATCCTGCCCACGAGGTTCCTCACCGGGATCTTCCTGATGTCGCTGTACATGTCGGCGAAAGTGAAGCGCCATTTTATGGAGAGGCTGTCCTTGAACATGGCGGCCATCGCCAGGGAAAAGGTCATGATACCCAGGCCGCCGAACTGGATGAGGAGCGCGATGATGGTCCTGCCGAAGAGCGTGAAATCCTTCGCCGTGTCCTTCACCACGAGGCCCGTCACGCAAACCGCCGAGGTCGAGGTGAAGAGCGAATCTACAAACGAAATGCCCTCCCCCGTGGTGGAGAAGGGCAGCTTCAGCAGCACCGCGCCGGCGATGATGAGCGATACGAAGCTCAACAGTACCGTCTGTATCGGCGACAGTTTAAAAAGCCTGTTTCTCATTTAGATACGGCGATCCCGTTGATCCATTTCCCGCGTCGCACGCTCCCGTCCTTGTAATAGTAGGCGCCGCTGCCGTGCATCTGGCCTTTCACGAAGTCTCCCTCATACTTCTCGCCATTGGGGAAATTGAACACGCCCCTTCCCTCCTGGAGCCCGTCCACGAAAGGCCCAGTATATTTATCGCCGGCGGGCGACGTGTAGACTCCCTCGCCGTGGTACCTGCCGTTCTTCATCATACCCTCGTACTTCCTGCCGTCGGCGTAGGTGAATATCCCCCTCCCCTCGACGATCCCGTTTTTAAACTGGCCTGTGTACCTGTCGCCGTTCGGCATCGCCAGGGTCCCCTCGTCTACCATTTTATCATCCACGAACTTGCCCTCGAAGCGGCTGCCGTTGGCGAAAGTGTACTTGCCAATGCCGTTTTTCAAATTGTTTTTAAACTCGCCCTCGTACCTGGCGCCGCTGGCGAAGGTGAAGACGCCGGTGCCGTGCATCTTGCCCTCCGCCCATTCGCCCTTGTAGGTATTGCCGTTCGGGTAGACCGCGGTCCCCTCGCGGAACGGCTTGCCGTCCTTCCACCAGCCTTCGTAGTTGGCCCCGTCGGAAAGCTTCTTGGTTTCCCAGCTGCCCTCGCCGGTCAGCCATCCCTTGACGGTATTGCATCCCGCGAAGGCGGAGAGCAGGACCGCCATCATGACACACACTGTTGTCTTTCGCATGTTATCCTCCTCAATACACGATTCTGTTTCGCCCGGCGTTTTTCGCATGATACAGCTTCTCATCGGCCTCTCCGATGATGGTGTCGATACCGGCATGGCGCGCCGCGTCGAACTGGACGACACCCATGCTCACGGTCACGCCGAACTTTTCATCGCCCTGGGTGAATTCGTTGCGCTGGATGGTGTCCTTGAGCCTGCGGGTCACTTCCAGCGCCCCGGCAAGGTCCGTATCGGCCAGGCCCAGGAGGAATTCCTCTCCACCGAAGCGCGAGATGATATCGCACTTCCGTAATCCCTTCGTGAGAATGGATCCCATCGACTCCAGCACGGTATCGCCCGCGCGGTGGCCGAACCGGTCGTTCACTTCCTTGAAGTGGTCAAGGTCCATCATCACCACGGTGAGGGGCTGCCTGTTCCGCTTCACGCGCTCCATCTCCGCCTTCAGAAGCATTTCCCCCTGCTTGTGGTTCAGGAGCCGGGTGAGCCCGTCGTGCGTCGCCTTGATGAAAAGCTCCCGCACCAGGAAGACGATTTCCAGCGCCACGTCGAGCTGGGGGATGTACTGTTCCAGCAGGGCCCTGTCCCGCTCGTCCACCTCGCGGTCCGCGAAGACGTGGAAGATGCAGCGGAAGCGCCTGTTCGACTCGATGACGGGGAAGGAGGCGATGGCCTTCAGGCCTATCGTGCCGGTCACGCTTTCGACGCGCCGCGTATCGTCACCGAAGTAGTTCAGCAGCAGGCCGCGGAGCTCTCCGTTCAGGAAAATCTTTTCTTCGAGTATGTCCGGGTACGCCGCGTAGGTTTTCCGGATGATATCGGCCGCCAGGTCATGGGTCATGGTGATGCCGATCTCCTTCAGCGAGCGCAGGATCTCCTCGTCCGCCGAGTAGTCGAGGTAGATGAATTCGCGGTAGTGACGGTCGTAGACGGTGAGGGACACGCCCATGGCGTCGAAATTGGCGTGAATGTGCCTGCAGATCCCCCGGATGGAGTCCGACCAGTCCCCGTCCACCATCTGTAAAAGCTGGTTGAAGAGGCCCAGGTCGGCGTTCATTATCGCGGTCTGCGCGCCCGTGCACCCGTTGGCGTTCAAAGCTGCATCAGCCATGTCATTCTCCTGTCACGCGCGGCATCGCCTGCGAATTGCCTCTTGTAGACGTGCCTGGTGAATAATTGCAAGTTATTTTCCTGTGCGCCCGCGCTCACGCTATTGTTACGGGGCCCGCAGCGCGCCCCTCGACGAACTGGCGCACGCGGGGCTCGTCCGTGTTCCTGAACAGGTCCGGTGAGCCCTCCATGAGCACCTTCCCGTCCAGGAGCATCACGATCCTGTCGGCCACGCGGTACGCGGAGTTGATATCGTGGGTCACCACCACGGAGGTGATGCCGAAGTCCGCGCGCATTTTCAGGATCAGCCTGTCGACGGCGCCCGCGGTGATGGGATCGACGCCCGTGGTGGGCTCGTCGTAGAGCATTATCTCCGGCCGCATGGCGATGGCGCGCGCCAGGCCCGCGCGCTTTTGCATGCCGCCGGAAAGCTCGGAGGGCTTTTTCCGTTCCACGCCGCGGAGCCCCACGCGCTCCAGCATCTCCGGTACTATGCCTGCTATCTCCACCTCGGAAATTTTCTTTCTCCGGAGGCCGAAGGCCACGTTGTCGTAGATGTCCATCGAATCGAAGAGGGCGGCGCCCTGGAAGAGGATCCCGTATTTCGCGCGGATTTCGTCCCGCGCCTTTTCGCCCGCGCCGGTGAACTCCGCCCCGTCGACGAAAATCCTGCCGCCGTCCGGAATGAGGAACCCCACCAGGTGCTTGAGTATCACCGACTTCCCGGTGCCGCTCTTTCCCAGGATGCAGAGGATCTCCCCCTCGTACACGCTGAAGCTTAACCCGTCGAGCACCGTCTTGGGGCCGAACGACTTGCGCAATTCCTCGATTCGTATCTTTTCTTTCATGGCCTGGAAGTGTTCTTCGCGGAGGTCCAGCGCGCGTGTTCTTCGAGGAGATGTTCCAGCAGGTACTCCAGCGTCCATCCCGCGTTGCTTTCCGTGAGGCCGCAGAATATCGGCCTGGCGACGCCGTCCCCGGGAAACCGGTCCATGGCCATGGACATTTCCTCCCTGGAAAATCCCAGGAACATCAGTATGCGCGTCTCCCTTTCCTCGAAGACTTCGGTATCTTCAGCGTTGAGGATGCTCTCCACGGTATCACCCTCGCGGCCCGAGGCGCTGATGAGCGTCACGTCGCGTCCCAGTGCCGCGGCGAGCGCTTCCCGGATCGTCATCGCCTGGTTCTTCCCGTAGCCGTAGAGCATTATTCCCAGCGGTTCCATCGTCCGATATCCCTCCCCGCACCGCCCGGGAGTTCTCGCACAATTATGGCGCTCCATCAACCATTTTTTTATTTACTTTCGGACGCGGATGTGCATGATATCTCCCGGAGGCGGAAATGAAATTGAGCAACGAGGCCCGCGTGGGCATGGTGGTCACCGTGAGCTTCACCATCTTCATCCTGATGGTGGGCGTCCTGGCGAAGATCAACATCGCCAGGTCCGGCTACAACCTCAGGGTCTACTTCGGCTTCCTGAACGACCTTCGCAAGGGAGCGCCCGTGAAGATCGCCGGCGGCATCTCCATCGGCCAGGTGACGGACATCAAGCAGAGCGGCGAAAAGACCGAGGTGAACATCTGGATCGACAAGAAGTTCAAGCTCATCAAGAAGACCAAGTTCGCCATCTTCACCACGGGGATGATAGGCGAGAAGTACATCAACGTCTTCGTCCCCCCCTCGCTGGACGTGGAGGATTTTTTCAACGGGGCGACATGGTCTACGGCATCGACCCGCCGAGCTTCGACCAGATGATGCTCACCTTCCAGGGCTTCCTGGAGAAGGACGGGAGCCAGATCCTGGCCGAGATCTTCCAGAACTCCAACAAGTTCGTGGGTAACCTGAACAGGATCACCGCGGAGAACCAGGGCGATATCCGCACCTCCGTGGTCATGGTCCGCAACATGATCGGCTCCATGGCGGTGAAGTCCCAGACGCTCATGGACCAGCTGAACCAGCTCACCAGGAACATGGCCGAGCTCTCGGAGAAAAACAAGCAGGACATATCGATAGCGCTCCGCCAGATCTCCGAGACGACCGCGAGCCTCAACAAGATCATCTACCGCATCGACAGCGGGCGCGGCTCTCTGGGCAAGTTCATCAACGACGAGGACATCTACAACAACATCCGCGACGCCTCCATCTACGCGAAGGACCTCTTCTACAAGCTGGACCAGGACCCGTCGAAACTCTTCTTCCCGAGACAGAAACGCTGAATGGCGAAACAGCGGCCTTCCTTCACCTGCATCGCCTGCGGCGGCGAGTTCCCGAAGTGGCTGGGCAAGTGCCCGGAGTGCGGGGAGTGGAACTCGCTGGCGAAGTCCGAGCCCAGGGCCTGCGTGGAATCCCCTCCCGCCGCGGCAACGCGCCTCTCCGACATAGAGCTTGACTCCCACGCCCGGGTGTCCACCGGCATCACGGAGTTCGACCTGGCCTGCGGCGGCGGGCTCGTTCCCGGCAGCGTGATCCTCGTCGGCGGCGAGCCCGGCATCGGCAAGTCGACGCTGGCGCTCCAGGTCGCCGGTTCCCTGAAGTGCCTCTACGTCTCCGGCGAGGAGTCGCCGCCGCAGATCCGCCTCCGGGCAGAGAGGGTCCGCGCGCGCACAGCGAACATCGAGATCAGCGCCGCCACGGACGCCGCGGAGATAGCCGCGCTCCTCGGGGAGAAGAAGCCCGGCTGCGCCATCATCGACTCCATACAGACGCTCCGCTCGCCGGGCCTCCCGGGCGCGGCGGGCTCCCCGGCGCAGATACGCGAGTCGGCGGCGTTGCTCATAGGCGCGGCGAAGAATTCCTCAGTGCCGGTGATCCTTATCGGCCATATCACCAAGGACGGCCTCATCGCGGGCCCCAAGATGCTGGAGCACATGGTTGATACCGTCCTCTATTTCGAGGGCGATTTCTCCCGGGACTACCGGGTCCTCCGCTGCTTCAAGAACCGCTACGGCTCCGTGAACGAGATAGGCCTCTTCCGCATGACGGCGCGCGGCCTGGAGGAAGTCCGCGACCGCAACGGCGTCTTCCTCAACACGGGGGCCACGAGCGCGCCCGGCAGCGCCGTCTCCGCCGCCATCGAGGGGAGCCGCGTGGTCCTCTTCGAGGTCCAGGCGCTGGTGACGTCCACCAGCTACAGCAACCCGCGCCGCATGTCCGACGGTTTCGACTACAACAGGATCATCCTCATCACGGCGGTGCTCGAGAAGCACGCGCTCCTGAACCTCGGGGCCTTCGACGTGTTCATCAACGTCGCCGGAGGTTTCACCATTGGCGAAACCTCCGCGGACCTCGCCGTGGCGGTATCGATCGCGTCGAGCCTGAAAGGCGTTCCGGTCCCGCACGACGCCGGCTTTCTCGGGGAGATATCGCTGTCGGGGGAGATACGGCCGGTGTCGCAGTGCGGCAGGCGCGCCCTGGAGTTTGCGCGTTCCGGCTTCAGGACGCTCTACGTGCCGGCGAGGGACCTCGACGAGGCGCGCCAGTCCGGGTTCCAGGGCGATATCGTCCCCCTCCGTGACATCGCGGAGGCGATGCGTCTACTGTTGTAACGATACAGGAGACCCGGACCGAGCTCCAGTGTAGGAGAGCTGTACCGAATACTCAACGAAAAAGGCACCCCGCGCGGGGTGCCTTCGTGTGTGTCCGACAGTACGTGTTCCGGATCAGTGGTGGGCTGCAGGCGCCTGGGGCTCATCGGGAGCGGCGGCCGTGCAGGTGTCGATCTTCAGGAGCGCGTACACCCAGCAGTAGCCCATTATGGATGTCGCGATCATGCCGGTGCCCAGGACCAGGAGTATGATGGTGCCGATGACACCCGTGTGAAGAGCGAAAATGTTCAACAGGAACGAGATACCCAGTAAAAAGCGGATATAGCTGTCAACCTTGCCGACGTTCTTTTCCATGATAGCACCCCTTTCGGTTAATATGCGCCCTTTGCGCTTATACTTTGCGCCGCGGTACATTATATGTCAATATTTTTTGCTCCGCGCGCCGATAAGAATAATGACCATGACCGGGTTGCGCGGCACCCCGGCGCCATAGCCGTGCTCCTGCCCGGAGGCCGGTGCGATACGCGGAAGATCCATGAAAATCGACATCTACAAGGAAAACCAGCTCATCATCATCAGCCTGATAGGGCGGCTCGACATCAACCAGGTGCACAACCTGGAGGCGGTGTTTTACAGGCAGATGGAGCTCCAGCCTTCCACCATCGCGATCATGATGAAGGACTGTGTCTACATAGACTCCGCGGCGATAGTGTCCTTTGTGCGGTTCAAGAACATGGCGCGGAAAAACATGGTGGACCTGGTCTGCTACAACCTGAACGGCAACATAGAGCGGATCTTCAAGATCGCCAAGATGGACAAGTTCCTCACCATCCTCACCGAGGAGGAGTTCCTCGCCAGGTACGTCAACCGCTAGGCGGCCTACAGGTAGCGCAGCCCCGTCCTCTCCTTCACCAGGTCCAGGGTCTTCACCGCCTCTGCCCTCGTCTTCTCGGCGCCTTTTTTCAGAATGTCGTGTATCGCGCCGGTATCCTTCGCCAGCTCCGCCCGTTTTTTCCTGAACGGCGCGAAATAGTCGTAAATGAGGCCGAGCAGCTCCTTCTTCACCTCGCCGTATCCCACGCCCCCCTTGAGGTAGCGCTCCTTCATCGCGGTGATCTTCTCCGCGTCGGCGAAGAGCCGGTACAGCGCGAACAGGTTGCAGGTCTCCGGGTCCTTCGCCTCCTCCACCGGCGTGGAGTCGGTCTTGATGCGCATCACCTTTTTCTTGAGGGACGCCTCGTCCTCGAAGATGTTGATGGTGTTGCCGTAGCTCTTGGACATCTTCTGCCCGTCGATGCCCGGTATCACGGCGATATCGTCGGGGATGATGGGCTCCGGCAGGACGAAGGTCTCCCCGAAGGCGTTATTGAAGCGCTCGGCGATATCGCGCGTGATCTCCACGTGCTGTTTCTGGTCCTTCCCCACGGGGATGCGCTCCGCCTGGTACAGGAGGATATCGGCCGCCATGAGGATCGGGTAGGTGAAAAGCCCGGCGTTGGGAACTATCCCCTTCGCCACCTTGTCCTTGTACGAGTG
>Ga0116141_10004544_pt1 | contig 11680 bp, 5 predicted proteins | sample AD_UKC097_MetaG_FD_89744 | JGI IMG/M metagenome (GOLD analysis project Ga0116141, IMG submission 89744) | Active sludge microbial communities of municipal wastewater-treating anaerobic digesters from USA - AD_UKC097_MetaG | ecosystem: Engineered > Bioreactor > Anaerobic > Digestate | place: USA... | reverse complement strand
TCGAAGCTCTGGAACTTCGCCGGGTGCTTGGCGAGGAGAAAGCCCAGGTCGGAAGCGGGGCGGTGGGTGGTGGAGAGGGTGAGCAGCATCATTCGGCTCAGAAGGAATGTAGCCGATCCGGATTCGCGGGAACGAAACCAATGACGAGGAGGACCCGAGAGGCGAGTCGCGGATGGCGGTTCGACGAGCGGCCATCGTGAGTCACAGTCAGGCAAGGCCCGTTTCTTGTCCGGAATGCAGGACAATCTGGAACCGCCGATGAAATCGATCGAGCCAGCCCTCTCAGCCCTGAACCAGATCGTCTCCCGTTGCCGGGACTCGAGTGACGAGGACTTCCTCCTCGAGCTGAAGCGACTCGTCGCCCTGGGTAGGGGCAGCGCCGCCCTCGCGGGCGGGATCGCGGAGTGCGAAGCAGAATTCGGCAGCAGGATCGAGGCCTATTTCTCGGAGTTTCGGGACACAGAAGCGCTCGCCCTGCAGCTACGTGACGAGCTGGCGGCGTCTTACGGCGAGGAGCTCCCGTCGCTCAACACCTCGGCTGCAACTGGAACCCCCGAGCCCATGTTGCGGGCCTTGTCGATGGAGTCGTTCTCGCGCCTCGAGTCGGAAGCGAAGGCCTCCGGCCCTTCTCTGGACCGCCTGACGGAGATGGCCAGAATTCTGAGCTGGCAGATCTCGTGCGTTCAACGAGGCCGGCTTGACCCGCCCCCCGAGGTAGTCGCCCTGAAGAAGCGCCTCGCGTTTCTCGAGGAGCGAAGGGAGTGGCTGGATCGCGAGCGCGAGAACCACATTCGCGTGGACGCGGGCGCGTGCTGGCATGAGCTCCAGAAGTGGGAGGGGAAGCTCAACCCCTCGCCGACCCTGCGAGACGGCCCGCTCGACTTCGAGGCGATCCTCGACCAGGCCCTCGAATCCCTCGCCTCCCCGCCCATCGAGAAGGTCCTCTATGGAGGAAGAACCAGCTCCTCCGCTCGAAGGGCGTCAGACGAGGAGCTGCGACGCTTCCGCGACTGGCGAGCCTCGTTTCAGCTCCGGCTCGAGCGCTTTCGAGATGACCTCCACTATCGCCTTCAAACCGCCGTCTCGCGTAACAGCCTCCTCCGCAGGTACGCCGCTCGATGCATGTGGTTCCGCCGGGACGAGCTGTCAGAGAAGATTCGTCGCGCTCGACAGGCCGGTCGATCTGATCTCGAGCGACTTCTCGCCGATGACGCGGCGGCCTACCTCTTTGACTGCGGGCTGTTCGTGCTGACGGAGGTCAACGTCCGGCCGGTTCGGCTGGACCTTATCGCGGATGCCGGGAGTGAGCTGCTCCTGGTGGAGGCGAAGGTCTACGGGAAGGAGCGTGGGGGGCTCGAAGCGACAACCCAAGGCCTGAGGCAGTTGCTCGACTATGCCACCGACCTGAGGTCGAGCGGCCTCAACCCCGCGAGCTACCTCCTCCTGTTCCGAAGTGGGGGCAGGAAAGTCGCCTGTCCGGCAGGGCCGTTCGAGATTCAGGGTACGGTAGTCGAGATCGTGCACATCGACCTCGCCACTTCTGCCGAGAAGGGCAGCAGAGCTGGGCCACCCGAGGCCTGCACCGTTGAAGAGCTCTCGCTCAGGGTGCAGAGACCGGCCAAGCAGGCCGGTCGAGCGCTGGACTCCGGTCGAAAGGACTCCTCCGCGACGCGCAGGCGGGCCTCTGGTCGGTCACCCTCAACCCGGCGACGCTCCAGCCGCCTGTCGTAGAGCCTTGACGAGAGCGACCGCTCATGGGAACACCTCACCCCTCCACTATCACGACGGCCGGTGCCGGGTTCAGCTATGAGGATGCAGTAGGGGCACACGCCCTTCTTTGCCTGCTCGCCGAGCGCGCGTACCTCGAACCGTCCCTGGGCTGGCCAACCGCCGTGCAGTTTCAGACGAGTAAGCCGGGCTGGACGCTCGACGACATGCTCGTCGAGTCACGGAGCCCGCTTGGCGTCCACCGCGCGGCGGTCTCGATCAAGCTGAACGAGCCGGTGAGGGCCAGTGGCTTCCCGCGCGACTTCGTGTGGCGATCGTGGCGGCTCGCTCTGGAGCCTGGCATGACCGGCTTCAATCCCGCCATCGATCGCCTCGTTCTCGCCTCGAACCGGTCGACCGCGGAGGTGCAGACCGCGCTCAACCACCTCCTGACCTTTGCTGCCGCGAATCCCGGCTACGCCGGCGACCTCGGCAGCGCCCTGGGGCGAACACTCTTTGACAGCTTCGCCTGCCCCGCGGACCTCGCACGCCCATCCGGTGGTCAACCGACAACCGCGAAGCTCCTGGCCGCCGTTCACGTCCTCCACTTCGACTTCCTCGAGCGAAACTCAGGCAGCCACAAGGACTGCCTCGCGCTCTGCCGGGCTGTCATCGAGAGCGGATCGGCCGAGGACGCCGAGCGGCTCTGGACCGATCTCCAAGAATACGTAAAGAGCCTCCGCCCGGCCGGGGGGAGGGTCACCTCCGAGCTCCTCCTGCGGTACCTCCGCATCCGTGGCCACCGCCTGGCGATCGCTCCCGACTACCGGCACGCCTGGGACCAGCTCGCGACGCTCTCAGACCGCAATTTGTCGGACGTACGTGACGTCCTTGGAGACGGCGTACACCTCGAGCGCTCGGAGCTCCTGGAATCGCTCCGCAGCGCGGTGGCGCTCAACCGCGTCACGGTCCTCCTCGGCCGCTCCGGAAGCGGAAAGTCGAGCGCGCTGAAGGCCTTCGCGGCGCACGGGACCGTAGGTCGGCCGGTGTATCTCCTCACGCCCGAGGACGTCGAGCGCCTCGAGATGCGGCCGCTCGAATCGGGCGTGCGCCACCCCCTCGCCGCACTCCCCGCCACGCAACCCGCGCACGACGCCATCCTCATCCTCGACGGCCTCGACCGCATGTTCGACGCCAGCGCCGCGCGCGCCGTCAGCCGCCTGGTCCGGTCGCTCCGGCTCGACGCTGACGACACGAACTGGCGACTGGTCGTCAGCTCGCAGCCCCAGGAGTGGGAGCGGCTCGCCGTAACTATCCCCGAGATCCCGCGCACAACCCCCATCGACGTCCCGACGCTCGCGGCAGCCGATCTCACCGAGCTCCTCGCGCAGGCGCCTGATCTCGCGCCCCTCCTCACCGGCACGGCCGGCCCAGTCGTCTACACGCTGAAGACGATCGACCTCGTGGCGCGCAGCCGCACGACCCCCAGCGCCTCATGGGTCGGTGACGCCGACGCGCTGAACGCCTGGTGGGACGCCGTAGTCGCCCGACACACCGAGGGGCGCAGCCTCGAGCGCACGATCACGCGCATCGGCCGCTTGCAGGCCGAGGGTCGGACCCGGTACGTCGCGCTGCACGCGCTCGACTCGGGCGACACCGAAGTCCTGCGCAACCTCGAGAGCCTCGGAATCCTCGCCGCCAGGGACGGACGCGTTTCGTTCGAGCACGCCCTCATCGGCGACTACGCCCGCGCCCGTTTCCTCCTGGGTCTCCCGCACACCGACGTCGCCGCGCTCGAAAGACTGCTCGGCCAACCTGAGTGGCGCTCCGCGTTTCAGCTCATCGCAGCGATCCATCTCGAGACCGCTGCGCGCACGGGGTGCCGAGAAGACCTAGATCGGTTGCTGGCGCGGATCCCAGGCGACGCCGGGATCGACCTCCTGTGCGATGCGGCCATCGCTTCCCCTTCTTCCGAGCGCCTCCTGACGGCCCTTGACCCACTCGCAACTTCGGTCGGCTTTCTCCCCCGCCTGCTCCTCCGCATCTGGGCGACCGTCACGAGGCCCGTGAAGCTCCGTCCTGAGCTCGGGAAGACGTTCACGGCCCATGACTGGGCCTACTGGAACCGCGAGGCCCGCCTTCCCGTTCACCCGCTCTGGACGTCCGTGATCGGGTGGCTCCTACGCCACCAGGCAGCCGTTCGTGCCACGGCGCCCCTCACGTTCGTGCCCATCGCCAATGCCGGCCTGGACTGGCCGCAGCGCTACGGCCTCGACGTGCCGTTCCAGCGTGAGCTCGCGGGCGCGATACTCGAGATCGCCTCCGATTTCCATGAGGACTGCTACCGCGCGGACGTCGAGGAGGTCGATCTCGAACGGTTGTTCCTTACGGCGCTGCTCGGAGCCCGGTACCACCCGGCGCGCTTCGAGACGCTCGCCAGAGAACTGGCTGGCCTCGTGCCCCCTCCGGAGGCCGAAGTCCCCGTCGAGCAGCCGGCTCGGTGGTTCATTCCCGACGTCGAGCCCATCACCGTGCCTTGGCCGGACGGACCGCTGAGGGAACCCCACCGGACGTTCCGCAAGGTCGCCCTCTCGCCGCGGGGCGCACGGGAGCTCGCCACGTTCGACGCACGGCTCGCGCGCACGATCTTCCTCGCGCTGCTCATCGCGCCACCCGGGCGCTCCCGCTCATTCAGCGGGCGCGACGATCTGCAGATCGAGGAGGACGACCACTCCCCGCCCTGCCACGACTTCGCGCCCCTCCAAGCCCTCCTAGACGCTGACGCTGGGGAGGCACACGAGTTCGTGCATCGCCTCGTCGACTTCGCCACCGCTCGCTACATCGAGGACCGCCAGCGCCCGCGGTTCGGGGAGCCCACGTCGGACAGCCCTGCGCCGACGCCCGGACTGTCCCTTCGTGTCGGAGGCTCCGAGCGCTTCTTCAAGGGCGACGTCGCGGTCTTCGGCTGGCACGGGGGGGTCGGGATGCACAGCGTCATCGGCTCCGCGCTCATGACCCTTGAGCGATACCTCTACGGACTAGCCGAGGCCGAACAGAATCGCTGGATCGGAGACCTCCTTACTCGGAGCGGCTCGGTCGCCGTACTCGGCCTCCTGAGTGAGCTCGCAACGAAGGATCCAGCGCTGCTAGATGGGCCATTGCGTCCGCTCCTGGACGATCCATGGCTCCTCAAAGTCGACAAGCTCGCGGCCTTCGAGGTCGCGCGAACCCCAGTGCCGGGATCGTGGCCGGGCGAGTCCCGCGATCGCGCCCGCCTCCGGTACGAGTGGCGACAGCTGCCACAGCACCAGACCGACCTGTTGGCGGCCGCTCTCGGCTGGCTGCGCGCGGGGAGGTTCACCTGGGGCCCGCTCGCGGAGGTACGGAATCGTTGGATTCAGTGTCGCGACCGGGTGGTTGGCGCGACGGCGTATTCCACCTGGTGCGACGAGCTCCTCTACATCACCGACGCGGGCAACTGGCACCTGGCTCGCGGAGCGGACGGCGGGGAGGCCCTCTTCCTCACCGACTCAGAGCGATTCCAGGCCAACCGGCGGGAGCTCGCGCGGGAGGAAGCCGCCCTCATTCCGTGGAGCATCGCCGCTCAGTGCCAGCGCCTCATCGAGAGCGCCGAAGCCCTAACGGCTGAGCGGATCGACGGCCTCGCAGCCCTACTCGACGCTCCTCCGCCAACGCCGGACCCCCGGGGCGTGCTCGGGCCCATTCCGATCCCCGGAATCGTTGCGGCGACACTGCTCGTGAGGGCCGGCGACTCTCCGGCCATGACCATTGCGCTCCGCGAGCGCTGCGAGGCGCTCGTGCTCGCGATGGCGCTCAGTCCGCCCGCCCCCGGCCCCCTCGATCACCGGCGCTCCCCTTGCCTCGTGTGCTGGGACTTCTTCGCCGCGAGCGCGCTCCCGGGACTGCTGACTCGCCATGGGCTAACGCCGCCCCTCCGTCGCGTCCTCTCGGCGCTCGCACTCGCCCCACACGACCAGGCGGTCACGCTGTTCCTCTCCCGTGTCGTGGGTGACGGGGCGCTCCCTGAGGAGGATGCAGAGTCTCTCCTCCACCTCGTCGTTCTCGCTGCGCGCCTGGACCTTCTCCAACAGTGGGCCACCACGCGCCTTCCCGTGCTTTCCGACGCCTGCCGGGAGGAGATCTCTGTGGCGCGGAAGCGCTACCAGCGCGGCAAGCTCGCTCCACTCCCGCAGACATGGAGCTCGATCAGCACATTCGTCCCCCGGGGGAGGCGGCTCACGACCAGGTTCCGCCTCTGGCGCAGCCGCGCGTCCCTCGCATCCGCGCCACGGTGGACAAACTTCGATCTGCTCCGCGCTGCGTTCGCCTGGATCGCAGACGGCGTCGACAGCGTCCCCGCCGTGCGGAGGCGTCGGCGAGCGGCGTATACGCTCGAGTTGCGTCTCGCGCTCGGCAGCCCGGTCGGGAAGGACGACGACCCTGATCGGGCGGCGCACTTCGACTCCCACCTGCTCATCGGGCGGAGCATCGCAGCACTCCTTTTGAGCGAGCCCGACGAGGAGGAGCGCCGGAGGCTATCCGCCGCGTTCTTCGAGCGGAAGGACGAGAACAAGCGACGATACCCTACGGAAGAGGCCATCATCGAGGCGCTCTTCCGCAGAGGTCTGCCAGGCGGGGGCGAGCACCCCGCCTTCCGGCGTGTCCACGATGAGCTGTTCCAGCGGTGCTTCGGACCGGACGGGGCTCTCGTCTGCGATGCCGGCTGGGCAGGTGTGCGAAAGCTCGCGGAGCTTTTCCTTGGCGTCGGAATGAGTCGCCTCGACGCGATCTGGTCGGAGGAGCGCGTCGGCCTCTTCGAGGCGTTCGACGCCACCTGGCGACGCTGGGTGGCCGTTGCCTTCTCACACTGGGGCTGCGGCACAGCCTTCCTGCGGCTTCTGCGCACCCCCGCCGCGAAGACCCGGCGCCTGGTTCTCCTGCACCTCATTGGACCGGAGAACCTCGATGACCCTGGCGATGACAAGGAGTTCGATGCTGCGCTCCTCGCTCTGATCCAAGTGTGCTGGGAGGAGAACGTCCACGAACTCGAGTCAGACGCCGACTCGCGCGCGGCGTTTCAGTGCGCTCTCCGTCATCTCGTGCAACGCGGACTGCCGGACGCGGTCCTGCTCGAACAGACGGTCGCATCGAGATGGACGCCCGGCTGACCGACCACACGCAATGAAAAGGCTGTGCCGCGTAGCAGCTGCACAGCGAACAGGTCGAGCCCGATCGCACGATATCTCACGCCAGCGCCTTCTTGAGCTGGCGTGCATCATGCACGACCTCAACGGACCGTCCGAATCGAGTCGAGAACGTCCGGACGTTCTCGTAGAGAGTCTCGTCATGTGTTACGAAGATGTCGAACCGAAGCGCCGCCAGCGCGTGATGCACATCGAGCGTCAGGCTCGGCATCGGCAGTCGCTTTTGGTTCAGGCAAACCTCCAATTCCCTGAGTACCGTGTAGTAGCCAGCGCAGGCGACCGCAAGTTCTGCGCCAGCCGCCGCCCTCACGCAGGCACGCAGCAGTACCGCCAAAGCGGTCGGCAGGTCTGTTGCAAGCGTCTCCGCGTCCGCCATCGCAACGCCCTTTGGGAGGCTCGGGCAACCGGTCGCCTCCATCACGCTAGTCCACCCGGCCACGATCTTTGGAATCGCGAAGGTAAGGTGGAGTGCGCAGGGCCAACAGAGGATGGAGCGAATGGCGTTTCCGATGTCGACGGAGCCGTACGCCGAGGCGATTGCTATGCGCTCCTTCGTGAGGAGAGCAAGTGTCGCCTTGCTGGGCCTCTTCGCCTGCACGACGAGGTCCGCGGCTTCGCGTCGCATGTCATCGAGGCTCAGCCCGTCAGTGCCCAGCGGGTCGAAGGTCGTCGTCGCGAACCCGTCCATGGTCGCCACGAGCTTTGCGATGTAGGCGTCCGGGTCAGCCGCAATGCGGGCGTGAATGAGGTGGGTCTCGGCCTTCGCGCGGCAGATCACCTCGACGCCGCGGCCAAGCGGCACGTCCTGAGTCGCGGCGAGGAGTCCTAGTTTCCCGAGCCAGAGATTTTCGCTCAGCCGACGGCATCGTTCGACGAAGGGCTCGGAATCGTACGCACCAGGGATCAGGGAGTTTAGCCAAGCGCCAAACGACTCCATGATGAAGAAGTCGAAGCCCGACCACATGCGTCTCGCCGCGATGATCTCGAGCATCACTTGCGCTTGCGTCTGCCGTTCCTTCGCGTCCGCCATCTGGCTGAGTTCCATCAGGTGCGTCGGCGAAAGAAAGACCTGTGCGGTGCCGGCGCTCTGCGCGTTCAGTAGGAGCGCGGCGATCGGGTGCTGGCGCCAGTCCGCCCCAGAGCTGAGGAAGTGCCCGATCAGGTTCTGGTCAATGTAGACGGTCTGCGAACTCACGACGCCTCCTGTCAAGTAGCAGAGATTCTTAAGAAGGCTTTCAGGCGGGACTCGGGTCGCGGCGATCCCTCCTGATGCTCGACAGCTGACGATCGCGCTCGCGGCGCGGTGCTCGATCCACGTCGAGCCGGATCTATCGCGATTGCGTCAGTTCGAGAGCCTTTAAATTCCATTGACGCCCTAGTCTCGCGACCTTAGCACTCAGCAAACGAGATGGGCGCCGGTCGTAACTGAGGGGAGCCCTTGGGCCTAGAGATGGCCGTAGGGGAAGGGTCTGAACATGCGACCTCTGGGTCATGAGCCCGGCGAGCTACCAGGCTGCTCCACCGCGCGTTCGGGAGGGGGAAGCTTCCGGTGAGGCGATAGGAAGCTGAGCGCTGCGATGTGGAAGCAAGCTCAGGGACCCGGCTCGCCGGGAGGGAAGCCGGGGGCTTCAGGCCCGACCCCTACTGGCAGTCGGATTTCGACCTCGAGCCCTCCACCCGGGCGGTCGCGGACGCCGACGCGGCCACCGGGCGCCACGATCGCGAGCCCGAGGCTAAGGCCGAACCGGGGCCGGATGGAGCCGGAGGCTCCCCGGTAGAACGGCTCGAAGACGGTGTCGAGGTTAGATCTGGCGACGTCGGGGGGCGATTGGCAACGCGGACGAGGAACGTCCCGCCGCGGTTCTCGGGTTCGGCCGTCACTTCGACGGCGGTGCCGGGAGCCGTGAAAAGCCACCGCATTGCGGATGACGTTCTCGACCGCGCGGTCGACGAGCTCGGCGCGAACTTCGGCCGCGATCTCGCCGCGGCTCGAGAAGAAGACGTCCTTGCCGCACCACTCAGCCTCGACGTCGACGTCGACGTCGGCGTCAGCGCCGATCGAGGCGACGAGGTCGGTCGACTCGAGGCGGACGCGCGAGGTGTTGGCGACGCTGGTCTCGAGGAGTGACCGGGGGGGGCGAGGGTGTGGCCAGCCTGCCTCGCCGCCCCTACGCTACTCCGTCCCCAGCATCCCCTTCGCGAAGCGGACGAGGTTCTTCGCCATCCGCTCCATCGTCGAGCCGAAGGGCTGGTCGTCGACCAGGTAGGTCCAGGTGGAGGAGGGGCTCGCGAGGCCCTCGCGCCCGAGGTCGACTCCGTCCGCGGTGATCTCCGCCGCCTCGAACGTTCCGGCGACCCGCGCGTCGAGCTCGCGGAGGAGGTCGTCGAAGAGGGCGACGAGCGCCCGCTGGTACTCGCCGAGAGGGTCCTGCGTCCCGAGCGTCCGGAGCGAGATTCCCTCCCGCAGCTCCGCGACGTTCTCGAGGTGATCGGACCAGAGGGTGTCGATCCAGGCGATCGTCAGGTCGCGCTCGACGCGCCTCGCGAGCTCCTCGCCGAAGTCGCCCCGGACGGCGGCCCACCGGTCGGGGGAGGCGAGCTCGAGGAAGCCGGTGGGCGCCTCGTCCCGCCGCGCCGCGAAGATCTGCCGCTGGCTCTCGAGGAGCCGGTCGTAGCGAAGCAGGGTCTTCCGGATCTCGAGGTTCTGACCCTCGAGGACGCGCTGGGCGTGGGCGATCGCCTTGCCCGCGGCCGGATCGCGGACCGGGCCGCTCTCCGCCCACTCCCGCAGGGGGCGCGGCAGCGAGTCGGCCGCGCCGTGCTTCACGAAGAGGTCGTCCTCGAGGCTCACGAAGAAGCGCGACTCGCCCGGGTCACCCTGCCTCCCCGCGCGGCCGCGAAGCTGGTCGTCGATGCGGCGCGCCTCGTGCCGGTTGGTCCCGAGGACGAAGAGGCCGCCGAGCGCCCGAACCGCGTCCGCCCTCTCCTCGCGCGCCCCGCCGAGGCGGATGTCGACGCCGCGCCCGGCCATGTTCGTCGAGATCGTGACGGCGCCGACGTCGCCTGCCTCCGCGATGACGGCCGCTTCCTCCTCGTCGTTCCTCGCGTTGAGGACGCGGCACGGGGCGCCGACGCCGCGGACGAGCGCCGCGAGCCTCTCCGACTCCTCGACGCTCGCCGTCCCGACGAGGACCGGGCGCCCCGAGGACTCGCCCCTCCCCGCCGGCCGGACCTGACCGTCACTGCCATACCGGACTATCCCGAAGAGGCGGCCGGCTTCTTCTTTCGGGCTACTCCCGCCTCAGGGTCAGCAGCGCCGCGCGCCCAGCTTCGGTAGTCCGGTACCCCTGCTTCGAACTTCGCGGCTTGTCCGGGATGGTCATCTCGAGCAGCCCGGCCTCGAGCAGAGGCGCGACGACCTGGTCCCGGAACTTCGTGCGGTCGGTCCGCCCCGAGGGGACCATGAGCTCCGCCAGCGGGTGCGGAACGTCAGCAAGCTCGAGCACTTGCACCTGGTACGCACTTAGTGCCGGCTTAGTGCCTACTTGGTGCCCGCCTCGCACCAAGTTCCCCGTCCCGGCGACGACCTCGGCGCTGAACGTCACGGTCACCGCACCCGCCTCATCGACGAACTCCGGGTCGGGGATGCCGTACGCCCGACAGGCTTCGATGACCCGGTTCGTGCCTCGACCCCACGCCTCGATTGCGCCAGTGCGATGGAAGGCCTCGGCGATGAGCGGGTTGCGTCGGACCGACAGGTGCTCGCGCGAGAGCTGCTCCGCGCGCACGCCCGACGGGAAGTCACCGATGCTGCGCACCTCGATGCGGTCGTCGAAGACGGCGATGGCGACGTACGAGCTCGGGTTGCTCACGTCGCGGTGGATGACGGCATTGAGGACGATCTCACGCAGCGCCTCCGCCGGCACCGGCAGGCGGTCCTCGCGGTTGATGGCGCCCTTCGGGAAGCGCGCGGAGAGCGGCAGCGTCCGGTCGAGCCACGCGATCGCCTCGCGGACCATCGCGAACGCGTGCAGGTACTCCTGCTTGTTGTCGAGGATGTCGCCGGTGATCTTCGTGCCCCGGAAGCGCCCGAGCTTGAGCAGTGCCTGCGGGAAGTCGGGCAGGAACCTCATCCCATAGAGCATCTGTGCGGCCTGCGTGACCTGCCCGTCGATGCGCAGGCCGAGCCGGTCGAGGATGTCGCCGACGTTCGTGCTCGTCCCGGCCGAGAGCCGTCGTTGCTCGATGGCGGTGGCGCGCGTGAGGAGGATCTCCTCGCGGTCCAGGTCTTCGAGACGCACCCCCACTGCGGCTTGGTTCTCCCATCGATGCCGGCTGTGGCTGCGATCGAGCAGCTGGCGGCCGTACTCCTCCTGCGACATCACCGTGGTCGTCGAGCCCATGCGCTTGTAGGGCTTCGACTCGAAGACGAACGGCGCGAACTGTCGAGAAGGCGCGGCCTCGAGGATGATCACCTGCCGGCCGCTTCCGACCTCCACCCGGCTCATCGCGACACGGGCGGGCGGCTCGAAGCGGCCGAGCATCGCCGCGATGTCGCGGAGGGTGACGTCCGCAACCTCCTGGCCGACGAGCCTGCCGTCGGGGCCGACGCCGATCAGCACCTTGCCGCCCTCGCCGTTCAGGAAGGCGCAGAGCGTCTCCCCGGCGCGCCTCAGCTCGGCCGTCGAGCGCTTGAACTCGAGTGTGTCCGACTCGCCCTGGGCGACGAGGGCTTTCAAGTCGTAGGC
>Ga0116141_10004542_pt1 | contig 11681 bp, 8 predicted proteins | sample AD_UKC097_MetaG_FD_89744 | JGI IMG/M metagenome (GOLD analysis project Ga0116141, IMG submission 89744) | Active sludge microbial communities of municipal wastewater-treating anaerobic digesters from USA - AD_UKC097_MetaG | ecosystem: Engineered > Bioreactor > Anaerobic > Digestate | place: USA... | reverse complement strand
CGAAGGACTGTAAGGCTCGCACAGATTCCTCCCCCGAAGATCGGGGGAGGTCAGGTGGGGGTTGACCGGATAACACAGGACTACTCGGCGTGACGGTTGTAGATGAGCTTTCTTAGGAGGAGCAGCCCGGAGTCCGCGAAGGGCTGCGACGTGGCGATCTCAGGATTTGCCGAGATTCCTCACATTCGTTCGGAATGACAATGGGCCTGTCATTTCGACCGAAGGGAGAAATCTCATTCAAGCGCCCAACCTTGGCATCAGTTCGCAATGACGGTTGCAGGTGATCTTTCTCAGGAGTCATAAACCAATGGAATTGCGTGATCTGTTTCATATCGTGGAAGACAGAGGGGCTTCGGACCTTCTGATTACTGCCGGGGCACCCCCGATGATTCGGGTTCATGGCCTCATGCAGGCGGTGGATGCGCCTCCATTGGGGCCGGAAGATGTCAAACGAATGGTCTATAGTCTCCTCAACGATAAGCAGAAAGAGGAGTTCGAGGAAAAGAAGGAACTGGATTTGTCATTGGGCCTGGGGCCGACTCACCGCTTTCGTATCAACTGCTATATCCAGCGTGGCTGTGTCGCCACCGCATTCCGGCCCATTTCAAGCCGCATTCCCGGCCTGAAAGAGCTCGGCCTGCCGCCGATTGTCTGCGATCTGGCCTTCTGTCCGCATGGATTGATCCTGGTGACCGGGCCGACCGGGCACGGCAAGTCCACGACTCTGGCCTCCATTCTCGATCTCATCAATACCAACAAGCGATGCCATATTATCACCGTGGAGGACCCGATTGAGTTTGTCCATCGAAACAAGCAGAGTGTGATCGACCAGCGCGAGGTCGGCGGGGATACGCACAGCTTCCCGAATGCCCTGAAATATGTTCTTCGGCAGGACCCGGATGTGATTCTGGTGGGCGAGATGCGCGACCTGGAAACCGTCGCCGCTGCCTTGACCGCCGCTGAAACCGGGCATCTTGTGCTCGCTACCCTCCACACAAACGATGCCGTCCAGACCATCGACCGCGTGATTGATGTTTTCCCGGAACGGCAGCAACAGCAGGTCCGCGTCCAGCTCTCCCTGACACTTCTGTCGGTTATTTCACAACGGTTGTTGCCGAAAGCAACCGGGGATGGGCGGGTATTGGCAGTGGAGATTCTGCGTAACCTGCATTCCAGCGCGAATCTGATCCGCGAAGGCAAAACCCACCAACTTTACAGTATTATCGAGACAGGCACGAAGGATGGAATGGTGACCCTGGATACTTCCCTGATGAAGCTGTACCAGCGGGGCCTGGTTACCGCCGAGGAAGCCCAGCGCCACATGCACAACCCGCAGGCTCTACTGGATTTCATCTTGCAGGAGAAACCCAAACAGGCCGCCGCCGCAGCCTTCAAATGATTCTTCTCCCTCTCCCACCGGGAGAGGGTTGGGGTGAGGGTCTTTCTGGCTGCTTTACCTCACAAATTTCGCATCCGCCCAGTCGGCGTGATCCGAGTTGTTCCCATCTCCGGCATCCGTGCTGAGCAGCTTCAACGTCTCAATTTCATCTACCCACAGGTCCACTCGTCGGGGCGCGTCTTTCGGGCGCATCACAGGGCTTTCATACATAAGAGACTTGTCCCCATAGACAAAAAACTGCACGGATGACGGGCCGTCGGGTTTCACCTGTGCATCCACACCCACCTCCGCAATGAATCGCTTGAATCCGTGCGGTACATCGACAAAAATCGTCGTGGTGGCATGTGTGCTTATCCCCCGCGCATAGATCTGGTCGGCGATCCGGATCGGATTCCCATCGATACTCTGGTCCGTCTTCGGTTCCGTCCAGTCGAACGATTCCACCACGAATTTCATGTCCGACACATGCATCGTCTGCGGCCTGGACTGATGCCAGATCGCGAACGCGGCCACCGCCACAAGAATGGCAATCACAATACCCAGATTCCTGTTCATCGCCTAACCTCTCAGGTCTGATTTCTATATGTTTTATGTACGATTGGCTCTTGGTTCAGATTACCGTCTTCCGTTCCATTTTCCAAGATATTCCCGGCCTTGGAGTGCGGCAGCGCAGCTGCCGCCTTTTTTTCTTTGCATTCGTCTCATCTTCTGTTTCCCAAACCTACCCTCCATACCTGGACCGTGTAAAATTTACGGAGGATAGATTGAATCAGTGGGAAAGGGCAGGAAAAATGAAACACAAAACCGGTTTCACTCTCATTGAGCTCCTGATTGTTGTGGCGATTATCGGTATTCTGGCCGCGATTGCCGTGCCGAACTTCATGAACGCGCGGGTTCGAAGCAAGGTCGCGCGGGTTCAGGCCGAATCCAGATCGCTTACGCAGGCCTACGTACTCTATCGGATGGACACCAACTTATGGCCCCCGCATATTGATGGAGATCCCGCCCAGCACCGTTTTGTCACCACGCCCATCGCCTATATGAGCGGCTCGGTCTATGACCCCTTTCAGGAGAATCTCACTTCCGGCCAAGTTTCGGTTATTGAAAACACTCGGAATCAGTATCACATGGAACCTGTCAAACCGTGGGTGCTTTCGTGGTTTGAGCCTGCCCAGAAACGCTATTCCACCTTCGTCGGTGAACTGCGGAAATCGGCTTACGGAGTCCAATCGTTCGGGCCGGATCGAGACTTCGATTGGGGCGATCTGTATGATGCCTCAAACGGCACGACGAGCAGTGGCGATATGTACACGTTGGTCGCCGGGGATTTCGTATCTCCGAACTGATATTTTGCAACTGAATTGTCTATGCAGAGTCATGTCACCGCGAGCGCGACTCCAACGGAGACGGGGATTGGGTGAAGGGTCGCTGTCAGGCAGAGACGCCTGACCTACTGGTCGAAGGGCGATCTTCTTAGAACCTCCCCCGTGAACGATGACAACCCCCCACCCCAACCCTCCCCCGTGAACGGGAGAGGGAGTTTTCTTCCCCCCGTTCACGGGGGGATTGAGGGGGGGGATTCCGATTACGGCAGCAGACCCGTGAACATCTGGTTTTGCAACTGATTCGACTGTGTCAACACGGCAAGATTATACCGCATCAATAAACTCTCCGTCGCAAGACGGGTGGAATTACGGGCCATGTCCGCATCGGCGATTCGGGAATAGGCCGCGGTAAGGTTCTCGATTGCGACACCCATATCCCGCGTCGAACCCTCCATTCGGTTGGAGAACGCCCCGATCCGGCTTCGACCGGTGTTGACCTCATCCAGTGCGGCATCAATGATCCCGATGGCCTTCTCCGCGCCGGACAGGGTTGTGATATCGATATCCTCCAGGGTCTGTCCTGCACCCAGGCCCAACCGATCCGCCCGAACATCGCCGAAAAAGAGCTGCATGTTCTGATCCGCGTAAGCTCCCACCTGGAAATTGGCGTTTCGATTGGTGGCGGAAATGATCACGGTCTGGGCGTTTGCCGCTCCGACACCGGGGATGTCCAGAGTGGCCCCGAAATCCATGGTGAGGGTTTCGGCAACGCCGGTGGCCGCGCCGCTGGTGAACGTGACATTCTGGTCGCCGGCCTGGAATGTGACCGCCGCGCCATCGTTCAACCTGCCCACATATTCATCGGCGCGGACATCCATCACATCCGTTCCGGCGGTAAGGTCGGTTCCGATGCGCATGGTAACCTGAGGTGTATTTCCACCCGCATCGGGCCGTCCATAAAGCGTGGCCATCTGCCCGGCCTCGACTCGCTGCGCCGGTCCGCCGTTCACGCGCACCGTGGCGGATTCGGCGTTCCCGGCGGCGACAACGCGACCACGATCCACCATCGTTCCGGCTGTCTGACCGCCGACAGGGGTACGGTCGTTGACGGTAAGCGTGAAGTTGGTTTGAGAAGTCGCGGCGAGATCGTCCACGACCTGGATTGTCCCGTTGCCGGTGAGTGTCGCCCGCGCGGAGGTGAACCCGCTCTGATTGCCCGCTCCGCCCGCTGTCATGGCATTGTCGCGGACATTCATTTCATCAATCAGGTCCTGGAACGTTGAGGCCGTCCCGTTCCCTGCACCGGTGTCAATCCCGGCGGCGGTGATTGTAATCGTGTTGGTGAATGTTGTGCCGTCGGAATTGGTTCCCTGGAGCTGAATGGTGTCTCCCGCTGCAAGCGTGACACCGTTATAGACCGCTCCTTCCAGTTGTCCTCCGGCGGCAAGCGCCGCGCCCCCCTGGTCGCGAAATGCGATATTGCTTTCCACCCGCCGGTTGGTCGCCGCCTGGACATTGGTCACAGTGATATTCAGTTGACCGGTATCGAACGTGTTGCCGGTGATGGCGGTGACATTATTGCCGACCTGAGCGCCGGTGGCGACACCGTTCATCTGGGCTTGGCGGGTCACGCCGACCTGGGTCTGCTGAACTCCGGCGGCATTCTCAGCCGTGAAGTCGATATTGAACTCCGAGACGGCATTCCCGGCGCTGTTGACGAATTCCATCCGGCCCGTGGTTGCATTAAACCGGACATTCGTTTCGCGAGCACCCGTTCCGCCTGTGGTGTTGATTCCCTGCGCGGTTTCGGCCTGGTCGATAGCAGCCTGGACTGTATTCACCAGGTCATTGATGGTTGTTCCGGCTCCGATACTGAGTGTTCCGGAAAAGCCCGTGGTTCCGTCGGCCAGTTGGCCCTGGAATGTGATCGTGCCGCCCGCTTGCAGGGTAACCGAATTGAACGTGGTGTCGGTCAGATTGTCACCTGCCGCTGAGGGAGCGGCGGCGGTGGAGTTGAACATGGTCCCCGTGGTGACCGCGATATCGGTCGCGTTCTGCACCCCCAAGTTGATTGTCTGTGTGCGGCCGTAGGCCTCTCCCGCGCGGATCTGCGCCGATCCCTGCCGGGTCTGGGTGATCGTGAGGTAATTCGTTTCCGTGGACAGTGTGGATGCAAACGGTCCGGTGTCCACGCTTGCGCCGATATCCGGCTGACCAGCGCGCAGACCGGCTTGCGCAGAGAGGCTGCCATTCAGAAGCCTGTTGGTTCCAAACTGTGTTGCACCGGCGATCCGGTTGATTTCATCCACATACTGGCCGAGTTCCGCCTGCAACGCCTGCCGGGACTGCTTGTCGTATACGCCGGTATTCGCCGCCTGGACCGCAAGTTCACGCATCCGCCCCAGGCGATCCGAGGTCTCGCCCAGCGCCTGGTCGGCAACAGCGGCGACGTTCAGGCTGGACTGGGCGTCCGACATGGCCTGGTTGAGGGAACTGAACTGCGCCTGAAGCCGCTTGGCAATGGATAAACCCGCCGAGTCATCCCCCGCCCGGTTGATCCGCAATCCCGACGATAGCGATTCGAGAACCTTCTGTAGCCTGTTCGAGTAAAGCGCCTGATATTGAGAATAATTGAATGATTGACTGCCAATCCGTTGGGAATCCATGACCATCTTCCTCCGTGATGTTCTGTACGTCGATACTTCGGTTTGTGTTGATGCTCCCGTTTCGGGGAGCGATGCCTGGTGTCGTCTGGTAGGGGCGACGCATGCGTCGCCCCTACCAGACGACACTTTCATGCACCACCTTTATCGAACAACACCGGGCAACACCCTCGACCCCAGCCGAAGGAATCCATTCCTCCAGCCACGAATGTTATTGTACTCGGAATTTTGTTTTTTTGCAACTACCTCATTTCACAGATTTTAGCCTCCCTTCTTTGCTGAGAATCAGCTGGTTTCTATGATTTCAGGTCGATTCCAAGCAGAAGCGGAACGATTTCAGTCGGCAGTATGGTTGATTGGAGCAATGCCGCCGTCTGAGAAGTCATCAGGAGCGAATTCATCGCCAGATCGGTTGTTTCTTGTGCCATGTCCGCGTCACCGATGGTCGAGTAAGCACTGTCCAGGTTAAGAGAGTAGAGATCGAGTTCACTGGAGGTGTCCTGCATACGGGTTTCCAGGCTGCCAACGACACCCGCAACAATGTTCAACTGGTCCAGGGCGGCATCAATGACCTCGATTGCATCATTCGCGCCCGTGAGGGTTGTCACGCTGATGTCGCCGAGATTCTGCGTTTGAGAAATCCCCAGGTTGGAGGACTGCACGTTGAAATAGGAGAACATGCGATCCTCCCAGGCGTCCGGACCGATATGGTAATTCAGCCGGTTGGCCGTCGTCTGCAGAACAAAACTCTCGCCGCCACTCGATGCACCTGAGGTGATCCCCAAGACGGTATCGAAATCGAGCTGGATCTGCTGCGCCCCGACGATATCGCCGGTGGGATTGTTCCCATCGGAGAGGAATACCCCCTGGTCGCCGTTACGGAACGTAACCGCCGGTCCATTATTCAACGTTGCGATGTATTCCTGGGCAGTGATTTCCAGATCATCGCTGCCGTTGAACAGGTCCCGCCCGACACGAAATGTGACCTGGAAAGTCCGCCCGGAGACATTGGAATCCACTCCCTCCAGGGTCACTACTTGCCCGCTTTCCACGGTTTGACTTGCGCCGCCTCCGATGGAAATTGTGGCCTGTTCCGGGTTGCCGGAATAGACCACGACACCGTCATCCACTGCATCCGCGCCCGCTGTATCCACCACCATCTGCATGGCCGTACTGGATGTGGCGGCGACATCGTCGATCAGTTGGATTTTGCCGGAGGCAAGCGTCGCGGTGGCCTGGTTCCATCCAGAGAATGTGCCGCGCTGATCGCGGTAGTTCAACTCGGCGATCAGGTCGCTGTATCTCCGTGCGATGCCGTTTCCAACAGCCCCGTCTGCCGCTGCGATGGTGATCGTGTTATTGAATGTGGTTCCGTCGGGATTGGTTCCGGTGAACTCGATTGTGTCTCCGTTGTTCAATGACAGTGTTACCGAACCATTGAACAGGGCGGTGTTATTGATGACATCACCCGAGGCGACGGCAACGCCCGCAAAATCCGTAAAGGCGTAAGTGGTTGAAATGGTGCGCTGTTGCGCGGCAATCCGGTCGCTGACCGTGACTTCAAAGGTGCCGGTATCGAACGTAGACCCGGTGATCGAGGAAAGAGAATTGCCGATCTGTGAGCCGGAGACCGTGGTTCCGATTCCTCCTTCCGGATTGTAGATACTCGCCGCGCGTGTGCTTCCGGTGGTGGTTTGAGTGGTTCCGGCATTGTCCTTGACGGTGAACGAGATGGAAAACTGGGAGATCGTGTTTCCCTGCCCGTTGGTGAACTCCAAGCGCCCGGTTGAGTTGTCGTAAGAGACCACGGTCTCATAAGCCCCCGTGCCCGCACCGTTCACGCCGATGGAGGTTTCCGCCGTATCAATCGCGGCCTGGATCGCCGTAATCAAATCATTGATATCCTGGCCGCCGCCGATGGAGACCTGACCGGTGAATGCGGTCGCGCCGTCGGCGATGCTGCCGATGAACTCGACTGTTCCATTGTTGATCAGGGAGACTTTTCCGAAGTTCAGATCGTCCAGGTCGTCTCCTGCATTTGCGGTCAGCCCGGTTCCCATGTCGATGAACTGGCCGACAGAGACGGCGACATCCGTCCGGTTCATGATCCCCAGGCTTATCCCGCCGGTGTCACCGCTGGTGAATCGTTCGGACCCGGCGTTCGATTGCACGATGTTGAGAATGCCGGTTCCCGACCGAAGGGTGGAGGAAGTGGCCCCGAATGAGATGGAGCCGTTGAACCGCTCCGGTTGAACAAATCCTGTCGTACTGGCATAGCTTCCGTCGAGGAGGTTCTTGCCGTTGAACGAGGTCCCGGTGGCGATACGGTCCATGTCGTCGATTAGCTGGTTGATCTCGGCCTGGTATCCGGCTCGCGTAACACTATCGGATGTCCCGGTGGACGCCGCCGCGACGGCCTTGGTCCGGATGGACTGGAGGCGGGAGATCATTTCGCTGATCCCGTTTGACGCGGTGGCTGCCATGTTGGACGCGACCTGGGAATTGAGGCTCGCCTGGTCGATTCCCCGAATGCGACTGCCCAGACGGCTCAGGGTGACAAAGTCGCCCGGATTGTCGCCGGGGGAATTAATTCGAAGCCCGGTTGACAGACGGGTAATGTTGGTGCTGAGGTTGCTTTCCGTGCGGTGCATCCGCATGATAACATCCAAAGCGGGGATATTTCGGGTCAGGCTGGAGATGACCATGACAGTTTCCTCCGTGAATCTCCTGCGGGAAAATCATCCGTGCCCGCAAAAAATTGAAAAATTTGTTAAAAAGCGCTTAATGTTTCGGAGGAACTGCCGATAACAGATGATACGAAAGATGAGGACTCCGGAGAGACAACCGGAATATCGCCTTTCGTGAACAAGATGATAAAGCGTAGCCGCCTGCAGACCCAAATAGGGCTGCGGTGTGCTGCGGCGGTCGATTAAGCCATAACCCACTCTCTTGGCCGGGATGCTGGTTATGGCTTAATTATTTTAACCGGGCCACGCGATCATCGGTCCTGTTCTCCTCTGCACACGCACTTCCTCCTGTTTTTCTTCTTCCTTTTGTTCCGTAATGTCCGACGAGCTCAACCCCACCCTAACCCTCCTCAGTCTTGGGGAGGGCCATTTCGGACCTTTTCAGATCCTCGCTCTGCCGTGCTTTGTGTAACCGAGGTGGAGGCCGGTCGATGGCCGGTATCCGGCGGAAGGCGGATCAACCACTCGGACGCCGGGACGATTGGGATACGTGTTGAGGATACCGGCGTGCCGATCTGTTGAAGCCTTCCGGGAAGGCCGGATTGCACCGGCCCCCGGCTCGGTTCCTTCTGTTGTGAATCAATCGGTTGGCCTTGAGCGATGAAGGCTGGAATTGCCAGCCTCCTGGGGGTGGGTCCGTTGAGACTGAAAAGGCGTAGCCGCCTGCAGGATCGAAATCCGGCTACAGTGGCTGCGGCGGTCGATCAAGCCATCACTCACATGAGAGCGCGGGGGGTGGTCACGTTCACCGGACCCATGCTCTTGGCCGGGATGCCAGCAATGACTCGATGTATTTTCGCCTTTTGTCAGACAGGTAAGAATACTTCCGAGGCACCCGTATTCTTACCTGCCGGAGGAACGCCCCGATGAGCGTCACCCAGGCCTTACAACTTGCCTCCTCTGAATCCCCCCTGCGGCGTCCACCGCAGAGGGCCGAGAGCTCCCTGTGGGTTGATCGACGTATCGCCTCGTCGTGTGCCCACAGACGCAAAACGCCAACCATGAGAGGGTCCTCGACAGACACCTCATGGAGGGATTACTGCCTTGTCGGTTCCTTTATCGGCAAACCTTAGCAAAACCTTTAGCTTTATTTTGAATTTTTTTAATTTTAATTTTGCCGAGAAGTCGGGGAGTGGACAGAGTGGACGGAAAGGAGAATGTGGACAGTGCGGTCAGGACGGACTGGAACCGTCCTGACATTTCGCAATCGGAAGGGTGGCATTGACGTCTTGCGCGTGGAACCTGGATTCCGGCTTTCGCCGGAATGACGGTTGCGCCCCTCCCTGTCATCCTGCAACCTACAATCCGCAATCCGCAATCCGCAATCCGCAATCCACAATCCACAATCCGCAATTGAATCACCCGATTTCCGGGACCTTCACAATTCTCTTCTCCTTATCGGAGATGGCAGCCATGAGAACCACGGTACAGCTTCTACCCCCCTCTGCCCCGTTGCAATGCGGAACCAATCCCTCACGGATACATTTCACAAAATAGGCCATGGGGCTTTTTTCGGGGTGTTTTTTCGGCAGAGGAACCGGCTGTGGCTCCTTTTCGGGGCGACGAATCACCAGGGGATCTCCGAAAGACAGATTCATATCCAGGATTCCCTTTTCGCAATAGAACTCCGTGCGGCAGCTGCCGGGATTGTTCGTCCAGGAGGATTCCAGCGTGCCCAGGGTTCCATCATCGAAGCGCAAGACTGCAACCGCATTGTCCTCCACGTCGATCTTCTTCCTTAGAATGCCCAGGAAAGCCGACACCTGAACCACCTGCTTGCCGGAGATATAGCGCATCAGGTCGATCTCATGCACACCGATATCCAGCATCGTTCCGCCTTGGGCCTCTTTTTTCTGCAGGAACCACTTACCTTCCGGGGACCAGTACTCCGGTCCGGCATGACCGAAATGCCCGCGAATGGTGAGCACCTTACCGAGTTTGCCGGATTGAATCACTTCGCGAGCCTTGTAGACCGCTGGAAGAAACCGCATGAACTGCTCGACCATGAGGACTTTTCCCGCCTTTTTGGAGGCAGCAATCATGGCGCGGATATCTTTCACGGAAAGCGCCATGGGTTTTTCGACAAGAACATGAAGCCCGTGCTTCGCGGCGGCAATGGCCTGTTCCGCATGAAATCGGTGCGGGCTGTTCACCGAGACCGCATCAAGTTCCTCGTTCTTGAACATCTCCTGGTAGGATTTGTAGATACGGGGGATCTTGAATTGATCCTGCATGAGCCGGGCACGTTCCTGATCGGGATCGCACGCGGCGACGACCTCTACCCCCTTCACCTCTTTGTACAGAGGCAAATGGGTTCGTTCACTGATTTTTCCGAGCGCAATGATTCCAATCCTCAATGTCATGGATAGGACTCCCTTCTTTGATGAAACTAGGCGGGGAATGTACCACAATTCTTCCGTTCGCGGGAACCAACGGTCCTATTTCGGTGCAGGGCAGGCTCGGCAGGTAAGGCTGTGACCGGTGCCATTGTCGAGCAAATAGACATCGGCGCTGAAGGCATGGTCCATTTCGGGAAAGAAGAACTCCGTGTCGATCCAACGAGCGTCGTAATTGCCGTGGGTGGGTTTTGCGACAGAGACAATCTCCCGGCCCGCATCATCCAGGAGATTGACCTGGATCCATTTTTCCGTCTCGATTGGTGCAAGGAAGACGCCGGTATATCGGACAGAGACCATCAATCCCTTGTTCTCCACAAGAATAACCTCGGCTGTGAGGGTTGCGAATTTCTGCAGTTCTTTCGGGTCCAGATCGGAGAATCCGTATAGGTAGAACGGTCCCAGGACAGTCTTCAATAATCCCTCCGGCAACTGGAGACGAACCGCAAGGATCTCGCCGATCCATCCGGATTCCGCGTAAACCGGGAATTGTGCAACCTGGCGACATCCGGCACGGACGGTTCGCGACAGGGGACCGTCGATTCGACCGCCGGAGCGCTCCCAGAAAAGCCGGAGATCGCCCTCTGCATCGGACTGGATCTCCACCTCCGCAGCCACATACCGCTCCGCCTCAAACGATGGATGGTCGAAACTGCGGACAACAGGAGAACCACTTGCCCGAATGCGGTACTGCCCGGTTGCCGGGTCTTCCTGGACAGAACCGGAACCGTGGACGATTCTCCAGGCACGAAGGATATTCGGTTCGGACATGCGATCTGCCTTTCCGTTGTAAGGGCACACGGCCCGCAGGGACACACGGCCGTGTGCCCCTACTCTATCAGAAATCTCCATCCATTGCGCACCGTATCCTTCACAACGTGCCATGGGAGCGGGAAGATCAACACAGGTATTTTGACCCGACGAAGGGAGAGATCCATGGATCGAAAACAACAGGTATTGAATACCATTATCGAGTCCGGTGTGATCGCGGTGATCCGGGCGGACCGAAGCGAAGAATTGATGGAGGTCGCCGAGGCGCTGGTGCAGGGCGGGCTGGTGGCGCTTGAAGTCACCATGACCACACCCGGCGCGATTGACGTGATTAAGGCGGTTGTCAAGGAAATGGGGGACAAGGTCATTATGGGCGCAGG
>Ga0116141_10004538_pt1 | contig 11688 bp, 7 predicted proteins | sample AD_UKC097_MetaG_FD_89744 | JGI IMG/M metagenome (GOLD analysis project Ga0116141, IMG submission 89744) | Active sludge microbial communities of municipal wastewater-treating anaerobic digesters from USA - AD_UKC097_MetaG | ecosystem: Engineered > Bioreactor > Anaerobic > Digestate | place: USA... | reverse complement strand
GGATCAGGGCGAGCCGTTCGGATATATCAGTCGTGTGAGGCACGCGGAGAATTTCCCGGCCGTTGGATGTCACCACGAACCGGACGGCCGGCTGACTCATGGCAATCCTGACCAGCATCTCCATGCAGGCGGCCTGCTCCGCGGAAACGGACTTCAGAAATTTTTTCCGGGCGGGCACATGATCGAAGATATGTGTCACTTTAACCGCCGTGCCTTCAGGGCATCCGATATCCTGCTGTGATTCGATTTTCCCGCCGTCTAAAACGATCCGGCATCCCGACAGGGCGCCCCGGCGGCGGCTGGTCATCTCCACCCGGGCGACCGAGGCGATGCTGGGCAGGGCCTCGCCACGGAAACCATAGGTCACGATATGAAAAATATCGTCAACCGACTGGATTTTACTTGTGGCGTGCCGCTGGAAAGCCAGGTCGATTTCGTCCGCCGCAATGCCGCGCCCGTTATCGACGACCCGGATGGATTTGCATCCGCCCTGCTCCAGATCAACGCCCAGGTCACCGGCTCCGGCGTCGATGGCGTTCTCCAGCAGTTCCTTCAAGATAGATGCCGGCCGTTCAACCACCTCACCCGCGGCGATCTGGTTGGCCACATCCCGGGACAGAACGGCGATTTTGGTTTCCATCGGTTGTTGATTCTCCCCTGTCTAGATACTTACAAGCTGCGTAAACTTGATAACAACTATTAATGCGGCAAGCAAACAAAAAAGTCATGCCGGACCTGATCCGGGACCCATTCCCAGAACGTTACACACTGCAGATGGATTCCGGGTCAAGAGACTGTGTCGTAATTAAACCATATAGAGTTCTTTGACAATCGAATATGAGAGCGAGGAGAAGCAAAAAGCTTGTTGCACAGCCGTGTCATCATGGTAGAGTACCCTCCAACAAAGGAGGAGCGATATGGCGTATCGATGCGGCAACGGTTACCAGATGGACTTGATGCCCCCAAGCATTGAAGAGTATGTGGCTCAGGACAACCCCGTCAGAGTTTACGATGCTTTTGTTGAATCCCTGGATTTTCGGGAATTGGGGATCGAGATCAATCCTGGCAAAGTTGGCAATTCCGAATACGAACCCCGAAGCATGTTTAAGCTTTTGGTCTACGGTTATTCTTATGGTGTAAAGAGTTCACGGAAACTGGAACGGGAATGTCACCATAATATGGCCTTTATTTGGCTTATGGGTGGTTTACGGCCGGATCATAAGACGATCGCGGAGTTTCGGCGTCGGAACAGGCACGCCTTGCAGAAGATGCTGCGTCAGTGTGCACGGATGTGCATCAAGTTCAAGTTGATTGCAGGGAACGTTTTATTTCTTGATGGCATGAAGATTCGAGCCAATGCCGGACGGGACAGCAGTCATGACCGAGCTTATTATGAGAAGCTTTTGAAGAAGCTTGACGGTCGGATCAAGCAGTTGCTGGAAGATTGTGAAGCTGCCGACCGGTCGGAGGAAGGTGCTCCCTCTTATGTAGCGATGGACAAGGAATTGGCCAAGAGTCAAAATTTGAAAGATCGTATCAAAGAGGCCCTTTCCATTTTCGCGTTTGGGAATAGACAAAAAGTCAATCAGACGGACCCGGATTGTGCGATCATGCACAGCCTTCAGGGCACCCATGCTGCATATAATGTCCAGAGCGTTGTGGATGATCAACATGGTCTGATCCTGCAGGTGGAAGCGGTAACCGACACGAACGATGCGCTACAGTTTTCTAGGCAGATTGAACAGGCCAACGAAGTGCTTGGCAAGTCCTGTGAAGTCGCCTGTGCCGATGCCGGCTATAGTGATGTCGGTAACTTGGAAGAGATTGATGCACAGCAGATAAAGGTCATTGTTCCTTCGCAACGGCAAGCGCTACATGAAGAGGAAGGTCCGTTCAGCAAGAGCCATTTTACCTATGATCTCCAGCAGGATTGTTATTTTTGTCCGGAAGGATACCGACTGCGTTACAGCTATACCAATACAAAGAATGGTAAACGTCAGTACCGGATCGAAGACAAGAACTTGTGCCATCACTGTCCACATTATGGGCAGTGTACAAAGGCGGATCGGGGTCGTAGTATCATCCGATTGCGCAATGAGAAGGTCAAACTAAAACTGGAAGCTCAGTATGAGGAATCATCTTCTCAAGATGTTTACGCCCGCAGGAAAACCCGAGTTGAACATCCATTCGGTCATATTAAACGGAACTTAAAGACCGATTCTTTTCTCCTGCGAGGTCTGGAAGGTGTTCAAGCAGAAACGTCACTTTTGGCGACCTGCTTTAATGTCGCCCGGATGATTACGATCCTGGGCGTCGGTAAGTTGATCGATAAACTATCCGGACTTAAGATGGTTCCGGTTTGCTGTTGAGGGCAGCTATATTCCCTATGAATGGGGAATATATGACCGCAGATAGGAACACTTTAGTCAATATCCCCTGATAGGTTGCCATTTTTTCTTTCTCTACTCATTCTCGATATTCTTTTGTCAAAGAGCTTGAATATCTTGTGCTCTAAAAATGATTACGACACAGTCTCTACGCCGGAATGTAAAAATAGTTGTTGTTATTCCGAGGAGCGCAAGCGACGAGAAATCTTGATAACAAGAGTTTCTCCTACGGTCGAAATGACTAATAACCGCGATCTAGGTCAGCATCCACTTGCGCAGTTCCGTAATCTGATCGCGTATTTCGGCGGCTTTCTCAAACTCCAGATCTTTCGCGTGTTTTTTCATCTCCTGGGTCAGACGGGCAATTTCCTCCTGCAGATCCCCCACGGAATGATAGGGCGGCGTTTTTTCTTCAACCACACCCAGATCGACATAATCGGCCTCGTAGATCGAATGGAGAATATTGTGAATATTGGCCGTGACCGTCTCGGGTGTGATGCCGTTCTCCTCATTGTATTGATGCTGGATTTTCCGGCGCCGGGCCGTTTCACGCAGGCAGGCCCGGATCGAGCCGGTCATCTGGTCGGCGTACATGATCACCTGTCCGGCGACGTTTCTCGCCGCACGTCCGCTTGTCTGGATGAGGGAGCGTTCCGACCGCAAAAACCCTTCCTTGTCGGCGTCTAAAATGGCGACCAGGGAAACCTCCGGTAGATCGAGACCTTCCCGCAGCAGGTTGACCCCCACCAGGACATCGAAAGCGCCCAGGCGCAGATCGCGTATGATTTCCACACGTTCCAGTGTCTGCACATCGGAGTGGAGATATTTCACCCGCACGCCCAGCTCATGGTAATACGTCGTCAGGTTTTCCGCCATCCGTTTCGTCAGGGTCGTCACCAGGACCCGTTCCCCTCTTTTCACACGCTCCCGGATCTCGCCCAGGAGGTCATCCACCTGATGGGTCACGGGTTTGATAACGATTTCGGGATCGATGAGTCCCGTCGGACGGATGATCTGCTCCACGACTTCCCCCTCAGCCTTGCCACGCTCATATTGGGCGGGGGTGGCTGAGATGTAAATCCGCTGCTGGGGAAAGCGCTCGTATTCTTCAAAACGGAGCGGCCGATTATCCAGGGCCGAGGGCAGGCGAAAACCGAACTTGACCAGGGTTTCCTTCCGCGACCGGTCTCCCCGGTACATGCCGATCAACTGGGGGATCGTCACATGGCTTTCGTCGAGAATGATCAGGGCGTCCTGGGGCAGGTACTCCATGAGCGTCGGCGGCGGCTCCCCGGGTTTGCGGCCCGTCAGATGACGGGAATAATTTTCGATGCCCTGGCAGTAACCCATCTCCTCCATCATTTCGATGTCGAAATGCGTCCGTTGCTCCAGCCGCTGATACTCCAGGAGCTTGTTCTGCTCTTTCAACTCCGTGAGGGACAGCGCCAGTTCTTCCCGGATATCGCCGATCGCCCGGTTCAGATTGTCCCGGGTGGTCACGTAATGGCTCCCCGGATAGACAGCAAGTCGCTTCAATTCCTCGATTTTCTTCCCCCTAAGGGGGTCCGTCATCCAGATGGCTTCGACCATATCGCCGAAGAACTCGACCCGGTAAGCCCTGTCTTCCTCGTAGGGCGGGAAAATTTCCAGGATATCCCCCCTGACCCGAAAGGTGCCGCGATGAAAATCGATGTCGTTTCGCTCATATTGGATTTCGATCAGCTTGTGCAGAACGGCTTCCCGGTCAATTTCCATCCCTTCTTCCAGACGGACTAACATCCCGGAGTAGGCCTCCGGCGATCCCAAACCGTAGATGCAGGAGACGCTGGCGACGATAATGACATCGTTGCGCTCAAACAGACTGTGGGTGGCCGCATGTCGCATCTTATCGATCATGTCGTTGATCGACGAATCCTTTTCGATGTAGGTGTCCGTGCTCGGGATGTAGGCTTCCGGCTGGTAGTAATCGTAGTAACTGACAAAATACTCAACGGCATTTTCCGGAAAAAGGTTCTTGAATTCGCCGTAGAGCTGGGCGGCCAGGGTCTTGTTCGGGGCGATCACCAGAGCCGGTCGCTGGACCGCCGCGATGACGTTGGCGATGGTGAAAGTCTTTCCCGATCCGGTTACGCCCAAGAGCACCTGGTTTTCTTTTCCCCGCCCGATTCCCTCAACGAGTTGTTTGATTGCGGCCGGCTGGTCACCTCGGGGTTCGAAATCGGTCACTAAGTGAAATTGTTTCATTCGAAATACGCTCCTGGCTGGTTGATTACACCATGAACCGGATTTTTGCCACAAAGGTCTTGACGGTGACCATTAAAGCTGTTAGTCAAATTGTCTATAGCCGGTTCGGGCTTCACGTGTAACAGCGTTGCATGTCCTTATTTTCATCCGGGAGGCCCCATGGATTTCTTTTCCGATGCCCTGATCCTGTCCAGATTGCAGTTTGCCTTCAAGGCCCTTTTTCACATTGTCTGGCCCATTATGGGCATCGGCCTCAGCATCTGGATTTTCTTGATGGAATGGCTCTGGCTGAAACGTCAGGACCTCTTCTATTATCGGCAGGCCCGGTTCTGGACCAAGCTCTTCATTTTGAATTTCGCCATGGGTGTCGTGACGGGCATCCCCCTGTCGTTTGAGTTCGGCACGAACTGGGCCCGTTTCGCGGCGGAACGCGGGGGATTCATCGGCGAACTGATCGGCATCGAGGCCACAACGGCCTTTATGCTGGAGTCGGCCTTCCTGGGCATCATGGTCTGGGGCTGGAAACGCCTGCCGCCGGGGCTGCATTTGTTTTCAACGGGGATGGTCGCCCTGGGGAGCACGATTTCCGCTTTCTGGATCATGTCTGCCAATTCCTGGATGCAGACGCCTGCCGGGGTCGTTTTCAACGACGGCCATTATGTCGTCACCGATTACTTTCAGGCGATTTTCAATCCGGATTTTCTGACTGCTTTTCTTCACATGTACCTGGCCTGTCTTGAAACCACCGTGTTCGTTGTCGGGGGCATTTCCGCCTGGTATCTGCTGCGGCAGCAGCATACGGATTTCTTCCTGCGGTCATTTAAAATGGCCGTCATCGCGGCTTTCGCTTTGGCGTTCCTCCAGGTGGTGCAGGGCGATTTTTCCGGTAAGGCCGTCGCCAAACACCAGCCGGCCAAGCTGGGCGCGATCGAAGCCCACTGGGATACCAATCCGCCGGGTGAAGGAGCCTCCTGGATTCTCGCCGCCTGGCCGAACCCTGAACAGGGACGGAACGACTGGGCCATCGAAATACCCCACGTCTTAAGCCTCATTCTCACCTACAATCCGACCGGCACGGTCATCGGCTTGAATGAGTTCGCGAAGGAAGATATTCCCCCTATCGTCGTGCCGTTTTACGCCTTCCGGGTCATGTTCTCCATCGGCTTCGCCCTGATGTTTCTTATGCTGTGGTCCGCCTGGCTGTGGTACAAAGGCGGGCTGGATAAAGATGCCCTCGTCAAGAACAGGTGGTTCCTTTACGCCTGGATGCTGGCCGGTCCCGCCGCCTACTTGGCCGTGGAGGCGGGGTGGATCGTCCGGGAGATGGGGCGACAGCCCTGGATCATTCAGGGGATAATGCGGACCCGCGATGCGGTTTCCCAGTTGCCGGCGGAACATGTCGCCCTGACCTTCAGCGCCTATGTGATCGGTTATTCGGTCCTTTTCATGATTTTTATCTATGTTGCGGCGCGCATCATCGCCCGGGGGCCCGATCTGGAATCGCCGGCGGCAACCGTCGGCCATGCAGCCTCTTCCCGGCGGGGAGTGAAGAATGATTAATGAATGCTGGCAACCCTATATCGGCTACGCCTGGATTCTTGTCCTGGCCCTGGTTTTTCTCACCTACCTGATTTCGGACGGCCTGGTCTCCGGCATCGGCATCTTGAGTTTGTGGATACGCGATCAGCAAGTCTTGTCGGACATGACGGAAAGCTTTTCCGGCGTGTGGCACACCCACCAGACCTGGCTGGTCGTCTTCGCCGGTCTTTTGTTCGGATCTTTTCCCGTGGTCTTCGGCCGTGTTTTGTCGGTTTTGTATCTGCCTGCCTTTCTGCTCATCCTGGGACTGGTCATCCGCGGCATCGCCATTGAACTCCTGGAATTAAAAGAGTCCCGGCGGCTCTGGACGTTCTTTTTCGCCTTGGGCAGCATCATTCTCACGCTTTCCCAGGCGATGGTGGTCGTCCTGACCCTGCAAATTGTTTTTTACTCTGCCTTTTCCCGGCTGCCCGCGTCGGCCTTGATGGCCAACGTTTTCACCTTCGGCCTGACCATGACCCTGATCTTTTCCTATATCCTCTTCGGCGCCACGTACCTGATCGGCAAAACTTCGGGGGACAACCAGACCCTTTTCTACATCATCGCCCGCAAAGTCGCCGTTTTTCTCATCGTGTCCGCCATTTGCATCATCGTGGGCCTCAGCATTCCTCAACCGCAGCATCCGATTATCCTGTACACCGCTTTCGGCGTCACCCTGATCCTCTCCCTGATCCTGTTCCGCTGCCTGATGCAGGGAAAGGAAAAGCCCCTTTTCTTTCTGGCGGTTGCCTGCTTCATCGCCCTTTTTGTGGCCCTGCTCAGCACGTATCAGGGACTCCTTCCAGCCCTTGCGTCCATCCCGCTGTTCGTTTCCTCCGCGAAATCCCAGATCACGCTGCTGACCGTCTTCTGCCTCGTCCTGCCAGTGATTATCATTTATAATATCTTTCAGTACCGCGTCTTTCGCGGGAAAGTGGACGAAGGAAACCATCAGAATTACTGATCCCTTCAACCTGTCTTTCGCAGCGTGTGCTGTGATGCAAGGAGCACATCAGATATCCCGTTACCTTGGCTGTATATCCACAGAAACATTTGAAAACAAAAAGATTCTTGCCATTTAAAATACGCTATTTACAAATAATCTATTTCGTCTACAATGTGAGTAAACACTCACTTTACAAAGGGCATGTATGACATCAGCAAAAGTCAGCGGTCAGATAAGACGCAGGCAGATTGTCGACGCGACACTGAAAATCATATCGGAGAAAGGGGTAAACAATCTGACGACGGCGGCCATAGCAAATGAGGTCGGCATGTCGGAAGCCAATCTATATCGCCATTTTGTTAACAAAGAGGAAATCCTCAGGGAAACAGTCGCACTGATCGGCGAAGGGCTGCACGGCAATATTGAAAAGGTGTTCCATTCCGGAGAAAGCCCATTGGCGTGCTTGCGTGAGATTTATTTGCTTCACCTTGATTTTGTGGAAAATAATGCCGGAATTCCACGGCTTGTTTTTTCCGAGGAAATTCATGGCGGCAACAGTATCCTCAAAGAAATCATGTTCAATACCGTAAATGGGTATGCAGCGAAGCTGGATTCGTTGTTCCGGAACGGGCAAGTTGCGGGGCTTATTGAAAAAGGCCTCGATCCGTCCTGCTGTGCTTTAACCATGATCGGCATGGTGCAGGTGACCATATTGCGATGGTCTTTGAGCGGATTTAGCTTTTCCCTGAAAAAGGAAGGTTTAAATCTCTGGAATAACTTTGAGAAATGCCTCGTGACCAAAGACCGGCTGAATCGCGAAGGTAGTCATTGAACCGGTTATTGCGGAAAAAAAATGAATATTTGATTGGACAGAAAAACTCATGACCAAACGAAAACGAAGGAAAGGAGAAAAAAATGAAAGAAATCCCGATTAAAAACAATGTTTCCTGGATAGGTAAAATCGACTGGGAACTCAGGCGCTTTCACGGTGACGAGTATTCGACGCATCGTGGATCGACGTACAATTCATATCTTATTAAAGAAAAGAAGGTGGCGTTGATCGATACAGTCTGGAATCCGTTCGCCAAGGAGTACGTGGAGAATCTTACCAAAATTATTCCCCTCGACAAGATCGACTATGTCATCGCCAATCACGCGGAGAGCGACCACAGCGGCGCCCTGCCCGAACTGATGCGGCACATACCCGACAAACCGATCTACTGCACCGCCAACGGCGTAAAGTCACTCAAGGGCCACTATCACAAAGACTGGAACTTCCAGGTCGTTAAAACGGGCGACCAGTTGGATCTGGGGGACAAGAAGCTGATTTTTGTCGAGGCGATGATGCTGCACTGGCCCGACAGCATGTTCTGTTACCTGACCGGTGACAACATCCTCTTCAGCAACGACGCATTCGGTCAGCATTATGCCTCCGAATTTATGTTCAATGACCTGGTGGATCAGGCGGAGTTGATGAGCGAATGCATTAAATATTACGCCAACATCCTGACCCCCTTCAGTCCGCTGGTGGACAAGAAGATCAAGGAAGTCCTGGCTTTCAATCTGCCGGTGAACATGATCTGCACAAGCCACGGCGTCATCTGGCGGGACAATCCGACTCAGATCGTAGGTAAGTATGCCGAATGGGCGGGCAACTATAAGGAAAACCAGATCACCATTCTCTACGACACCATGTGGAACGCCACAAGAATCATGGCGGAGACCATCGCCAACGGCATCAAGTCCGCTGATCCGAATGTAAACATCAAGCTCTTCAACCTTGCGAAATCAGATAAGAATGATGCCATCACGGAAGTATTTAAATCAAAAGGCATCTTGGTCGGGTCGCCCACCATTAACCGGGGCATTCTGACGGCGGTCGCTTCCTTCCTTGAAGAAATCAGGGGTCTCCGGTTTGCCGGGAAAAAGGCGGCGGTCTTCGGCTCTTACGGCTGGAGCGGCGAATCGCCGAAGGTGCTGGCGGAGCATCTGGAGAAATCAGGTTTTCAACTTGTTGACGAAGGGTTGAAGGTCATGTGGAATCCCGATGAAGCAGGTCTAAAACAGTGTTTTGAGTTTGGGCAGAAGCTGGCCGGGCTGTTGTCCTGAGAAAATTGCCGGTCTGGACATTAAGACGTTTTTAGCTTCTGGATTACTTCGTCTTGAAAAATAGATTGTAGGAGGTTGTCATGGAGATGAAAGCCAGCCGGCAATTAAGAGACGAGCATGAGGGCATCCGCATGATGCTTCGGATCATGGAAGCCATGAGAAAGCAAGCCCAGGATAGCGGTGATTTGGATAAAGATCATTTCACCGCTATCCTGGAATTTTTGCAGGTATTCGTGGATCGTTGTCATCACGCCAAGGAAGAGGAGCTTCTCTTCCCTGCACTGGAAGCTGCAGGGGTTCCCAGGGATGGCGGCCCCATCGGTGTCATGCTTTATGAGCACGCTCTGGGCAGAGATCTGGTCAAAGCCATGGACGGATCCTACAGGGCTTACAATCAGGGCGATAGGTCGGCTCTTAAGGATATTTTTTACAATATCCAGGATTATATTGCCCTTTTGTCCGGACATATCGATAAAGAGAACGGCGTCCTGTTCGATATGGCGGATCACATGCTCGACGAAACGAAACAGAGCGCATTGCAGGAGGGGTTTGACCGGATTGAAGAAGAACGCATCGGCGCCGGTAAGCACGAGGCGTTCCACGCATTGATTCAGACCCTTGGCAACACATACCTGAGTTGAACCGTAACGGTCAACCCGAAGACTATGACGAAGCCTTAACGGGAGGTGAATTGATGAACTCACCAAGATTAAAGGCGTTCTTCCTGTTTTTTCTTGTCCTGACTTTTGGCGTTCTCATCTTCGGCGGTTACCTCATAAACAGAGAAAAGCCCCCAATTCCTCAAAAAATTGTCAGTGATGCTGAAAAAACCATCATCACCCTTGAGGACATTCTCAACGGCCAGAATTACTATTTCAGTCGCGGCGGACAGCATATGGGGACGATCTGGGGGCACGGCTCCTACCTTGCCCCGGACTGGTCGGCTGATTATCTGCATCGCATGGGTCTTTACCTGGCTGCCCGCCATCACGGTCTTTCACCCGGACAGGCAAAAGACTTTACGCAAGCCGATTTTGATCGCCTGGAGCCGACCGAACAGGCGCGTCTGCAAATCCTGGTCAAGCAGGAAATCAAAACAAACCGGTACAATCCTCAAGCCGGGGTACTGCATTTCACGGCGTTTCAAGCCGACGCGTTTCGCGTCCTGGCGGAATATTACACGGACCTGTTTGCAAAGGGTGACGAGCGGATCAGCCTGCAGCCCGGCATCGTCCAAACGGAAGAACAGGGGAAGCAGATTTCAAGCTTCTTCGCCTGGCTTGCCTGGGCGGCGGGAACGCTTCGGCCGGATGCGCCGCATACGTACACCAGCAACTGGCCGTACGATCCTCTGGTCGGCAATGAACCGCTGCCCGACACCCTCATCTGGTCGATTGTCAGCGTTATTCTCCTGATTTTTGCTATTGCGGCGGCCTTGTTTGTCTATCAGCGCTATGTGGGACAGGACGCATATGATGCCACCCGCCTCAAGATGGACTTTGCCGAACCGAAGCCGACGCCAAGTCAGAAAGCCACATTAATCTATTTCCTGACGGCGGTCCTGCTTTTTATCATCCAGATCGGCCTGGGGTCATTGACGGCCCATTATACGGTGGAAGGCAATGCATTTTACGGCGTTTCCTTGTCCGGCATTCTGCCTTATGTGACGTCGCGCACGTGGCATGTCCAACTGGCCGTCTTTTTTATCGCCACCTGTTTTCTGGCCGCCGGACTTTTTATCGGACCGTTCGTCGGCAGAGAGCCAAAAGGTCAGGCCGGATGGGTATGGGCTCTGTTTGCGGCAATCGTGGTGGTCGTCGTCGGAAGTCCGTCCGGGACATGGGTTTCGATTTATGGCTTGCTGGGGGGAAATGGATTTCTTCTCGGTCATCAGGGTTACGAGTATATCGAGCTGGGGCGGATTTGGCAGCTTCTGCTGATTGCCGGAATGCTCATCTGGCTGGTTCTGGTCTGGCGGGCAATACGCCCTGCCCTGCAAAGTGAACACGACAGCGGCGGCCTGACCCATATGCTCCTGTACAGCGCCATTACGATTCCGCTTTTTTATATGGCGGGGCTTTTTTACGGTAAGGGCAGCCATCTTTCCGACGCGGAATACTGGCGATGGTGGGTTGTTCACCTCTGGGTCGAAGGATTCTTCGAGGTATTCGCCACGGTGGTCATGGCCTTTTTGCTTTCGTACATCGGCGCCGTCAGCAGAAAATTTGCCCTGACAAGTGTGTATTTCATCATCTTTCTTTATCTGGGAAGCGGCGTGATCGGGACATTCCATCATCTCTACTGGACGGGGACGCCCACCGTCATCGTTGCGCTGGGCGCCGTCTTTTCGGCGTTGGAAGTCGTTCCGCTTTGCCTGCTCGGCTTTGAAGCGGCCCACAACCTCCGGGTCATTGGAACCGGCGG
>Ga0116141_10004537_pt1 | contig 11688 bp, 5 predicted proteins | sample AD_UKC097_MetaG_FD_89744 | JGI IMG/M metagenome (GOLD analysis project Ga0116141, IMG submission 89744) | Active sludge microbial communities of municipal wastewater-treating anaerobic digesters from USA - AD_UKC097_MetaG | ecosystem: Engineered > Bioreactor > Anaerobic > Digestate | place: USA... | reverse complement strand
GCCAACGTCTGGTGCGCGCTCGACGGCGTGGGCGAACGCGTGCCGGTGCGCCTGGTCGAGGGCGAAACCCGGGCCGCGCTGCTGGCCTCGCAGCGGCTGGACAAACTGGCCGCCAAGGACCCTCAGCGTTTCGTCACGCTCGGCTGCAACCGCCGGTTCACGCCGGCATCCAAGGTGCAGATCGTCTTCGGCAAGGGCGTGGCCACCGCCGGCGGTGTGGCCAACACCGTGGACAAGCGCTTCGCCTTCAAGGTGCGCGAGCCCTTGCACCTGAGCTTCAGCTGCGAGCGCGAAAACGCCCAGGCGCCCTGCTTGCCGATCCGGCCGATGCGCCTGGCCTTCAACGCGCCGGTGCCGCGCAAGCTGGCCGAGGCGATCCTTCTGAAGTCCGCCGCCGGCGCCCTGAAACCCACGTTCGACCGCGACGACAGCGCGGCCGACGCGCTGGTCAACGGCGTGAGCTTCAAGGGACCGTTTCCCGAGAAAACCGCCTTCTCGGTCGAACTGCCCGCGGGTTTTCAGGACGCCAGCGGCCGCGCGCCCGACAACGCGGCCAACTTCCCGCTCAAGGTGGCCACCGGCGTGATGCCGCCGCTGGCCAAATTCTCGGCCGCCCCCTTCGGCATCGTCGAGCGCTTCGCCGAGCCCGACGCGAAGGCCGACACGCCGGCGCTGCTCCCCGTGACGCTGCGCCGGGTCGAGGCGGCCCTGAAAACCAGCGCGCTGATGCCGGCCGGCCAGGTCAGCGACCTGAACCCGAAGTCCGACGCCGAGATCATTGCGTGGTTCCGCAAGGTGCAGCGTTTTGACGCGTTCACCGTGCCGCGCGCCGTGGCGGCCCGGGACGTGAAAGGGCCGCTGCCACGCGCGCTCGATGCCGGCGAACGCGACCGGGTTCAGTCGCGCATGGTGTCGCTGCTGGCCGGTCAAGGCGGGGTGAAGACGCTGGCCCTGCCGAAACCCGCCGACGAAAGCCAACCACGGCCGTTCGAGGTCGTGGGCATCCCCTTGTCCGCGGGTTTCCACGTGGTCGAGATCGCCTCGCCGATGCTGGGCAGCGCCCTGCTCGACGAGCGCCACGGCAGCCCGCGCACGATGTACGTGCGCACCGCGGCGCTGGTGACCAACCTCGGCGTGCACTTCAAGCTCGGCCGCGAGAACGCGCTGGCCTGGGTGACCACGCTCGACAAGGGCCAGCCAGTGGCCGGCGCCACGGTGCAGGTGTCGGACTGCAAGGGCCGGCCGCTGGCCCGGAGCACCACCAACGCGCAAGGCATCGCCGAGATCAAGGGCCTGTCGCCGCAGCCGCCGGCTTGCACCGACGGCGCCGACACCGACACGGAGGACGATCAGCAGCCCGCGTATTTCGTCAGCGCGCGCGCCACCGTGGCCGCGCCCGGCGGCGCGCGCGTGGACGACCTGGCCTTCACCTGGAGCAGCTGGCAGCGCGGCATCGAGCCCTGGCGCTTCAACCTGCCCACCAGCCTCGATCCGGCTCCCGACCGGCGCGCCCACACCGTGATGGACCGCACGCTGCTGCGGGCCGGCGAAACGGTGTCGATGAAACACCTGCTGCGCAGCCAGACCGCCCAGGGCTTCGCCGTGCCGCCGGAGCGTGCCGACTGGCCGACGACCCTGGTCATCACCCACCTGGGCAGCGGCCAGCAGTTCACGCAGCCACTGAGCTGGCGCAAGACCGGCACCGGCGGCTTGAGCGCCCAGAGCCAGTTCCAGGTGCCCCCGGCCGCGCGCCTGGGGGTGTACCAGGTCGAGCTGCGCGGCGAGGGCGAAGGCGGGCGCAGCCTCGGCAGTGGCGAGTTCCGGGTCGAGGAGTTCCGCCTGCCCGTGTTCGAGGGCCGCATCGCGCCCGCGGGCAAGGCCGCACTGGTGGCGCCGAAGGCCGTGCCAACCGACGTGCAGGTGAACTACGTGGCCGGCGGGCCGGCGGCCAACCTGCCGGTGCGGGTGTCCGCGCTGGTGCGCGGCAAATCGCTGAACTTCCCGGACTTCGAGGCCTTCAGTTTCCAGCCGCCTCGCGCCCAGCGCGAAACCACGAGCGAGGGCGAGGAGGAAGCCGCTGCCAGCCAGGACACCCGGGTGATCGCCGACAAGCTGCCGCTGACGCTGGACAAAAATGGCGCCGGCCGGCTCACGATCGAACCCGTGCCGGCGCACCGGCAGCCACGCGAACTGCTGCTGGAGGCCACCTACGCCGACCCCAACGGCGAGGTGCAGACGCTGCGCAGCACCACCGCCGTGTGGCCCGCAGGCGTGATCGCGGGCATCAAGACCGAGGGCTGGGTGTCGGCGGCGCAGCAGGTGCGTTTCCAGGCCCTGGCGCTGGACCTGACCGGCAAGCCGCAGGCCGGCGTGCCGCTGGAGGTCAAGGCCGTGGCGCGCACCGTCACCAGCAGCCGCAAACGCCTCGTGGGCGGCTTCTACAGCTACGACAACAAGACCAGCACCAAGGATCTGGGCACGGTCTGCAGCGGCACCAGCGACGCGCGCGGCCTGTTGTTGTGCGAGGCCAAGCTGGGCGAGCCCGGCGAGGTGGAGCTGGTGGTGAGCGCCCGGGACAAGGACGGCAACCTGGCCACGGCCGCCGGCTCGGTGTTCGTGACGCGCCAGGGCGAGCTCTGGTTCGGCGGCGACAACCACGACCGCATGGACCTGCTGCCCGAGAAGAAGAGCTACCAGCCCGGCGAGACCGCGAAGTTCCAGGTGCGCATGCCGTTCCGGTTTGCCACCGCGCTGGTGGCGGTGGAGCGCGAGGGCATCCTCTCGACCCAGGTGGTGCGGCTCAACGGCCAGGACCCGACGATCGAGCTCCAGGTGCAGGACGGCTGGGGGCCCAACGTCTATGTGAGTGTGCTGGCGCTGCGCGGGCGGCTGCGCGAGGTGCCGTGGTACAGCTTCTTTACCTGGGGCTTCAAGGCTCCGCGTGAATGGTGGACGGCGTTCTGGCACGAGGGGCGCGAATACGTGGCGCCCACCGCGCTGGTGGACCTCAGCAAGCCCGCCTTCCGCCTCGGGGCGGCCGAGATCCGCGTCGGCACGCGCTCGCACCGCATCGACGTGGCCGTGGCCGCCGACAAGCCCAGCTACCCGGTGCGCGGCACCGCCAAAGTCACGGTCAGCGCCAGGCTGCCCGACGGTCGGCCCGCCGCGGGCGCCGAAGTGGCGGTGGCCGCCGTCGATCAGGCCTTGCTGGAGTTGATGCCCAATGCCAGCTGGAACCTGCTGGAGGCGATGCTGCAGCGCCGCAGCTGGGGCGTGGAAACCTCCACCGCGCAGATGGAGATCATCGGCCGCCGACACTACGGCCGCAAGGCGGTGCCGGCCGGTGGCGGCGGGGGGAAAAGCGGCGCGCGCGAGCTGCTCGACACCCTGCTGCTGTGGAGCCCCGCCGTGGTGCTGGACGCCAACGGCCAGGCGGTGGTGAACGTGCCGCTGAACGACGCGCTGACCACCTTCCGCATCGTCGCCGTGGCCGACGCCGCGGCCGGCCTGTTCGGCACCGGCCAGACCACGATCCAGACCACGCAGGACCTGCAGATCATCAGCGGCCTGCCGCCGCTGGTGCGCGAGGGTGACGCCTTCCGGGCGCAGTTCACGCTGCGCAACACCACCAAGCAGCCGATGAAGGTGGCCGTGACGCCGCGTGCCACGCTGCTGGAACTGCCCGTGCAGAACGTGGAGATCCCCGCCGGCGAAGCGCGCGAAGTCGCCTGGACCGTCACCGCCCCGGCGCAACTGGCCTTCACCCGCTTTGAAGCGCTGCTGTGGGAGATCGAGGCCAAGGACAGCCTGGGCGGCGCGCGAGACGCGCTCAAGGCGCGTCAGCGCCTGATACCCGCCGTGCCGTTGACGGTGCAGCAGGCCACGCTGGCGCAGCTCGACGCGCCATATAGCCTCGCGGTGGCGCCACCGTCCAACGCGTTGGAACACAACGGCGTGGTGCGCGGCGGCCTTCGGCTGGCGCTGCAACCCAGGCTGGCAGAGGGCCTGCCCGGCGTGCGCGACTGGTTCGCGGCCTACCCGTTCTCGTGCCTGGAACAGAAGACCAGCAAGGCCATCGGCCTGCGCGACGCCAGGTTGTGGCAAACCGTGGTCGCGCAGATCCCCACCTACCTCGACGCCGACGGCCTGGCCAGCTACTTTCCGCCACGCGAAGGCGACGGTGCGCGCGGCAGCGACATCCTCACCGCCTACCTGCTGGCCGCCACCCACGAAGCCGCCAGCCTGAACCCGGCGTTTGCGCTGGGCGACGAGGCGCGCGCCCCCATGGAACGTGGCCTGATCGCGTTCGTCGAAGGCCGCATCCAGCACAACCCCTGGTCGCCGCGCAAGGACCTGGACGTGCGCAAGCTCGCCGCGATCGAGGCCTTGTCCCGCCACGGCAAGGCCCAGGCCCGGATGCTGGGCAGCGTCACCCTCGCGCCCAACCAGTGGCCCACCAGCGCGGTGATCGACTGGATCAACATCCTGCGCCGCGTGCCCGACGTGCCGCAGCGCGACGCCCGCATCGCCGAGGCGCAGCAGATCCTGCGTTCGCGCCTGAACTGGCAGGGCACCCGCGCCGGCTTCAGCACCGAGCGCGACGACGCCTGGTGGTGGCTGATGACCAATGGCGACGTCAACGCCGCGCGCCTGCTGCTGACCGCGCTCGACGACCCGGCCTGGAAGGACGACCTGGGCCGCCTGGCCAGCGGCTTCATCGCGCGCCAGCAGCGTGGCGCCTGGTCCACCACCACCGCCAACCTCTGGGGCGGCCTGGCGCTGGAGAAGTTCTCCGCCCGGCTGGAAACCACCCCGGTGGCCGGCACCACCCGCGCCACGCTGGGCACCGCCACCGCCGCGGTGGACTGGGCCCGGGTCGAGCGGATCAAGACCACCGACGCCGGCGGCGCGCCGCACCAGACCACGCTGTTCGGCGCCCCGGCCGCCCCCGGCGGTCTGCGCAACAACACCCTGCAACTGCCCTGGGGCAAGGCGCCCGGCGCCGAAACCCTCAACGTGGTGCACCAGGGCACGGGCAAGCCCTGGCTGACGCTGCAGTCGCTGGCGGCGGTCGAGTTGAAGGCGCCTTTCAACGCCGGCTACCAGGTCACGCGCACCGTCTCGCCGGTGGCGCAGGCTGTGCCCGGCAAGCTCACCCGCGGCGACGTGCTGCGCGTGACGCTGGAGGTCAACGCCAGCGCGGACATGAGTTGGGTCGTCATCACCGACCCGGTGCCCGGCGGCGCCACCATCCTCGGCAGCGGCCTGGGCCGCGACTCGCAGATCGCCACCCAAGGCGAAAAACGCGCCGGCCAGGCCTGGAGCGCGTTCGAAGAGCGCAGCTTCGAAGCCTTCCGCAGCTACTACGAATTCATGCCCAAGGGCGTGACCAAGGTCGACTACACCCTGCGCCTGAACAACCCCGGCGACTTCGCCCTGCCCCCGACCCGGGTCGAGGCCTTGTACGCGCCCGAGATGTTCGGCGAGGCGCCGAATGCGCGGGTGAAGGTGGAAGCCGCGAAGTGAAACGACCTTCCCTTCGTCCGCTGGCTGCTCTGCTCTTGATAGCAGGCCATGGCCAGTGCGCGCTGGGAATGCCCTCATTTGATGCCGTAAAGAGCGGTTTTCAGCCCTCCGACACGCTGATTCTCGACCGCCAGGGCGAGGTGGTGCAGCGCCTGCGCAGCGATGCCACCGTGCGGCGCGGCCAGTGGGTGGCGCTGGGCGACGTGTCGCCGGCGCTGCGCACGGCGCTGGTGCTCAGCGAGGACCGGCGCTTCTACGAGCACAGCGGGGTGGACTGGCGCGCCGTGTCGGCCGCGGCCTGGGGCAACCTGTGGAACACGCGCACCCGTGGCGCCTCGACGCTGACGATGCAGCTCGCCGGCCTGCTGGACGACCCGGGCACGCCGGGTTCGCTGCGCGCCGGCACCGGTGGGCGCAGCGTGGCGCAGAAGCTCGGGCAGGCGGTGGTGGCGCAGCGGCTGGAGGCAAGCTGGGGCAAGGACCAGATCCTGGAGGCCTACCTCAACCTGGTGCCGTTTCGCGGCGAGACCGTGGGTGTGGACGCACTCTCGCGCACCGTGTTCGGCAAGGCCGCGCACGGGCTGGACGAGCGCGAAGCCGCGGTGACGGCCGCCCTCGTGCGCGCGCCCAATGCGGCTGCGGCGCGCGTGGCGCAACGCGCCTGTGGGGTGCTGCAGGCGATGGCCCCGGCAACCGGCACCGTGCCCAAGGGCACGCCAGCCAGGCCCCCAGTGCCAACAACCGCTGCGGTCGGACCGGCCGGCAATTGCGCGGGCCTGGACCTGTTCGTCGCGGCCGCCTTGCAGCGCCGCGACTACGCCGCCAGCGAAGGCATCGCGCCGCACCTGGCGCGCCGGCTGCTGGCCGGCGCCGGTACGCCGCCGCCACGGCGCATCACCACCAGCCTGGACGCCTCGCTGCAGCGTTTCGCCCAGCAGGCGCTGCAGCGCCACCTGCGCGAGCTGCGCGGACGCCACGTGGAAGACGGCGCGGTGCTGGTGCTGGACAACGCCAGCGGCGAGGTGCTGGCCTGGGTGGGCTCCTCGGGCGACCTGAGCGGCGCGGCCGAGGTGGACGGCGTGCTGGCGCCGCGCCAGCCGGGCTCCACGCTCAAACCCTTTCTGTACGCGCAGGCCATCGCCGAGCAGCGCTTGACGGCTGCCTCGTTGCTGGTGGATGCGCCCACGCACATCGCCACCGCGTCCGGCCTGTACATCCCGCAGAACTACGACCGCCAGTTCAAGGGTTGGGTGTCGGTGCGCACCGCGCTCGGCGCGTCGCTCAACGTGCCGGCGGTGCGCACGCTGGTGATGGTGTCGCCCGAGGCCTTCGCGCGCCAGCTTCGCGCCGTGGGCCTGCCCCTGCGCGAGACCGGTGACTACTACGGCTACAGCCTGGCCCTGGGCAGTGCCGAAGTGCCGCTGCTGGCGCTGACCAATGCCTACCGCACGCTGGCCAACGGCGGGCGCTTCGGCGAGGTGATGCTGCGCCCGGCGGCCAGCCCGGGCAAGGCCCCCGCCGTGGCCACCGCAGCCCCGGCGCTGGATGCGCGCGCGGCCTTCATCGTCGGCGACATCCTGTCCGACCCCAACGCCCGCGCGCGCACCTTTGGCACCGACAGCGTGCTGGCCACGCGCTTCTGGAGCGCCGTGAAGACAGGCACCAGCAAGGACATGCGCGACAACTGGGCGGTGGGCTGGTCGCAGCGCTACACCGTGGGCGTGTGGGTGGGCAACGCCAGCGGCGCACCGATGCACGACGTCAGCGGCACCAGTGGTGCCGCGCCGGTGTGGGCGGCCGTGATGCAGCGGCTGCACCGGCACACGCCCAGCCGCGCGCCCGCGCCGCCGGCCGGCCTGGTCGCCTCGACGGTCCGCTTCGACGACCAGCTCGAAGCCAGCCGCAGCGAATGGTTCCTGCCAGGCACCGGGCAGCAGCAGTTTGCTATCAACTCCATAGCTGCTTCAGGCCATCCGACGCTGGAGAATGGCCAAAAAGGCTTGAAAAACACCGGTTCGGAACCGTCCCGGGCCAGCCGGATCACCGCGCCGGCCGACGGCACCATCGTGGCGCTCGATCCCGACATCCCGCCCGAGCGCCAGCGCCTGCGCTTCACCGCCGACGGCCCGGGCGCGCGCTGGCTGCTGGACGGCAAGCCGCTGGCCGGCGGCGCGTCGGTGTCCTGGCTGCCCTGGCCGGGGCGGCACCGGGTGACGCTGGTCAACGCGGCCGGCGAGCCGCTGGACGAAATCCGGCTGGAGGTGCGGGGTGCGGGTGTGCGGCGCGTCGCACAGAAATAATTTCAAGCGGCCCCGTGCCGGTTTCAAGCCCGCGGGCCGCGCCACGCCGCTACCATGCGCACAGCGCCCCGGACGCCCCCACAACCCTCGCAGGAGACTTGCATGACCGTCATCACCAACATCGAAGACCTGCGCGTGCTCGCGCAAAAACGCGTGCCGCGCATGTTCTACGACTATGTCGACACCGGCTCCTGGACCGAGGGCACCTACCGCGCCAACGAGGACGATTTCCAGAAGATCAAGTTCCGCCAACGGGTGGCGATCAACATGGACAACCGCACCACGCGCACCCAGCTGGTGGGGCAGGACGTGTCCATGCCGGTGGCGCTGGCACCGGTGGGCTCCACCGGCATGCAATGGGCCGACGGCGAGATTCTGGCCGCGCGCGCAGCCGGCGCCTTCGGCGTGCCGTTCACCCTGTCCACGATGAGCATCTGCTCCATCGAGGACGTGGCGGCCAACTGCCCCCACCCGTTCTGGTTCCAGCTCTACGTGATGCGCGACCGCGCCTTCATCGAGCGCCTGATCGACCGCGCCAAGGCCGCCCGGTGCACGGCCCTGGTACTCACGCTGGACCTGCAGATCCTGGCGCAACGCCACAAGGACCTGAAGAACGGCCTGTCGGTGCCGGTCAAGCCCACGCTGGCGTCCATCGCCAACCTGCTGACCAAACCCAGCTGGTGCCTGGCCATGGCGGGCACCAAACGCCGACAGTTCGGCAACATCGTGGGCCACGTCAAGGGCGTGGACGACATGGGCTCGCTCTCGGAGTGGACGACGCGGCAGTTCGACCCCACGCTGAACTGGGCTGACGTGGAGTGGATCAAGAAACGCTGGGGCGGCAAGCTGATCCTCAAGGGCATCCAGGACGTGGAAGACGCGCGCCTGGCGGTCGAATCCGGCGCCGATGCACTGATCGTGTCCAACCACGGCGGGCGCCAGCTCGACGGCGCGGAGAGCAGCATCCGCGCCCTGCCCGCCGTCGTGGACGCGGTGGGCTCGAAGATCGAGGTCCACATGGACGGCGGCGTTCGCAGCGGGCAGGACGTGCTCAAGGCCCGCGCGCTGGGCGCCAAGGGTGTCTACATCGGCCGCGCGTTCATCTACGGCCTCGGGGCGGGTGGCGAGGCCGGCGTGACCAAGGCGCTGCAGCTCATCCACAAGGAGCTCGACCTGACGATGGCGCTGTGCGGCCGCACCGACATCAACACCATCGACCCGAGCATTCTGCTGCCCGGCACAATTCCGGGCTGAACCACGTCACGCCCGCCCCGGGTCGGGCCGCTTTTCAGTGCCCGCCCGCCGCTCGCGGCGCCAGCGTCTTCAGGTAGGCGTACAGCGCCGGCAGGTCGACGTCGTCCATCTTCGACAGCGATTCGAACGGCATGACCCGGATCGGCGTTCCGTCGGGCCGCTTTCCGCTGCGCATCATCGCCACAAACACGGCCTCGTCCGGGTACCGGACCATCGCGCTGCCCTCGCCGGGCGTCAGGTTGGCCGCGGCAGGCCAGTCCGGCGGGCCGCTCGGAATCCGCCCGCCCGAGAGCTGCTCGCCGTGGCAGCCGATGCACATGTTGGCCACGTACGCCCCGTGCTTGACCGTGACGCCCGCCGGCACCGGCTGAGACGGCGCGAGGGCGTGGTTGATGCGCTGCGCCGCATCGGGCGCGAGATCGAAACCGTACATGACCCAGGCAGGCAACGGCAGTTCCACCACCGCCCGGGTGCCGCCCTGCACCGGCGCAAGGCCGCGCACATGGGCCACCAGCGCGGCCAGGTCGGCGTCGGTGAAGCGGTTGTAGTCCTCGCTGGGCATGATCAGGGCCGGGCGGCCGTCGGGTTTGACACCGTGGCGGATGGCGCGGACCCAGTCCACCGGCTGGTAGCGCGCCACCACACCGGCCGGGGTGATGTTGGGCCCGGCGATGTGGGTGCCCTTGCCATCATTGACAAACGTGCGGCCGGCGCCGTCGAGGCCATGGCAATCCACGCAGCCCCGCGATTCGAACAGGTATTTGCCGCGGGCCCGCGCCTGCGCATCGTCGGTGTAAGGCACGGCCGCCACCGGCACGCTGATGACCCGCTGGCGTTTGCGCTCCGCCAGTTGCTGGCCCACCACCGCCGCGCCCACGGCGGCCAGCGCCAGCACCACCACCGTGCCGGCCGACCACTTGATCCAGGGTTTCATCGCGAGTTCTCCTCAGAACAGGGAAACGCGCCCGGTCCGGCGGCACGGGCGTCGCGGGCGACCTCAGCCCGCCAGGACCTCGATGTAGTAGCAGCCCCAGGGGCAACCGGCGAAGCGGTCCGTCACGGGTTTGGCCGCCATCTCGGGAAAACGGTCCGGCTCGTAGACGGCCCACAGCGGGCCCAGGCCTCCCAGCGGCATCGCCGCACCGTCCAGGTGGGTGGCCACGATGAAGCGGTACCTGCGCGCGTCAGCCAGCGTCAGTGGCGCCGCGTAGCCATCGACGGCGCGCATCATCAGCCGGGTGCCGTCGGCAGTCGGCCCGCCCGCGGCCTTGAGCACGTCGGTGACCAGCGGCCCTTTGAGCGTGTGCGGCTTGCCGTCGTATTCGAGCGTGGGCTTGATCGTGACCGCCGGCAGCATCGTGATCGCCGCGAAGTCGAACACATGGGCTTTTTCGAAGCTCACCTTGTGCTTGACCATCAACTGGTCCAGCACCGGGTCGATCGGTCCGCGGTTGACCGCCCCGATCGCACCACCGAGCGTCAGCACGCCGGGCCCCGCCGCCTTTGCAGCGGATTTACCCCCGGCCTGTGCAGCGCCGAGCGCCGGCAGACCGGCCCCGGCGAAGGCCGTGGCCGCAAGGAATTGACGTTTGTCCATGCACAGCTCCTGGTCCCGAACGAAACAAACCACCGAGCCGCCATTCTGGGGACGCATGCGGACCGGCGGCCATGGGGTAAACCATGGGTTCAGGCCTGGCCATCCCCGGCCTCGACCCGCAGCGCCAGTTGCTCGGCCCAAGCGGCATAGGCGCCGGCGCCGGGGTGAAACCCGTCGCTGGCCATCAGCGACACATCGGTGCCCAAGTCCAGTGGCACCCAGGTGCAATCGTCGCGCGCTTCGGCGAAAGCCCGCAGCGCCGTGTTGTAGCGCCGCGCCTGCGCGCCCAGGTAGGCCCGCAGCGGCTGCGGCAGCGCTGGAAACCGGTGCATCGGCGGCAGGGCCGACAGCAGGATGCGTTCGACGCCGAAGTCGTGCCGCAGCAGCTTGACCAGCCGCGCCTGGTCGGCGATCCAGCGCGTGGGGCTGCGCCCGCCGGTCACGTCGTTGACGCCGAGCGAGGTCACGGCCACGTCGAAGCGTTCTCGCGGCAAGTCGGTCAAGGCCTGCAGCGCATCGGGTGTGGTGGCGCCGGTCCGGGCCACCAGCTTCCAGCGCAGCTCGAAACGCTGCGCCAGACGGGCGGCCAGTTGGCCCGACAGGGCCTCATCCTGCGTGGCGGCCCCGACACCCGCGGCGGCCGAATCGCCCACGATCAGCAGCCGCAGGGGCGGGCCCTGTCCCGATCGCCCCTCGCGCGGCCCCGGTGGCTCGGGCAGCACCGGCGTGACTCGGCGCACATGGCGGCCTTGCAACAGCAGCAAGGGCCCCAGCACGATGGTGGCAGCCAGGTGTTTCACGGGCCGCCGACCGCCCGCGAGGGACAATCATTTTGATAGCACCTTGTGGCCATCCGACGCTGGGTTGTGCGGTATTTGTTCATGAAAACCACTACTGTCCGGTAAATTTCCCCGATTTCAAAACAGCTCGGTCTGGGCATGGATATGGGAGAACGCGTCACCCCTGAGCGCGTTGGTCACCATTTGCGCCAGAGGGATCCGCTCGAACATG
>Ga0116141_10004531_pt1 | contig 11695 bp, 8 predicted proteins | sample AD_UKC097_MetaG_FD_89744 | JGI IMG/M metagenome (GOLD analysis project Ga0116141, IMG submission 89744) | Active sludge microbial communities of municipal wastewater-treating anaerobic digesters from USA - AD_UKC097_MetaG | ecosystem: Engineered > Bioreactor > Anaerobic > Digestate | place: USA... | reverse complement strand
GCGTGTTCTCCCTGATCTACAACTTCTGCTCGGTCGAGATGAGCAGCATCTACATGGACGTGCTGAAGGACCGGATGTACTGCGACGCCGCCGACAGCCCGTCCCGCCGGAGCGGCCAGACGGCCATGTACGAGGTCCTGGGCGCCCTCGTACGGATGCTCGCACCGATCCTGGTGCACACCGCCGAGGAGGCCTGGGAGGCGATGAAGGTCAAGCCCGAGGACTGCGACAGCGTCCACCTAGCCCACATGCCCAACGTCAACGAAGCCGTCGACTACGCCGGCGAGGAGCTCAGATGGTCGTACCTCATGGCGCTGCGAGATCAGGTCCTGCGGGTCCTCGAAGGGCTGCGCAAGGACAAGGTAATCGCCAGCAACCAGGAGGCGTCGGTCACGATGCGCTGCACCGCTGAAGATGCGACAGCCTTGAAGGAATTCGGCCTGACCCAGTTCGCGGCCCTGTGCATCGTCAGCGAGGTCAAGCTCGAAGAAGACGCCGAGGACACGACCATCACGGCCGGAAGGAGCCCGCACACAAAGTGCCAGCGATGCTGGAACTACTGGCCCAGCGTCGGGAAGGACGCGGAGCATCCGGACATTTGCGAGCGCTGCGCTTCCGTCATTCGCGGAACTGAACAGAAGCCGTGATGGCAGATGGTCTGTCATCATGAGCAGAGCGAAGGATCTGGCTATCGAATGAAAGGCACGCTGGTGATTCGAGCTGTGGCTCGCACGCCACATTCGCAGGCCGGATGGTTCACTTCGTTCGGCATGACAAATGGTGGTCGCATCCCCGGCCATTGGCATACAGCGACCATCCCTACGCGCGCGTAGAGTGTTTTCAACCCACGCGCCAAGCTCCGAACGGGAGAACACGTGGGTCAAGGACCCACCTTACGAAGTCGCAAGCTGCTGCGCAGCCTTGCTGTAGACCTCGTCGAAGGTGATGTGCCGGATCGCGTGCAGCGGATTGTTGCTCCTGATCGCGAGACCGCGGGTGGCTGTGTCGCGGGCGACAATGGACTCCGGGCGGCCGTAGGGGCCTACTCGCAGCGGGTTGGACCAACTGAACATCATCACCAACGGCCGGCCCAAGGCGGCCGCGATGTGGCCGGGACCGGTGTCGTTGCTGACAACGAGCCTCGCCCCTCGGAGCACTTCCACCAACTCGGGCAACGACGTTCGGCCGGCGAGATTGGCGATGGGGTGTTTCGCGAGGCTCTGGATCTGCTCGATCATCAGGCTCTCGGACTTGCTTCCGGTCGCGACGACGAGCAGGCGGTGCTCTGTCGCGAGCCGGTCCGCGAGCGCGGCGAATCGATCGGCGGGCCAGCATTTGCTGACCTGGGCCGAGCCCGGGATGATCACGGCGTAAGGAGGTTTGAAGTTGGAAGTTTGAAGCTGGAGGTCAGAGGCGCCGCTCGCCGCGGTATCAGTTCTTGCTTGAGACTTCACACTTGAAACTGCACACTTCAAACTACGCTGCAACAGGTCCCGTGCGGATGCGGCGGCAGGAGGCTTCTCGGGCAGGACAAATTCCACGCCCAGATCCCTCGCGCCCATCGCATCGAGCAGCTTGCGGTAATAGTCAACTACGTGGACCCATTCGAGCCGGGGCGGAATCTCCGTCGTGTAGAACCAGTGCGCAAGCTCGTGCCGCCAAACGGGCCCGAAACGCCGCTTGCAGCCGGAGAGCCACGCCAGCGAGGCCGTGCGGAAGAGCCCCTGCAAATCGAGCACGGCGTCAAACCGGCCGCTCCGTAGACGCCGGATCAACGAGAGCAACGCCTTGAACGCGGCCCGATTGTGCCAGGCCTTGCCCAGGAACTTGCGGTCGAATGGGATGATCTCGTCGAGATGCGGATGCCCCTCCAGGATGGGGGCGAACTCCGGGCGGACCAGCCAACTGATCCGGGCCTGCGGAAAGCTGCGGCGCAGCGACGACAACGCCGGCAGGGCCATGACGATATCGCCCAGTGCGCTGGGCTTGATCAGCAGGATGCTCTCGTACACCTCGGACATAGGGACGGGATTCTACGCGATGAACGCCGGCAAAGCAATCCGCATCCGGCTTTCGCTCTTGCGGCCGCGTCTCGGCGGCATACAATGACGGGCGAGCGCCGGCGGCGCAGAAAGGAGTCCGTCCAGGTGGCGGAAAGAGGCAAGTACGTCTATGAGTGGCCCAGGCCGATGGTCACGGCAGATGCGGCGGTGTTCGCGTTCTTCGACGGCAGGACCCATCTCCTGCTGATCCAACGCAAGATCGATCCCTACAAGGGGCGTTGGGCTCTGCCCGGCGGGTTCGTCGAGATCGACGAAGACCTGCCCGATGCAGTCGCCCGAGAATTGGCCGAGGAGACCGGCCTCAAGAATGTCCCGCTCGAGCAGCTTCGCGCGTTCGGCCGGCCCGGCCGCGATCCGCGAGGCCGGACCATCACCATCGCCTACTTCGGGATCATGGAGAGGAACTGGGACCAAATCCGCGCCGACGATGACGCTGAACGCGCCCAGTGGTTCGACATCGAGAGCCTGCCGCCGATGGCCTTCGACCACGATGACATCGTCCGCTGTGCGATTGAGCGGCTTGAGCGAACGCGGCCTTCCTTCGGCTCTCGCCAACCGCGGGGTCAGTAGACGACCGGGTCCGAGCCCGTCTGGACTACCTGCTCGTTGAATTCCTTCAATTGGTTTTCGGCCGCGCTGACCGCATAGTCGATGTAGTGGAGCTTGTGCGCCGGCTGGCGGTGGCGTTCGTTCATCAATCCGCGACGGACCGTGTCCAGGAACCGTCGAATCGTTCGATCCGAGACGGGGGCCGGACTGTGTGACCACTCTTTCAACTCCTGGTACCGCCGCGCCAGCCTCGGGTCCTGCTGCATCTGCTCGGCCGTGAGGTAGTCGCCCGGGTTGTACTCCAACTGGAGCCCCTTGAGACACATGATCAGCGGCTCGTAGTTCATCCGCCGGTCCAGCCGAATGAACTTGTACTGCTGGATGCAGGTCGTGGCCTGAGCGGGCGGCTTGTCCGCGATTTCGTCGCCGCCGAGATACCAGTTGCGCCGGCTGGTCCGCGCGAAGACGAACTCCTCGCCGTACGTACGTTGGATGATCTCTTGGCGGCAGATCCGCGAGATGCACCAGCCGCCGGGACGCCGTTCGAGCCCTCCGCCGAGCGCCAGCAGGCATTGCACAAAACCAAACGGGAGAATCCGCTGATGGCCGATCTGGCTCTTTCGCATCTGAAACGACAGATGCAGGCTGTGCGGGCCGATCTGGAAGAAACCGATCAGTTCGTGAATCAGCCGGCTGAGCAACCAGGGGTCGCCCGTCGCCGGTCGGGATAGTTCGCCCGCGACGCTGAGCCGACCCGGTGCGATCTCGAAGAATCCCTGTCGGCGGGGACGGTCGTTGTAGCCGCTGTGATCGTCGATGTAGCCGCCGAGTTTCCAGCACAGAACGTCGAGGCGAAAATCGTAGAAGTACTTGAAGCCGTCGTAGACGACGTCGACGGCGTTCGTGGCGCTGCGCAACGGCTCGACTGCGGCAGCGCCCACGTTGCTCAGCTCCAACTCACAGCCGAGCGGCACCAGGCCCGGCTGGAGACTGGTGCGGACGCGATGGAGGTGGTCCTCCGCAACCCTCGGGTCGAAAATGCTTTTCACCGCCCGGACGGCGTATTTCACGTAGTCGATCAGGTCGTACTTCTCGTAGGGCATGACGTCGAGACACTTCTGGATGATGGGCTCGACCACGCTGCGGTTGGCGTTCAGAATCTGCAGGCACGCCAGCAGACTGACGGACCGCGCGAAGTATCGCACGCTCGTCCGCATGTGCTCCAGTTCGAAACGGAACCGGCTCTCCATCTGTTCCTCGAACTGGTTCAACAGGACCTGGCGAATCACGAGGGCCAGATAGTTGCGGATATAGGGCTGGGCCTGCGGCTCGCCGTACAACGGCTTGATGCTCGGGCGAGGCCGGTCCAGCTCGCGCTCGAGGTAGTAGTCGCTGACCGCGTCTCGATGATAGTGCGCCATCACGAGGTCCCGCTCGGTCGTCGCGAGCAGCTCCCGCTCCGCCTGCCGCTCCAGCTCGGCATCGACCGTTCGGTCGCCGGGGCGGGTGTGTTTTTTCAGGAATTGCTGGATGCGCTTGCGCAGCCACAGCTCGTGGATCAGGTTCACATGGAAGCGGTCCCCGAACTGCTTCCGCATCGATTCGGTGGTCACGAGGTAGGCCTGCGCCTCCTCGACGCCGTGTCCCGTATGGACACGGACGGTCTCCCGCCGGTAGCGTTTGCCCTCGTAGCGGTCGATCTCCGCCATGGCGGTCATCGGGACGTCGTGAACAATATACCCTTCGATCCTGGCCGCCTGGGCCGGCACGGCGTAGTAGTACACGTTGTCCGGGCTCACCCGGCGGTAGTGCGGCAGAAACGCCAGCTCGGCGAACAACGTCTTGGCGTCCAGGCGCGACGGCCTTCTCGTGAACGTGTAGCCGCTGACCGACTGGAAGATCCGGCTGTCCCGGAGCGAACCGTAGATGAAGAGATTGACTTTCTGGTTGTGCATGGGTCCTGTCGTCCCTCGACAGAAATGGTCGGAGTGACACTATGCATCGGATAGGATGCGGCCGCGGAGTTTGATGACTTCCTTGAACGCTCGCAAGACGACCCGCAGACTGCCGCCGGTCGGCTTGCCCGCCGTTCGCGGGTAGTGGTGCACCCCCTTCTCCGTGATCCTGTACCCCTTGCGGGCGGCGCGAGCCAGAATCTCCGTATCGATCAGCGCGCCCTGGCTCTCCATTTTGATGTGGTCGAAGATCGCCCTCTTGTACAGCTTGAACGCGCAGTCGATATCGTGAAGGCGGAGCGAGAACAGGAAATCGTTCGTCCGCGTCCAGAGCCAGCCGCCGAGCCTCCGGAACAACGTGTCCTGGCGATTCATGCGATAGCCGCTGACGATGTCGTACTCCTGCATGAGCGGCAACAGGGCCGGCATCTCGTTCAGATCGAACTGGGCGTCGCCGTCCGTGTAGAACACGAGTTCCCGGGTGGCTGCACGGAAGCCCGATTGCAGCGCGGCCCCATACCCGAGGTTGCGCGGGTGATGAATCACGCGCACTCGCTCATTGGTCGCTGCGATCTCGTCGGCGATCCGGCCGGTATGATCCGCACTGCCGTCGTTGACGATGATGACCTCGTAGTCCGCCCGCAGATCCTCCAGCACCTCGACGGCCTGCCGGGCCACCTTGGCCACATTGTCCTGCTCATTGTAGCACGGGAAGAACACCGTAATGGAAACGGGCGGCGTTGAGTCGCTCTGCGGGCCCTGCTGCCCGCCTTGCTCGGCCATGGTTCACCACCTTTTCGTCGCCAGGATGGATTCTCGCCAACGCTCGTAAACGCTCTTCTGCTCGGCGTACGCCTGAGCCAACTCGGTCTGGCCCCTTGCCTGGGCCACGTTTTGCAGCCGGATCAGGGCCAAGCGGATCGCCTCAAGGCGAAGGTTGAAACCATCGTGCCCGGAATACGCCTTGACATTCGCCTTGAAATCCTCCGCGTACTGCCCGCAGACTTGATCGATGCGGGGGCACAGATCCGCAAATCGCGCCCCGATCAACAGCATCTCGATCAGGGGCGCCGGGGCAAACAGTTCCTTCATCGCCTCGATCAGCATTTCGAGCCCCCGCTTCTTCTGGGCCATATCCTGAATGAGCAGCAGGTTGTGGCCGACAGTCAGGTCGGCGGAGTACTTGTCCGGGTAGATCGTCTTGCCGGTGAACATGCCGGCGAAGAGCGCCTGGCCCTGAGGCGTGGTGCTGTCCACGAACAGCTTCTGCTTGTCATCCATGTACACGGTGCGCCAGTCCTGGGCGTATTCGAGCCCTTCCGTGAACGGCTTGTCGAACTGGCCGTTGGGCATCAGGACGACCCACACGTTCTGCTTGCGGAGCTGCTCGCTGACCCATTTGCCGATCTGGATGCACTCCTCCGGGGTCGGCCTTCTCTCATTAATGAGGGCCGGAGTCGCCGCCGGTCCGCCGGACATGATGTCCGTCCACAGATCGAAGGCCTTCACGTCGTAGGCGGCCTGCGCCCGGCCGTCCATGAATAGTTGCAGCGGGGTCTTGCCCGTCTTCGGATCGGGGTCCTGACCCCAGGCGATGAAGCCGCCCTCCGTCCAGTAATTGAACATCTTGCCGCTGAGCTTGTTGGCGCGGATGAACTCGCAGGCCGCGAACGGCTTGGCGTCCGACGCGGTCATTCGCATGAAGACCGATGTGTACTTGGTGTCGGCGGGCCAGTAGTCGAGATACACCGTGTAGAATCGGGCGCCCCATACGCCGGCGAACGCCAGGACGACCACCCCGCCCGCGAGGGCCAGACCGCGGCGCCACGCCGTCGGCAGAGAGGGCGCCTCGAACGCCTGCATCCGGGAAGTCTGCACCATGGCGGCGATCACCCGCACAGTATGATCGATCAGCAGAGCGACGATCGGGCAGGCGGCAAACGCGGCAATTGGAATGAACCGCCGGGATCGAATCGCCATGTAGACCGTCAGCGCTGCGATGACCAAGAGCACGAGGTCGAGCTTCGGCCACGCATAGTCCACGGGTGTCCGGCTCTTTTTCTTATTGTTGGCCGGGGCCCTCCCGCGGCGCGAGACGTATACGTAGACGGCCACCCAGACGATAAGAACCAGCCAGGCGAGAATGTACATGACCAGGAACGGCACAGCCGTGCCGACCGGGTTGGTCCAGTCGAAGGCCCGATGCCATTCGTGGACGTCGCGCCAACGTTCCGCGTGCTTGCTCACCGAAATGACGAAGGTGTGCGTGACGTTGGTCAGGTGGAAGGGATTGAAGACGACCATGGCCACGAACGCCACGACACTCGCCGCGACGCTATGCAGGACGCCTGTCCAGGGCATCGTCTGCACGACCTTCCCCTTGAGGGATACGACGACGGCGCCGACCAGCATGGCCAACGAGAAGATGCCGAGATAGGCCAGTCGCGAGCCGGCGATATAGATCTCGAGCGACTCACGATCCCGACTGCTCAGTCCCAGCGGGACGCGAGGGAAGAAATAGGACAGCAGGAGTAAAAACAGGATGCACGACGCCGCGATATGGTAGAAAACGACCAGGCCGTCGGGCGCCTTGCGATTGACGGACAGCGCGATGCCTCCGGCGATGGCCAGAATCACCAGATAGAACATCACGTCCTTCAGGACAGGCACGGATTTCAGCCCCTCGTGGCCGAGGAACTGGTGGCTCATGCCGTAGAGCACGAGCCACAGCAGGATGGCGTACGCGGCGACCATCCACCGTCGCGGCAGGTTCATGATGGCATGCCATCCGACGAATGGGATCAGGATGATGAATGCGTAGATGTACCCGCCGTGGACGTTCGACCAGAAGATAATCAGCGGTACGATCAGCCATATCAAGAGCGAGTTCTGGTAGCTCGACAGGGCCAGGATGAGGATCAGGACTGCCACGAGCAGGTTCGAGAACCCCGCCGGCCGCACGTCGAAGAACGACCGCCCGGTAAACAAGGCGAAACAGACGAAGACAACCGCCAGGGCCCGGTTCACGCCGTACAGCCGCGACGTGAAGTACAGGGCCGCCGCCGCCAGGATGTAGACAGAGAACTTCCACAGCACCAAGGCATCAAAGTACGGATCGGATTCCGAGCCGAGGGCCGTGGTGAGCCGGTAGAAGATCACGTGCGTCAGCCAGTTCTGGTTCACCCATCCGGTCGGATGCCAGCGTTGCACCGTCTTGAGGCCCACCTTGTTCGTGATCCACTGGGCCCATCCGGGCCAGGTCTGGACCTCTTCGGGCGTCGGTCCGGCCTTGTGCGAATTGGCACTGAACGGCTCGACCGTATCGACCCCGTGATGGACGAAATGCCGCCCGCACGCCATGGCCACCCAGGTATCCCCGGCGGCCACCATGTGCGTACACGCGTGCAGCGCGAAGACCAGCATGGCGGACCAGCCGATAATCATCGGCCAGCCGGCGAACGCCTCGCGAGTCGGACTGCCGAGCCACTTGCCCGTTTCAGGAGTATCGCTTGCTCTCATTCAACTGCTTTCAACGTAGTTCTAAAAGAAGGCACAGGAGGAAGATACGCCTTTTCCTCTATATCGTCAATAATCCGTTGAATGTTCGGTGCCAGGCCGGAGATGGCGGCTCGGCTCCCTGACTCGTGCCGGATCGGCGGCGAATCAGCGGACGCTGTTGATATCACACAGATTTGTATCGGACGGTCGCAGGCTGTTGTGGTCGGCCGCGTAGACCCGGGCCGAGGCCCCGTTCATATCGGCAATCGGACGTCCCTGCCGGCCCGAGGGTATGCCGAGCCAGGCGATCACAGACGCCGTGACGACGACGGCCGCCGCAGCTCCAACCCAGCGAACCCAACCCGGCCATACCTGGAGACCACGGACCGTCCGCCGGCCCCCGCCGCTCGCGGGGATGTCCGCCACAAGCCTGTCCCTCAGTGACGCGGGCGGCTCGACTGCCCCAACCGCCTTGAGTTGTCTTTGCACCCAGTCCACCGAGATATCCTCGCGCCCATTCCCCGGATTCATGCTCATGGTTCCACCTTTCCAGCCAGTCGGCCCCGCAGTCTCTCCATCGCCCGGCTCGTGATCCACTTGAGGGTCCCGTCCGGCCGTCCGAGAGTCTGTGCCATTTCGCGGTAGCTCAGGCCGTCCACATAATGCAGCAGCAATAGCGTTCGTTCTTCGAGGTCCAGGTCGTGCAGCGCCCGTGCGACCTGCGAAACGGACTCCTCGGCCACGATCCCGGCCAGCGGATCGTCCGCGACGCCGCAATCCCGACCGCCCAATGCCCCCGTTAAGGCCGTGTCCCGCTCCCGGCGTCGCTGTACATCGAGAAACGCGTGGTAGGCGATGCGGTGCAGCCAGGTGCGGATCGACGAATCGCCTCGAAAGCCATCGAGTGACTTCCAGGCCGAGGCGAACACCTCCTGCGTCAGGTCCTCCGCAAGGTGCCGATCGCCCCCCAGAAACAGCAGGAACCGATACACGGACGGATAGTGCGCGTCGATCACGCCGACATACGCCTCGCGCCGCCCTTGACGAAGGGCAGTGAGAATCCGCCGTTCCGATCGATCCCGCACGCACTACCTCCACGACCAACGCCACGACAGGCCGCACACGCAGCCCCATTCTCCCCCATAGACGATGAGAACGCCAGAGTGTTGGCGCATTCGCGGGAAAATCCACACGGCCCAGCCGCAGGGGGCAGGTTTTTGCCTATGGCCGTTCGGACAATGGATTGAACCGCTGCAACGGCGATCCAGTAATATCTCCATGCGAGGTTCGACGCAGTCACATCGCTTCGGCCTCGGCACTCCATTTCTATTGAAGCATAAGAATTGATTATTGAGGGGTACTACCGATGAAACAGAAAGACGTAAAACCCATCCCGGAGGGATATCACACGATGACGGCCTGTCTGACGGTGCAGGATGCCGTTCGTATGGTCGAGTTCTACAAGGAGGCATTCGGGGCCAAGGAGAGGTATCGCATGTGGACCCCCGACGGTAAACAGGTCGCCCACGCGGAGATGCAGATCGGTGACTCGGTCTTCATGTTGGGCAACGAGATGCCGGGACAGGAGTGCGGCGGATCGCCGCAGACGCTCGGCGGGACGCCCGTCGGCTTCTACATCTACGTCAAGGACGTGAACGCGGCCTTCGACCAAGCCGTCGCTGCCGGAGCCACGATCAAACAGCCCGTTCAGAACATGTTCTGGGGCGACCGCATCGGCACAGTGACAGACCCCTCCGGCCACAGTTGGACCTTGGCCACTCGAGTGGAGGAGCCCAGCCCGGAGGAAATCACCAGACGCGGCCACGAAGCCTTCGAGAAGATGCTGCAAGGGGCCGGGCAGACATAGATCGCCGGCACTCCTGAAGGCACCTGCGAGAAATCCCGTGGCGAAGCCAGCACAACCTCGCCACGGGACTTTTCCATCCAGCCTTGACAGTCCCCGAGTCCCCCGCCAGAATGGTCTCCGTACGGCGGCTTGGCCGAGACAGCCGTCCGGAACGAAGCGGCATTCGAAGGCGACACGACTGCGAGGGAAGAAGGCATGGCGGGCAGAAAAGACGACGCGACTGATGGGGCCCAATCAGAGTCCGCGCAGCAACAGCCCTGCTACGATGTCTTCATCTCGTACAGCAGCAAGGACAAGACATGGGTCCGAGGGGAACTGCTGACCCGCATCGAGCAGGCCGGCCTGAAGGCCATCATCGACTTCCGCGACTTCCCTGCCGGACAGCGGAGCGTCAAGGAGATAGAGCGAGCGATTCTCACGTGCCGCAAGACGCTTGCCGTCCTCACGCCGGACTACTTCAAGAGCGAATGGTGCGACCAGGAACTCACCATGGTCGAGACGCTCGATCCGGGCGGTCATGGTCTCCGCCTTATCCCGCTGCTCAAGACCAAGTGCGAGGAACCGCTTCGCGTCCGGGCGGTCACGCATATCGACTTCACCGACGGCGCCGACCTCGACCTCGCTTGGCGACAGCTTCTGACGGCCCTCGGCGCCCCGCCCGTCCAGGAACCGCCGAAGGAGCCCGAGCGAGACGAATGGTTCCTGGCCCATCCCTACCCGATGCCGCCCAACTTCACGGGACGCATGAACGAACGCAAGGTGCTTTCCCGCTGGCTCGAGACGGACGCGACGCATCCGCTCCTCGTTCTCCGTGCTCTGGGAGGATTCGGCAAAAGTGCGCTCGTCTGGCACTGGCTCCTCCACGATGTGGCCCCCGATGCCTGGCCCCGTGTCGTGTGGTGGAGCTTCTATGAAGGTGATTCCAGCTTCGACCACTTCCTGGCCGAGTCGCTGGACTACCTCAGCGATGGGAAAGTCCAGGCGGAGAGACGCTCCGGCAAGAATGCTGTCGTGACTCTCGTGAAGATGCTCCATGCGCCGGGAACGTTGCTCGTCCTCGACGGCTTCGAGCGGGAACTGCGCGCCTTCGGCGGGCTGAACGCCGCGTACCAGGGCGATGAAGCCGCCAAGTCCGAGACCAACGAGTGCGACTGTGTCTCTCCGCTGGCCGACCTGTTCCTCCACCATGTCGCCCTGCAACCGAACCTGCGCTCCAAGGTCCTGCTCACCACCCGGCTTCGTCCCCACGTGCTGGAGGCCAAAGGCGGCGATCTCCTGCAAGGCTCTCGCGAGGAGGAACTGAATCAGATGCAGCCCGCCGACGCCGTGGAGTTCTTCCATGCCCAAGGCATCCGTGGCACGCGGGCGGAAATCGAAGCTGCCTGCGACCCCTATGGCTACCATCCCCTGAGCTTGCGGCTGTTGGCGGGCTGGATCGTGAGCGACCTCCAGCAACCAGGCGACATCGTCGCCGCGAACCGGCTGGATGTGAACGGCGATCTGATCCAGAGGCAGCACCACGTCTTGCAGGTAGCATACGACAGTCTCACGGCGGACCGACAGAGATTGCTGGGCCGGATAGCCTGCTTCCGCACCCCGGTGACCTACGACACCCTCAAGGCACTGGCGGAAACACCGGACGAGCTGTCCAAGAACCTCGACGGCGATCTGCGGGATCTGGTGGCCCGCGGCTTGCTGCACCACGACACCAAGAAGAAGCGCTTCGATCTGCACCCCATCGTGCGGCGCTACGCCTACGACCG
>Ga0116141_10004514_pt1 | contig 11722 bp, 8 predicted proteins | sample AD_UKC097_MetaG_FD_89744 | JGI IMG/M metagenome (GOLD analysis project Ga0116141, IMG submission 89744) | Active sludge microbial communities of municipal wastewater-treating anaerobic digesters from USA - AD_UKC097_MetaG | ecosystem: Engineered > Bioreactor > Anaerobic > Digestate | place: USA... | reverse complement strand
GTGGAAGGAGGAGTCGGTCGTCGTGGTCGCGCACTACGACCACCTCGGTCGCGGCTGGCCGGACGCGCGGAGCGAGTTCGCCGGGCAGGTCCATCCCGGCGCCGACGACAACGCGAGCGGCGTCGCGATGCTCCTCGAGCTGGCGCGCGCGATGAAGGACGAGAAGCCCCGCCGCTCGGTCGTCTTCCTCGCCGTCACGGGCGAGGAGGCGGGGCGCCTCGGCTCGATGCGCTGGGTCGCCGGGCCGTCGTCGCGCGACGCGAAGAAGACCCTCGCCGCCGTGAACCTCGACACGGTCGGCCGCCTCGGCAGCGGAAAGCTCCAGGTCCTCGGCACCGGAACGGCCGGCGAGTGGATCCACGCCGTCCGCGGCGCGAGCTGGGTGACGGGCGTCGAGACGAAGGCCGTCCCCGAGACGCTCGAAGCTTCGGACCACGTCAGCTTCGTGGAGGTGGGGGTCCCTGCGGTCCAGCTCTTCACCGGGGCGCACCTCGACTACCACCGTCCTTCCGACACGGCCGAGAAGGTCGACGTCCCGGGCCTCGCGAAGGTCGCCGCCGTCGCGAAGGAGCTCGTCTCCTGGCTCGGCGGGCGAGAGCAGCCGCTCGCCGTCTCGATCCCGAAGAAGGAAGGCCTGGCGCACGGCGCCTCCGCGGATCCGGTACCTCCGGGTCCCGCGGGGTCGAGGCCGGGCCGCCGCGTCAGCTTCGGGACGGTCCCCGACTTCGCGTTCGAGGGTCCCGGGGTAAGGGTCGACTCCGTGGTCCCCGGGTCCCCGGCCGAGAGGGCGGGCGTCGCGGCGGGCGACGTCCTCCTTCGGCTCGAAGGTCGGCCGGTCGCGAGCCTTCGCGACTACGCCGAGAGGCTCCGTGCGATGGCGCCCGGCCAGGCGGTCCGGGCCACCTTCGTCCGCGGCGGGAAGGAGATCGAACTGGTCGTGACGCTCGCCGAGCGATGACCGCTCACCGCGCGGGGCGGCCTCGGCTTGACCCGGCCCGACCCGCGTGCTGTATTGGGCGCGTGCATGCGACGCGTCTCTTCCTGATCGTCTCTCTGGCGGGGTTCGTCCTCACGGCCCCGGCGGCGGCCGAAGGCCTCCCCGGCGCCTCCGAGCTCATCGGCCCCGCTGCTCCGGCGCCCGCGCCCGCGCCGGAGGCCGCCCCCGACTCGCCGCGCGCGACGGTCGCCGAATACCTCGGCCTCGCGCGGTCCGGCCGGTTCGACGAGGCGGCCCGCTTCCTCGATCTGCCCGACACGCTGGCTGGGCGCGGCCCCGAGCTCGCCCGCAAGCTGAAGCTCGTCCTCGACCGGAGGATCTGGATCGACCTCGGGAAGCTCTCCCCCCTTCCCGCGGGCCACCGGGACGACGGCCTCGCCGGAGACGTCGAGCAGATCGGCGAGATCGTCGGGCCGACCGGCCGCCCCGAGCCGATTCGCCTCGTGAAGCGGGAGCGCGGCGGCGGCTCGGTCTGGCTCTTCTCCCGGGCGACGGCCTCCCGCATCCCGGCCTGGTACGAGCGGCTCGACAACCGCGGCCTGCTCGACCGAATCCCCGCGCCTCTCCTCCGCCCGGGCCCGAAGGAGCTGCTCTGGTGGCAGTGGATCGCGGCGCTGGTCCTCCTCCTCCCGGCCTGGTGGGGCGGGAAGCTCCTCGGCTGGGCTCTGCGCAAGGTGCTGTTGCGGTTCGCCGCGCGGAGCTCCACGACCTGGGACGAGGCCTTCCTGCTGAAGATGCGTGGGCCGTTCACGCTCGCCTTCACGCTCGTCCTGCTCCGGGCCGGGCTCCCGTTCCTCGGCCTCTACGCTCCCGCCGAGGCCTTCGCCGTCGCCGCCCTGAAGGCGGGGACCATCGTCGCCGCGTTCTGGGCCGTCCTCCGCGCCGTGACCGTCTCCGGAGAGGTCCTGGCCGCCGCCCCCTGGGCCGTCGCGAGCTCGGCCGCGCGCTCCTCGCTCCACTTCGCCGTCCAGGTCGCCCGGGTGCTCGTCGTCATCGTCGGCCTCCTCGCCGGCCTCTCGGCCCTCGGCGTCCCGGTGAACAGCGTCGTCGCCGGCCTCGGCATCGGCGGCGTCGCGATCGCGTTCGCCGCGCAGAAGACCGTCGAGAACTTCTTCGGCGCGGTCTCGCTCGGCGTCGACCAGCCGCTGCGCGTCGGGGACTTCGTCAAGGTGGGGGACGTCCTCGGGACCGTGGAGAAGATCGGGCTTCGGTCGACTCGCTTCCGGACGCTCGACCGGACGCTCGTCACGATCCCGAACGGTAAGCTCGCCGACATGCAGATCGAGACGTTCGCGGAACGGGACCGGATCCGCCTCGCCACGATCCTGAACCTCGAGTACGGGACGACGGCCGCGCAGATGCGCGAGGTCGTCTCGGGAATCGAGGCGATGCTCCGGGCCCACCCGAAGATCTGGCCCGACACCGTCGTCGTGCGGTTCGTCGCCTTCGCAGGCTCCTCCCTGGACGTCGAGGTGATGGCCTGGTTCCAGACGACGAGCTTCGACGAGTTCCGGGACATCCGGCAGGAAGCCCTGATCGGGATCCTCGAGATCGTCGAAAAGGCCGGGACGAGCTTCGCGTTCCCGACCCGGACCGTCCATCTCGTCGGACCGGCCGCGACGCTCCCGGCGCCCCGTCCGTGAACGTTCTACCGCGCGTCCTCGGACCGGGCGACGAGGCTCTCGTCCGGGCGTTCCTGGGAGCACACGCGGATTCGTCGCTCTTCCTCCTCGGGAACCTGCGGGCCGCGGGGCTCGCCGACACGGGAGCGGCCTACAGCGCGACCTGGGTCGCCGCGTTCGACGGCCCTTACGTCGCCGGCGTCGCCGCGCACTGCTGGAACGGGGTTCTCCTTCTCCAGGCCCCGCGGGGCCTCGCCCAGCTCGCCCGCGCGGCGCTCTCCGCTTCCGGCCGCCCTCTCGCCGGCCTTTCGGGCCCCCGGGGGCAGGTCGTCGCGGCCCGGGCGGCGCTCGGGCTCGACGGGGCGCCCGCCGCGCTCGACCACGAGGCCGAGCTCTTCTCCCTCGCCCTCGACGGCCTCGTCGTCCCCGAGGGCCTCTCGACCGGAGACGTCGCCTGCGCTCCCCCGTCCCCCGAGGACCGGTCGCTCCTCGTCGACTGGCGCGTCGCCTACGCCGTCGAAACCCTCGGCGCCGTCCCGGGCGAGGGCCTGCCGGCGGCGTGCGCCGAGGAGGTCGACCGCCTCGTCGCGGAAGGGAACGCCTTCGTCCTCCGTCGGGCCGGGGTCCCCGTCGCCTTCAGCGCCTTCAACGCGCGGCTCCCGGAGGTCGTCCAGGTGGGCGGGGTCTTCATGCCGCCGGAGCTGCGCGGGCGGGGCCACGCGCGGGCCGTCGTCGCCGGATCGCTCCTCGCCGCCCGCGCGGCGGGGGTCTCGCGCGCCGTCCTCTTCACGGAGCGGGAGAACGAGCCGGCCCGCCGGGCCTACCTCGCGCTCGGGTTCCGGGTCACCGGCGACTACGGGATGGTTCTCTTCGGCTCGACCGGCGCGTGAACCCCGCCGGCCCTCACCGAGCCGCCGGAGCCACGCGACGGGACGTGGCCGGTCAGTTCAGGCTCGCGGCCGCCAGAGCCCGGGCCTGCCTGCGGACGACGCGACGATACGGCCCCCAGTGGTCGTGGTAGCCCCGGCTCCACATGAAGGCCATCACCTCGATCGCCTGGACCGGGTCGAATGGCGACCACTCCTCGTCGCCCCAGATCAGCCGAAGGCGGCGCATCTTTCCAACGCTCTCCCGGAACGTCGAAAGGGTGAACTGCCCGATGCCGTGGTAGCGCCCGCAGGGGGAGCTGACATGCCCCCGCAGGGTGCTCTCCTCCCAGAGGACGTGGTACATGGTGACCGCCTCGTCCTCGATCCCGTGCCTCCGGCAGGCGGCGTGGACGATCGACCAGACGTCGAGCTGCCGGGGGGTCGCGAGGTCCGGCGTCTCTCCGGGCCATCCGGGCGGCAGCGTCGTCGGCGCCGGAGCGTCGTCCGGAGCCGGCGCGACCGGTCCTCCGGCGCTGACGCCGGCGCTCCCGTCCAGCGGAACGGCGATAGCGAGAATCGAAGCGAAGCCCGCGCCCGCCAGCCGGAGGATTGCTCCCCGGCTGCGCCGTTCGCTCGCTTCGATCGGTTCTTCATCTCGTCGGTCCATAAATCTCCATCTTTCAACAGGTTGTGGTCTTCCGCCGAGAAATGCCTTTCGCGCGCCTACATCAGGCGACGGCGAGGGTTCCTCTGAGGATGGTCGGAATATGGGGCATGCCGACGAACCCGTCAAGTGAGCGCCGGCACAGCCGTGGCGAGCGCGATCGGCTGCCGTTCCTGACGGCCTCCGGTCTTGCCGGGTCCGGGTCAGTACCGGCGCATCAGGCCGACGACGATTCCCTGGACCTGAACGTCCTCTTCCCGGGCACGGATCGGAGCGAGCCGCTCGTTCGACGGCTGCAGCCGGACGATGCCCTCGGCTTCCCGATACAGGCGTTTCAGCGTCGCCTCCCCGCCCACGAGCGCCGCGACCATCTCGCCGTTCTCAGCCCTCGTCCGCCGATGAACGACGACCCAGTCGCCGTCCCGGATCCCCTCGTCGATCATCGAGTCGCCGCTGACGAGGAGGACGAAGTTCTCCCCTTTGCGCGTGAGCGACTCCGGCACGTGAAGCCGGTCGTCACCCGGGAGGACTTCGATCGGGCTGCCGGCCGCGATCCGGCCGAGGAGGGGGACTTCGAGCGCGGGAGCCGAGGCGGCCTCTTCGGCCACGTCGAGGGAGCGGCGCTGGTTCCAGTCGCGTACGAGCACTCCCTTGTCGAGGAGGAGCCGGATGTGCTTCTGAAGCGTGCCGAAGGAGGAGTAGCCGAAGTGCTCGCAGATCTCGCGCTGGGTTGGCGCGATACCTCGCCGCGCCCGGTAGTCCCGAATGAATGCGACGATCTCCAGCTGTCTCTCCGTGAGATTTGGACGATTTGCCATAATTCATTCGTCACTTTCGCCAAAGATCCTAATTTCGTTCGGAAGCTCCGACCGGTCCTGCTGGAGAGTATGGCGCAATTCTCGCGCAAGTCAAGCCCGCCCGACCGAACACCCGGAGCGCCGACGTGCCGCGCGGGCGCAACGAGAAGCCTCATCATTGCGGCCCATACCCATCATATGCCGTATGAAATTCGGAAATTTCTGATTAGTGCCGAATCCTATTCGGAGCACACGCATGCCGATCGCTCCTGGACTAGAATCCTCTCGTGATGACGAGCGGTACGGCCCGCCGCTTGCTTTCTCGATGCGAAGAACGATGACGACTTCCTGGGCGGACCCCTTCGAGGCCGAGCTCGGACGACTCCCCGAGAAACTCCGGCGTTTCTTCCTCTCCCGCGGCGTCCGGACGGAAGACGAAGCCCGCGACCTCGTCCAGGAGACGCTGCTTCGAGTCCTTCAGCGGGCGAGCCGCGGCGAGCCGCTGGAGTCTCCCGAGGCTTTCGCCCTCGGTGTCGCCAAGAACGTCTTCTTCGAGTACTGCCGGCGAGTCCAGAAGGCGAATCGGCACGAAGGACTTTCGGGCGTCCTCGAGCTCGCCGGGACGGAGGACCCGCTCTCCGACGCGCTCTCGAGCAGCCGGCGCCTCATCGTCCGGAAGGCGCTCGAGCTCCTGCCTGCCCGGATGAGGGAGCTGCTCGTCCGCCGCTTCGTCGAGGAGGTCCCTTCGCGGACGATCGCCCGCGAAGAGGGGATCACGACCGACGCCGTCGACATGCGCGTCTACCGCGCCAAGCGCGAGCTTCGGAAGAAGATGGATTCGACGGCCGCGCGCTCCGCCGTCCGGGCACAGCGCGAGGAAGAGGCCCGCCGCGGCCCGGGCGAAGACGGAGGTGAGGCGTGAGCCGCGAAGGGGCCGTCGACCGCGGCCGGATCCGCGGCTACCTCCTGCGGCGTCTCGGGGACGACGAGCGCCAGACCTTCGAGGAGTCGTACTTCGCCGACGACGCCCTCCTCGATCGCGTCGAGGCCGAGGAGGATCTCCTCGTCACCGACTACGTCCTGGGCCGGCTGTCCGACGAGGACCGGCGGCGGTTCGAGCAGGCGCTGCTCGGGACTCCCTACTATCGTGAGCGCGTTGAAACGACGACGCGGCTTCGACGCCGGATCGCCCGCGACCACAAAGTCCGGAGCCTCGGCCGAGGCGCGCCCCCCCGCTCCGGGGGAGGACTCTTCCCGGGTCGCACCGGGGTCGTCGTCGCGTTCGGCCTCCTCTGCGTGCTCCTCCTCGCGGCGCTCGTGACGGCGCTCCGGCTGAAGGCGCAGCTCGCCACGCTCCGGGCCGAGCTCTCGACCGTCCCGCCGGCCGTCGTGACGGCGGCGGGGGGCGGTGTGGTGCCGTCGACCCCGTCGGTCGTCCTGCAGCCGGGCGAGGGAGTCGGCGTCTCCGTCCGCCGCGTGGAGCGCCTCGCGGGGTCGCCGCTCCTGCTCGTCTTTCCGCGCCACCTTCTTTCGGGCGAGGCCCGGAGCTGGAGGGTCGTTCTCCGGGAGGAGTCCGGAGCGGTCACCTGGGACAGCGGCGACCAGGCCGTTCCGTCCGGGGCGTCGGCCGACATGTCCGTCCGGCTTCCGGCGGGCGTTCCCGCTGAGGGGCGCAGCGGCGTGACGCTCTGGGACGGCGGAACGCCGACGTTCTCGACCCTCCTCGAGGTCGCGCCACAGCCTTCGGCGCCACCGCGTTAGTTCCTTCGGGGTTCCGACACTACCGGACGAAGGGTGAGTCCGATTCCAGTTCCGCTCTCTCCTCCCTGACCCCGGAAGGCGCCGCGCCCCTCCGCGGCGCCGGATCCTCCCTACGCCCCGCCCGGGTCCCTCCCGCGGCGGGGCGTTCCTTCTCCTACCGGTCCGTCCAAACGGGCGGACGGCCTTCGAGCGCCGCTCTTGCCCCCTCCGCCGCGTCCTCCGTCTTCAACAGCTCGCGGGAGAAGGTCCGCTCGACCGCCGAGAGCGCCGAGAGGAGATCGCCCGAGCACCCCTGGTTGAGCGCCCGTTTCGCGAGACGGAGCGAGGAGGCCGAGAGAGTCTCCAGCCTCGTCTTCATCGTCTCGAGCGCCTCGATCAGGTCGCCCGGGTTCACGAGGGCGTTGATGAGCCCCCGCCGCTCCGCCGCCTCGGCGGTCATCGCGGCGCCGCAGAGGATCAGGTCCGCGGCCTTCGTCCGGCCGGCGCGGCGCTCGAGAAGGACCGCCGCGACGGGCGGGAACGAGCCGCGGTGAATCTCCGGGAACCCGAACGACGCGGTCGTCTCGGCGAATATGAAATCACAGGCGAGCGCGAGCTCCGCGCCGGCGCCGAGCGCACGCCCCTGCACGAGGGCACAGGTCGGGACCTCGCAGGTGAGGAGGAACCGGACGAGGGAGTGCCACGCCTCGAGGAGAGCCTGGGGTCGTCCGTCGACGGGCGGAACGACCTCGGCCCCGTTGCAGAAGTCCTCTCCCCGCGCCGCGAGCGCCACCAGTCTCACGTCGCGCCGGCGGGCGACCTCCCGCAGCCGCGACTCCAGGGCGACGACGGTCTCCCGGTCGAGGACGTTCTCGGGTGGACTCCAGAACGTGACCGTCGCGGACCTGCCATCGACCGTGACCGAGACGCCGCCGTTGCCCATCGCGTCGTCCTCCCTGCCGCGGCGACCGGACCGCGCACGGGAAGCCTAACGGAAAAAGACCCCGCTCGGGAGGCGGGGTCGTCGATCGCGATGATGGTCGGGGCGAGAGGATTCGAACCTCCGACCCCACGGTCCCGAACCGTGTGCGCTACCAGGCTGCGCTACGCCCCGACGGAAGCGCGGACGCGGAAGATAGCACGGGCCTTCACGGAAGGGAAGACGGAGAAGGGGCCGGAAGGCTCCGTCCGTCGACCGCTGCGGACTCAGGGCGCCGCGCTCGCTCCGTAGCCTCTCGGGTCCGCCGCGCCGACGAGGCGACCGTCCGGTGAGAAGGAGACGGCGTGGACCTTGCCGATCGGACCGCGCTCCCTCAGGGCGTGGCCTCGCCGACGGAGCCCCTCGAGGACCTCGGAAGCCGCGCGGCCCCGCTCGACGAAGACGACATCGGGCGTGTGCTGATGGTGGAGCCGCGGCGCCGCGACAGCCGAGCCGAGGTCCTCCCCGCCGGCCGTCCGGAGAAGGACCTGGAGCACGGTCGTCGGAATCGTGGAGCCCCCCGGCGAGCCGACGACGAGGAACGGTCGCCCAGCCTTCTCGACGACGGCCGGTGCCATCGAGGAAAGAGGCCGCGCCCCTGCACGCACCGCGTTCGCGCTCCCCTGCACGAGACCGTACATATTCGGGGTCCCCGGCGCCGCGGCGAAGTCGTCCATCTGGTTGTTGAGCAGGACGCCGGTCCCCGGGACGATCGCGCCGTTCCCGAACGAGCCGTTCAGCGTCGTCGTCAGCGAGACCGCGAAGCCGTCCGGCGTCGCCACGGAAAGGTGCGTCGTCTCCTCCCGCTCGCGCGCGAGCCCGCCCGGGACGGAGCCGGAGGGCGTCGCCCGCTCGTGGTCGATCGACGCACCGAGCCGGACGAGACGCTCCGGCTCGAGCAGCTCGGGAAGCGGCACTTCGACGCAGTCCCCGTCGCCGAGCCAGCGGTTCCGGTCCGCGTAGGCCCGACGCTCCGCTTCGAGGAGGACGTGGTATGCGGCCGCGTCCGGGCGGAAGGCGCCCGGACCGCGAGCCACCTCGAGCTGCGCGAGGACCGACCGGAGGACGAGCCCCGCGGAGGACGGAAGGGGCATCGTGTGGACGACGAGGTCACCGAATCGGATCTCCTCGGGCGCCCGCCAGACCGGGGCGTAACCGGCGAGGTCGCCCTCCGAGAGAATGCCGCCCGCCTCCCGCACGAACGCCGCGATCCGCGCCGCGATCTCGCCTCTGTGGAACGCGTCGGCGCCCTCTCGCCCGATCCGCGCGAGCGTCTCGGCGAGCTCCGGCTGCTTCAGCCGGGTCCCTGGAGCGAGGGGCCGCCCGCCCGGGAAGAAGACGCGGCGGGTCTCGTCCCAGCGGGTGAGAAGCCCGCGCTCGTCCTCGAGGTCGTGCGAGAGCCCGTCCGGGATGACGAACCCCTCTCGGGCGAGCCTCTCGGCGGGCGCCACGACGGCGGCCCACGGAAGACGGCCCAGGCGGCGATGCGCCTCCGCGTAGCCACGCACGGAGGCCGGCGTCGCGACCGCCAGAGCCGTCGACGTGGAGGCTCCCGGGACGGGCCGGCCGTCCTTCCCGAGGAACATCCTGCTCGACGCGCCCGCCGGCGCCGTCTCCCGAAAATCGAGCGCCCGGACGACTCCGTCGGGCGTGCGGACGACGAGGAAGCCGCCGCCGGCGAGGTTCCCCGCCTGCGGATAGACGACGGCGAGGGCGAGCGCCGCCGCGAGCGCGGCGTCCATCGCGTTGCCACCCGCAGCGAGGACCTCCGCGCCCGCCCGCGACGCCTCCGGGGCGGCGGCGACGACCATTCCGCGGTTCGAGGTCAGGACCTGTGCGGTCGGGCGCGCCTCGACCGATCCGGCGCCCCCCCCTCCCCCGCCGCGGGCGGCCGCGGCGAGGAGCGGGAGGGTCGCGAGCGCGAAGAGGAGATGCCTAGCGAAGCCGTACGACGAGCTTCTTCTCTGCATTCAGCTCGAGGAGGAGCGTGCGCGTCTCGCCGCCCGGGATGACGAGATCGACCGCTTCGTAGCCGTTGAACGACCGGTTCGTCGGGATGGCCCAGGCCTTGAAGGCCGCGCTCCCCGCCGGGACCTCGATCGTCCCCTCGACCAGCCCCCCGGCGCTCTTGCGCCCGAAGTCGAAGTTCCTGCGGAAGACTTCCTTGTCGTCCCGCCGGATCATGACGTAGCCCTCGGGGGCCGGGCTCTGGAAGATGATGCGGAGCCGCGCGACGCCCGGCGTCGGCGTCGGCGCCCTGGGCACCTCGGCGGGAACCGTAGCCCGCGCGACCGGGACGGGCGTCGGGACGGGGGTGGGCCGCCTCCGGCGGGCGGCCTCGGCTGCCGCCGCCTTCTTCTGCGCGGCGGTCTGCTCGGCCTGCGCGGTGTTGACGGAATCGCGGAGCGCGAGCGCTTCGGCGTTCTCCGGCTGGAGCAGCAGGACCTGCGCCAGCTGATCGAGCGCGCGATCGAACTCCCCGAGCTCGGTGGCCTCGCGTGCCGTGGCCATGAGGGTCTCGATCTCGCGCGAGAGCGCCTCCCCGGACTGTTGCGCCCGGGCCAGCTCCTCGGCCTTCGCGATGGCCGCCCGCACCGCCTCGGAATCCGGCTTGCGGCGGATGAGCTCGCGGAACTTCTCCAGGGCCGCCGTCGGCTGACCTGCGTCGAGGAGCCGGGTCCCCTCGACCATCAGCGCCTTCTCCTCCTGGACTTCCCTCTCTCGTATCTCGTTGACGGCCGCCTGGGCCTCGACCTTCTTCTTCTGCGACCAGAGGACGCCGGTCACGACGGCGCCACCGATGGCGACGAGGCCGATGATGAGCGCAACGAACCGCAGGTTCAGGGGGCGCTTCATCACGGGTCCCGTCGGCGGCGCGGGCAGAGCCGCGTGAGGCTCCGGGATCGGCGCGAGCTCCACGGGCGGGAGCGCGGCCGGCGGCGGAGCCGGGACGCCCCTCGGCGGGGTTGCCGGAGCCGGGACGCCCTTCGGAGGGGAAGCCGGTGCAGGCGCGCCCTTCGGAGCGGCGACGGTCGGAGGCGGGGGCATCGGCGAAACGGGCGCCGCAGGTCCCCCGGCTCGCGCGAGCTTCATCGCGTCGACGATTCGCTCCGTCGCGCCTTCCTCCCCGGCCGCGTCTCCGGTTGGCCGCGGGACCGGGGGCCGCGCGGCAGAGGCGGGGCCCGGGGGCGGGAACGGGGTGCGGAGGATCTCCGTCGGCCGATCCGAGCCGACGGGCGCGGACGACCCGCCCGGCGCCGGGATCGAGGCACCGAAAGGCGCGGGTGGCGGAGCCGCGGGAGCCGGCGGAGCGATCGGCTTGAGGATCTCGGTCGGCCGATCGACGAAGGGCGCGGGCGACGGAGCCGCGGGGGCCGGAGGCGCCGCAGCGGGAACGGCAGGCGCGGAAACCGGCGGCGGAGCGACCGCCCTGGGGATCTCGGTGGGTTGATCGGTCGGCGTCGGCGGGTCCTCGACACGGGAGGGAGGCGGGACGACGCGCAGGATCTCGGTCGGGCGATCCGCAACCGGCGGAGGAACGGCCGGGGGCGGTGCAGGCGCCATCGGACCCGGCGGGGCGATCGGCTTGAGGATCTCCGTGGGCCGGTCGCCGGCCGGCGCCGCGGTGAGGCCCGGGATCGCGTCGATCCGGAGGATCTCCGTCGCTCCTTCGGGCCGCCGCTCGGGCGGCGCTTCGTCGAACGGGGAGACCGCCAGGCCGGCGACCGCTGGCGGCGGAGCGCTGGGCGGAAGTGGGGCCACCGGGACGGCCGGGGCCGCCTCGACGACCTCTGCGCCGGGGAGCGACGCCTCGACGTCGACGTCGCCGGCGACCGGCGGGGGCGGAGGAGGCGCGCTCTTCTTCTTCGAGCGGGTCGGCTCGTCGAGCTGCCACTCCTCGGAACCGCCCGAGCGCGACTCCGAGTCGGTACCGGGGCTCGAAGGAGCCAGTCCGGCCACGTAGGCCGTCGCGGGGAGCGGCCGGACGACCTCGCGCGTGGCGAGGTCGTCGTCCGGCGCCGGCGGAACGGGAGCCGCGGCGGCCGCGGGGGCC
>Ga0116141_10004513_pt1 | contig 11723 bp, 10 predicted proteins | sample AD_UKC097_MetaG_FD_89744 | JGI IMG/M metagenome (GOLD analysis project Ga0116141, IMG submission 89744) | Active sludge microbial communities of municipal wastewater-treating anaerobic digesters from USA - AD_UKC097_MetaG | ecosystem: Engineered > Bioreactor > Anaerobic > Digestate | place: USA... | reverse complement strand
CCCTACGGCGATCTGAATCCCCGCATCGTGGTCCTCGTGGCCACGGTCCGGGCGCTCAAGTACCACGCGGGTGTTGCTGTGGAGGAACTCAACACGCCCAACCCGCGGGCGGCGGTCCTCGGGATGGCCAACCTGCGGAAGCACTACGAGAACATCGACAAATTCAACGTCCCCTGCGTGATCGCCCTGAACCGTTTTCCGTCGGATACGGACGGGGAGATCAAGGCGGTGGTTGAAGCGGCGGAAGACGAGGGGATGAACATTGCCCCGGCGGAAATTTTCAGCCGTGGCGGTGAGGGGGGACTCGATCTGGCAGAAAAGGTGGTGAAGATCATCGGCATCGCGAACGGAAAATACCGCTCCCTCTACCGCTGGGACATGCCGGTAGAGGATAAGATCTTCACCGTGGCCAGCGAAATCTACGGCGCCGTTTCCGTTGATTACCAGCCGGCGGCAAAGCGTAACATCGAACTGATCAAGAAGTTCGGTTTCGACAAGCTGCCCGTGTGCATCGCCAAGACCCAGCAGTCCCTGTCGGACAACCCAAATCTTTTAGGATTGCCCCGGGACTTCATCGTCACCGTCCGGGAAATCAAAATCGCCTCCGGTGCGGGGTTCCTCATACCCATCACCGGCGAAATCTTAAGAATGCCCGGCCTAGCCAAGACACCCGCGGCATACCGGATCGACATCGACGACCACGGCAACATCAGCGGAATCGGTTGAAATAAGTCGGAGAAAGTCTCAAATAAAACAGGGTGCGTCAGCCACAGGTGACGCACCCTGTTTTATTCTTTACACCTTGGGGCCGTCGTTTCGACCGCAGAGAGAAATCCAGCAAGAAAAGATAAAATCATCCTAATATTTTATAATTCTCGTAGCTTATGGAATATGTTCGATATCTTCCAAATCTTTGTGCCTGCCGGCGGCGAGAGCAAGATTTCTCGTCGCCTCTGCTCCTCGAAATGACATGAGGGGCAGGATTTCTCACGTTCGTTCGAAATGACAACTACCCCATCCCCTCCCGGCCTCCCCTTGAAGGGGCCGCAGCAACGTGTCATGCCGGACCCCGATCCGGCATCCATTGGCAGGCAGAACGGCACTGGAAATGGATTCCTGCCTACGAGACTGTGTCGCAACTGGTATTTTTGTCATTTCGACCGCAGGGAGAAATCTTTAAGCTAAGTTATTTCATCACATTAAGATTTCTCGCATTCGCTCGAAATGACCTTTTTTGTAATTACGACACAGTCTCTCCGCCGGAATGACAAATTAAAGATTTCTCCCTCCGGTCGAAATGACCTCAGGGGCAAGATTTCTCACATGCTTTCGAAATGACAAAAGAGGGATGGGTTGGGGCCGCCAGTGAATCATCAGGGTGAGAGGAGCCCACTCCTCGGGTCTCAGCAGATCCGGGGCAGGAGTTCCCCCGAGGGGATCGTCACTTCCCGAAGGCCGCCGATCATGCTCTTCATGATGAGGCGTCCGCGGTCGGCGGTCTCCTGAACCCGGCCGATGAGGGTGGCGTCCTGCCCGTAACGTTGCGATTTCATTGCATCAAGCACTTTACTACTTTCCGTCTCGGGACAGAAGAGGACCATTTTCCCCTCGTTAGCCAAAAACAGGGGATCAAGGCCCAGGACTTCACAGAAGCCCTTGACGGGTTCGCGGACCGGGATGGCCGCTTCGTCGATTTCCATAACGGTGCCCGATTGCTCCGCCATTTCCACGAGGATCGTGCCGAGCCCACCCCGCGTGCAGTCTCTCATGGCGTGAACCTCACTGCTTGCCGCGAGGGCGGCGGCCACAACACCGTTCAGGGGCGCCGAATCGGAGACGATGTCCGAGGAAAATCCCATGTTTTCCCGTTTGTTGATGACGGCTGCCCCGTGGTCGCCGATGGGGCCGTTGAGGATGATCACATCCCCCGGCACAATCGACGCTGGTGAAATGGCTCCGGGATAGCGGATTACGCCGACCCCGGCGGTATTGATGAAAACCCCGTCGGCGGCGCCCTTGGTCACCACCTTGGTGTCCCCTGTGACGATCTGCACCCCCGCCTCGCGAGCCGCCTCGGCCATGGATTGAATTATCTTTTCCAACTCCGCCATGGGGAAGCCTTCCTCCAGGATGAACCCGGCGCTCAAGTAGAGGGGAACGCCCCCGCACATGGACAGGTCGTTGACCGTTCCGTGCACCGCAAGGGATCCGATATTGCCCCCGGGAAAGAACAGGGGGTTGACGACGTAGGAGTCGGTGGTGAAGCAGAGCTTTTCCGCCCCGACATTGAGCACCGCCCCGTCTTCCAGACGGCCCAGGAGGTCATTCTGAAAGTAGGGGAGAAAAGTTTCCCTGATGATTTCGTTGGTCAGGAGTCCACCGCCACCATGGGCGAGGAGAATTTTGTCGTATTTCATAAGACCCTTTCCTTTTTGATGCGATATCCGGCGACGACCGCCTGCCCCAGGGCGATGCAGCCGTCGTTGTTCGGAACCAGGCGGTGCCGGAGCACCTTAAGCCCCGATTTTTCCAATGCAGCAATGGTCCCCTCGTAGAGGATGCGGTTCTGGAAGCAGCCGCCGCTCAAGGCCGCTCGGTCAAGGTTTTCTTCCATACAAATTCGTCCGGAGAGATCCGTAAAGGCGGAGATCAGGGTGATGTGAAACGACGCCGCCAGATCCGTCAGCGGTTTTTCCATGAGAATTTGCTCCGTCAGGATACGGATTGCCGGGGACATGTCAAGGATAAAGACGCCGTCTTTCTTTATAATTTCATAAGTTAGAACGGACCCTTGCCCCTGCCGGGCCAGGGCTTCCAGCTCCATGGCCGCCTGCCCTTCGAAGTTGACCTTCTCCCGGCGGAGCCCCAGGATCGCGGCCACACCGTCGAAGAGGCGTCCCAGACTGGACGTTTCAGGGCTGTTGATCCGGCGGTCGAGAATCCGTTCCATCATGGCGGGAGCGAAATCTGCCGGGAACAAGCGCAGCTGTTCCGCCCATTCCGGCCAGGACGAGCCGTACGTCATCTGCAGGAGACCCACCGCTGTCCGCCAGGGATGGCGGATGGCTGTTTCCCCAGTCGGCAGGAGAAAGTGTTTCAGGTGACCCCGGCGGATGAAATCCGTCTCGTCGGCCAGGAGGAATTCGCCGCCCCAGATGCGCCCGTCCGTCCCCAGGCCGGTCCCGTCCATGGCGAGACCCAAAACGGGACCCGTTTCCCGGTTTTCGGCGAGGCAGCTTGCGATATGGGCGTGGTGATGCTGAACGGCAATCACTGTCCGGTTTTTCATGCCTGCGGCTGTCCGGCTGGCGTAATAATCGGGGTGGAGGTCGCAGGCGACGATTTCCGGGCGGCATTCGGTGATCCGTTCCATGAGCGCCAGGGTCTCGTGGAAGAAATCCCGTGCCAGGGGTGTCTCCAGGTCGCCGATGTGGGGGCTGAGAAACGCCATGTTCTCCTTGACCAGGCAGAGTTCCCCCTTCAGTTCCGCCCCCAGGGCCAGGATTTCCGGCAGGGGTTCATCGAGAAACAGGGGCCGGGGGGCGAGTCCCCGGGACCGCCGGAAAAGCGTCGGTGCCCCGGCGTAAACGGCGGCGATGCCGTCGTCGCAGCGCACCAGGATGTCCCGGTTGTGGACGAGAAAACCGTCGGCAATGCCCTGCAGGCGTTCGACGGCTTCACGGTTCCGGATGCAGATGGGTTCGTCGCTCTTGTTGGCGCTCGTCATGACCATGGCCGCAAATGCCTCCTGCATGAGCAGGTGGTGAAGCGGCGTGTAGGGGAGCATGATGCCGTAGGTATCGACACCGGGGGCGACAGCCGGAGCGAGGGCCGTCTCATCTTTTTTGCGCAAAAGCACGATGGGCCGCTGCGGTGTCATTAAAAGCCGCTCCTCCTCGGGGGAGACGTGGGCGATGCGTTTTGCCGCTGCCAGATCCTTCACCATGATCGCAAAGGGCTTTTCTTCCCGGAGCTTGCGGGTGCGGAGTTCTTGCACCGCTTCCTCATTTGCGGCGTCCACGGCAAGATGGAAGCCCCCCAGGCCCTTGATGGCCACGATCTCTCCCCGCTTCAGCGCGGCGACGGTTTCCCGGAGTGGATCATCCGATGGGATAGATTGTCCTTGTTTATCAAGCAGTTGCAATTTTGGTCCGCAGACAGGGCAGGCGTTGGGCTCGGCGTGGAACCGCCGGTTGTCCGGGTCGTCGAATTCCTGCTGGCAGGCGGCGCACATTGGAAAACAGGCCATGGAAGTTCGCGCGCGGTCATAGGGAATATCGTTGATGATCGTCAGCCGGGGGCCGCAGTTGGTGCAGTTGATGAAGGGGTAGCGGTGCCGCCGGTCGGCCGGGTCGAACAGTTCTGCCAGGCAGTCGTCACAGACGGCAATGTCGGGGGAGATGTGGACCTTGCGCTGCGTGCCCCCTTCGCTTTCGAGAATGCGGAAATCGGTTTCGCCTTTCGGGGGGACATCTGTAAACCTGCCGACGGCAACCTCCGCCAGGGGAGGCGGTCGGTGGATGATTTCATCCAGAAAGGCGTTGATGTCCTCGGGGCGGCCTTCCACCTCCGCCCAGACCCCGTCGGCGCGGTTCTGCACCCATCCGGTGAGGCTGTATTTCCGGGCCGTCCGGTAGATGAAGGGGCGAAACCCCACCCCCTGGACGATTCCGGCGAAAAGATAGCGGGTCCGCTGGGTCACGGCCGGGAATTGCGGAAAGTCTCCAACTGAGAGGTCAGCCAGGCGATCCACGGTTCGAATCCCTCCCTGGTCTTGCAGGAGACGGTGAAGACGGCCAGGTTCGGGTTGATGGACAGGGCGTCCTTTTTCGCCTTCTCCAGGTCGAAGTCGACGTAGTTCAAAAGATCCATCTTGTTGATGATCATGGCCGCCGATTCATGGAACATCAGGGGGTACTTCCGGGGCTTGTCGGCGCCCTCGGGGGTGCTCAGAATCATGACCTTCATGTTTTCGCCGACGTTGAACTCTGCGGGACAGACGAGGTTCCCCACGTTTTCCGTGATCAGGAGATCGACGCCGTCGAGGTCGAAATTTGGGAGGGCCTCCCGGATCATGTTGCCGTCGATGTGACAGGCGCCGCCGGTGTTGATCTGGGTGACGGGAATGTCCAGGGCGGCAATGCGTTCGGCGTCATAGGTGTCTTGGATGTCGCCCTCGATGACGGCGATCCGGTACTTGTCGCGCAGGGCCTCGATGGTCCGTTCCACGAGCGACGTCTTTCCCGCGCCGGGGGAGCTCATGAGGTTGATGACAAACACCTTTTTGGCGTCGAACAGGGCGCGGTTGTCCTGAGCAATCCGGTCGTTGGCATCCAGAATGTTCTTTACGGTCTTGATAATCATCATCCAGTCTCCTTCTCATGCAGATGGTATTTGTAATAGGCGGCGCAGGTTCCCTCCGACGAGACCATGCAGGGCCCGATCGGGTTGACCGGGGTACAGACCGTCCGAAAGAGGGGGCATTCCTGGGGCGTTTTGACGCCGCAGAGGATTTCCCCGCAGGAACAGCCCGGCGGATCCTGGGAAACGAACGCGGGGATCGTGAAGCGCTTGCGGGCGTCGTAACGTCTGTAGTCTTCCCGGGGAGCGAGACCGCTCCCGTCTATCCAGCCGATGCCCCGCCACTCGGAAGTCACGGGGGTGAAGACCTCGTCCATGACCGCCCGGGCCCGGGCGTTGCCTTCGGGCTTGACGCCCCGGCTGTACTGTATGGCCACGTCGAATTGTTGCGAATTAATCTGCTCAAGAATCATGGCGATGCCCTGAAGGATATCCACAGGTTCGAACCCTGTGATGACAGCAGCCCGTTTTGCTGCGGTGATGGGCCGGTAGGCCTCGGCACCGATGATGACGCTCACGTGTCCGGGGCAGAGAAAACCGTCGATCCGCAGCTGGGGGGAGTCGATCAGAATCTGAAGGGCCGGGGGGATGACCTTGTGGACCGACAAAACCGAGAAATTATCGATGCCCTTTCCCTTCGCAGTTTTCAGGGTGGCGGCAATGGTCGGCGCCGTCGTCTCGAACCCGATTCCCATGAACACGACATGCCGATTCGGGTTTTCTTCGGCCAGACGGAGGGCATCCAAAGGCGACAGGACGACCCGGACGTCGGCGCCCTCGGCGCGGATCATCTGGAGGTTAATTCCACCGGATGCGGGCACCCGGAGCATGTCGCCGAAGGTGGTGAAAATAATGTTCTGCTCCTTCGCCAGATACAGGGCGGCGTCGATTTCCCCGGCGGAGGTGACGCAGACGGGGCAGCCCGGACCCGACAGAAGGCGGATGTTTTTCGGCAGGAGCTGCCGGATGCCGAAGCGGCCGATGGCCGCCGTGTGGCTCCCGCAGATCTCCATGATCGCAACCGGCCGGTCCATCTTGGCAGATAGTTGCTCGATGCGATGCAGCAGCCCCCTGGCCAGTTCGGGGTCGCGGTACTCGTCAATATATTTCATGATCGATCAGATCCTTCAGGAGTGCCAGATTCTCCTTTGCCTGTTCTTCGTCTACCTTGTGAATGGCGTAGCCCGCGTGGCAGATGACATAGTCGCCCAGGCCGACCTCTTCGTCGACGATATCCAGGCAGACTTCTCGCTTCGTGCCGCTGATATCGATGACGGCGAAGTTGTCTTCATCGATGGAAATGATCTTTCCGGGAAATCCGATGCACATGGAGAAAGCCTTAATTCCTCTAGGAGGTTACAGATTTACATTCTTTACAGTCATTTCGACCGCAGGAAGAAATCTTTTGTTTTGTCTCAAGATTTCTCGTCGCTTGCGCTCCTCGAAATGACATTTATAAAACGTCAATCTTTATTTGTCACTCCGGGCGCCGACCCGGAATCCATTACCAGGGTTCATCACTTTACACTTGTGCCCTGTCAATATTCACGCTCTGCGAATGGATGCCGGATCAGGTCCGGCATGACACTTTGCATTTAGGTCATTTCGACCGGAGGGAGAAATCTTGTCCCTTCTGTCGTTTCGAACGAAAGCGAGAAATCTTTGTTTTGCCTCAAGATTTCTCGTCGCTTGCGCTCCTCGAAATGACAACTTTTTGCTGCAAGAATCATTGCAGATTTACTTTTCCTGATATGATTCCTTCGCCAATTTATAAACGAAATCCGTCCTGTCAATCCACATCCATTTCGAGCAGTTTGAGTTCTTCTGTGCCTCCTGTCAGCATGACATCCGGGCTCTGGCAGGCGGGACAGTGATCCCAGGTTTCGTCCATGGCGGATTCCCGGTCACAGTTGAGACAGAGAATGCGGGCGGGGAGAATTTCGAAGACAAGCGTGGCCCCTTCGGCCTTCGTACCGGCAGACTGGACGGAAAAGGCGAACTCCAGGCTCTGCCGGTCCAGGCACGACAGGCGGCCGAAGCTCAATTTGAGGGAATTGACTTGATTAAAACCTTCCGCCGTGGCGTAGTCGTCGACGATTTTTAATAGGGAGTTGATCAGGGACAGCTCATGCATGATCCGCCTTCTCCAGCACGACGCCCAAACGGGCCAGTTCCTTCAGGAGCAGATCTTCCAGGACAGGGAATTTTTCTCTCAAGATCGGGGTAATGTCAAGGTCCATTTCCTGGTACTGGGCCGGGACGATGCACAAAAACGTTGTCTCCGGCATTTCCCCGAGCATGTCCGCCTTGCACATGACGTCGGCGAATTTGACCTCGTGGGCCGAGGTCGGCGGGGGCAGATGGAACTCCATTTCGTCCCGGGTGAAGCGGTAGATGTTGCCCGGCGTATCGTCGAGTTTCAGGACGTCGATCACAATCAGGTGATCGGTGTTTCCGATCGTACCCAGGAGTACATAGCCCAGGGTGCCGCCGTCCATGAAGAGCACCCCTTCCGGCTCCTGGTAGCGTTCTGCGAACCAGCGGATAAAGTGCACGCCGAAACCCTCGTCGGCCATGAGAATGTTTCCCAGACCCATGACCGTAACGTATTTCCGGTCACCGGAACGGGAGAAAGGGGGAGAATTGCCTTCCCCCCCTTTCTCGGTGAGCCAATCGTTATTACTCTCGGTCATGCCCCGTTAGTGTTTCTCCTTTTTGAACAGGTTGCCGCTGATCATGGAGGACACGGTGCCCTCTTTGAAGATCACATCATACCAGAACGCCATGTAAACGTGAACGATAATAAACAGAACAAACGCCCAGGTGAGGATGTGGTGAATCCAACGGACGATGGCCAGACCGCCCATCAGGTTCTCCAGGGGTTTCAGGAATGTGTACACGATGGCCGTGAAGCCCGCGTGATAACCTGCCCCCATGAGGATGAGACCCGTGAGGACGATACAGAGCACCATGACCATGAGGCCGCCGTAGGCGACAGACTGCATGGGACCATACAGAAATTTATGTTCCGGCGGTTCTTTCGAAATCAGGGCATAGAACTTCAGCTGTTTGAAAGTATTCGGCCAGTCCGTGAAAGCGAAGAAATCCTTCCAGTCGGCGTGGAACTTTGAAAAGAACGCCAGGTAAACTCTCCAGATGAATAGAAACATCAGGAGGATACCGAACAGGATATGGACAAAGCGAACATACCCCACAAAAAACTTGTTGACCGTTTCCCCGTGCAGGATGCTGAAGGGATCGGCGATATGGAAGCCCGTCGCAATAAGGACGAAAATCGCGAAAGCCATGAACCAGTGGTTCAGCCGCATGGCGACCGTCCACTCTTTTACGACATGTCTTGTTTCCTCCATGTGACCTCCCCTTTCTCAGGCAACCCTGTACTCCCGGATCCGGTCCGATTTCGGATCGATGATATGAACGGCGCAGGCCATGCACGGATCGAAGGAGTGGATGGTTCTCAGAATTTCAAGCGGCTGTTCGACATTGGCCAGTCTTGTTCCAACGAGGGATTCCTCGTAGGGGCCGCGCTTGCCTGCCTTGTCGCGGGGCGAGCAGTTCCAGGTTGAGGGCACCACCGCCTGGTAATTGGCGATCACCCGGTTGTCGATGCGAATCCAGTGTCCCAGGGCGCCGCGCGGCGGTTCGGTCAAGCCGCGCCCTTCGCCCTTTTCCGGTACGTTGCAGGGGGTCCAGAAGTGGGTGTTGCCGGCTTTCTGATTTGTTACCAGTTCATCGATCCACTTGTCGATATGATCGCCGACATACTTTGTTTCCAGTGCCCGGGCAGCGGTGCGTCCCAGGGTTGAGAAGAGAGCTGTGGCAGGGATACCGAGGGTTTTCAGGGTTCCGTCGACCAGACCCTTGATCTCCGCGTTCCCGGCGGCATAGGCGATGAGCACTCGCGCCAGGGGCCCGACCTCGTAGGGTTGGCCGTCGTAACGGGGTGCCTTGCACCAGGAGTACTTGTCCTGTCCGGCCAGGTTACCGTTCTTGTTGTAGCCTGTGTATTCGGGTTCCGTTGTGCCCTCGTAGGGATGTTCCGGTTTTGCGGCCTTGTACCAGGCATGGGTGGCTTCTTCCGTGATCTTGGTTTCGTCAATCGGCAATACCTTGGAAAGGTCTCTGCCTTTGATGATGCCACGGGGGAAGAGCAGGTTGGTCCAGTCGTCATCCTGGGGGAATCCGCCGTAGGCAAGGTAGTTGGGAACACCCGCGCCGATGCCGGCGGCGCCTTCGCCCTTGTAGTAGGTGGCGGCCAGGAGTACGTCGGGGATGTAAGCGGTTTCCACGAAATTTTTGAGCTCATGCAGACGGAAACGGTATTCGCCAAGGCGCGCCGCATCCATGGCATCCATGGCGCAGGTGACGCCGCCGACGACCAGGGTCTGCGGATGGGGGTTCTTGCCGCCGAAGATGGCCATCATCTGGGCGCCGAGTTTCGAGACCTGCAGGGCATCCAAATAATGGGATACGATGATCAGATTGGCTTCTGCCGGCAGCTTGTAGGAGGGATTTCCCCAGTAAGCATTGGCGAAGGGACCGAGGCGACCCGACTGGACGAATTTGGTCAGTCTGGCCTGTACCGCTTTATAGTGTGTTTCCGAACAGTTGTAAGGATTGGCGCAATAGGCTTTGGCCATCTCGACGGCTTTACGGGGATCCGCCGACAGGGCGCTGACCACATCGACCCAGTCCAGACCATGGAGATGATAAAAGTGCATGATATGGTCGGTCAGATACTGGGCGCCATTGATCAGATTGCGGATAATTCTCGCGTTTGCCGGCGGTTTGATGCCGAAGGCGTCTTCGCAGGCTAAAATGCTGGCTTCGTAATGCGCATAGGTGCAGACGCCGCAAAAGCGCTGGACCATCAAGCCGGCATCCCGGGGATCCCTGCCCTTCAGGATGGTTTCAATGCCGCGCCAGAGCGTGATGCTGCTCCAGGCGTCCCGGATGACCTGATTGTCGTCGACTTCCACTTCTATTCTTAAATGACCTTCGATCCTCGTAATGGGATCGACGATGATTCTTTTGGCCATGTTGTTCCTCCCGCTATGTATTTAACCCAAGGGTTATTGATTATTTGTCGTCTCTGTGTACGGATGAAGTCAACCCGGCGTGAATGGCGATGCCGGCTACCGTCGCACCCACGAGGGCCGCACCGATGGTATCGACCGTCTTTTCGCCGCCGCCGATTGTATCTTCGTGGATCGGTTTCTCCAGCGGTTTCATCGTATCCCAGAAATCCGGTTCCGTGCAGCCTATGCAGCCGTGACCGGCCATGATGGGCCAGGAAATGGCGTCATTGAAGCGTACGCGGCTGCAGTTGGCGAAGGTATAAGGTCCTTTACAGCCGACCTTGTACAGACACCAGCCCTTCTTCTGACCGGCGTCGCCCCATTCTTCGACGAATTCCGCTGCGTCATAATGAGGTCTGCGTTCACAGTAATCGTGAATACGCTTGCCGTAAGCCCAGATTGGTCTGCCTAATCCATCCACTGCGGGAAGGCCGCCGAACATGAGGTAGTGGAGGACCGTGCCTACGAAGTTCGTCGGGTTGGGCGGACAGCCGGCGATGTTGACCGTCGAGATACCGAGAGCCTTGCCGACACCGACGCAGTCCGTCGGGTTCGGATCGGCTGCGGGAACGTTGCCGTAGGCAGAGCAACTGCCGATGCAGATGTTCAACGCCGCCTTGGAAGTGACTTCCTTGGCGAGCTCGAGGCCGGTTTTCCCCTTGGGACCCAGGGTCAGGTATTTGCCGTCCATGGCCAGGGGAATCGCCCCTTCGATGACGCAGACAAACTGACCCGGGAAATCGTGCAGGGCCTTTTCCAGGCAGGCTTCCGCCTGATGACCGGCGGCCGCCATAAGGGTTTCATGGTATTCAAGAGATATGGTGTCCAGAAGAATGTCATCGACATTCGGATAAGAAGAACGGAGCAGCGCCTCGCTGCAGCCGGTACATTCCGCAAAATGCAGCCAAACAACGGGGAGACGATTGAACTGTTCCGCCGCCTGGGCCACCATGGGTTTGAACATCGGAGGCAGCATCAGAGCCGCCGTCATCATCGATGTCCACTTCAGGAAGCTTCTTCTGCTGATCCCCCGCTCTTTCAGCATGGTGGTGAAATCCTCCACCGGCGCCGGCAACGTCCGGCCCATTTCTTCCAGGTGGACCTTGCAGTGCTTCATCAGCGCCCGGTAGTGCTTTTCTGCCGGATGTTGATTACCCAAACTTTTCAAAATATCCATATTACCTCCTTCAAAGTAATAGAGTTCCCATCCTTGAATCTATTGACGCACGTCTCTGCCTGACAATTTTTTTATAAAGGTTTCTT
>Ga0116141_10004511_pt1 | contig 11724 bp, 7 predicted proteins | sample AD_UKC097_MetaG_FD_89744 | JGI IMG/M metagenome (GOLD analysis project Ga0116141, IMG submission 89744) | Active sludge microbial communities of municipal wastewater-treating anaerobic digesters from USA - AD_UKC097_MetaG | ecosystem: Engineered > Bioreactor > Anaerobic > Digestate | place: USA... | reverse complement strand
TTTCTTAAAGTTCGAACCGTTATACCAAGAATTTGTGCGGCATGGGTTCTGTTGCCGTTTGTTTTATCGAGAGTATGAAATATAAGCCGCTTCTCAACCTCTCTTAAAGGACCGCTCATGTATTCGAGAGGCATTTCCGCTGTCGAGCCATTGAGCCCTTCATCCTTGTACCGGTTTTCATTCAACATAAGTTCCGCCTCTTTAACGGTTACTCCATCCGAAAGCAAAACCGCTCGTTGGATGAGGTTTTCCAGTTCCCTTACGTTGCCGTTAAAAGGAAGATGAATCAGTTTATTGATCGCTTCGTTTGTCATACTTTTGACACTTCGCCCGTCAATCTTATTGTATTTTTCAATGAAATGTTGCGCCAGCAACAAAATGTCATTTTTTCTCTCTCTCAGCGGTGGAATCTTCAAGGGTATGACGTTTAATCGATAAAACAGATCTTCTCGAAAATCCCCCTTTCCGATGGCATCCTTAATATCCCTGTTCGTCGTTGCGATAACGCGAACATCCAAACGAATCGGGCGATCACCCCCCACGCGATCGATTTCACGCTCCTGAAGTACCCGTAGAAGTTTAGACTGAAGATGAAATTGCATTTCGGTGATTTCATCTAACAGAAGTGTGCCGCCATTCGCGAGTTCAAACTTTCCCGGTTTTCGGGAAACCGCTCCGGTAAAAGCTCCTTTTTCATGCCCAAACAATTCACTTTCAAGGAGAGATTCCGGAAGCGCACTGCAGTTGACAGCTACAAAGGGCTTGTTGTGCCGGAGGCTGTATTCGTGAATAAAACGCGCAAACAGTTCTTTTCCTGTTCCGCTTTCTCCCTGAATAAATACCGATGCACTGCTGTCTGCAACTTGTTTGGCCAGATCCAACAGTCGGAACATGGCGGTATCCTGGGTCACAATCCTAACGGATTGGGTTTCTTGATTCTGCGTGAGCTGCTTGGCACCGTTTTCATTGAAAGCCATGTTAACCAGGTGTCGAATCTGCTTCAGTTTAACCGGTTTCATCAGAAAATCGAATGCGCCGCTTTTCATCATTTTAACGGCATCATTTACAGAAGCACGACTCGATAAAAAGAGTACCTTCGCCAGTTCATCTTCTGATTTTACCTGCCGGAAGAGCTCAATGCTGTCTATGCCGGATATTTCATAACTGGTTATGACAAGGCCAAAGGTGTCGTTTCTGAATTTTTTTTCGGCGTCCGGGCCGTCATAAGCCGCAGTCACCCGATAGTCCCAGCTTTCCAATGCCTCTAGAAGAAAGGACCTATCCCTTGCATTATCCTCTGCTAACAGTATTTTTCGATTTTGCTTCATCTTTCGGTTTTTTTTTCGGATAGGTTGCGCCACTCGGTTTTTTTAAGCTCGATCCAACTTCTTCTCCAGTTTCATGCACCGTATTTTTTCCTCCGCCAGTTTGATCCAGAACGGATCACCGATGGCGATGATATCTCTGTAGGCCTCTTCCGCCATGTCCGGCGCATTGCCTTTTTGATAGGATTCGCCGATCATTAAATAAAGATCGGAACAATTTTCCGGCTTTTCAGAAAATTTCACCGCCATGGAAAATGCATCGGCTGCTTTCAGGTATGTTTTTAAATGGTAATAATTTTCACCCAATCGCCGGTATGCTAGAGAAATATCATCAAAATGCTTTTCCGGAATCGATGCCATGACGTTGATCGCTTCGATTAAAAGCTTTGAAACGGTTGTATAACCTCCGATTTCCCGGTACCCCTCTGCTTCGGCAATCAGAATTTCAGCTTGCTGCTTGCTATCTTTGCTGAGACGAAAAGCCACTTTTAGATTTTTGATCGCCTTTTCATTCTCTTTTTTCGCCAGCAAGATGCGGCCTTTTCGAAAATAGGCTTCCGTAGCATGATTTCCGCTGTCGGAATGCTTCAAGTACGCATCCAGCATCTCGATCGCCCGATCAGGATGATCCGACTCGTGAAGAGCGACACCCCAATCAAAAAGAAGATCCGGCGGTTTCATTTCTTCACCAAAAAGCGTATGAGATTTTTTGAAGGTTTCAGCTGCCGGTGCATACAAGTGCCCTTTGAGATAAGCCTTTCCGATCGCCAGAAACAACCGAGGATTTTCGAACCGATTGAAAAGATGCTTGTCTGTTTCATACTGTATCAGTATCTCCGGATAACAATCCTTTTTCATAAGCTCGTTAAATAGAGATTCATAGGTTTGTTCCATTATAAAAAAAGCCTCTTTTTCCAGTACATTCGGGTAGTTATTAAAAAACTGCTTGATGGTATTCAGACTTTTTTCATTTTGGCCGGAAGCTCTCTGGAGATTTGCCAGTTTCAGCATCGCGAGTTTCGCCATCGGATTTTTCGGAAAATCCGTGATAATTTTTTTATAGATATCTTCTTTATCGCCGGAGTCATTCTCAGAAAGCCGCATCGAGCTGATGACAAATCCATCGGAACCCGGATAGTGATCAGAAACCAGCTGATATATTTTAAGTGCTTTTTCAGGTTGCGCCGCATCACGAAAAGTATCACCGATACGGGCCAGAATGACGGGTCTCGATTCTGTTTGGCCAAAATAATTAAATGCCCTGCAGAAGGCGTCCCGCGCCATTTCACGCTCACCGGTTTGATAGTACAAGTTGCCCATACACAGCAGCAAGTCAGCAGTTTCATAAACCTTTTGAGGATTGGACTCGATCAGTTGAGCTAAAATTACCAAAGACTCTGAAAACCTGTTGGCTTCTAATAAAGCCTTACCCAGTTCGAGGCTCGCATCTGCTGCGTAAGGATTACCCGGATAATCGGAAATAATTTTTCTAAAAATGGAAATAGCCGGCTCCAATGCCTTTTTTTTACTGTAAATCCGCCCCAGTTCAAGCATGATCTCATGGGTTGCTCGATAGTCCTTATGCTTATCCAGTACCATTTTGAAGTAGACGATCGCCTCCGAATAATTTCGTAATTGCGCATGAATTTTCCCCAAGGCAGCCATACCATAGGGTACCAGTCCGGATTCGGGGAAATAGTTAACGGCTTCTCTGAAAAAATTTGCGGCATCCGGAAACTTGTTTTTATCTTCCGGTTCAAGGGTTTTGTAAAAAACATAGGCTCTCAGAAAATAAGCCGTTTCAACGGATCGATCAGTCGTTTGGGTCTCGAGATGACGGTTTACAATATCAAGCGCATCCTTCCAGCATCCGTTCTCGCAACGATTGATTGCATCAATTATATCCTTCTCCCCGGTACATAAATGATTCTTTATTTCCTGAAACAGGACATCAATGCCGCTTGGACCTTTTCCGTTTTCGGTCATGGCATTGTATTCCGATATTTTTAATATTTTATGTGGATCCGGATTTTCTTTTTTTTCCTTTTCCTTGTTTTTATTTTCCATCTCTGCTTCTGAACTACTTTGAACGGTTCGACCTTCCCGATCGATGATGAAACCTACAATTAAAGTATGGTCCTTCTTTATCCAACGCGGCTTTATTTTCTCCAAATCCTCAGGGGTTCGTATGAACAGCGCAAGGACATGATCTGCAAGGCGCTCTGTTTCAATTTCTGTTACCAGATGCTTGTCCGCCAGGTTCGGTAGAACCTTATCGGAAATCCGGGTATGCTTGAAAGCAATCAAAAGTTCCCTTTTGTCGACCAGAATCACTTTGTAAGGAGTTTCTCCACTGAGTTTGATCCTTATCTCGCACTGTTGATTATCCAAGCGTATTTTCTCGATCCGTTTTTCCTGGATATCCGTCGCATTGGCGGACGAAGATAAAATCAAAAAGCTCATTATCCAAAAAACGAAACGAGGAATCATTGGAAAGAAGCAATTCTTCTTCATGAGGTTTCTCATACGTAGCGAATCTTGTTCCATGCGGCAAAACGCCCTTTCGCGTTGAAATCGGCACCAACGCGGGAGAAAGACTCATCTGTTTTGCAACAAATTATTCATGACGGCTTCAACGGATATCCGAATCCGATGATGTTTCGGGAATCATCTAGGGTGGGACTAAAGCAAACACTGTGCCATTTATTAGCTCATGTTTCGGCACCCCTTCACCTGAAACAATCGCACCGTATGAGACGACCTTTTTTATTTAAAGACAAAAAATCGCCTCTGAGCGCGCATGTCCTTTTCCAGCATGATACCTGACAATCTATTTGAAATTATGTGCAATTCAGGTCCATTAACCTTGGCGAAACTCGGTCGATCGGTAAACCTTGGGGAGAAGAGACCGGACGGTAACAAAAAAACAACGGCGAAGTTGGGTCCGATTGGAAAACCCCGCAGATGTTGCATCCGGATGTTAAAAATGGATTGGGTTGTAATGGTAAAGGCAAAAAACAACTGAAAGCGTTATGCGGAACCGAGGATGAATTGAAATAGCGATGTCAAAGATTTGACGCCGATTGTCGATGGAAATAAAATTTATGAGCTTCCATTTACAAATGGCCTCCCCCAAGATTCTTCGATTTGCATTTTTTTAATTTTTTCAACCAGAGTCGTACGATTCATTTTTAAGAGCTCCGCTGCTTTGGATTTTATCCAGTTTGTCTGTTTCAATGCTTGAAGGATAAGATTTTTCTGGTAATTTTCCACTGCATCATTAAAGCCGAATCCATCTTCAAGCGAGATAAGCGCATGCTTCTGCATGCCCGGCAACTCTCCTCGGATTCTATCGGGCAGATCCCGAACATGAATCACATCATTTTCGACCAAAACCGACAGCCTCTCAATCATATTCTCAAGCTCACGGATATTCCCGGGCCAATCGTATTTCATTAAAAATTCCATGGCTTCTTCGGAGAAGGATTTCATTCGCTTTCGCTCGTGCCTTCTTCTCCCTCCCAGCCTTTTCAGGAAATGATTGATCAAAAGAGGGATGTCGGATTTCCGTTTTCGCAAGGGAGGAACTTCAATCGGGATGACATTCAAGCGGTAATAAAGATCTTCACGGAATGAACCGACCTCGATGGAGTTTTTCAGATTTTTATTCGTCGCGGCGATGATTCGGATATCAACCTTTATCGATTTCGTGCTTCCAACCCGTTCAAAACTTTGCTCTTGCAAAACTCTGAGTAATTTTACCTGGAGGTCCGGGCTCATGTCACCGATTTCATCCAGAAAAATAGAGCCACTATCAGCGATTTCAAATCGGCCGATGCGAGTCCGGTGCGCACCGGTAAATGCTCCCTTTTCATGACCGAACAACTCACTCTCCAGAAGCTCACCCGGAATCGCGCCGCAATTGATTACCACCAGGGGTTTGTCGAAACGATCACTGTTGTAATGAATGGCCATGGCGATGAGTTCCTTGCCGGTGCCGCTTTCGCCCGTAATAAGAACCGTACTGTCCGTATTCGCAACCTTTTTTATCTTACCAAAAACCGCGGTCATCTCCGGACTGTTTCCGACAAGATCCCCGAATTTAAACGTTTCGGTTTGATCCTCTTCTCTTCTTCTTTGGCGGCAAGACTTATTTTCCTCTTCTGTTTTCTTAATAATATTGATAAGTTCTTCTATATTGACGGGCAAAGTGAGAAAATCGATCGCTCCTTTCTTAATCGCTTCCACCGAATCCCGGATGGACGCGTTTTTCGAAATGATGATGCACCGTGTTTCCGGGAATTTGTCGATAACGTAATCAAAAATGTTTTGCCCCTCGGTATCCTGCGCATTGATATCCGTAATTACAAAGTCATAAGTGTTTTTGTCTATAAAACGTTTCGCATGGCTCCCATCATGAGCGGCTTGGACATGATAGCCGGTTTCCTTGCAAAGGCCGTTTACAAAAATTTCTTCCATTTCAGGATCTTGTTCAACCACAAGGATGCTGGGCATAATAACCTTCTGTCTTCTAAGATGATGAAAAATGCTTGGAAACTATCTGTTTTTGCCAATTTTAAATGTCAGGCATCAATTTTTACGGTCAAACGGGAAGAAGTCTGATTTGTTTACATCAAAAAATTTGAGAGATTAAGTTCATCCTGATTTTTTCGGCTCCATCATCTTTTTTTGAAATAACATTGCCGAAAAATATCCTTGATTATAAGATCAAAATCGACTGAAACAATACCGGCGTCGGAACCGGTGTTTCATTTCTCTCGTTCAATTATTTTTTCTTTGACTCCCGAATAATTTTGCGTTGCTGGCTGAAGGAATACGCAATCAGCAATTCTCTTTCCTCTTCTCGAATATCAAGAAACCGAATTCCGACATCGAACAAGTTTCCTTCTGCATATTCGTTCGAACCCACCCGAACTACTTCTCCATAAGTATTGAAAACACCGGAGGGGAAAAGAGGGATACGCAATGAGATTTGAAGCAACTGCCCCACCTCAAGGGGTTCCGAGAGCTTCAAACATATACCGGATCCGCTGATATTTGCCGTTTCTTTAACTTCAATCTGATCCTCACCAACTTTTTCCGGACCCAGTATATTTATCAACCGGTCAAGCTTGGTGTCGATCTGAATCAAAAATTCGGCAAGATTCGAGAGGAAGGAAACGGGCAGCGGGACATTATCAGGCAGATTTACACTTGAACGGTTATCTTCATGCAGGGCAACCGAATTTCTCAGAAGCCGGATTTTTGCGAATTCAACGGCATCTATTGGCTTGATTTTCGCTTGCAGTGAACTCCGGGTTCGAACGTATTCTCTTTTTTCTCCCGATCTTTTATCCGCCATCTCCTCCCACCTGAAACACCCGTTCGGGCAGAATGCCGATATCTATCCGATAATCATACGCCGGTCGTAGCTGAAATGAAAAAGCCGCGAGGATTTTTTACTCGAAAAAACGCAGTTTGGACCCCTGAACGTAACTGCCGGTTTCATTAAAACACACTATCGAATTCGGGTATATATACCAGCCGGATAAGATGCGTCAATAGTGCAGGCCTTCGCTTTTCAAAAAATCCATCGTTACGGGCCGATGGTTCGATGGGTTCGAGCCTGATGAATTTTCCCCTCATCGTAAGATATGCAAAACGCATCCACCACATCGGGATCAAACTGGCGACCTTTCTGCTCCTGAATAATCTCCATGATTCTGCTTTCCTCCATTCGTTTTCGATACGCACGATCAGAGGCCATCGCATCATAGGCATCGGCTACGGATAATACTCGAGCCAGAAAGGGAATTTCTTCTTTTTTTAATCCACTCGGATATCCCATTCCATCAAAGCGCTCATGATGATGCATGATAATTTCCTGTTCTCTGTCCCACAATCCGAGTTGTCCCACGATACTTGCACCAATAACCGGATGTTCCTTGATTTTCTCGAATTCCTCAGCGGTCAATCGGCCGGGTTTTTGCAAAATTCCATCCCTGATACCGATCTTTCCGATATCATGAAGAGGTCCGGCAAAATTAAGAATATCCAGTTCTTCCGTCGTGCAACCCATCTTGCTACCGATGACGATGGCTATTCCGGTCACCCGATTGGAGTGCAGATGCGTATAAGGATCCTTTGCCTCTATTGTTTTTACGAACGCATAAAGGGTTGAGAAAAGATTTTCATAAATATTTTCATACAAGGCAAGATTTTCAATTGCGTTGGCAGCCTTTTGAGTCATGAAGGTAAGATAAAACAAGTCTTTTTCCGTAAATCGATTATCGCCGCTTTTTATGGATGCCGTTAAAACGCCGAAGACCTTTTCTCTAATTTTCAGAGGAACGACCATGAAAGAGTGTATATCCCGTGGGATACCATTAATCCCTTTATTCTCGGAAACCAAAAGCGGCATCTCATCCGCCACGATCTCCATTATCACGCGATCCTTGTCGTCATTCTTTTCCTCGATGGGGTCTTGATCATTGGAAGGGGGGGATTGAGTCTTCTTGATGTTTTTTCCGGATCCGATGGTTCGATGGCTCGGATCGGTAAAAGAAGATGAAACTTCAAATGGACGTTCCATAGCCTCGTTAATAATATAAAATCTGGACTCATCGGAATGCGCGACCTCCATGGTCATGTCGACGACCCATTTAAAAACATCTGAACTGCTTGTAATCGCTGCGACATCGCTCATAATTTTATTCAAGACATGAAGTTCTTCCACTTTAGTGAGCAGTTCTTGGTTTAATTTCATGAGGCGCGCTTTACTTTCAACCTCTTTTTTCAAGAGAATATTCTCTACAAAAAGCCGGCGTTCACGTAAAATTCGTTTGACGCAGATTTCCATTTGATTCAAATTTACGGGTTTAATCAGAAAGTCCACGACACCATTCTTGAGTGTTTGAATGGTATTGTCAAAAGAGGGATACGCCGTCATAACAATTACGGGTATGGTATTATCGGTCTCCCGGATTCGTTCGGCAAGTTCAAGACCGTCCATTTCCGGCATATTAATGTCCGTGAAACAACAATCAATCTTTTCTTGACGCAAAATTTTTAAGGCTTCAAAACCGTTTTTTGCGGTAACCACATGATATTCCTTGCGCTGAAAGTATTCGCGGACAATATCCAGAATACTTTCTTCATCGTCCACAACCAGGATTTTTTCTTTGTCTTCCGTATTCATGTTCCCAAAGGTGCCAATGATAATGAATCATTCAAAAATAATGTTTAAATTGATTTCACCTGCCACGAAATAATTCTTTTCTTGCGATGAACCATCCTTTGGTTATGTTTCACCAAACCGGACATCTTACGATAACTTCCTGAAATTTCATTTCAATAAATTATGCCAGCATCGAAGCTGGTACATTAGCATCTCCCCAAACAAAAATAAATCCCTTTATTTGGAAATCCATTCAAACGATTGGAAATCGGTGAGATCGGCCTTTTTGGAAACTTTTCCTCGCCCACGTGCTATCAAAATAGAAGTTTTTGATATTTCAACGGATAATTTTCCAAATGGGCAAAACCTTCATCCCTCGGACAATGATATGTTCTTGAAAATTTCTTCAAACAAGGTTACTGTTTAGCAACTTGAATCTGGAATAACATTCGGATAATTTATTTAAAATGCCGGTTTACGAATACACAGCGTTGGATATAAATGGCAAGACGGTTTCCGGGATCATTGATGCCGAAAGCTCTCCTTCCGCTCGTCTGAAACTTCGAAGCTCTCAGATTTTTCCTGTCACAATTAAAGAAGTTTTCGATACTCCGACGAAGAAAAAGTCCGTATTTTCTTCATTGGAAAGCCTGTTTGTTCGAGTCAGGTCATCGGAAATTTCGATAATGACAAGGCAACTGGCAACTCTGGTATCTGCCGGATTTCCGCTGGTGTCGGCAATCGACGCTCTGATACCGCAAACCAAATCCCAGATCTTTAAAAAGAATTTAACACAGATCAAAGATTCAATCGTCGGGGGAAACAGCCTTGCCGATGCTTTATCTCAATATCCGGAAATTTTTTCATCGCTTTACGTAAACATGGTTCGTGCCGGCGAATCTTCAGGAACCCTTGAAATTGTTTTGGATCGGCTGGCCGATCTCACGGAAAAGCAACAGGCTCTAAAGAATCGAATAAAATCCGCACTTGCATATCCGATTTTGATGTCCCTTGTCGGTACGGTTGTCTTGTTTATTCTTATGACTGTTATCGTTCCCAGCATTACTTCAATCTTTGCGGATATGAATCAGGCCCTCCCCGCTCCGACTCTTTTTCTGATCCGTGTGAGCGAGTTTTTTAAATCGTACTGGTGGATGCTGTTATTTTTGATCGCGGGGCTGATTCTATCCATCCGCCTGATTCGAAAAACAACAAAAGGCCGACACTTTCTTGACAAAACCACCCTGCTTTTGCCGATTGTCGGCCCCCTTGCGAAGAAACTGGCTGTCAATCGTCTTGCCCGTACACTCGGTTCCCTTCTTGAAAACGGCGTAACCATGTTATCTGCGCTTGAAATCGTTAAAAATATAGCAGGAAATGTTCTGATTGCCGAAGCCGTTGAACAAGCTTCAATCGGAGTCGGAAAAGGACAAGGGCTCGGGAACGCGCTGTGGGAATCCGGAATCTTTCCGAATCTATCCATTCAGATGATACAGGTTGGAGAACAAAGCGGGGAATTGGAAGCGATGTTGAAAAAAATTGCGGACGTGTATGAAAATGAAGTGGAATCGAGCATAATGAGCATGACGGCCATGCTCGAACCCGTCATGATACTGGTTATGGGCGTCATAGTCGGCTTGATTGTGCTGTCCATCTGTCTGCCGATTTTCGAAATGAATCAGCTAGTAATGTAAGCCGGGGAAGCTTATGCTCGGCCGATATCCGGTATTTAAAAAAAACACACCGATACGTTGGAAATTATTGTCTATCGAATTCTTCCGGAGGCTGCGAAACCAATTCATCTTACGGATTGTTTTTATTTTTATTGTCATCACCTTCCTGCCTATCGGGAATTTAGCGGCTTTTGAGAAAAACCTACCATACTATGCGGGAGAAACCCTTACCTTTCAACTCAAATGGAGCATGATACCCGTCGGAGAGGCTGTTCTAAAAGTTTTGCCGGTAGAAACCATAGCCGGGATCGAATCCTATCATTTCGTAATGACAGCAAAATCTTATCCGATCATAGACATTTTATATAAAGTTCGGGACAGAATAGACGCATATGCAGACCTGGGAATGAATCACTCAATCTTATTTAAAAAAAAACAGGAAGAGGGGAAAACCAAGCGAGATGAGGTGGTGAATTTCGACTGGAAAAGTAAGGAGGCACAGTATTCCAACTTTGAAAAGAAAAAAGCGCCCATTCCGATTTTGCCCGGTTCATTTGATCCGCTGTCAGTGCTGTATTACGCCCGCCTTCTTAATCTGGAAGAAGGTTCGGAACTTCAGTGCCCGGTGACGGACGGGAAAAAAAGTATCGTCGGTAAAGCAAAGGTCATAAAAAGAGAAACCATTCGCCTTGGAGGCGAAAAATATGACACTTACCTTTTGGAGCCTGAATTAAAAGATATCCGGGGGGTATTTGAAAAAAGTAAAAATGCCGAAATGAAGCTATGGATTACAGCAGATAATCGACGGATCCCGGTCAAAATAAAAAGTAAGGTAATCGTGGGCGATTTCGTGGGTGAACTTGTTTCAGCGGAAATGGGTCACCAGATACACTCCGCTTCTGTCGAGAAATAATCCTTCTGCAGGGCTCCGCGGGAAAAACCCACCATGGTTATATTCACCATAATGTTCCAATGAACAAGGACATCTCGCCCTGTTTCAGCGGAAGCCATTTTTTAGCCGAAAAGCGGGCAGACAGGACGATTTTTTTTATTTTCGCGCTGAAATGGAACCTTTGCCACGGAAATGAGAGCATTCCAGGATCTTTACAATCCGATCGATTCTCTCGAAATGCCTTCAGATCACCGACCGTTCTCCCTTTATGTCATCTGCGATTCGGTTTATGTCTTCCATTGCCTTTTCCAGATCAAAAGTGAGAAGCCTGCCGTTTTCCATTACGATTTTACCGTTTATGATCGAGGTTCTCACATCGCTTCCTCTCGCAGCATAGACCAGATGGGAGGCCGGATTGTACATAGGGGTCAAATGGGGCTTATGGGTATCTAGGATAATAAGGTCCGCTTTTTTGCCCTGCTCAAGAGAACCTGTTATATCGCCAAGTCCGAGCGCTTTCGCTCCCTCCAGCGTCGACATTTTAAGAACTGTATCGGCATCCATAACGGTCGGGTCCAAGGTATTGACCTTATGGAGTTTGGCGGCCGTATCCATTTCCAAAAAGATATCTAGATTATTATTGCTGGCACAACCGTC